>Ga0153923_100226_pt1 | contig 22671 bp, 32 predicted proteins | sample TSNJ007MetaG_FD_104682 | JGI IMG/M metagenome (GOLD analysis project Ga0153923, IMG submission 104682) | Attine ant fungus gardens microbial communities from New Jersey, USA - TSNJ007 MetaG | ecosystem: Host-associated > Fungi > Mycelium > Unclassified | place: USA: New Jersey, Brendon T. Byrne...
AATCTTGTTGTTCTTCATTTAACTTAACCTCCATTGGGATCGGATGATGATGAATCTTCCTAACCTTAATCCAAAGATGTTATAGAGTAGGAGGGCAGTTGTTATAGAGTTGTAAAAAGAGTCTGATGCTAGTTCCCTCGCCGTGGACAGAGTTTAAGGACAGTCTGGCCTTATGCGCTTCAGCAATTTGCCGACATAAGGATAATCCTAAGCCAGCGCCGCCATATTCACGTGAACGAGCCTGGTCTCCCCGATAGAAAGGTTCAAACACACGTTTAGCCATCTCTGCGGTGATTCCGGTTCCCGTATCACGGATTTCTAGCACGGCTTCTCCATCCAGCTCATAGGCCAGCATGTGGATTTCGCTGCCTTGCTTGGAGGCGTGAATCGCATTCTCAACCAGATTTACCAATAATGAAGCTAGTAAATCGGGATCTCCCCAGACATTTGAAATCGTATGTTGGATATGAAATCTTATGCCAGCATCCGTCAATTTTGGGTGCTCCGTCTGTTGGATAGCTTGAAATAGTTCCGAAATATTCACCTGCTGAAGTGCCAACGGCTGATGCCGGAGGACAGACAAATCCAGCAGCTTGAAGGCCAGATTCTTGAGACGAAGGGTTTCACTAAGAATATAGCCGCCCGCAGTTTGCTGTTCTTCCTGTCCAATATTGGCCGTGGTCAGAAATTCGGCGAACCCCTGCATGCTGGTCAATGGCGTGCGTAACTCGTGGGCCAAATTATCCACCATCCTTTGTTTCTCTTCAGCCATATCTGAGAGTTCGGTAACCCTCTGCTCCACGGCCTCCGCCATCCGGTTGAAGTTCAAGGCCAGTTCGCCAAATTCATCTTTGCTGCGCAGCTGCACCCGTTTCGTATAGTCGCCTTCGGCGATTGTTTTGCTGGTCTCTGACAGGAGCTTTAGCGGCTTGCTTAGATGCCGGATTAGAAGATAAAGAAGAAGCAGCAGAACGGGTCCCACGATCCAGTTAATCATTACAAAAAAGCGGTTCAGCTCCTGTTGCTTGTTGAAGAGCTCACTGATATCACGCTGATAGACAAGCAGCAAATGCTGGTAAGGAGCAGGAAGCTGAGTGGAGAGCTGAATAGAGCGTTCGTCTGAGGATTCAGGCTGATCGCCTTTTCCCAAATTAGATTTCCCGAATTGTCCTTTTTGGGGAGGGTAAATCATTCGGTCGTTCTCCCATAGCTGCAAATAGATTCCCTGCTTACGGTAGTAATCGCCATAGGACTCAGAGACGCTGGCCAGTAGAATAGGGGTCAATGCCGTTCCCCGTGCTTGAATAGAATTAAGGTTCTCATAAATATTGTTGGCGATTAACAATTGCTCACTGGATGCTCTCTGCATTTCACTGTCCATATTTAGCTGCCAGCTTTTTTTCATCACCATAATGACACTTACATCCAGAGCAGCAATAAAGAGAGCGAGTACCGACAGCAGAATCTTATGCCAGAATCTCATGATTAGCTCTGAACTTCCAGGCGGTAGCCTAGCTTGAAAATGGTTTTGATCCGTTCTTCCCAGCCCAGCTTTTTACGTAGCTGCCGGATGTGAACATCCACGGTGCGGGTGTCGCCCTCAAAATCATAGCCCCATGCCAATTCCAGCAGCTTTTCCCTCGACAATGCAATATTCCGGTTACGAATTAACACCTCAAGCAGCTCGAATTCTCTAACGGTCAAATCAACCGGTGTCTGATCTACTAAAACTTGCCGTTCCAGGTAACGCACCTCAACATTATCGCAAATGAAGCTGGAGGTGCCTTTTTCACCCCTGCGCAGGACTACATTGATTCTTGCCAGTAATTCAAGAATTTCAAAGGGTTTAATGATATAATCATCCGCGCCCAGCTCGAAGCCTTTAATGCGGTCAGCCAAAGAATTCTTGGCGGTGATCAAAATCACTGGAACCTGCAAATGTGCAATCCGCTGCATCACCTCAAAACCATCCAATTCCGGAAGCATAACATCCAGCAGAATCAAATCAGTCTTTTCACGCTCCAGAATTTCGAAAACCTCCGGTCCACGGTAAGCCTTGCTATATGTATGTCCAACCAGCTTGAGATTCATTGTAATTAAATCATTAATCGCTCGTTCATCTTCTACTACCAATATATTTGCCATTTCGTATTTCTCCTCCTGGTACCTTGCTCACTAAGTGCCACTTTCGTTATACACTATATACAACTAGAGGAAGGATTGTCCAGAAGGTTGGTAGTTTCATCAAGCGTTAATACCTAATAGGATAGAAAATTATGTGCTGAATTGTTACCTTAACAGTACAAACTTTTGTATTGGTCTTCCATCTATCATGAAAATATTTATAAATATAAATTGTTGATATCGAATACATCTGTAAAACTCCAGTGTGAGGTATACGGGCCACCTCCAGCACCGCCAGCACATTCGGGCCGTCGTGACACACAGGAGTTAGCTTTGTAATCTAATAGTTTACTTGGCACAGACAAGGTTAACATCATAGAGCGATATCCTCAGGTTGCTGGATTATACGAACGTTTGGATTTTAGAGCGTTTGCTTCGGAGGCGGGCAGCGAACGGATTGTACGTAAAAAGCTGCCCAAACTTCCCGGGCAGCCTCTCATATTCTTACGCGTACGTCTTCTGAGATCAAGCCGTTTGCGCCTCATGTTTGCGAGTAGTTACAGTGTCTTCTTTTTCCGTGGATCAGTTGTCCTGACGCTTAACTGCTTTCTCGTCTCGTACCCCATTCAATTCATGTTCGTTCTGATGAAATTCCTTGAGTATATTCTGGTAAATATGAGCCTCTTGAAGATTCAGTCCGTCGCGATTTTCTTTCAAAACCCAGTTCTCGACCGTTTTCTTCAAGATTTCGCTCTTCCGTTCCAGCAGTTCCGTATAACTCAATTTACTTCATCCTTTCCGGTTCATGGTTTCAAACGCCGGATGGACTTTCTTTACTTGTCATTTCGTGCGTTTAACATCACATCCGACGTAACGTTTACCATTATACAGAAAATCCTGGTCGAACCCAACGCGGACCAACCGTCCTCAGATAGGGTGAGCACTACTTAGAATGGAACGGGAGTCCTCAGCGGACCGTTTCGCAGAAGTGCGGCCGGATACTCCGGTATACTGACAGTTGCTTCTCTTTCATATAATCGTTTAACCAGATATCAAGCACGCGCTTTTAACTTTAATCTTCCTCAAGAGCAACCGTAATCCCCATACGAAACCCAATCACTCTAACTCACTGCATACCGTTGTATATTCGTATATCCGGCCTTCTCCAGCGATATTACCCCGGGCGGGCAGTTGATTAAAATGGAAAGTAAACCCAAAATTGAAAAGATAAAATATGCCATATGAAAATGTATTAATAGGGAAAATATTAAAAGAAAAGAGGAGTTTATTTTGAATGATCCTGCCAATTTCCTATTGTGCATTCTAATGATAATGTGGCACACTATGTATAAATAAAACCAAACGAGGCAAAGAATGCCCCGTCTCCTTTCCTTTTGAAATAGAGGCGGGGTTTTGTATGATTAAAAACATATTTCGTTGCAGAGCGAGGGGATAGGTAATGGGTTTCGAGAGCGAGCATAATGAATGGTTATGTAATCATCTTAAACAAAGGAAGGGAGAGCGGCTCGATGCACTTAAACGCGGTCATGGTTACGGAAACCGCTTGTTTGTCGAGCGGGTGTGGTGGCCTCTAGCCGGACATTTTCACGGATTACACCCAGAATATGAAGTTAAGGACTGGCGCGGCAGATCCTATTTTGTGGATATTTTGTGGGAGATCGGAGCCTCGCGTATTGCATTTGAGATCATGGACTATGGCTCACATGGAACGGATCGTAGCAAATACCGGATGGACTTGAACCGCGGGCTTTTTCTACAGTCTCAAGACTGCACGGTGCTCTATATCTCGCTGGATGAGCTAAAAGAAAATCCATCCTTCATTCTCTCCGCGCTGCGGAACATTCTCTTTTCTTATTTGTTAGCAGAAAAGTCTGCGAAGACAACCGCTGAGAGAGCCTATTCCAGAATCGAGCGCGATCTGATGCGGGCAGCCATCCGGCACCATCGAGTCCTTCGCCCGGCTGATGCCGCGAGAGAGCTGGAATTGCACACGATGACGATCATTAAATACTGCCGTCAGCTGGTGGATAAAGGAAAATTTCGCCCGGTGGCAAGAGGTTCATCTCAGCGGATCATTTACTATGAATATATTGGTACGCTACAAAGTCCAGATTTGGTTTGAAGATGAAGGCCGTCGTGAGAAGGTGAATGGAAAATCGAATACAATGTGCCGTCGGTAAGCTGAACGAGCCAAATGTATGCGAAAAATCGAATACATTGTGCCGCCGGCAAGCTGAAGGAGCCAAATGTATGCGAAAAAGTGAATACAATGTGCCGCCGGCAAGCTGAAGGAGCCAAATGTATGCGAAAAACCGCATACATGTGCCACTGGTACCATAAACGAGCCAAATATACACGAAAAATCGAATGCAATGTGCCGCCGGCAAGCTGAAGGAGCCAAATGTATGCGAAAAACCGAATACAATGTGCCACCGGCAAGTTGAACGAGCCAAATGTATGCGAAAAAGTGAATACAATGTGCTGCCGGCAAGCTGAAGGAGCCAAATGTATGCGAAAAACCGAATACAATGTGCCGACGGTAGGTAAACGAGCTAAATATATGCGAAAAAGTGAATACAAAGTGCCGATGGTAGGTAAACGAGCTAAATGTATGCGAAAAAGTGAATACAATGTGCCGCCGGTTACGTAAATGAGCCAAATGTATGCGAAAAACCGCATACATGTGCCAACGGTACCATAAACGAGCCAAATGTATGCGAAAAATCGAATATGATATTTTTCCAGTCTGGTAAATCAGGCCTCTGATTTTCAGGGAATCACAAGAATCCGCGCCGCAGGTTCTTTATTCTATTCTTCTCCTATCGCCACCGGATTCTCCTCATACGAAATCCAATCACTCCAACTACCCGCATACAATTTCACGTTCCTATACCCAGCTTTTCCGAGCGCAAGCACATTCGGGCAAGCACTTACACCTGAACCACAGTACACGATAATCTCTTGCTCAGGATCAATTTCCTCATAATGCTCTTTCAGCACCTCAGTTGATTTCCAGCGTCCTTGCTCATCCAGCACTTCTTTCCAGAACTTATTGATCGCCCCAGGAATATGACCTGCCTTCGGATCAATCGGTTCTTCCAGCCCTTCATAGCGACGGGACTCGCGGGAATCAATCAATAGTGCGCCACCGTCGTTAACTACATTTTGCACATCTTCCATGCTAGCAAGCATCTTCTTCTGAACATCTGCTTCATACTGGCTAGGAATCCTAACCGCTTGATGATCACTGACGGGGAAGGACGCTTTTTTCCAAGCAGAGTAGCCTTCATCCATTACAAACACACGTTCATGTCCCAAATATTTAAGCATCCACCACAGACGGGAAGCGTAGGCACCACCTTGATCATCATAAGCAACGACAATACTATCTCTGTTAATGCCAACCTTGCTAAGAACGGTGGTTAGCTTCGAGATTTCTGGTAGGGGGTGGCGCCCCCCGTGTGCGCTTACTGGAGCGGAGAGTTGTTCTTCTAGATGAAAATAGATTGCGCCGGGAATATGATCTTCTGTATAGGCTTTACGCCCAGCTTCCGGATCCGTAAGTAAAAAACGGCAATCGACTATAACCAGTTCAGGTTCGTATAACCGAGCAAGCAGCCATCGGGTAGAAACGATTGGTTCCATAAAGATACCTTCTTTCTATTAATATGTATGGAGTCATTATAGCGGAAAATAAATGAGGACGCACCTTAAGCTTATAGCTTATACTGCGTCCTCAAGTAATTAGATCAAACGATATCCTGAAGGCAAGCTACCAGTGCGCTGTATGGCGCGAACCTGCGCCGGAGTCAGACGCTGATTGCTTGAAATGAGCGATTCGACATCTCCTCTACGGAGAAAGTCATCCAGTTCGCGAATGCTGCGGTTACCACGCAGAATTACGAAATTGTCACGGAAGCGAGAGCGATCGAACAACACAAGCGTAGCGTTCGGATTCGTTGAGAAAAAGCGTAAGCTTTCTATTCCAGTAAGTACTGCATCAATATCTGCAATGCCTAGATTGCCGCGATAGGTTCTGCGGAGCCCACGAAAGTTCTCCTCACTATATACTCTTAATCTGGGATAGATTACGGACGCTGCTTTTATGGTTACCATATTTCATCTCTCCTTGTTGGATTGATTTAGCAGGTGAATTTACTAACTATTTGACCTTAGAAGATAAGTTGGGAAAAAGGAGTAACCTGGGCTCTTGCTCCAGATTACTCCTTTCTTGTTGAATGGAAATGTTAGATCAGGCGATATCCCGCAGGCAAAGTGCCGCTGCTGCGGATATTGCGAATCTGTTCGAGAGTTAATCTTTGATTAGTTGAAATAATCGATTCCACATCATTACCGGAAATGAAATCGTCCAAATCACGGATGCTGCGGTTTCCACGGAGTACGCGGAAGTTCCCTCTAAACCTAGTTCTTGTGAACAGTACCAGTGTTGCGTTGCTGCTGGTAGAGAAGAAACGAAGACTCTCAATACCATCGAGGATGTTGTCCGTATTACGAATGCCAAGGTTGCCGGTAAAGATTCTACTGCTACCCCTAAAATTTTCTTCATTGAATACAGTCAAACGTGGGTTAGTCTGTGATACATGAACCTCTTTTTTCATTTGTCATTCCTCCTTTGTAATCTAATCTATGTTCATTTCAATTTTTGGTTTGGCAGATAGTCTAATAGAAAGCCCTTATTTTGCGTAATCCATAATTTCGGGCTTTACATCAACAATATATTAGTGTACTATTCAACTATAACACCGACACATTAAAACAAACTCATCAATAATACAAAAGATGGCAGGGAGGATTACCATGAAGCAGGGAAGTGATGAACGCATGCAGGATTCAATCGTGCTGCAAATGAATGGGGTAAGCAAGATCATTAAAGGGAAATCCATTGTGGATAAGCTGACATTTGATATTCGTAAGGGAGAAATTGTTGGGCTATTGGGACCCAATGGTGCAGGGAAGACAACAACGATTCGGATGATGACGGGTCTTATACGGATGAGTGAAGGCGATGTGATCGTTCAAGGTCACAGTGTTAAGAGTGATTTTAATAAAGCTATTGGACATATTGGAGCGATTATTGAAAATCCAGAGTTCTATTCGTATATGACAGGGCTTGATAATCTAAAGCAATACCAGAGAATGACAGATAATATTGAGGCTGGAAGAATTGATGAGGTTGTGGAATTGGTAGGACTTCAGGAAGCGATGAATAAGAAAGTGAAGGCCTATTCGCTTGGTATGCGTCAACGTCTTGGGATTGCTCAGGCGTTACTGAACCGACCAAAGTTATTGATTCTAGATGAACCTACGAACGGTCTTGACCCAGCAGGCATACGAGAAATGCGTGATTATATGCGTAGGATTGCTGAGGTTGAAGGGATTTCTATTCTAATATCCAGCCACTTACTGACTGAAATTGAACAAATTTGTCACCGGGCCATCGTGATTCAGAACGGCAAATTAGTGACCGTTACAGCGATTGGTGGGGAGCAGGAGACAGCTGCAGATGTGAAACTAACCATTCGTGTAGGCTCAGTAGAATCAGCAATTAACATCTTGGAAGGTTTAGAATACGCAGAGCTATTGTCTATGGATAGTGCTCGTTCTGAGGTGACAATAAATCTGCATGACAGTAAAGTGCCGGAACTAGTGTCGACTTTTAGTAATAAAGGGGTAGGTATTTACCGGATTGCAGAGAATAAACAAAGCTTAGAGGAAGATTTCTTGAAATGGACAGGAGGAAACCGAATTGCGTAGCTTTAATAATTTGGTTGTTAATGAATGGCTCAAGCTCTCGAAGAAACGTACGTTTTTTGTACCTTACCTGATATTAATTCTAATATCCATGCTATTAGGTTATATTGTTCATTCTGCCTCACCTGATATGTTTGGATCAGCTTATGACTTTTCAGCAATGATGCTGCTTTCACAAGGGATTGGGCAAGTGATTACCATTCTCGCAATCATCGGAACAGCGGGTATTGTCTCAAAAGAATATAGTCAGGGCACCATCAAATTCCTTCTAATCCGTGCGAGAAGTCGTACAGCAATACTTGCGTCCAAATATGCTGTTGTGTTGATTTACGCGTTCTCAGTGGCAGTTGTCGGCATGTTGGCGGTTTTTGCATCAGGAGCTTTATGGTTTGGCTTGAGTGGTGGTGAGGCTGGTATTCGTGAGATGTTAACCAGTATAATGTATAACTCAGTTAGTACAGTTGTATATACAACACTTGCTTTTATGATCGGGATTTTGACAACATCTACGGGTGTTACAATTGGTGCTACAATGTTTATGCTGATGATAGACAAATTGGTTATTTTTCGTGAATTTTATAAATATGTATTATTCCCCAACCTAAATTTAGCTGCTTATGAAGGTGGAGGAGCACCTATGCCTGGAATGACGCTGACCTTTTCCTTAGTAATGCTAGTTTTATACACAGCTGTCTTTCTACTCATAGGCTTCTCCGTCTTTAGACGAAGGGATGTTGCTTAATCATGACAATCGAATTCGATAACAACCTGCCGATTTATATTCAGATCATGAATTACATCAAAGGAGAAATCGTTACAGGTAAGTTAAAACCAGGAGATAAAATTCTCTCGGTACGAGAGCTTGCCAATGAACTGCAGATTAATCCGAATACAGTACAAAGAACCTTTCAGGAACTGGAGCGTGAAGAAATCGTGGAGACCCGGCGTGGAATGGGAAGATACGTCACTAGTAATGAAGGAACTATTTTGACCATCAAAAAAGAAATGGCAAAGGATGTACTAGATCGTTTCATTCGTGGCATGCAGGACCTTGGTTTTCAAGGTGAAGATATTTTAGCGGCAGTAGCAGAGAGTATCCGAAACAAGGATGGAGAATAGGGGGATAAGCAAGTTGGAAAATATACTTGAGATTCATGACGTTACAAAAAAATATAGATCCAAGCACGCCCTCCGCGGAGTATCCTTTAATCTGAGTGCGGGTAAAATCACGGGACTGCTGGGCAGTAACGGCAGCGGTAAAAGTACACTTATGAAAATCATCGCCGGGCTGACACAGCCTACTTCCGGTCGTGTATCCATTATTGGAGGGGCTGTAGGCATAGATAGTAAAGCAGTAGTGTCATTTATGCCCGATAAGCCGCTTACAGAATCCTGGATGAATGTTAAGGATGCTCTAAAGTTCCAAAGTGATTTCTATCCGGATTTTGATCAGACTAAGGCTTCTCGAATGTTGGAGTTTATGAAGCTAAGAGCTCAAGATAAGGTGAAGGATTTGTCCAAAGGGATGAATGAACGTCTACAGCTTACACTTGCTTTATCACGCCGAGCTAGCCTGTATTTACTGGATGAGCCAATCGGTGGTGTTGATCCAGTAGCTAGAACTAAAATTCTTAACGCGTTAGTAGAGTTTTATGAAGAGGACAGCACCATTCTCCTTTCTACTCATTTAGTATCGGATATCGAGCGGATCTTTGATGATGTGATTTTTATAAAAGAGGGAGAAATTGTGATGCATACGGCGGTAGAAGATATCCGGATGCGCCAAGGTAAAAGCATAGACGAACTGTTCAGAGAGGTGTACGCGGAATGCTAAAGCTAGTGAAGTATGATTTTAGACGAGATAGAGATAAGTTTCTTGCTGTTTTTGTTATCACCATTCTTGTGCAGTTTGTGATAGGATTTACTGTTCGTTCAGATCAAGAGATGTTCATGATGAACGTCACTTCCTATGCCGTAGCAGGTGTAGTGCTTCTCTTTTTTAGTCTGCGCACCTTCGGTCAGAACCTGAGATTATTCAATCGGAGGCTTGTGCCAGTACCAGTCCTGTATACCGTTCTCTCACCAGTAATGCTGTTTTTAGGGTCGTTACTCGGTTTATTTCTAGTCGCTTATATTCATTTAGCAGTAGATATTATGATGTTTTCAACTTCGTTTTTACCGGAAAAATTTTGGCTGATTTCCGCCTATACAGTGCTAATTGTCTTTTGGGCTTCCGCCTACTCTATGTTGCTCGTGATGTTCTCCATGACCGTTGCAATGAGTGTGAGAGTGAAAGGAAGAGTATGGATTGGGATAGCCGTTTTTTTTGTAATACAGTATATAATTTCTTTATTAGAGTCATCGATGTTCGATCATAAAAATATCACTTTGGAAAGAGCTTTTCGATTTGAAGTGACGGATGAGGCCGCTAAATTAAATGATATTGAGATCTCTCAGTATGTTCTTGGCTTACTTCCTACCCTGTTCGAAGCTGTGATTATTACGATTCTAGTATTTGCTATTGTTAAGCTCGTTAAAAAAAGAGTGGAGTCCTAGGTACACGGTGAAATAACGCTTTTTAGAACGAAGGCAGAGCGATTAGCTTTGTCTTCGTTTTTATGCAAAAAAAAGACGCCCTTCCATGAGAAGGGCATCTGTTATGTAGAATTCTACAGGCCCTCTACATTTAGAGAGGCTGTCCATATATCGAGTTCTCTATGTAGCTGTTCTTCTTCGTCCTCGTTCAATTTAAGTTTAACTCCATATTGGTATTGGCCGAGTCCGAACATCCAGCCCCAACGGACGCTGCCCACGAGTTGAAGCTTTTCTTCGTTTAATTGAAGATGAATTACTAGCTTTGTATCGCCCGCCGTGAATCGAAGATTCAGGGGGGTGCGCACTTTGCAGCCAGATCGGCTAAGATCGAGCAACACAGCTTCTGTTAGCTTTCCGGCACCCGGACCGCTACTACTTATTGGAACTTCAATCCAGCATTCAAGCGGCTGGTTCATTACATAGCGAAATGGTTCTTTCCTGCTGGACACATCCATAATTTCCCTCCATATCGTTTATTTGCAATTATATCGAAAGAGATTGTTGAGAACAATCTACTAAAGTGCTATTTTTAATAAGAATAAATTTATTTAATCCTAATGAAGGTGATGAGACTTAACATGTACCAATACCTTAATGAAACGTTCCAAAAACACAATTTTGACCAAGGAAGTCTACAGGACGGGGAACTAAATAACTGTACATTTGAGCAGTGTTCCTTCAAGGGAAGCTCTATGGAAGAGATGACTTCCATCGGCTGCCGATTTATAGATTGCGATTTTACTGGAGCCATGCTCAATGCATCACACCATAAAGGCACGGCTTTTACTAACTGTAAGTTCACGGGTGCGAATCTGTTCGTATCGAAATTTGAAGATTGTAAAATGGTAGGCTCTGATTTCTCAAATGCTTATTTGGACGGGATCACACTTATCGGCGGGGACTGGTCCTACACGAACCTGAGACATACCAATCTTAGCAGACAGGATCTGCGCGGAATTCGATTTACTGAGGCCGATCTAATGGGTTGTAATTTGCAAAAAAGTGATCTTCGAGGGGCTGATCTGAGCCGTGTACAGCTGTCTCAATGCAAGCTTAAGGGGGCTGACCTACGGGATGCTATTGTTGAAGGAATTGATTTGAAAAGTTTGGATCTGCAAGGTGTTCGTATGGATATAGATCAGGCTGTACTGTTAGCACGCTCTTTTGGGGCTAAGGTAGGGAACTAGGAATAGGGGCATCAGCTGCTAATGTTGTAGCGGTTGATGCCCCTTTAGATTGTTATCAAGAAATACATATGCACATTGTATGAAACTTCTTATGTATATTTGCTTGCTTAACGGTTAACGCAGTCTTTTTCTGGGTTTGGCCCACCATTTAATCCAAAGAAAACCTTCGTCATCACGGAAAAATTTAATGCCTACCCAGCGTAAGGGTGTCCATAGTTCTCTAAAGTAATATGAAGGCATAGTCTATTAGACCCTCCTATATAGTCAATTAATACTATATGTTACGCTAGTTTTAATGAAACTTCAAGACAATTTTACTTATAATTACATATTATGAATCTACGAGAAGTAAATTGCTCATGTGAGCAGGACCAATAGCCCTATGTTAGTTGCATGCTTCATTTAATTCTTTTCAGCTACTTATGTCACATTCGAATTATCAAATACTAACACGCGCTCTTTGGGCGCGTGTTTTGACGTTTATTTTGAATGGAATCTAGCAATGACGCTCTATTAGTAGGGATATGCACAAGCATTTCATTATGCTCAGCATTTAATAAAAGGAGAGGAAGTGATGAAATGACGGAGACCGAGTTTATTGCGAAGATCGCAAATTTTGCTGTGAAGGACATGCAGATCAGCAAGGTTCCAGCATCGCTAACGATAGCTCAAGCGGCGCTGGAATCGGGCTTTGGCAGCAGCGGATTGACTGTTAAGGCCAACAATTTGTTTGGGATTAAAGGTAGCGGACCAGCCGGTAGTATTACTGTGCAAACTACTGAATATGTTAATGGTAAAGCTGTTAAAGTAGAAGCTCTTTTTCGGGCCTATAACAACTGGGGAGAATCTGTTGCGGATCATTCCGCGTTGATTGTGAATGGTGTTTCTTGGAATCGTAATCTTTACAGCAAAGTGCTTGGTGCTAGTGGCAAGGTAGCCGCACAAGAGATTGCTGCCGCTGGTTATGCTACCGACCCAAACTATGCAGCAAAGCTAATCCAAATCATGAATACCTACAATCTGTATAAATATGATGATGAAGCCAAGGAAGGTGATGACGAAATGTCGGCAGAGGATAAACAAAGGCTGGCTAGTCTGGAAACGGAAATAAAAGAATTGCGTGCTCTTATTGTGAGCCTTACGGATAGCAAGGATACGCTAAAAACAGGTATGCAGGAACAAGGCCAGTCGATTACTAAGCTTTCAGATCGTGTGACTTTAATCGAAGGCCGAGCAGTGATGAATGTACCCCCATGGGCTGAAGCGGCAGTAAAAGCAGCGAGTGCTGCAGGGCTGCTAGATACACCGTCAGGTGGCAGTTATGACTTCTATCGCATAATAACAGTGCTGAACCGTGCAGGCTTACTTGCTTCTGGTAGTGGAAAATGAAATAAGGAGGATTAAACACCATGTATAATGATGCTCTCAACAGTGTGCTTGCCTTTGCTTCCGTGCTGGCTGTTTTCGTAATGGCACTTGTACAACTTGTGAAGAATAGCGTGCGACTTCCGCGGAATATTGTACCGGTTGTTGGATTAGCTATTGGCTTGCTGGTTGGAGCAGTGGCCTATCCGTTCACTGATATGAATCTGATCCTGCGGCTATGGGCTGGAGGGCTAGCAGGACTTTCGGCGACGGGGTTATTTGAGCTTGCTTTTAACAAAAGGGATGGAACCAAAACAGATGATAAATAGACTCGGCCTATCAGTTATATAAAACAATCGTTTTATACAGGTATTGTGACTATGCAATCTATCGAGAACCCTAATATATTATCTTATGTCAATTATAAAGGGGGTGCAACAATGGGAACTTATCTTGATGCAAGAACGTCGCAAAATGCCAGCCTCGCCAACTCTATAGCCATTCCTATAACAGTTCTAAATACTCCACAGCTGTTTGGACAGATTGGGTTGTTGACTGCAGGAGTGACTACAAATCCGCGTGTGCTGCTTAAAGGAACGATCTCTGTAACGCTTCCTTTAGCTTTAGTGGGTATCACAATTACGATTGTAAGGGGAACCTTGCCGACCGATCCGCTTATATATTCTGCTACTTCAACTTTTGGTCTAAGTATTTTGGCTCCGCAAGTCATAACCTTTTCAGCAGACGATTTCTTACCTGCAATCACACCTCAACTCACTTATACAGCATTTGTTTCATCTAATCTACTCGGCACAGTTCGTGTGGGTCCAGAAAGCTTTGACGGTATTTTAGTTTCTGATTAATTGCAGAGCATTTAACCTCACTGGTTGCCAGTGGGGTCTTTTTTTAACCGTTCGCCCAATCTTCTAAGAAGATGATTACATATCTTATGATGTATTCTAAAATACGGAGGAGGTCTTCTCATGGGTGCAGAATTTGGCGGGGTTGGTGGCGCTTTTACTTCCACAGGCGCAATCTTAGTGTTGTTCATCTTGTTAGTTATTATTACGAGCGCATGCATATTCTAAAGATATAAAAAAGTCTGCTTCTGGCATTCGTGCTGGAAGCAGACTTTCTTTATGGTACTATTTCGATTTATGCCATGCAAAGCAAAAGTCGTTAGGATTCTACTCTCGTATTGAAGTACATAAAAAATGCTGATCGGGATTTCTTCCATTATTGTAGTATTAATCATTGTCGTAACGGTGGGAAGCTTTTATTTCTATCATGTAACCCCGAACGTGACTGTCTAACAAAGGGCTGCCGAAAGGTGGTCCTTTTGTGATGTATATACTCTTTAGCGAATTTATTGTGTGAGTTTGCTTTTTATTCACATTTAAATGCAATATATAAATTGCATTATGTAATAAATATATTATAATTCTGGTTATAGGGAGGGATAATAATGAAAAAAAGTAAAATGAATGATGAACGAATTGTATCTCAAAGAAGAACGATTCAAAGTGATGCTTATCAAATATTAGTATATTGTTTGCTGATTTCAGTACTGATTCAACAATTCATAATGAATGCTCCGTTTGAGCAATTTGCAGTCGAGTTTTTCTGTTTAATTGGTAGTGGAATATATATAACGATACGGCACTTGTCTGTTGGTGTTGATATTTGGGATTCCCGAAGAAACACAAATAAAAAGCTGCTCATAAACAGCATTATTTCAGGCGGAATTTGTGTTTCGTTGCTTATAGTTTTGGCGGGAGAAAGAAATGTATGGAGCATTATTTTAATCTTTGTATCTTTTACAATTGTTTATTTTCTTACACACCTAGTGTTACGGAATATAAACAAAAAAAGACAACAGCAAATCGATGATGAATTAGGTAGTGATGATACAGTTGAATGAAATGCGCGGATTTTTCATCCTCATCTATGAGCTTTAATTTTATCGGAGGGAGTTGAATACGCTGCTGAAAATATGGCACGTCGCAGATCTCCGAAAGGATAAGCACGAGAGCCTATATTTCCCTATGACCGTGATCTTTGAGCCAAGAGGCAATTGCAGAAATTTGGGGTATTCCTAAGGTGGCAGCATTCACAAGCCACTGTGTGCGTTCTTCTTACTCATTGTCCGAAACTAGTGATTTTGTATTGGTTATTCCATATATAATAATAACTTTTAATGTCTTTAAACATAAATTCGGGGCCCTATCTCTAGGGCCCCTTTCATGGGAGAGGAGTCGAATGTCACTTTTTCAACTTTTCGATAATTATGAAACCCTTGGTACATTAGGCTTTTTATGAAAATGTCACCGGAACGTTTGTGCTGTTTTTTGATCGTTTTGCAAATTTGGCACCCAATCGGCACCCGAATAGCACCCAAGATTACACCCAATTATGCTTTGCGTTTTCCGGGCTTAACCATGTCATCAAATACATCTGCAGCGGCCTTGTCCACCGACTCAAATATATGCCCGTATATCTCAAGCATTTTTGTATTAGTATGCCCAGCACGTTTGGCAATTGCGCTCGAATGAACTTTCTTGTAGATCATCCAGGAGATAGAGGTATGACGCAGGTCATGTAGACGTATTGCTTTTAGGCCATGGTTACGATGAAATGCTATCCAACGCTTGGTGAGACGTTCAGGATCGGAGGGGAAACCATTAGTCCTGCAAAACAAAAACTCCCAGTCATTTGCAACCCACTTATCACCTAATTGCAGCTTCATCTTTGCCCACTCTAACCTGTATGCTTTTAATTCATCTATAACGGAGGCTGGGATTGCGATTATTCGTCTTGAGTTTTTATTCTTCGTACCCTTAATTACCGGAGCTCCATCTTTGTACATAGTTACGGTTTGTTTTATATTGATCGTCCCGTTTATTAGATCAATGTTTTTCCAATCCAGACCGGCTATTTCTGATCGTCTCATTCCAGTGGTTACCGCCAAGATTATTTGAATTCTAATATGGCTAGGTTCATCTTCTAAGGCATCAAACAGGTACTGTATTTCCTTTTCGTCATATACCTCCATCTCTTTAACATCATCCTCAGGAGGTTTCTTAACTCCGATCATGGGGTTGTCCTTCAACACGCCCCACTCAACAGCTTTGGAGAATATGCTGCGAAGCACTCGGTAATTATATACGATTGTTGCAGAACCTGGTATTTCGTCCTTAATGATTGCTTCTGGTGTCTTGAGATAATCAAGATAATCGAGTATGTGAAGTGTCTTAATCTTATCCATATGCTTCCCTTTGAAGTAAGGGAGAATCCTAGCTTCAGAATGGAATCTATAACTAATCTTTGTCTTTTCGGCGAGCTTAGGTTCTATAAATTTATTATTCCAAATCTCATAAAACTGATCTAAGGTTAATTTCTCCGGCCGTATATAGTTCCCGGACTCGATTTCCATCTTGAACTTAACTAATTCCTCGTCCAAGTAGTTCTGCAGACGTCGCGGAGCCCGCAGCAATTCAGGATCTTCGACGCGAATGGTCTTTCGTTCGAAGTCACGTTCTCCTTGCGCATCATATCCAAGCTCTACGGTCAGTCTCCAAGAGTATTTACCACGCTGCTCAATATTTCCTTTGGCCATGATTATTAGCTCCTTCCTTAGCATTCTCTTTTAGGATTCTCAGAGCCTGTTACAGCGTCTGTTTCGTGCAGGGGGTGTATTTATGCCTCCTAACATGGTTAGGGCGTAATTCCTGACTATATCGTCACGTTTGGCTGCCTAAACAGCAACGGTTGATGAAATCAATCTTTATCTTTAGTAGGCTGGTGTCTTACATGCTTTAGTACAAGATCACGAAACGGTACAGTAAGATAGGCCCCATGTTTCATTAACGCAGCGTTAATGTTGGGTTCGAATGCATTTATTATTGCTTCAATGGATCACCAGGTACACGTACAAATTCAATGTCGAATTTAGGACGCTCTTTAGCCTTTATCCCTCTATTCATGACAAACATCTCCTTTGAAATGCAGGATTTATCTTCCATGCGACGAATTATGTTTGTGGGAGGTGATGGTGTAATGGCAGGAAAGAAAGTTGAAACCACTTGCCCACGTTGTGGCGGTCCAATTTATGAGGACGAGAATGCAGCGACAGGGTTCTGTGAAAAATGCTCAAAGGAAGAATAGTTTAAAATACGGAAAATTCATAAGCTGTACATAACAGCGGGAGGCTTTAAAATGACAGTCAAAGCATTCTTTACAAAAGAAGAAGTTGCACAAGTTTTGAGAGCTGGGGACGACAACAGAAACAACTCTTTAATAGTGGACTTTGAAGGCAATGTAAAACTTGTTCCTTTTACAAACAATAACAAAACATATGCGGCAAGGTTCGAAACTTTTGGTGCTGGCAATGGATACGTTGGTGAAAAGAGTCGGCTGAATCACCTTACTGGGACATATCAAGCTTTGTTAGAAGCCTGGGTGTCATATCTTGAATATGGACAAGCGAATAAAATAGGCGTTTATAGAGACTACGCTGATTACCATAAAACAATTGAGGAACTACAGGAAGAAGCTGTCAAATTGACTTCCTGAGAAATTAGTAATTAGCACCCTAACAGGTGCTTTTTCTATGCCTACACCTATGAATACTTATACACCCTATACATACATCATGAATGCTCTTGGTGGAGAGTAGTCCACCAAGAAGCAAATACATCCTTGGGGTAGAGTTCTCCACCACCGTGGGGTACTATTCGCCACCATTAGTGGGGGAGAGTTCTACCCCTAAGATAACTAAAAGAAACTCTAAAGAAAGTAATATATAAAGATATATAAGAGACACATATTCTTATGGATATACAATCTCATAAAAACATGTATAAAGGCTGCTCTAAAAGAGTGAAAGAAAATCTTAAAAGTAAATTTAGCGTTAGTGAAAATGAGAAATTTAGAAATCTTAACTACGATAGGATTTCCTGTTTTATAATCCCCAATACCGTTAACTCCTTCGCTTTACCTCCAAATCATCCCTAGTACTTTTTAGCCATCCCATGCTTGATTAAGATGGAGAGGGGCTGCGTTTATTATTACAGACCCATATATGAATACCTGATGCATTAAGGATAGAGGGCAGCAGATCAGCAGAAGGCGGGATAGGTGTATTTATCATAGTATGAGCTCCTTAAGCGAATTATCGACGTTTGATCAGGCGTTTGAAGATTTACCTATGTATGAGTAGAATGCGTCTGTATGGGGCTTGTAGAGCCTCTGGTGAAGTGTCAATGCGTGAAGGGTTATATCAGGATTATTGCTATGGACAATTCTTAATTTCATCAGTTGAGGCGCGCTTTACGATTTCTTTAACCTTAACCGTAATATTCAGACCGTACTCACGCTTTGCCAGTGCTTCAATGCCCCGTTCCATCCATTCATTAAGTGGCTTTGTTCCGTTGATCTCTCGTATGTTGAAATGCTTCTCTTTCCTCATAAGTTTCAGCCCCTTCTTGTAACCTTCTTCTTTCTTTGGTTGTTCTGCTGGTTGCTCTACTGGTTGATTGAAAAAATCCCTGCTGGTTGCTATCGCTCTCAAAGCCTTGTAGGGCAAGGGGTTTGCTGGTTACTCTGGCAAATTCTGCTGGTTAGTTGTGATGGTCATTCGGATTTATTTGGGGCAATTCGTCCATCAGTTAGCGCGTCAAGAAAGATTGTTAATAACTTTCGGTCGTTTGCTGATAGAGGAATCCTTTTATAAGTCAAGTCTTCATTGGTGGATAAAATATACTCTAGTTCATCTTCAGATAGCTCATAGGCGGCCATCCACATGTCATTTGCTATTTGACTCTTAGTTATAGAGTCTTTTAAGTTTTTAATTTTCGTCAAAATGCTTATTTTGTTGTCTTCTTCCGAAACTTCAATATGATTTTCTATAACTTCTCTAATTTGTGGTGGAATAGGATCATCAGGATTGGCTAATGCACCTTTATAAATCCAATCAATGTACTCTTCTAAATAAGTGTTTTGTTCCTCATTCATGGCTTGGACTTCAGCTTTTGATTTTTTAGGTAAATGGCCAGCCTCCTCCATCATTTCGATTAAGTCAGCCCCTAATGGTTTGTATAGAAGTTTTAAAATTTCTGGCGATGGTACGCCTTGAATGCCTCTTTCTCCTCTTTCGAGTTGGGATAAATAAGAATATGACAATCCGATTTCCTTACCTAATTCTTTAAGAGTTAGGCCTTTTTTCTTCCGGAGGCCTCGCAGATATTGACCAAATGATTCAGCGATTTTAAACACGTCCTTTTTTGCGCTTATATTTGAAGTGATTATACAACTTATTGCACTGATAGCGCAATAAATATAATTAATGTTGCAATATGTTCAATTAAGTGTTAAATTAATTCCACAGATTGCAACATTAGGAGGTGAGGTATTGAAAATTAAAGTGAAAGACCCAACCCTATTAAATGAACTCATCATGATCAAAGGATTCTACAAATCTGAGTTTGCCAAGGAGATCGGCATGTCTGGTCCAATGACTACCCAAATCACTAACGGAGACCGCAGCCCTTCACCGCGTACAGCAAAACGCATTTGCGAAGTACTTAAATGTGAGTGGTCAGAGTTGTTCGAAATCGTCAAAACGCCGAAGCAAGAAAACAAATAACACTCATCAAATAATCTATCTTTCCCTACTTGTTGGGAATTCAGTATTCCCCGACTACCGGAGATTAAGCATTCTCAGGAAGTCCTCGTGACCACTAGTGGCTACGAGTAGGGGGTAAGTTGAACTTACATCCTCAGACAATTAAGAACTCCTCATACCCGCATCACCCGAGCATAAGCACACCCCGAGGCTCCCAGCCGCACCATGCGTAGATCGTTAGGAAATATTGTTGTAGTCATTAACATGATGCATAAGCCGCATTACTAGTTTGAAGCAATTATTCGCAACGTTCGCTAGGCAAAAATGAGCAAGGAGGATGAATTGATGCAATATTCAGCAGAAGAAAGAGAGACAACATGTCTCTACGATTACATTGATGGAACTTGGACTATTTATACTTGTGTTCCATCTCATATGACAAAGCTTAGAAAAATCGCTGATCCTATCTGGGAAGAAAAAGACGGTGATCGGGTTACAGCTGCTAAATGGTTGCTGAAAGGTAATCAAGTCAGATTTACACAAGAGGTCGTGTCAAAAATGACCGACGAACAAAAGCAAGCCGCTTCATTGCGATTGAAGGAATACAACCAAAAACGCGACGAGATCGTCACGAATTAGCACTCATATTTGATTATTAGGAGGAATCATTCATGCGTAATCAAAGAGCAAGACGAAACACACCAACTGTAATCATTCATCAGGCAGCGCCAGCATACTCAACACCGGAGCTCGTGGAGCGAAAACCTGAATTTGATCCACAGCAATTCATGCAGCAGCTCGGTCAGATGGTTATACAGCAACAGACCAAACAGCCCCGACCAGAAACAATGGATGTAAAGGAGGCTGCCGAGTATTTAAGGATCTCAGCCTGGAGCGTGTATGACATGTGCAGAACGAAGAGCTTACCTTTCTTTCGCATTCGTAGTCGCATCTTCTTTCGTCGGCATGAGTTGGAAAAATGGATCAGCGAGAACACGAACCAGTGTGGCATGGAGAGGTAGGGAGGCGGCGGTGATATGATATGCCACGAAAAAAGAAAGATTATGGGTTTAAACCATTTGAGAAAGACGTAACTTCAGCTGACAATCACCATATTCGCATCACTCGCAGTATGCTCAGCTCAAATGCATGGAAAACACTGACGGTTCATTCTAGAGTTCTTTACATGGAAATGAAGAGTAAATATACAGGCGGCAATGAGAACGACATAAGCTTCACTTACAAAGAGGCTTTAGAGATCATGAACGATCGCACCTTCACAAAATGTATAGATCAGCTCATAGACTTGGGATTTATTAAACTTCTAGAGCAAAATTGGACTTTGCGAAAGCCGAATATTTATGGATTCAGTGATCAGTGGAAGTATTACGGGACGGATAAGTTCAACGTTCGTTCACGTGTTAAAAGAGTAGTCGCAAAATTATAAGCCTACTGTATTTTTACAGTACAATAACCTGTATTTATACAGTACCGAAATCGACATATTAGGTTTTTCGCATATTTCGCACCTGTATTTATACAGTACCGAGAAAATGCGAAGAAAGTTAGATGTACTAAGGGTTTGAAGGTGTTTTTTAGTCCTTCTACAATAGTGCCGTTCCGTACTGTAAAAATACATGTCCTTTATATATAGCCATACCATAGGGTTTATTTTAGGGGTTCTGGTCTTTGAAAGATTTAAAGAGATTCAAGAAGGAATTAGTGGTGATTCCCCAAAATTGGCCCGAATATATGAAAAAATGGCCTCTAATCGAGATAAGAGAAGAACCATTAATCATCAAACGGGAGTTATACAGAAGGGAGGCGAATCAAATGATTGATAGAGCTACAGAGATAAAGGTTGTGGCGCTACTCGAACAAATTAATTTTTCAATGGTGATCGATCGAAAACATCCATTAACAGAACAAGTAATAGAGGTCGTGAAGAAAATGGAACTGGTAGATCAAGAAATATTAATGCGGAAGTATCTCCATATTGATTCAGACAGTACAAGCCATACTCAGATTTATAACGATATGGGGTTAACTGAAGCGGTATATAGAAACTCTCGCTTACGGGGACTTACCAATCTCACGAAGGAGATGGGTTTCCCGTTTGCGATAACGATGAAGAAGCGAAAACCCCGCTCAAAAAAACATTAAAATTATTGGAGGTGAGTCTCTTTGAAAAACGAGATATTCCTTTCAGAGCAAGATGAAGACACAGTAATTAAATTTTTATACGAAGCTGGTCTATATATGACAATCGGCATGGATCTTAATGGACTAGTTGAGCTTAAACAGGCAATGAAGAAACTGGAACCTACCGGAGCAGACATTATCCTACGAAAGTACTTATCCAAAGAGTCGGATTATACCTCCCACCAAGCAATTTATAAAGAGTTGGGATTGACCTATTACACATACAAGAAGCATCATCAACGGGCGCTAACCAAGTTGGCTACAGAGTTAGAAATATACTCACTTGAGAGGGGGTGTTAATAGTGTCAATGGAAGAACTAGCACACCGCTGGGAGCATAAGCCTCAGCAACATGCCATCATCGTTCGTAATCTCAAAAAACACTTCAAAGGAGAGAATGAATCATATGAATAGAAACCCACTTGAAATTGCACTCAGTACCTTTAATTCGCTGTTGAAAATCCATGAACGCTTCTATATCAAATTATTTGAGGCTGAAAACAACTCTGCTCAATTCCGTAAATCCTTGATTCTTTTGGTCATTGTTGTGAAAAAGCAATGCCGCGCTTTGGATCAATTGGAGCAGAGTGATCGACTCTATATGAAGCTCATCGAGCAATACCGGGAATTGAAGTCTGACCCACATCACCAGCAAGATATGTACATTCAACTTACAACGAACTTAATGAACATCGAGCATTGGAAAAAAGAAATCATCGGACATCTCTTGAGCTGCTGTATCTTGTCTGAGAAGAAGGGGATCCAGTATACCGAGAATGAGGCG
>Ga0153923_100229_pt1 | contig 22431 bp, 15 predicted proteins | sample TSNJ007MetaG_FD_104682 | JGI IMG/M metagenome (GOLD analysis project Ga0153923, IMG submission 104682) | Attine ant fungus gardens microbial communities from New Jersey, USA - TSNJ007 MetaG | ecosystem: Host-associated > Fungi > Mycelium > Unclassified | place: USA: New Jersey, Brendon T. Byrne...
ATAAAAGGGATAAGCATTCTACCGTTTCCGCACATTGGTTCCAACACTCTCATATTCAGGTCTTGAACAAAAGATAAATAGAAATCAAGCTCTATGCCTCGAGCATAGGATTTATCGATTTCATATATTCTGGTGCAAAGTTCCCCATAGTAATCATTCATATCTTACCCCTCGCATTCTCATTCGTTTATTTGTTAACTTGTATGCTGTTAAGTATAGATTAATTTCTAATGTTCGACTGATCCAAAATTGCTATGTTTATTCTGCCTCTCGAATTCAAAAAAAGACAGCCGACCCATGTAGGGTTAACTGTCTGGAACTATAGGTAATGAGATCTCATCCACCCTCCATTAACTGTTCAGTATGCAGAAGTAGTTAATCGATACTGTGCAGAGCGTGAAGTGCAGCCTGTTTATCTTTTAGAAAGAACACTCGCTTACCTTTATTACATTCATAAATAAAATCCTTCAGACTCTTGCTGTCATACCCCTCAAAATCTCCAACAATTGCGATTATAACATTATAGTTCATATATTTTTGCAGAATCTCACCGGCAAGTTTGGTTCGTAAATCGAAGAATTCCTCTGTTATGTTCGATTTATTAATCATTATTTTATCGCATCCATCGGTGTACTTAATAGAAGCCATCAAATCTAGTGCCCCTTGAACATCACTTATTTCGATCTCTGAGCTTTCTACTATGGCAACCTTGGATTTATCCTTCTGATCAATATAGATTTGCATTTCCACTTCACCTTTCACTATTAGCATGATTTAATTTCATATTTTAACATAGACAATTCAGGTCTTCTAGAACAATGTTGTCCTGTAAGATTGAACGTCCTTATCGTGTAGCGCTTACTCATTAGAAGATGAACCTCTATAGAGGATAAATCTATATGTAATCTTATGCCTATGGTCTCGTGTAAATTGATTATTGACGGGTTTGAAAATAAGTGATATATTTCCTCAAGCAAATTAGTTTAGTACTTAATGATTTAGTATTTAACTATATTTTTAAGGATTATACTGATTTATTAAGGAGGTACTCTTTTGTCTAATAATGAAGAATTTTATGAAATCTCCTCCATGTTCAAAACTTTTTTAAAAGGAATCACGCAAGACTGGAACAAACAAGGACACGAATTAAGTATGACGCATTGTAAGACGCTGTATTCGTTATCTAAAAGCGGTCCGCAAAAGGTATCACAACTAGCTAGTTCTCTACACTTTACTGCAGCAGCAATCACAGGCATAACAGATCATTTATTCGCTGAAGGTTACGTGAATAAGGAGCGTGCAGAATCTGACAGGAGAGTTGTAAATATTACAATAACGAAGAAAGGAGAAGACATGATCAATGGTCTGATGGAAAATCAACGAGAACTTATGGGGAATTACTTCAAAATATTGCCCGAAGAGGATATCGTTCATTTGAGAAGGATCTTTGCTATATTAATTTCAAAAATAGATAATAGCTAAAAATTATAAAGAAGTGGTGAGAAAACAACATATGGAACATTTATCAAGTAAACGAAAACTCAGTATTATGATTGCTATTATGGCCGCGATGTTGTTCGCAGCGATTAATCAGACGATCACAAGCACAGCAATGCCACGTATCATCGCCATTCTGGATGGTATGGACTTATATACTTGGACTATCAATATTTACTTATTAACATCAACAATTGCAACGGTGCTTGTCGGCAAACTGTCCGATATGTTCGGCCGTAAACCTTTTCTATTAGCAGGGATACTGCTATTTATGGTTGGGGCCTTCCTTACGGGTACGTCGACAGACGTTTATCAATTTATTATTTATCGCGGTATTCAAGGGATTGGCGCTGGTATTATCCAATCTACTGCATTTACAGCTGTAGGGGACTTATTCCCTCCACGTGAACGTGGTAAATGGATGGGGCTCATGATGGCCGTATTCGGTTTTTCCAGTGTACTCGGTCCCACACTTGGTGGATATTTGATTGACCATCTAGATTGGCACTGGTTGTTCTGGATCTTCCTACCGCTTGGTATCGTAGCATTCGTAATGATTCTTGCCTTGTTCCCTAAAGTTGAACGTGGGACAGCAACAAGTATTGACTTTTTAGGTTCGTTATTTCTAACTACGACTATTGTTCCGTTGCTTCTTGCTTTCACATGGGCTGGTACGCAATATGCATGGGGATCTCCACTAATCCTTAGTCTTTTGGGAGGAACTGTCGTTTCGGCTCTTATCTTCATATTCATAGAGTCCCAAGTAAAGAACCCGATTTTGCCACTTCATCTGTTTAAGAACAACGTCGTTACTATATCCAATATTATTGGATTTATCATGAATTTCGGTATGATGGGTGCGATGATCTATCTGTCCTTCTTCGTACAAGGTGTACTCGGTATCTCCGCAACATATGCTGGATATGTAACAATGCCTATGTCCATCGTAATGGTTGTTGCTAGTGCCGTTACAGGTCAAAGAATGGCCAAAAAAGGAAAATACAAACGTTATGCCTTAATTGGAATACCAATTATGATAGCTGGTATGGCGATTATGGTATTTATGAATAATGTACCAATGGCCATTCTCAGTATGGGGGTATTTGGTCTAGGACTGGGATTAGGGATGCCTGTATTCTCATTGGCCACACAAAATGCCGTTACTCACAAAGAATTGGGTGTAGCAACAGCCTCTTCTCAATTATTCCGTAATTTGGGAGGTACGATCGGAATTGCAGTTATGGGTACGGTTATGGCAAATCATCTAACTAAGAACTTGAAAGATGCTTTGCAATCATCATCTGCACCTGATTTCAGTAAGATGGATCCGAAATTAGCTGAGCAAATGCTTGCTTTCGCAAATCCACAAGCACTGATGAATAAGCCTTTACTCGAAAAAACACAAGCTAGTCTTCCGGCTGATGCTCAAGTTGTATTCGCACAAATGATTGACAGTATCCGTGATGCTTTGGGTCAATCCTTATCATCCGTGTTCTTGACAGGAATGATCGTGCTATGTGTTGCCTTCGTGCTAGTCTTCTTCCTGAAGGAGCTACCACTTAGAACATCGAACGAAGTTCCATCTCCGGATAAAGCACCACTAGATCATAAAGCTAACGCTAAAGAACTAGCTATGGATAATGCTTAAGCCTAAAAGTTGATGTTCCCATACCTATAAGATCATGGGTATCTAAACAACATAAAAACTGCAACTTAGCCAATAAAGATTGGTTAAGTTGCAGTTTTTTTATAGCGTCTATCCCGCTTCGCTTACCAGAAACGACAGTTGATCAGTATAGACTGATTGGACTGATTGGACTTATCGCAGATCATTATCAGGATGAGCTCGGACACCTTTCCTCAACTAGGCCGAAAATCACCAGAAAATCGATCATCGACCACAATAGACAAGACATCATCACCCGAACAAAATGGTGAATAGCTGTACTTTACCTTTACCTTTTTAACTACGTTCCTTCTCTTGTTGCTCCATATACTTACGCATATTATGCATATATTCAGGTGCATCCATGGGATCGGTGACAATCATTTCTATGATACATAACCTGTTATTACACTCTGTTTCTGCGCTTGAAATAGCATGATCAAGGTCTTTATTACTTCGAACGATCACTGTAAAAGCCTCTCCCCCGAAAGCCTCTGCTAGCTTCGTGTAAGACCAACTTGGTACTTTATTGTAAATCTGCCCTTCGGTCTTAACATTTAAATACTTCTCAACTGTATACCCATAGTTGTTTAATACAAAAATGATCGGTTTACAGCCGTAATACAGCATGGAACTAATCTCCTGAGCAGTAAGCTGTAATGCGCCATCACCCGTAAAGAGTAATACCCGACGCTTGGGAGCCGCTATACAGGCGCCATAAGCCGATGGGGTTGCATAACCAATGGATTGCCATCCACCTTGTGCGATAAAAGTTACATCCTGCGGCAGACCAACTTGGGTCATGCCATAATATAATGTGCCCGTTTCTGCGATCACGATATCGCCTTCATTAAACATGTGCTGGAAGCGAGGATAATAAGACGCCGCTGAGAGTAAATCTTCAGGCTTGCCCGTCATGGTGTCATAAGGAAATGTCCCTTTCATGACCGGACTTTGCTGCTTGTAACCTATGCTCTGTAAACCAAGGAGCATATCTTCCGCTAGCACATTTGGATACTCCGCTCCTCCGACCTTCACCATATCCGGTTGGATCTCCACCATCTGTAGTGGATTCAGCTTAGCCGTAAAATTCCCTGTATTCGCATCCGCCCACACCAATCCCACTGCAATGATACATGCTGCGTTCTCAACTGTACTGCTTACTACTGGACTACCAAACGCACCTCCATACATTCCTATGAATGAAGGATGGCTTTCATCGTAAGACCCTTTTCCAAAAAGCGTGGATGCGACTGGAACATTCAAAGACTCTGCCAGTTTACGTACATATTCTTGCAGACCAAAGCGCGTCGTTATGACATCTACCAGTAGAACCGTGTTCTGAGATTTACTCAACAGCTGCTTAGCATGGTCCAATGCTGCCTGCAATGTTGTCTGATTCGATTGTGGTTGAACAGGAACAACTTCTTGGTGGACTAAGATTGGTTTCATAACCAGATCATTGGCGACTACTAAATAGACGGGTTTCTTTTTCTGCTTCGCAATACGAATGGCATTCGGAATCTCGATCGCTGCATTCTCAGGTGTAAGAACTGCGGTGTACGCTGTGATGTGCTCATATACTTGGCGAAACACATCATAATTCCCATCCATTAAGGTATGATGCATTAGCTTGTGTTTCTTCTGATCCATGTCAGGGGGCGCACCGACGATATGGATAATGGGTACATTCTCGCTGTAAGCCCCCGCAATTGCATTACATGCACTCATTTCCCCTACACCAAACGTCGTAATGAGCGCGGAAATTCCCTTGATTCTGGCATAGGCATCAGCTGCATATCCTGAATTTAGTTCATTCCTTCCACTGATGAATTGAATACCCGGATATCTCTCAAGACAATCAAGTAACGTGAAATTATAGTCACCTGCCACACCCACAATTTCAGTAATTCCCTCTCGCTTTAGGCAATCATACAGATACACGCCTAATGACTTTTGCATCATCGTTTCGTTCTGGGCAGGTTTATTCATATCACTGTTATTTCCCATTGCTACAATGCACTCCTTATCCGATTCCTTCATTAATGTTCTGTATACCTTTTCCCTTTCTTGGAAAGCTTATTCGGTTGGCATCTAGATACAGCAAAAAGAGTGTGAGTTCATACTCACACTCTTTAACGATTGAACTGAAGCGCCATCTAAGTGATTTACGCCCTTAAACCATATAAGGAGCTAGAAATACACCTGTACACGACTCTTTAACCGCTGCTACTGCGCGTGGCGTTCCACTTGCAACCAACTTCCCACCTGCCGTTCCGCCTCCAGGTCCCATATCAATTACCCAATCTGCTGCTGCGATTAGGTCCGTATTATGTTCAACCATAATCACTGAATTCCCAGCTTCAACTAGCTTGCTCAACAACACATGGAGATTGTGTACATCAAGTGGATGTAATCCAGTAGAAGGTTCATCTAGTAGGTACAAGGTGTGACCCGCCGCTGACTTACTTAGTTCTCTAGCAAGCTTTAAGCGCTGTCCTTCCCCGCCAGAAAGTGTAGGTAACGCCTGTCCCCATTGTAAGTAGCCAAGCCCAACCTCACATAGAAGTTCTAGCAGCATCAACATTTTCTTTTGCTTCACAAATAAATGTTGGCTCTCTTCAATACTTAGCTCTAGGAAATCTGAAATGGTATATCCTTCATACGTAACCGCTAGAACTTCTTCCTTGAACCTCTTCCCATGACACTCAGGACACTCGACTTGCAAATGAGAAAGGAAGTGCATATCCACGGATACTTGTCCCAACCCTTCACATCGATCACATCTCCCACCTGCTGTATTAAAGGAGAAGTGCTTATCCTTCAAACCTCTCTCCTTCGCTTCTGGTAAAGCTGCAAAGATCTTTCGCAAGTACGTGAATAAATCGATATAGGTGGATACGTTGGATCGTTGCATTCTTGAAAGTGGCGATTGATCGACTGTGATCATATTATTGATCGCATCTAGTCCTGTGATCGAACGACATCCCGGAATGTGTACCTTGCCATGTTCCGCAGTAGCTAACAAATCAAAGACGAGTGATGATTTACCTGATCCAGATACCCCGGATACAACAATCAAGGAGCTTAGTGGAAAAGAAACCGTCACGTTCTGCAAATTATGAAGTGTAGCTTCATGAATCGTAATCAAATCTCCGTTGCCCTTACGTTCCTTCGATACGAGCTTGTCATTAGCTTTAAGATAACGTCCTGTGACAGAATCCGGCTGATCCATTAGTTCTGCAAGGGTACCTTGACCCACAATTTCTCCGCCAAAACGTCCCGCTCCAGGACCCACATCAATGACATGATCCGCCTCTTGGATGACACGTTCATCATGCTCAATGACTAGAACTGTATTACCAAGGTCACGTAACTGTTTCATAATGTGAACAAGTCCATCCGTGTCCTTCGGATGTAATCCTGAAGTAGGTTCATCTAACAAATATAAGACACCGGTCAGACCTGAACCAAGAATAGAAGCAAGTCTTAAGCGCTGAGCTTCCCCACCAGACAACGTTATCGTGTTTCGATCAAGGGATAGATAACCTAAACCAACATGTATGATTCGTTTAATCTTGATGAGCAAGTCATGCAGTACTGTCTCTAGTAAGGAGTCTCCCTCCTGATGATACTTGGATTGAACACGTTCAATCCAGATACTGAACTCATCTAACGACAAGATAGATAATCCTGGCAATGTTTGATCTTCAACGGTCACACGACGACTTTCTTCCTTTAATCGTTCCCCTCCGCAATCGTGACATGTCTGAGTGAGGAATAGAGTAGTATCATTCGATTGTCCATCCTTTTCTTTATAGCGGCGCCACATCGCGGTTACCACACCTTCAAATTTCCCTTTCGTTACCGTCTTGGGTGGCGTGATTTCTGGGATATGACGAGTGAACTCTTCCGCTTCCACACCATATAGCAGCATGTCCCACTGTACTTCACTATAGGTATTCAGAGGCTGATCTCCACTCATTGGAATCCCGTAATGTTTACCTGCTGCCTCAAGGATAGCGGTCTGATAATCAATAAACATACCATTCCAGAAGGTTACAGAACCTTCTCTGATACTTTTCTCTTTATCAAACACAGCTTCTAGATTAACCTCAACGACATTTCCTAGACCACTACACGTCGGGCACGCACCGTCAGGTGTATTGAAGGAGAAGTCCGACTTGGTCAATGGGGCATGGGAATGGTTACATACTGGGCAGGTAATAGGTTCTGCATTATCTGCAACTGGAGGTGGGATCAAGGCTTCGCAGTGATTACAGCGTCTTACCCCTTTCTTCTGATACACAAGTCGCAAATACGTATACATATCGGTTACTGTTCCAACCGTTGAACGAGGATTACGATTCGTCACATATTGACCTACGGAGATCGATGGCGAAAGACCAATGATCGAATCTACCTTAGGTTTCTGAATCGACTCTGCAGACAATCCACTAGACTCCATATATTGACGCTGACATTCCCGTTGAAGTATATCCATCGCAAGTGTCGATTTCCCTGATCCTGACGGTCCAGTAACTACGACTAGCTTGTGTTTTGGAATATCCAGTGTGATATTTTTTAAATTATTTTCTCTTGCACCTTGAATCCGAATGAAATCTTGCATACATAATCCTCCTAAAAGTTTTGTTAGAGTTACTTCAGTGACTAATCTTCATACACTTATATCATTAATCTTACTATATTCATGCTTTACTCATCCGCACATTGCGGAGAACAGTCTATTTCTTAGAGAATATGAAAGAGATTGTTCAAGCTGTAGAACATCAGAACATAGAACAAGCCAAAAAAGTCACTGAGAGTGCACTCCTAACTATTAATAAACGTAATCGTCAGCAGTTATATGGTGTTCATCAATTGGTCGAACTTTGCAAAGTAATAGAGTTAATAGTGTAACTCTTTTATGAATAGGATGATACATTCTACATTTCCTCAAACATACTAAGATAACAAATAAGCAATCGAACATCTTTCACCGTTCGATTGCTTATCTTTTTATAGTCTAATCAGACTTATCTTTGGATCTTATAATATATAAATGTTGCATGTAATACTCTATCGATAGACATCGTATAGTTTGGAATGCGTCCCACCTGAATGTAACCGAGTGAAGTATACAGGTGATTTGTTGGTTCTCCTACTCGTGTATTCAGAAATAATAAAGACCTATCTTCTTGTTCGGCTCTTATTCCTGCCTTGTTCATAAGCATACGACCAAACCCTTGTCGTCGATAATTAGGGTGTATCATTAATTTAGTGATTTCAACGCTATGATCACCGTTCTCTTGATTACATAAATGTAACTGCACACTTCCGACGATTGATTCATTTATGGTGGCAACCAATAGAATCACTTCAGGCCCAAGTATATTCAGCCAATATTGTCGAACATCCGATAGACTTAGTGAAGGTAAGAACCCCATCGCAGAACCAACATCTTCTACTTCTAATAGAAGGGCCGCAAGCTCATCAACATATTCCTCGACGGATGTGATTTCCTTAACGGTTACATCTTCGACCACGCCATTCCCTCCCTATTTATATGATGAAAAGGATGGGTTAGTTCGTGAGTAACGTAATCACATCAATAGGTTGTTCAAGCTTATATTTAGCGGGTATACTTTCATGATTTTTGCAGCCCCATAGCGCTAATCCAAAGTCCACTCCAGCATCTCTTGCACATTCATAATCATAATTGGTATCTCCTATATAGAGAGACGATTTAGGATCAGCACCAGAGATCTCCAAATACTTCAACAGCGGATCCGGATTAGGCTTGTGCTTCAACGTGTCATCTGCACAGACGACATGTGTTAAATTGTCCATCAGACCAAATGGCACGAAATCATCTTGTAATTCCTGCGATGTCTTCGAAGTAACTATACCTTGGTTGATATTCCTTTGTTTCAAAGTAACTAACAACTCAGTAATCCCACCGAATACCTCGATCGTATGATAGAAGTCCTTCATAAAGTGCTCCCAACGCGCATGAGCCTTAGCAATATCACGAACCCCTAACTCTTTTAACGAGTACACACCTGGAATTCCTAGTACAAAATATAATTCATGTAATTCATAATGAAAATCATAATCTATCTTTAGCATCTTTTGAAGTGAACCCAAAACTGCTCTTTCTGTATCAATAAGTGTGCCATCTACATCAAAAATAATCGTATTATACATTTCCATTCATCCTCCCAAAGTATCTATCTCTTGAGACCATGGTAAAGTATGAAATGGATTTCATGTCAACACTTAAATTGACGATCGATGGATTATTCGATAGGGAATCTCAATTTTATGTTGCGATTTATGAATGATAAGTTCAAATGCTTGTTCCCCAACTTTAATTAATTGATGATCCACAGAGGTAAGTCCTAATCCCACACCAATCGGTTGATTTTCTTGTCCCATAATCGCTAGATCCTGTGGTACTTTTAAATTCATTGACTGTGCATACAGATAAATACCACCCGCAACCTCATCCCCATTGGCATAGATTGCTGTTGGTCTTTCATCTAGGTTCAGTAATTGACTTCCAGCCTGAATTCCATCTTCAACACTATAACAATCAGATATGTGAAGTTCTGCTGGAAGTTCCCCAAATGTATTATTGTAGGCATCAAGCGTCTGTCGGGTGCTAATGCTCTCCAGACCTCTTCCTCTTGTTATAGCTACTCTTGTATGTCCTTTATCTTTGAGATACTGAAAAGCTTCAAGATAAGAAGCATATCTGTCAATATAGGAACAGCCGATCTCGGGATGATCCGTATATTCACAGCAAACGACAGGCCCATAATGGGTATAGGGTATAATCGTCTCCCAATCATTTGAACGCGAAGTAATGATGATACCGTCTAGCACTTTGTTTTTGAGCATAGATAGATAGGCTAACTCTCTATCTTTATTATATTTAGTCGGAAGTACTGTTACGGAATAATCCTTTTCTATTGATGCATTAAGCACGCCATGTAACTTGATCAAATGCTTGATTGTTGTTATATGGGATGATGACACCTATCATTCTTGTTTCCCTGCGTATTAAATCAACTGCGCTTTTGTTAGGGGTATAATCCATTTCGTCGATCACTTTCTGTACGGCAGATCGTTTTTCTTCAGAGACGTATTTATGGTTGTTTAATACCCTTGATACAGTCGTTACTGACACACCGGCCAATTTAGCTATCTCATTAATATTAGCCATACCCCAACCTCCATCTTCGCTATCATATCGCAATTTTCATATGTATCTTCATGAATATCGGTATTCCTTCTTCAATAATATCACGCTTCTCTACAACTTCCGATTCTATTAGGCATCAGTCGGATGCACGACACGCAGGTATTAATACAATAAAGATGAACCTTATTTACTTCACAAAGGGAGTGGTCATCTTGAGAATAGATATAGGGTGCGGTTCCAACAAAGAAAAGGGCTATCTAGGCATTGATCTAGTTGAGGGTCCCGGTGTAGATATTGTCTGTGACATCAATCAAGGAATCCCGCTACCAGACAATTCTGTTGAGTTTGTGATGGCAACTCGAGTACTCCCTTATGTCAGTGATTTGTTTGCGGTCATGTCAGAGATTCAAAGAATATGTGTTCATAAAGCTGTTGTCTGCATTCTCGCTCCTTATACTCACAGCTTTTATCATATGTCTAATCCTTCATTCAAGCAAAAGTTTGACGAGTACACACCTCGTTATTTCACAAACAAATTTTTCCAACCTACTCAAGGTCCTATTTCACCGGAGATTCCGGATTATCCTGCCCCTGTACCACCGTTTGATTATCGACTGCTTAGGATGGAGTTATTCTACCAAATCCCCTTTCAACAATCACTTTACGAGATTGAAGAACTAGAAATGTTAAAGACGTTACAAGCAAATGTGGTTCATGAAATTATGTACCACTTCACGGTGTCCAAGAAGGGTATTACGATCCAAGAGCTCGAGTTCATGAGCCGAATGCGTTATCCTGAGCCCCGCGCTGTGTTGGAACGGAGACTGAAATCACCCAATCAACAAGACTTTTTTTGAGCTGATGTTGTGGGACATACAAAAATTCCTAAACCTTATCATAGACTAATTTATAACAGTTAGATTCTGCACTGTCCTTTATGGGGAGGGCTTACGATCTATGTGTAGTTCACAGTAGTCAATGAAGGAGGTGAGAAACATTCCACTAGTCGTTCGGACTACGGTTAATGCAACAGGAGCTATCACGTTTACTGGTAACACGCTCGGTCTAAGTCGTTCCGATACGGTAGGCGTTCCCGGTACTCAGGATAGTATTGGTGGCTTTACTACAGTGAATACAGCATCTGTATATCTCTCCTATCCAAGCGGAACCACAAGTCTGTATCAGAGTAACAGCTCCGCAGCCATTCTAGTTCTACCGTCTGGAAGCACGGTCATGTATGCAGAACTCATTTGGGGCGGTACTTACATTAACGGTACAATAAATCTTACCACCGCTATTAACAACCCTGTTTCTTTTATAAATCCTGCAGGAAGCACGTTTAGCATTACGCCAGATGCTGCAACTGCAAACGTGGTCGATTTAGGTAATGGCGCTTCCGCATATGTCCGGTCAGCCAACGTCACAACCATCGTTCAACAGGGCGGTGCGGGAAGCTATACCACAGGCGGCGTTGTCGGCACAATTATAATCCCCGGAGACTCTACAGCGAATCATGCCGGCTGGACGCTAGGTGTTATTTATCAGAATCCTGCACTTCCCTTCCGAAATATGTCACTTCGTGCAGGAGCTGTGCTTGTACAAGCAACCTCCGCTCCGGTCACTACCACGATAACCGGTTTTGCTACACCCATTACCGGTGCACTCGGTGGCAGAACGCTTTTCAGTGCACAAGAAGGTGATGCGAATCGTTCAGGAGATCAAGCGCTGTTTGGTCCCACTTCTGCTACCCAAGTTGCATTGTCAGGGCCCAATAACTTTGCCAACAACTTTTTTGCTTCGCAGATTAATAATGACGCAGGTCAACTGAATACTACAGGTACGTTCGGCACGCGGAATCAAACAAATGGAAATCCGGGCACGAATATTGTTGGTGGCAGGCAAGGTTGGGATATCACCAATGTCGATGTCTCGGCAAGACTCATTAACAATCAATCGTCAGCTATACTTACGTTAACTACCTCAGGGGATGCATATGTTGTCAACGGGAACGCAATACAAGTAGATATTAATGCCCCAAAAATCACTCTGACTAAGAGTGCCAATGTCTCGGGTACAATCGTTGGTGATACGGTAACTTATAGCGTTACTGTTAGCAATACAGGTACGGCTGGAGCAGCTAGCGTTGTATTGTCCGATGTTTTACCTACAGGTTCTACCTTTGTGAGTGGAAGCGTTGTAGTAGCGGGCGTCTCAAAACCTTCTTTTGATATTACTGCAGGAATTCCGCTGGGATCGTTCGCTTTGAATACTACTGTGATTGTTACATATAAGGCTAAAATAACTTCATTGCCCAATCCACAAATAGTAGCTAATATGGCTAACGCAGCCTTCACATTTCAAAGTGTAGCCGGTGGGGATTTCATTTCAGGAGTTATCCCCTCCAATACTGACACACTCCCGGTATATTCACCCGTTATTCAAATTGTTAAAAGCGCTAGTACAACGAATGCCTCGGTTGGTAATCAAATCACTTATACACTGCAAATTTCAAATACTGGAAACATCGGTGCAACTACAACGATAACTGACAACATCCCTACTGGAAGCACCTACGTAGCAGGCAGCTTCACCGTTAATGGGACAGCTATAGCTGGTAATCCTGCTACAGGAATAGCCATTGGTACAATCGCCTCTGGTGGAAGTTCGACTGTTCAATTTCGCGTTTTGGTAAACAGTCTACCCTCACCTCCACAGTTAGTGGATCAGGCGTTCGCTGCTTACACTTTCCTTGTACCCGATGGGAGGACCGTATCAGGGTCTGCCACTTCTAATACGCTTTCTATTCCAGTTACTTTACCCAATGTTACAGTCGTCAAAAGCGCAAGTTTCACAGATGTAGCCGTCGGTGATACGTTACTTTACACATCAGTTATTAGTAACAACGGTATTGAGTTGGTAACTGGTGTTACCCTCTCCGACACCGTACCTGCCGGAAGCACGTTTGTGCCGGGCAGTGTTATTGTGGCCGGTACTTCACGCCCCACAGCTGATCCTGGGACAGGAATCTCTGTTGGAACGATCGCTAAGGCTACTAGTGTAACCGTCACTTTTCAAGTTAACATTACTTCTCTTCCTAGCCCCGCCCAGCTGTTAAACCAGTCACAAGCATCTTATAGTTCAGGCGCATTTTCAGCAATCTCACTTTCTAATACCATCACTACCCCTGTGTTTCAACCTGTTATTGGTATTGTAAAGAGTGCAAACACGCCAAGTGCAACTGTAGGTGGAAACGTTCAATATACGCTCAATGTACAAAATTCCGGAAATATTGCTGCGACGGTTGTTCTCACAGACAATATCCCTACGGGATCTACCTTTGTTCCAGGCAGTGTAACTGTCAATGGTGTTGTGCGTCCTACAGACTCTCCAACAGTAGGGATTGGCCTTGGATCATTGGCTCCTGGATCCACAGTATCCGTTATATTTTCAACGACTGTACAGACACTGCCATCACCACCCATTCTGATGAATCAAGGTAGCAGCAGTTATACGTATCAGTTGCCCAGTGGGAGATCATTAGCCGGAACTAGTCTCTCTAATACGATCAGTATTCCGGTCACCGCCCCTAACATCTCTGTTAATAAAACCGCAAGTGTGACGACAGCCGCTGTAGGTGAGAATCTGATCTACACGGTTTCCATAACAAATATTAGCGGTGTTAGCGTCAATAATGTGGTTGTATCTGATCCTATCCCATCGGGAGGAACATTTATTACTGGGAGTGTCATTGTAAACGGTACGTCTGTTCCTTCAGCCAATCCTGGAGCGGGAATTTCCTTAGCCAGCATTGCACCGGGCGCTTTGGTTAAAGTGACTTTTGGAGTGAATGTTACCTCACTACCCAATCCAGCTGAATTCGATAATCGTGCAAGTGTATCTTTTACATCAGGCACATTTAGCGGATCTTCCTTGTCAAATTTGGTAGTAACACCTATTTATCAACCCATCATCCAAATAGTGAAAAGCGCCAATACAGCACTTGCGTCTGAAGGTAGTTCTCTATCCTTCTCCATTTCAGTCCGCAACACCGGAAATATTGCTGCCAGTCTGATATTGACTGATATTCTACCACCACAAGCCGTTTTCAACACCAATAGTGTTATTATCGGCAGTACCCCTGTACCAGGGATCAGTCCGGCAACAGGTATTCCTGTTGGGCCTCTTTCCCCTGGTGACAGTGTCGTCGTCAGCTTTCTTGTTACCGTTGTAGGACTGCCTCCTTCACAGCAGTTGCTCAACTCTGCAACTGCAACCTACAGCTTCACCCTTCCTGATGGACGTCAGTTAGGTGGGAATGCTGCTTCAAATACGCTCTCCGTCCCTGTCTCTGCTCCCAATATCAATGTCGTAAAAAGCGTGTCCGCGACGTCTGTCGTAACTGGTGACACTATAACGTTCACCTCGGTACTGACGAATAATAGCGTAGCGGGTGTAAGCAATATCATTTTCGGGGATTCGTTGCCCGATAATGTATCCTTCATTCCCGGAACCGTGATTGTGAGCGGCGTCACTCAGCCGCTAGCAGTACCGTCTGCCGGTATTCCAATCGGTAACTTGGCCCCAGCGGCCTCTGCTACCGTAACATTTGAGGTGAAGATAACCATGCCGATTCCTTCACAGATTAACAATCAGTCAACAGTCAGCTTTACATCCGGTGTATTCTCAGGTTCTTCGTCCTCCAACGTGACTACTACTCCAGTCACGCAACCGCAGATTTCATTAGTAAAAAGCGCACAAGATCCCGACGGTGATAGTAGTCCTGTTGTTGGTGAGTCTATCATTTTTACAGTTGTTGTCAGTAATGCTGGAAATCTTACTGCTAATGTAATTCTGACTGATACTATCCCTGCCAGTACAACCTTTAGTCCCAACAGCGTTATTGTTGGTGGCATGCCTCAACCTGGTTCAGCACCAGATACTGGCATTAATGTTGGTGCTGTTGCACCAGGAACGAGTGTGACCGTAAGTTTTGTAGTTAATATCACGTCGTTGCCATCACCTCAGTTGATCAGCAACCAAGCGTCTTCGACGTTCACGTATACCACACCAGACGGAAGAACTCTTAGTGGAACAGCTCTATCAAACACCGTCACAATGTCAGTCTCGGCTCCGAATGTTAAAGTTATAAAGAGCACACCTTCAACAGCTGTTGCTATCGGTGATACCGTTACCTATTCCATAAATATAACGAACGCAGGAGTAGACTCTGTAAATAATGTACAGTTGAACGATCCTACACCTGAAGGAGCAGTATTTGTAACAGGTAGCGTATTCTGGAATGGGGTTTCTCTTCCAACCGCGAATCCTGCTTCGGGCATAACGATTGGTACCCTGATCGCAGGTGCTAGCGGAATGCTTACTTACAAAATATTAATTACATCTGTTCCCGTCAGTGCTTCCATTGTCAACCAGGCTACGGTCACTTTTAATTCAGGTGTGTTTCCAATACCGTCGTTGTGCCTGTATACCAACCTAATATTTCTGTTGCCAAGAGTGCAAGTACATCCAATGCAACCGTTGGAGATACGGTAACTTATTCGCTATTAGTCAATAATACGGGCAACTACCCAGCCAATTTAACCATAACGGACATCATTCCTTCAGGCACCACTTTTCTACCTAACAGTGTTTTGGTAAATGGCTTGCCGCTACCTCAGGCGGATCCGGCTACAGGTATTGCTGCTGGAACAATTAATGCAAATGGTACAACTACGGTATTGTTCTCGGTTGAAATCACAACGTTACCTAATCCGCAGCTACTTGTTAATCAGGCTACCGCAGCCTATAGTTTCACATTACCCGATGGACGTACACTAAGTGGGTCTTCCCTTTCGAATTCTGTCACCATTCCGGTCTCATCTCCGAATGTTGCTGTCGTTAAGTCAACCTCTACAACAGCAACTACAATAGGAGATACCATTGTGTATTCTGTAAGCATTACAAATAACGGAATAGCCAATGTTAATAATGTCATCTTCACGGATGCACTCCCTGTAGGTACGATCTTTATACCAGGCAGTGTTACCGTAGATGGCGTGGTGCGTCCAGCAGTTTCGCCATCTACGGGAGTAACCATCAGTAGCTTATCTCCGGGAGGATCGACTACAATTACCTTTAGCGTTACCGTAACTTCACTCACACCTTCAGGGGTACTTAATAATCAATCATCCGTTGTCTATACGTCTGGCGCTTTATCAAATGTCGCATTCTCTAATATTGTCTCAACACCTGAATATCAACCTATTCTGGGCGCAGTAAAAAGCTCGAGCACCATCAACGCCACCGTTGGAGATACGATTACTTACACAGTTCTCGTCAGTAATACAGGTAACTTTGGAGCAACAGCAACACTAAGTGATAGTATCCCCGCAGGGACAACTTTTGTGCCTAACAGTGTCATTGTGCAAGGTTCGCTTGTTCCAGGAGCTGATCCAGCCTCAGGAATTCCACTGGGAGTGATAGCTGCTGGGTCAAGTCTATCTGTCATGTTCTCAGTTATTATAAGCACGCTGCCCGCAAGCCAACAGTTGAAGAACCAGTCCACCATATCGTTTACTTATACTCTACCTGATGGCCGAACGTTTAACGGAACAATAATCTCCAATACCAATCTAATTTCAGTATCGTCTCCAAATGTAACAGTTACCAAGGTTTCATCCGCTACTGACGCTGTAGTAGGAGATACCATACCTTATCAATTGACGATCACAAACAATGGTATCGAGAATATTAGCAATGTTGTACTTAGTGATCCTATACCTGCGGGTTCAACCTTTGTTTCCGGTAGTGTCATCGTTGATGGTACTGCGCGTCCGACAGCTAATCCTGCTTCGGGAATCTCTCTCGGTACTCTCGCCCCAGGCGCCTCTTTCCTTGTCTCTTTTAATACAATTGTGAATGTACTGCCTAATCCGGCTAGCCTTAGCAATCAGGCTTCCGCAACCTTTACGTCTGGTGTATTCTTTGGCTCCTCCTATTCTAATACACTGGTTATTCCGGTGTATCAACCTATCCTTGTTATTCTGAAAAGTGCAAATACGACCAACGCAACCGTTGGAGATACCATTACTTATTCTTTGAATGTCACGAACACGGGTAACCTACCTGCGATCGTAACGATCACCGATACGATACCTGCTGGCGCCCTATTCGTGCCAAACAGTGTTCTTGTTAATGGCGTACCTCAACCAGGAGCTGATCCTGCCGGTGGACTAAATATTGGCACGATTGCTCCAGGAGCTACAGTTACAGTAACGCTCACATTCCAAGTTACCGTAGCGACATTGCCTAATCCGCAGCAGCTCGTAAATCAAGCAACCGGAACGTTTACGTTCACTCCACCAGACGGACGTCTTCTATCTGGCACATCACTTTCTAATGTGCTTATCATCCCAGTATCTTCACCTAACGTTACCGTAGTTAAAAGCACACCGGCTACGGACGCAATTGTGGGAGATATCATCACTTACACGATTGTTGCTACGAATAACGGCATAGAGTCTGTAAATAATGTTATTCTTATTGACCCTATTCCAGCAGGCAGTCAGTTTGTTACAGGCAGTGTAATCGTAGATGGAATAGCTCGTCCTACTGGAAATCCAGCATCTGGTATCAGCATCGGTAGCATTGCAGCCGGAGCTTCGACAACTGTGGTATTCCAGGTTCAGGTAATCGCTATATGACCAGTGGCTCACGTCCTTATCCTGTCGTATCTAATCAGTCAATGGTGCACTTCAGTTCGGCAGCGGGTGTTGACAGTATTGCGTATTCGAATATTGTCGATACCCCGGTCGTGGGCCCAGTTCTTTCAGTGATCAAAAGCGCGGACAAAAACCGCGCTTCATTGGGTGAGACGATTGTGTATACAATCATTGCCAACAATACCGGTAATACGGCTGCTGAGTTAACTGTTTACGATACACTACCCGAAGGGGTATCCTTTATTCTTAACAGTGTTCTAAGAAACGGCATTTTATTGCCAGGAGTGAATCCAGTATCCGGTATTCCAGCGGGTACACTTACACCAGAGTCTCAAGTCACGATATCTTTCCACGTTATCGTTGTATCCTTACCCCCAGACCTGACCTTACTCAATAAGGCACTTTGTAAATATTCCTTTGTAACATCAGAAGGTCGAATAATCAGAGATGAACTATACTCAAATACAGTTACTATATCCTTGATAGCATTTCAAATTTATGCTTGTTTGGCTGCGAACACGTCTACTACTTTTGTCGGAGATGTTGTAACGTATACGCTAATCATTAGGAACGAAGGCATTCAATCTTTACAGGATGTCATTGCTGTCATCCCTGTTCCTGAAGGAGCTGTATTTATTACCGGGAGCGTCATTGTTGCGGGTGTGTATGATCCGGAAGTCGACCCTAATCAAGGCATCCAACTAGGTACTCTGAGACCAGGGTCAACGATAGAAATCTCATTTCGCGTTAGTATTATTGAGGTTCCTCCTACCACAACGTTGATTAACAAAGCTACGGTCTCTTATGTAATTGATAGAACTCAGTACAACACGGAGAGCAACCCTGTCGTGGTAGAAGTCCTCCAACCTGAGGTTACTATTTCTAAAAAGGTCGATCTAAACCGTGCAGCTCCTGGAGATCAATTATGTTATGAACTCACAGTAAGCAATACTGGGAATGTTGCGGTGGATGCGATATTAATCGATGTCATTCCATTAGGAACTCTCTTCGTATGGGATAGCCTGCTAGTAAATGGAGTCGTTATGAAAGGTGTTCTACCTGATTCAGGAATTCCATTATCCACGTTAAGCCCGGGAACCGTAACCGTCGTGCAATTCAAGGTAACGATAGCTACGGCCATAAACATTTATGAAATATCAGAAATCCAGAATCAAGGCTCGTTACAATATACTTTTCTATTGCCTGACGGTCGAACTGTAAGACAATTAGCCCGTTCCAACTTAGTCATTACGTATATATTCACACCGATCATTTCTCTAGAAATTTGTGTCGTTCCTACTTGCATAGAACTAGGTGGACGTGTGAAGTTCAAGTTATTACTTAGTAATACAGGGAATTGGCCTGCAGAAGTGTCACTCATCCAACTCTATCCTGAGGGATCCACACTCGATTCGAATACAATCACGATCGATGGCATTCCTTCTCCCCAGAATCCATTTAATGGGACGATCCCATTGAATACAGTGAATGCTGGCATGACAGTATGCATCACCTATTTTATTACCGTTAACGAGTATCTACTTAACCAATTTCTCAAAGGGTATTCTTCAGCAATTTACCAGTTCATTCTAGAAGAACGTACGTATGTAGGCAAAGTCCAATCCAATAGTTATACGATCACTGTGGAAGAGTTCAGTGAATAAAGAAGATAACCTATTTATCACAATAAAAAGCTCCATGTTTAAGGAGCATCTTAAGACAGTCCGAACATACTGTAGCAACAAAAAATAGAGGGGAATAATCCCTCTATTTTTTGTTGCTAGGATGATTGCATTTTCCACTTAAATGAACATCGTTCATTTAGAGCTATTCCATATTGGATAACAACTTGCAGATCCCCACCTCTGCCTCGGCTCGCTCACTCGAATCTAACCGATTCAATAGGTTAAGGGCAGCGTAGGGTACTTTGATTGCATGCGGATCGTTGAAGGTTTCCCCCCAATATTCTGGTGCAATAATACATTAGAGTATTTAAAGTATAATATATTAATTTAATAGTTAGAATAGCTTATAAACCCTTAATTAAATCGACTGGGAAATGTACACGTTTAATCCCATAACCCAACATCATCCAAGTTAATCGAACTTGTCTGACTGACACCTGCCTCTTCACGAAGAGCATTCAACGCACCTTGCAAGTCCTCTTTCTCCACGTAAACGTAGGGACTTTTCCAACGGGATTCCAAATGTAATGAACGAATATCATTTGGTTTGATTTTCGGGAAGTTGAAGACCCATTGTTGGAGATCAGATTCAGGAATATCTGACTTCACATTTTTGCCGATAATGTCTAATACATTTCCCCATTGCGAGATCCCTTGGAAAGCCCCCAATTTATCAACGATCTGCTTAATCACTTCCTGCTGACGATCGTTACGTGCGAAATCAGAGGACTCCTGGGTTCCTTGATTCGATTTGCGATACCGTACGAAGTCGAGCACTTCTTTACCATTAAGAGTCTGCAATCCTTTTTTCAAATCGACATGAGTCCCGTCAGCAGAATCATTATATTTCATGTCCATGTCAACATCTACTTTAAGACCGCCAAGTGCATCCACCGTTTGCCGTATCGCATCAAAATTTACCACGACCATATGATCAATCGGAAGATCAAGCAAATCGCCGAAAAAACGCTTAGTGTTCGAGATAACTTCTGACTTATCCTTGATATAGTAATAGGCATAATAATAATTGGCTTTGCGGGATGGTAATGCTTTGGGCTTCAACAGTAAATCACGCGGCAGTGATAATAGACTCGCAGAATGAGTTAGCGGATTAAAGCTGACAAGCATAAGAACATCGGTATTCATTACCCCGCCGCCACCTTCCCGACTATCTATACCAGCAATAAGAAATATCATAGGTTTAATGGATTTCTTTTCATTACCAGCTAAGGAATCATTAGGCTTAATGGTTTCTGGAGCTGCCATCCTTTGAATCGCAGCATCTGCCTTATAATATATATACCCCACATATATTCCAGCTCCAAGTAAGAGGGCCAATATGACAAGTGACATGTTCATCAGAACTTTACGAAATGCTATCCTTTTGCGTTTAACAGACATGATTTCCTCCATTCAATCCTAATAACATTCAATTATTAAAATTAGATCGGTCTCTTTGATTATTTCTCCATATTTTGTACTCAATTTTTTCATAATAATATAAGCCAACGTTCAAACATTTATTAGCAACAGACCATCGATTAACAATCTGATAAATCATTATTGCACTGACAACACCTATGAATGAGCCCATGAGGACATCGGTAGGATAATGTACGCCATTCCAAATTCGGGAGAATGAAACGAACCCCGCCAATACAAGCCAAATGACACCATCCTTCTTACGAAACAACCAAATGCCTGTTGCGATAACAAAGGCACCAATTGAATGGTCACTTGGAAATGAAGCATTAGAGGCATGTACAATTAATTGATTTACCGTATGATCGACAAAAGGCCTGTCCCTATAGAAAAAGTGTGAAAGGATACTACCCATTCCAAATCCAATACAAGCAGAAAAGAGCGTTATGATCACCATTTTCCTATTTGTATGAATGCGAGTAAACCAATAAACAATAATTCCTATGTAAAATAAATATTCAGCTTTTTCTGATAGAAATCGCATAAATGGATTTAACACGGAGAATGATACTGCCAAATCATTGATGAATTGAAATATGTGAACCTCAGTTCCGGTTATGCCCAATTTCTACCCTTCTTTCCATTCCTGTAATCATTCTAATCGGTTTCGTCTTGATGAACTTTGACACTTAGCACCAAACCAATCGCAATCATATTGCAAAGAAGTGAGCTACCTCCATAACTAATGAATGGTAAAGAAATACCCGTCAGAGGTACCAATCCGATATGCATACCAATATTAACCATAACTTGAAAGACTAACATTCCAATAAGCCCGATAACAATATATGATCCTGCAAGTTCTCTACTTTCCATGACGATATGAACCATACGATACACGAGCAGTAAATATAGCATCAACAATATGGCAGAACCAATAAAACCATATTCCTCACCTATAACCACAAAGATCGAATCAGAATATGCATAAGGAATATATCCTCTACGTAAAAAAGATCCGTCACTTCCAGTCAATCCACCAGTAGAGATTGCATGCATCGCATTTTTAACATGCCATGATTTATCAGGATCACTTGCTGGATCAAGAAAAGTCTGAATTCTTGACATTTGATGTGGCTCTACAATCTTGGATAACAATTCGAAGTTGGCATAGTAAAGCCATAACATTGTTCCAATCGTGATCATCATTATACTGATGAACAGAATCATATA
>Ga0153923_100230_pt1 | contig 22397 bp, 23 predicted proteins | sample TSNJ007MetaG_FD_104682 | JGI IMG/M metagenome (GOLD analysis project Ga0153923, IMG submission 104682) | Attine ant fungus gardens microbial communities from New Jersey, USA - TSNJ007 MetaG | ecosystem: Host-associated > Fungi > Mycelium > Unclassified | place: USA: New Jersey, Brendon T. Byrne...
CTAACCAACGCTTTTGCCCCAATGAACTGCCTGATCATGGCCGCTCGCAAAGGCTGCTTCAGCTTCACCGTGGTCAATGAACACGGGATCGCTCGCCACAGCGAGCGTCTGTACCCTGATCAGTACTCCAGCGCCGAACCGCTGCAGGCCATTATTGATCGTACGCGTCAGGCCTTGATTGCCTGAGAGCCGAAAAGGCTGCAAAAGCAAAAGCCCCGCACACAATGCGGGGTTTTTTATTGCCCGATATTTCGCTTTTAGCCCTTCACGCCTAAGCACCTTCGGATATAACGCTCGTGGCTCGCTGGCGGAAATATTTTAAAAACAGGCCTTTACGTCGCGAATATGACACTACACTTCAACTCAAGCGGCTTGATCCGCTTCCGGCGAGCCTGAGTCGAATCACCGCTGCCAAGGCCCCTTCAGGTTTCGCCGCCCCATTACAAGAATCGAGGGCATTATGGGTATCGCTGCCAGCGAACTGTGTCGCTACGTGATCCGTCCCACACTGATTTATCTGGGACGTCACTGCGCAACCGCCGAATCCCTGCTGCTGGGGATAGCGGCCAGCCAGTCCGCCCTCGGTTCCGCCTTGCATGACCGCCGTGGCCACGGCCTCTACCGGATTGCCGAGCACCGTCACCAGGCCCTTTGGGATCATTATCTGGCGCTCGATCCGGAGCGTGCCAGCCTGGTTCGCGGCCTCGCCAGCCAACATGCCTTTCTCAGTGGCCCGCACCTGGAATTGACCGTCAACCTGCGTTACGCCACCGCCATTGCCTGGCTGCTGGTAGAAGAACAACACCCCACCCTCCCCGACCCCGACGATCTGCTGGGCATGGCGCGAATCTGGCGTCAGACCTTCCAGCCGCAAGGTCGTCTGCGCGACTTCACCTACGCCTGGCAAACCTGTGTTTCACCGGTGAATCAGGTCGCGTGTTAACTGGCGAGTTTTGGAAGATCGCTCAACAGGTCGCCAATCTGGTCGGATTGTCCTACAAAACCGCTCTAACTCAAGCCATAGGGACTATAGCGCTGGAACGAAAATGTTGGTAATTTTCGCCCCGGTGATCACCAGGAGTTCTAATAATGAAAAAAGTCATGCTCAAAACCACCCTTAGCCTCGCCGTTACCATGGCATCCACCCAGATCTTCGCAGCTGGCTTTGCCATCAACGAACACAGTATCAGCGGGATGGGCACTGGTTACGCTGGGCGATCCTCTTCTGCCGACGATGCAAGCACTGTTTATGGCAACCCCGCCGGCATGTCGCGCCTCACGCGCGAACAGGTCACCGGTGGTGTTGCATTCCTCGATGCCAAGACCGATATCAGCGACGCCAGCTCCAGCCCTAACGGCGGCAGCAACAAAGGCGACATGGTGCCCTTCACCTCCGTACCTATGGGCTTCTACGTCAAACCGATCGACGAGCATTGGGCATTCGGCCTCGGCGTATACGTGCCGTTCGGCCTGATTACCGACTACGAAAAAGGCTTTGCCGGCCGTTACTTCGGCAGCAAATCCGAAGTACAAGTCATCACCTTCCAGCCGACTGTCAGCTACAAGTTCAACGACGTGGTGTCGATCGGTTTCGGTCCGACCATCAACCGCATCGACGGCACGCTGGAATCCAACCTGTCGATCACTCAGGCTGCGCCGGACGGCAAGGTCAAGATCAAGGGTGACGACACCGCACTGGGCTACAACATCGGCGTGCTGGTACAAGCCACTGACACCACTCGTCTGGGTCTGACCTATCACTCGAAAGTCGATTACAAGCTCGAAGGCAACACCAAGGTCAACTACGGCGTGTTGGGCGCCGTCGGCCTGGGCGCCCAGCAGAAGTACGACGCTTCGCTGAAGATCACCACCCCTGAATCCGTGGACTTCTCGGTCACTCAGGCGATCAACGACCGCTGGAACGTTTACGCCGGTAGCACTTGGACCCGCTGGAGCCAGCTGGAAAAGATCACCGTCAAGAACTCCGGCGTGCAGCCGCTGCTGGCCGGTCAGTTCGGCGAGATCACCGAAGACCAGAACTGGCACGACTCCTGGGCTTACGCGGTGGGTACTTCGTACCAGTTGAACAAGGAATGGGTACTGCGTACCGGTCTGACCTTCGACCAGTCGCCAACCAACAACGTCGACCGTTCGCCACGCATTCCTACTGGCGACCGCACGATCTTCAGCATCGGTGCCGGCTGGAGCCCGACCGACGACCTGACCATCGACGTCGCTTACTCGTACCTGAAGGAAGAGTCTGTCAAGGTCCACAACCAGAACGATCGTGGCCAGACCTACGACGCCAAGTATGAAAACTCGGCGAACGGCTTCGGTGTTGGCGCGACCTATCGCTTCTGATGCTGCATGGCGAGGCTGAACCCTCGCCCACAGAAAAGCCCCGCTCTCTTTGCAGAACGCGGGGCTTTTTTTGTTCTCGCATGACCGTCACCGTAGGAGCTGCGGCACGCTGCGATCTTTTGATCCTGATCTTTAAAAATCAAAAGATCGCAGCGTTCCGCAGCTCCTACAGGGTCATGGTTGCAGTGGTTTTGAGGCGATGGCTTTTTCCACGGCAGCGATGAACTCCGGATCATCCGGCTTGGTCAGGCTGGAGAAATTGGCGATTACCTTGCCCTGCCGGTCGATCACATACTTGTAGAAATTCCACTTCGGCGCGCTGCTCTGTTCGGCCAGCACCTTGAACAGATGAGTAGCGTCGTCGCCACGAACTTTCTGCGGCTCGGTCATGGTGAACGTCACGCCGTAGTTGGCGTAGCAGACCTTGGCGGTTTCGGCGCTGTCCTTGGACTCCTGCTTGAAGTCATTGGACGGCACGCCGAGCATTTCCAGGCCTTGCGCCTTGTAATGCTGATTGAGCGCTTCGAGGCCCTCGAACTGTGGGGCGAAGCCACAGAAACTGGCGGTATTGACCACCACCAGCGGTTTGCCGGCGTAGCGCTGGCACAGATCGACGGATTCGTTGGCGCGCAACTTCGGCAGCGAGCCTTGCAGCGCCTCCGGACAGTCAGCCGCCTGGGCCAGCCCGGTCAACGCCATCAGCAACGCGGGTACAGCACACCAGCGCATGAGCATGTCGGTCATCCTTTGCAGTCATCAGACTCCGACGTTACTCGCCCTCCAAGCCTACAGGCAAGCGCCCAGGCCCAACTGCATCAAAGCCAGGCCGCCCTGATGCCAGCCCCACCACACCAGCGCCAGCAACAGCGCTCCGAGTGCGGTGAAGGCGATTTGAGGCCAGGAGCGTTTCATACGGCGCCGACAGCCGGCTGCAGACGCGCCACAGGACGCTCGCGCACCGGCCAGTTCAGCGCGGCCGCCAGCAGGCTCAAAAGAATCGCCACTTGCCAGATCAAGTCATAACTCCCGGTACGGTCATACACCACCCCACCCAGCCAGCCGCCGAGGAACGAACCGAGCTGGTGAAAGAGGAACACGATACCGCCGAGCATGGACAGGTTACGCACGCCAAACAAGGTCGCCACCGTGCCGTTGGTCAACGGCACCGTCGACAGCCAGAGGAAACCCATGGCCATGCCGAACAAGTACGCCGAGGTCGTCGTCACCGGCAGCCACAGGAACAGCACGATCACCACCGCACGCAGCAGGTACAACGCGGTCAGCAGACGCGGCTTGGACATGCGCCCGCCGAGCCAGCCGGCGGTGTAAGTACCGAAGATATTGAACAGCCCGATCAGCGCCAGCACTGTGGTGCCGACGGTCGCCGGCAGATGCTGATCGACCAGATAAGCCGGCAGATGCACACCGATGAACACCACCTGAAAGCCGCAGACAAAGAAGCCGAACGCCAGCAGCCAGAACCCCGAGTGCGAACAGGCTTCGCGCAGGGCTTCGGACAGGGTCTGCTCGTGGCCCAGCACCGGCAGCGGTTTGTCCTTGAGCATGCTCACCAACGGCACAATCATCGCCACCAGCAGCCCCAGTACCAGCAGCGCCGCCGACCAGCCGAGCCAGCCGATCAACCCCAGCGTGCCCGGCAGCATGGCGAACTGGCCGAACGAGCCGGCAGCACTGGCGATGCCCATGCCCATGCTGCGTTTTTCCGGCGGCACCGCACGCCCGACCACACCGAGAATCACCGAGAACGAAGTGCCGGACAGGCCAATGCCGATCAGCAAACCAGCACTCAGCGAAAGGCTCAATGCCGAATCGGATAAGCCCATGAACACCAGACCCAAGGCATACAGCACGCCACCGACCAGCACCACTTTCGCCGCACCGAAACGGTCAGCCAGCGCGCCAGTGAACGGCTGCGCCAGACCCCAGATCAGATTTTGCAAAGCGATGGCGAAGGCAAACACTTCGCGCCCCCAGCCGAATTGCGCGCTCATCGGCGACAGGAACAGACCGAAGCCGTGTCGCACGCCCAATGACAACGCCAGAATCAGCGCACTTCCCAGCAACACCCAACCGCACGTACGCCACATCGATGTCATTGTTATTCTCCGTTCGCGGGTATATACCCGCTTAAATCCGGAAAAACCGGCCCTCAGGCCAGTTCGTCCAACAGTCGCAGCAAGGTTTCACGCTTCTCGGCGCCCAGACGATCGATCAATCGCTGTTGCGCCGCCTCCCAGGCCGGCAGGGCCGCCGCAAGACGCTGCGCACCGGTTTCGGTGAGCCGGACGATGCGGTTACGCATGTCCTCGCCCTCGGCCAGCGCCACCAGACCTTCGCCTTCGAGCACTCGCAGGTTACGCCCCAGGGTACTGCGATCCAGGCCCATGGCTTCGGCCAGTTCCGAGATGCTCGGTTGATCCAGACGCTGCAGGTTGCACAGCAAAGAATACTGGGCAACGTTGATCCCGAAGCCGTCGAGAGCGCCGTCGTAATGCCTGCTGACGCCACGAGCGGCGCGACGCAGGTTGGTGCACAAACACTGAGAAGGAAGCATGATGCGTGTATATACCCGCGACTGTGTTAAATCAAGTTACACATGAGTTTATCAATAAGGTTTGTGGCGTCTGACACACCGCCTTCGCTGGCAAGCCAGCTCCCACAGTTTTTGCAAGTGATCAAAAAATCTGCAAACGCCCCCAATACCTGTGGGAGCTGGCTTGCCAGCGATGAGGCCAGACCAGGCAACATAAGTATTCAGACCAACACCACCCCAACCAGCACTGCCATCTCCAGCAATTCCAGCAACGCCCCCGCCGTATCACCCGTGGTCCCGCCCAACCGCCGCATCATCACGTGCCGCAGCCAGACAAACCCGACCAACGCGACAACCAGCGCAACAATCGCTTTCATCCCGGCGATCAGCAAGCAGGTCAGCGCACTCGCCCCAAGCACCCACCAGCCGGCTCTGCGCGGCAGATGATCAGCCAACGCCTGCCCCAACCCACCCGCCCGCACATACGGCGTGGTCAGAAACAGCCCCAGCAACGCCGCGCGCCCCAGCAGTGGCAAGATGATCAACATCACTGCATGCCCCTGCTCGATCAGCGCCAGCAACGCGCAGAACTTCAGCAGCAACACCAACACCAGCGTCACCACCGCAATCGGCCCGCTGCGCGGATCCTTCATGATGGTCAGCGTGCGCTCGCGATCACCGAAACCACCGAGCCAGGCGTCGGCGCTGTCGGCCAGTCCATCGAGGTGCAGCGCGCCGCTGAGCAGCACCCACCCCGTCAGCAACAGCGCCGCATGCAGCAACAACGGCGCACCCGCCAATGCCAGATTGATTGCCCAGAGGATCAGCCCGAACAGCAGCCCCACCAGCGGATAAAACAGCAGCGAACGGCCGAGCTGATCAGGTTCGGGCATCCCCGGCAGGCGAATCGGCAAGCTGCTGAGAAATTGCAGGGCGATCCACAGTGGCAGCATCTCAGTGACCTTCCTTGAGCACGCCATCGGCTTCGATGCTGAGCGCAAACAGCGAAGCATGCACGACTTCGACATTGAGCAACTGCTCACGCGGCAGGCCACGCGCCTGCGCAAGCAATAGGCGCATCACGCCGCCGTGACTGATCAGTAGAACGCGTTCACCGGCATGGGCCTGATGCAACCGCGTAACCGCGCCCAGCACACGTTCAGCAAAATCGCTGACCGGCTCACCCTGTGGCGGCGTGAAGGCATATGGATCGGCCCAGAACAGCCCCAGCGCCTCGGCATCGGTCTCCATCAGTGCCGCCGCGCTCTGCCCTTCCCAGGCGCCGAAATGCAGTTCTTGCAGATCCTTGTCCAAATGAACCGGCAGATTCAGTTGCTCACCCAGTTCGGCGGCAAACCGCGCACAACGCTGCAGCGGCGAACTGATCAAGCGATCCCACGGCCCGCCGGCAACTACGGCGGCACGCATCTGCGCCCAACCTCTTTCGGTGAGCGCATCATCGAGACTGCCGCGCAAACCGCCGCCCAGCTCAGTCTCGCCATGGCGCAGCAGGTCCAGACGCAGCGTCATGCCGGACGATCCGCCACCGCAGCTTCGGCGAACGTCGCCATCTGCCCGTGTAGGTCGCAGGCCAGACGCAACAGCGGCACAGCCAACGCCGCCCCGCTGCCCTCGCCCAGGCGCAAGCCGAGCTCCAACAACGGTTCGGCGTTGAGGGTTTCCAACACATGACGATGGCCCGGCTCGGCGCCACGGTGACCGAACAGCAACCATTCACGGCAGGCCGGATTCAGCCGCACCGCGACCAACGCGGCGACCGTGCAGATAAAGCCGTCGACCAGCACCGCGACGCCTTCCTGGGCACAGGCCAGGTACGCGCCGACCAGTGCAGCGATTTCAAAACCGCCGAGGTTGAACAGGGTTTGCAACGCATCGCCGCGCTGTGCCGCGTGCACCGCCAGTGCGCGCTCGATCACCTGTGCTTTATGGCTGACGCCTTCGGCGTTCAACCCGGTGCCGGGACCGGTCAGGTGCGCCACCGGGCAATCGAGCAAGGCACACGCCAGCGCACTGGCGGCGGTGGTGTTGCCGATGCCCATTTCGCCACCGATGAACAACTGTGCGCCCGCCGCTTTGGCGCGCAGCACGCTGTCACGACCGGCCTGCAACGCGAGTTCGCCCTGTGCCTGGGTCATCGCCGCGCCCTTGGCGAAATTCGCCGTGCCCGGGCCGATGTTCAGATGACGCACACCCGGCAGATTCAACGTCGGTGTCACGGTGCCCAGATCGACCACTTCCAGCTGCGCATCGAGCTGCCGCGCCAGCACGCTGATCGCCGCACCGCCGCTGACGAAGTTGAGCAGCATCTGCCCGGTGACTTCCTGCGGGAACGCCGAAACACCTTCCGCGACCACGCCATGATCACCGGCAAAAATCGCGATCCAGACCTGCTCCAGCGTCGGCTTGATCTGCCCCTGCAACCCGGCGAGTTGCACCGCCACGGTTTCGAGGCGACCGAGGGAGCCGGCTGGTTTGGTCAGTTGTTGCTGGCGCGCCGCCGCTTGCTCAACGATCTCGGCACTCACGGATTGGCACGGGTTCAACCACCACGCTTGGGTCATAACGCAGGTCCTTTCAGGGTCAGGGGCAGGCCGGCGACGGTCAGAACGACTCGCTGACAACGCTCGGCCAGAGCTTGATGCAGCCAACCGGCTTCATCGACGTAGCGGCGAGTCAATTCGCCCAGCGGCACGACACCCATTCCGGTCTCGTTGCTGACAAAAATGATTTCTCCCGGCAATGACGCCAGGCAGTCCAGCAGGGCTTCGCGCTCGGCGGCGAGACGCGCGGCATCATCGAGCATCAGCAGATTGGTCAGCCACAGGGTCAGGCAATCCACCAGCAGGCAGCGCTCGGCACTGGCGTTCTCACGCAGAACGCGGGCCAGTTCCAGCGGCTCTTCGATCAGCGCCCATTCGGCCGGACGCCGGGCGCGGTGATGGGCGACGCGCGCGTTCATCTCACCGTCCAGCGGTTGGCTGGTGGCGATGTAGGTGACCGCAAGCTGGCTGTCGCTGGCGAGTTTTTCTGCCAGACGACTTTTGCCGGAGCGGGCGCCGCCGAGGATCAGTTGGAGCATTTTTTTATCCAGAAAAAGTTTAGTGAGATCACCGGCCCCTTCGCGGGCAAGCCCGCTCCCACAGGGTTCAGCTGTGTTCACAAAATATGTATCCGACATCGAACCCTGTGGGAGCTGGCTTGCCAGCGATGGGGCCTGGACAGGCCGCTCAAATCCCGCAGAGCTGACGCAGCAGCCCGGTATCCAGATGCTGCTCCACCAGATCCGCCAACCGCTCGATATCGCGCTCGCGCAAGCCGTGGTAATCCACCTCCTGCACGTCGTTCAACCCGGCCCAGCGCAGCAACGCGGCACTGGCCTGCGGTGATTCGAACAAGCCATGCAGATAAGTGCCGAACACCTGCCCGTCCAGACTCTGCGCACCATCGCTGCGACCATCCTCCAGATGCACCGCCGCATTCTCCAGCGCCGGCCCCACCGTCACGCCCGCATGGATTTCATAACCACTGACCTCAGCGTTTTCCAGCGCCAGATGTCCACGGACATTGCGCAATTGCTTCTCGGCTTCCAGCGTGGTTTCGAACGCCAGCAAACCGAGGCCGGCACTCGAACCCGGCGCGCCTTCGAGGCCCAGCGGATCGTGCACTTGCTCGCCGAGCATTTGCAGACCTCCACAGATCCCCAGCAACTTGCCGCCATAACGCAGGTGCCGATTGATCGCCGTGTCCCAGCCATTGGCACGCAGATACGCGAGGTCGCTGCGCACGCTTTTCGAGCCGGGCAGGATGATCAGGTCGGCGGCAGGAATCGCCTGCCCCGGGCCGATGAATTGCAGATCGACCTGCGGATGCAGACGCAGCGGATCGAAGTCGGTGTGGTTGCTGATGCGCGGCAGCACCGGCACCACCACTTTCAGCACTTGCTCGGCCTTGTCGGTCTGGCGCTGATCGATGCCGTCCTCGGCTTCCAGGTGCAGATCCATCACGTACGGCAACACACCGACCACCGGTTTGCCGGTGCGCTGTTGCAGCCAGTCGAGACCCGGTTGCAGCAAGGCGATGTCGCCGCGAAAGCGGTTGATGATGAAACCTTTTACCCGTGCCTGTTCGCTCGGCGACAGCAACTCAAGGGTGCCGACCAGATGCGCAAAAACGCCGCCGCGATTGATGTCGGCGATCAGCAGCACCGGGCAATCCACCGCCTCGGCAAAGCCCATGTTGGCGATGTCCCCGGCACGCAGATTGATCTCGGCCGGCGAGCCAGCGCCTTCGACCATCACCAGCGGATACGCCGCGCTGAGCCGCTCGTGCGACGCGAGCACCGCTTGCATGGCGATGGCTTTGTAGTCGTGATACGCCACCGCGTTCATGCTGGTGACCGCGCGGCCATGGATGATTACCTGCGCGCCGGTGTCGCTGTTGGGCTTGAGCAACACCGGGTTCATGTCGGTGTGCGGTTCGAGATGCGCGGCTTGTGCCTGCACCGCTTGTGCCCGGCCGATCTCGCCGCCGTCGGCGGTCACCGCGCTGTTGAGCGCCATGTTCTGCGGTTTGAACGGCACCACCGCCACGCCCTGACGGGTGGCCCAGCGGCACAGCGCCGTCACCAGGGTGCTTTTACCGGCGTCGGACGTGGTGCCCTGAACCATCAAGGTTGTCATTGGGTTTCCTTGGCGAAAGCTTGCAGCGCTTGTTCGAGGCGCGCTTCTTCAGCCGCGTTGGCGGGCAGGCCAAAACGCAGGCTGCTGTTGTGAGTGAAGATGCGCAGGAGGATTCCGCGTCGGGCCATGAACTCGTGCAGCACCGACGCGTGTTCGGTGATCAGCCACTGAAACAACGCGCAACCGCCGTGGGGTTTGAAGCCGTAGCGCTCCAGCAACAGCGCCAGGCGTTCACTGGCTTCATCGCTGCGAATACGTTGCCGTGTCTGCGCTTCAGTGTCTTGCAGACTGGCCTGACCGAGCACCCGCGTCGGCCCGCTGACCGCCCAGGGTCCGACCTGTTCCGCGAGCAATCTGAGCAACTTGCGCTCGGCCAGCACAAAGCCCAGCCGCACGCCGGCCAGACCGAAAAACTTGCCGAAGGAACGCAGCACAATCAAACCGATCTGGTGGGTATGCGGCGCCAGACTCAGCTGCGGCGTGTTATCCATGAACGCTTCATCGACCACCAGCCAGCCGCCACGCTGGGCCAGCCGCGCGTGCCAGTCGAGCAGCCGCGCCGGGGTCAGGCTCAGGCCAGTGGGGTTGTTCGGGTTGACCACCACCAGCACGTCGAGGCTGTCGAGGAAGAATTCGACTTCCTGCTCCAGCACTTCGCGCACGATGTAACCGCTGCGCCGCCAGGCTTCGGCGTGCTCGGCATAACACGGCGACAACACCCCGACCTTGCCGGCGCGACGCAAACGCGGCAGCAACTGGATCGCCATTTGCGAACCGGCCACCGGCAGCACCTGCGAGGCGCCGTAGTAATCGCACGCGGCCTGCTCCAGCCCGTCATCGGTTTCCGGCAAGCGTGCCCAGGCGCGCAACGGAATAGGCGGCACCGCAAACGGCCAAGGGGCGAGGCCGCTGGACAGATCGAGCCAGTCGGCTTCGGCAATCCCGTAATCGAGTGCAGCCTTGCGCAGCCGGCCACCGTGCTCAAGCATAGAATTCAGCCCCCACGCAGAGAATCAGCAGCCATAACCATACCCCGCGCTGGACCAATTGCCAGCCGCGATCAATCGAATCGGCATCCGCCGGCGGACCTTCGCCCAGTTGCGGACGCTCGTGCAGTTCGCCGTGATAGATCGCCGGGCCGCCCAGTTCGACATTCAACGCACCGGCACCCGCCGCCATCACTGGACCGGCATTCGGGCTGTCCCATTGCGGCGCCTGGTTGCGCCAGCACTTCCAGGCGAGCCGGGTGTTGCCCAGCAGCGCGTAGGTCAGCGCCACCAAACGCGCCGGAATGTAGTTGAGCACGTCGTCGATCTTTGCCGCGCACCAGCCGAAGCGCTCGAAGCGTTCGTTGCGATAGCCCCACATCGCGTCGAGCGTGTTGCTCAGGCGATAGAGCACCACGCCCGGCGCACCGGCCACAACAAACCAGAACAGCGCGGCGAACACCGCGTCACTGCCGTTTTCCAGCACCGATTCGGTGGCGGCACGGGCGACGGCGGTGCTGTCCAGTTCGCTGGTCTGGCGGCTGACCAGATAGCCGACACGCTTGCGTGCTTCTTGCAGATCGTCAGCGCGCAAGGCGGCGGCTACCGGCGCGACATGCTCACCGAGGCTGCGCATGCCGAGGGCGCAATACAGTGCAAGGATCTCGACGATCCAGCCCACGTACGGCGCCCAGGAAAACGCCGTGGCGAGCAGCGTCAGCGGCAGCACCGCGATCACCCACGCGGTGACCCCGTGACTGCGCCAGCCGCGCCCGCCCGCATTGAAACGGCGCTCGATGCGCCCGGCAAAATTGCCAAACGCCACCAGCGGATGCCAGCGTTTCGGTTCACCCAGCAGCGCATCCAGCGCAACCGCGGCGACACTCAACAACGCCACACTCATTGATTCACTCCCCAATAATTTTCGTACAGCAACTCATTGAGCGGCCGCGCCTGCGCCCACCCTTCGAGTACCAGCATCGGCGCCGGATAGAATGCCTCGACCGGCCCCAGGCACAACACCGCCAACGGCTTGGCCCCGGCCGGCAACTGCAGCAGATCGGCCAGTGCCTGCGGTTCAAACAGCGAGACCCAGCCCATGCCCAGCCCTTCGGCACGGGATGCCAGCCACAGATTCTGGATCGCACAGGACAGCGAGGCCATGTCCATTTCCGGCAACGTGCGGCGGCCGAAAATGTGTTTTTCACGATCGTCCATCAGCGCCGCGACCAGCACTTCGGCGCAGTCGTTGATGCCTTCGACCTTGAGCTTCATGAACTCATCGCTGCGCTCGCCGAGGGCCTCGGCGGTGCGGATGCGCTCTTCTTCGACGAGGTGCTGAATCTGCCCGCGCAAGGTGCGGTCGCTGATGCGGATGAAACGCCACGGCTGCATCAGGCCGACGCTCGGCGCCTGATGCGCGGCTTCGAGCAGGCGGCGCAGCAGCTCCGGTTCGACCGTGCCACCGGTGAAGTGGCGCATATCGCGGCGTTCGGCGATGGCTTTATAGATCGCTGTGCGCTCGGCCTCGGAATAGGCGTTGTCGGTCATGGCCTCTTCGCTGGCAAGCCAGCTCCCACAGGGGATTGCGTATTTTCAGGCATGACAGCGGCCACTGTGGGAGCTGGCTCGCCAGCGATGGCGGCCTTGAGGTCTGGCGCAAACAATGCAGCAATCGCCGTCGGATTCGACGGAAAGTAAAAATGCACGTAAGACGCGGTCATCCGCCCTTCCCGATAAACCGCCTCCGCCCCGCGCCCGCCATTCGGGCTGATGCCCCGGGCAATCGGGGTCAGTTCGGTGCTGGTCAGGGAATGATGATAGGTGTGACCGCGCAACGAACCTTCCGGCAGATCCACCGCTTGCAGTGCCAGTGCCGCCAGACGTTTTTGCATCACCGCCTCACCGCGCAGCAGGCCGACCAGTTCGGCGCGGGTGCCGTCGACATCGGTCAACGCGTCGAGCAGATAGAGCATGCCACCGCACTCGGCGAGCAGTGGTTTGCCGGCGGCGTGGTGCGCACGGATTGCATCGAGCATTGCCACGTTTTGCGATAGCGCGACATGGTGCAATTCCGGGTAACCACCGGGCAGATACAGGCTGTCGGCCTCGGGCAATTGCGTATCGCGGATCGGCGAGAAGAAACTCAACTCGGCGCCCATCGCCCGCAGCAGATCGAGGCTGGCGCCGTAGGTGAAGGCAAAGGCTTCGTCGCGAGCGACGGCAATGCGCACGCCGTCGAGCAACGGCTCGGCAGGGATCACTTCAGGCGCGGCGAATGCCACGGCCGGTGGCAGCGCTACCTCGCAACTGCTGGCCAGGGCTTCGGCGGCGGCGTCGAGACGCAGGTCGAGGTCATTCAGTTCGCTGGCCTGCACCAGGCCGAGGTGCCGGCTTGGCAACTCGATCCCGGTCTCGCGGGACAGTGCGCCGTACCAGCGCAGACCTTCGGTGAGGCTGCCTTCGAGCAATTGCGCATGACGCAAGGTGCCGACGCGGTTGGCCAGCACGCCGGCAAACGGCAGGTCCGGCTGGTAACGCGCCAGCCCCAACGCCAATGCGCCGAAGGTCTGGGCCATGGCGGTGCCGTCGATCACGCCGAGCACCGGTACGCCGAAATGCCGCGCCAGATCGGCGCTCGACGGCGTGCCGTCGAACAGGCCCATCACACCTTCGATCAGGATCAGATCGGCTTCGGCGGCCGCTTCCCACAACAGGCGGCGGCTTTCTTGCTCGCCAACCATCCACATGTCCAGTTGATACACCGGCGCACCGCTGGCGCGCTCGAGAATCATCGGGTCGAGGAAGTCCGGGCCGCACTTGAACACGCGCACCTTGCGCCCCTGATTGCGATGCAAGCGCGCGAGTGCGGCGGTGACGGTGGTCTTGCCCTGACCGGAGGCCGGCGCGGCGATCAGTACCGCCGGGCAGTGACGTGGTTGATTCAAAGTTCGACGCCTTTCTGCGCTTTGATGCCGGCCTGGAAGGCGTGTTTGAGCATGCCCATTTCGGTGACGGTATCGCCCATCTCGATCATTTCCGGCTTGGCCGCGCGACCGGTGACGATCACGTGCTGCATCGGCGGACGCGCCTGCAAATCGCTGAGCACCTGATCGAGATCGAGGTAACCGTGCTTGAGGGCGATGTTCAATTCGTCCAGCACCACCAGGCCGATCGACGGATCGCGCAGCAGCTCGCGGGACACGGCCCACGCGGCTTCGGCGGCGGCGATGTCACGCTGGCGATCCTGGGTTTCCCAGGTGAAGCCCTCGCCCATCACGTGAAAACGCACTTGTTCAGGGAAGCGGCGGAAGAACAGCTCCTCGCCAGTGCTGTTGCGGCCCTTGATGAACTGCACCACGCCGCACTGCATGCCATGGCCCATGGCGCGGGCAAGCATGCCGAACGCCGAGCTGCTTTTGCCTTTGCCATTGCCGGTCAACACCAGCACCAGGCCGCACTCGTCAGGCGAATTGGCGATGCGTTCGTCGATCACGGCTTTTTTACGCTGCATACGCGCCAGGTGGCGTTCGTCGCGCTCGGGGGAATCGGTCATGAGGGGAGCTCTCCGTTGAGGCTGGATAACGGCGGGCAGGCACAAGAATAGACGGCAAAAAGCCTGGCATCGCCCACCGTGATGCCGCTGGATGGATCAGGCCGGTCTCCGGGCTCATGAGCGGCGAATCGCCAGACTGCGCGCCTTCCCGCGTCGGTCGACACAGTGGCTCAATGCGCAGCTTTCACTCATTTACCGTTGCGGGGGCAGCGCCGGGATCGTGATCGTTCTTCACCTGAAGACAACCCTCACCGGCTTCCCTGTTTCACTCTGTCGACACGCGTCACAGAGCACCTGAAACAAGCCGCGAAGGTTAGAGGGTTGGGGGTGGAGCGTCAATTAAAGAGGGGGCCGTCGGGCGAATAACTGCCGTCGATCAATTATCTGGCGCCATTCTTGTGCCACACTGATACAAATGATATCAAAGAGCCATGCTTTTCTCGAAAAAGCCCATCACAACAATAAGGATGATGACGATGCAAGGCATGATCATCAGCAACCCGCGCCTGGAATTTCTGCGCCCGATGCTCGAACGCTGGTTTGACTGTATCGACCGCTACAACGCCATTCGCGGCGACAACGACACCCCTTACTGGCATGACGAGAAAGCCAATCTCGGCTTGCTCTCTGCGGCGGCATGGATGGCCGAGCTGGTGACCCTTTGTGATACCTCGACCCGAAAGCAGAACGAGGACGGCGAGCGCAATGCCCGCGCCGATCTGTTCATTGCCGGGCCTGAGGACCGCGCTTACCTTCAGGCCACCCAGCGCTGGCCGCGGGTCAACAACCTCAATCTGACCCAGGCCCTGCTGGATATCACCAGCGACGCCAAACGCATCAGTTTTGCCAGCGACCTCAAGCTCGGCTGCCTGTTCGTCGCCCCGCAAAAGGCCCAGCACAGCGCCAGCCCCGAAGAACTGCAGGACATGGTCGACGACCTGCAAAAGGAACATAGCTGCGCAGTGGCCTGGTATTTCCCCTACGCCTACCGCAAATTGCGCAGCGAAGCGGGCAATTATCATCCGGGCATCGCCGTGCTGTTCAAAGAGGCCCGCGGTTGAGCGGTTGAACCATCGCACGCCTGTGCTTCTCTATGATTAGGTCAATGCATTCATAGGGAAGATCAGTAATGCGCAAGTCCCAGCTCGCTCTCGTCATCGCCCTCGCCGGAGGGCTCGCCGCCTGTGGTGAATCCTCCAGCCTGCAAGTCTCCGACGGCACCGGCCCGTCACCGAAACTGCCCGAACCGAACAAGACCCTGATCCCGACGGTGAACATCGCCCCGGCGATCGGCTGGCCTGCGGGTGGTAAACCGACCGCCGCGGCCGGCACGCAAGTGGCCGCATTCGCCGAAGGCCTCGATCACCCGCGCTGGCTCTACGTGCTGCCCAACGGTGATGTGCTGGTGGCGGAAACCAACGCGCCACCCAAGCCTGACGACAGCAGCGGCATTCGTGGCTGGGTGATGAAGAAAGTCATGGGCAAGGCCGGCGCTGGCGTGCCGAGCCCGAATCGCATCACCCTGCTGCGCGATGCCGACCACGACGGCGTGGCCGAGACCCGCACGGTGTTTCTGCAAAACCTCAATTCGCCGTTTGGCATGACCCTGGTCGGCAACGATTTGTATGTCGCCGACACCGATCGCCTGCTGCGCTTCCACTACGAACCCGGCGCGACCGAGATCAAGACCCAGCCGATCAAAGTCACCGACCTGCCGGGCGGCACGCTGAACCACCACTGGACGAAAAACGTCATCGCCAGCAAGGACGGCAGCAAGCTGTACGTCACCGTCGGCTCGAACAGCAACGTTGGCGAGAATGGTCTGGATAAAGAAGAAGGTCGCGCGGCGATCTGGGAAGTCGATCGCGCCACCGGCAATCACCGGATCTTCGCCTCGGGCATCCGCAACCCCAACGGCCTGGCGTGGGAGCCCACCAGTGGCGCGTTGTGGACAGCGGTGAACGAGCGTGACGAGATCGGCAGCGACCTGGTGCCGGATTACATCACCTCGGTCAAGGACGGCGGCTTCTACGGCTGGCCATTCAGCTATTACGGGCAGCACGTGGACGTGCGGGTGAAGCCGCAGAATCTGGATCTGGTGGCCAAGGCTATCGCCCCGGACTACGCCGTCGGCCCGCATACCGCTTCATTGGGCTTGACCTTCGCCGAAGGCAACAGCCTGCCGGCGCAGTTCAAGGAAGGCGCGTTCATCGGCCAGCACGGCTCGTGGAACCGCAAACCGCACAGTGGCTATAAAGTGATTTTCGTCCCGTTCGCCGCCGGCAAGCCGAACGGAGCACCGGTGGATGTGCTGACCGGTTTCCTCGACAAGGACGAAAACGCCCTGGGCCGCCCGGTAGGCGTGGTGATCGACCAGCAAGGTGGTTTGCTGGTGGCCGATGATGTGGGGAACAAGGTGTGGCGGGTGTCATCCGCCAAGTAACTCGGCCTATCCCAAAACAACTGTAGGAGTGAGCCTGCTCGCGATGACGGTGTCACATTCAACATCAGTGTTGATTGATCAACCGCTATCGCGAGCAGGCTCACTCCTACATTGGACTGTGAGCTCTTTGAATTACGGGTTACGCGCCAGATGCTCCGGCTGCAGCACCCGCTTGGCACTCAGATACGCCTTCTGCCAGTAAGCCTTTGACAGGCTGTCCAGCTTCACCGTGCCGCCGGTGGCCGGCGCATGCACGAAGCGCCCTTCCCCGACATAAATCCCCGCATGGCTGACCTGCGAGCCGCCATTGGTGGCGAAGAAGATCAGATCGCCGGTCTGCAAACCCTCTTTGCCGACGTTCGGCGCCTGCATCACGATCATCTCGCGCGTCGAGCGCGGCAAGGAAATACCAGCAGCATCGCGGTAGACGAAACCGATCAGGCCACTGCAATCGAACCCGGAGTCCGGTGTGTTGCCGCCCCAGCGATAAGGCGTGCCAACCAGGCCCAACGCGCGAAACAGCACGTCTTCAGCAGCCGGCGAAAAAGCTTGGGAAGGTCCGAACACGACCGGGGCACGTACCACGGGCGCAGGCGGCGGCGTGCGGCTGGCGCAGGCGCTGAGCAGCGCTGCGAAGAAGATCAAAGCAAGGCGGGCCGACATCGTCATAAGCAGAACATCCTGATCTGGCTGCGGCTTTCTCTGCCGAATGGACAGAAACAAAACCGCCTGCGGAGCACGCAGGCGGTTTGCCATCAATATAGATACAGGATTCTAGCGGCTATACGACAAACTTCAAGTAAGACTTTAACTTCACCTTGTAAAGTTTAGGTCTACTCCGTGCCGGAGCCGTTTTTGTCGCCACGGACGTGGCGACAACGGGGGAATTACTTGCGAGCGGTGACCACGGTCGGTGCCATCGCGAGGGCGCGCTTGGCTTCGATGAAAGTCTTGCTCCAGTAGCTGTCACCCAGGCTGTCGATGCGAACACCGCCGCTGCGACGACTGCTGGAGTGGATGAACTGGTTGTCACCCAGGTAGATCCCGGCGTGGCTTACACGACCGCGACGACCATTGGTGGCGAAGAACAGCAGATCGCCCGGCTCAAGGTTGCCGCGCGAGACCAGAGGCGCATCGACGTTGATCATTTCGCGAGTGGAGCGCGGCAGATTCATGCCGGCTTCTTCGCGGAACAGATAACCGATGAAACCGCTGCAGTCGAAACCGGCTTCAGAGGTACCGCCGAAACGGTAACGGGTACCGATCAGGGACATGCCGCGTTCGAGGATGCTGTCGGCCAGAACCGGGAGCTCGTACGGCTTCTTGTTGAAGTCCGAGAGTTCCTTTTCGGTGTCCAGCTCTTCCTGGTAAATAACGGAAGACTGGGCAGTGGCAGAATTTTTAACCTGTTGAGGCTGCTCTTGAACTGGAGAATGAGCAGCGCAACCGAACAACAGGGTGACGAGTGCGAGAGGCACGAGGGGTGCGAAGCGATTTAGCATGGGCACGACCGTGGCTGAAGTTGTAAAGAAGCCGAGACTATGCCCGCTATCGGCCTCATTTGCAAATTCAATCGATCTTTTTGTGACTTCCCGGTTTCTCGTTTACATCTAAGCGCTTAAGCCCATTTGAGTCGATACGCGGTCTGCACAGGGTGCGGAAACGCGGATTTTCTGGCGCCTGAAATATGTCAAAACGTGCTCAAAACCGCGTATTTCAAGGCCTGGCTACCAGCCGAGGGTTTCTTTCAGGAACGGAATCGTCAACTTGCGCTGCGCCTGCAACGAGGCCTGATCGAGCTGTTCGAGCAGGTCGAACAATGCACTCATGCTGCGGGTGCCGCGGGTCAGGATAAAGTGTCCGACTTCATCGGTCAGGTGCAGGCCGCGACGCGACGCGCGCAATTGCAGGGCACGCAATTTGTCTTCATCGGAGAGCGGACGCATCTGGAAAATCAGCGCCAGGGTCAGGCGCGATTTGAGGTCGGCCAGTTTGACCGGCAATTCGCGTGGCGAAGTAGAGGCGGCGATCAGCAGACGCCGACCACTGTCACGCAGACGGTTGAACAGATGAAACATCGCCTCTTCCCAGTCGGCCTTGCCGGCAATCACCTGCAAGTCATCCAGGCAGACCAGTTCGTACTGTTCAAGGTTGTCGAGGATTTCGATGCCGCGATCCATCAACTCGGCCAGCGGCAGGTACACCGCCGGTTCGCCCATCTGCTCGAAGCGCAGGCAAGCCGCCTGTAACAGATGCGTACGCCCTACCCCGTGCTTGCCCCACAGGTAGATCAGGCTTTCGGTCCAGCCGGCGTCGGCTTCGCATAGGCGCTCGACATAGCCGAGTGCAGCGGCATTGGCGCCTGGGTAGTAGTTGATGAAGGTGGCGTCGTCACGCAGACGCACACCTAGGGGCAGCTGAATCGGTTTCATGCTGACTGAACAGTTCTCAAGGAACCGTTAGTGGCCTCTGTGTAAAGTTTGCGAAGTTTATACCCGTGAAGCTGAGCGCACAATGCGACAGACTCCAAGCAAAATCAAAGGTTTGCGTTAACACGCTGGTTTTATGACAGTTTCTCTGACGCGACGCCGAGCAGACTCACCGCAAAACACGGGCCAACCCGGCGCAATGCCGGGCCAGCCGTGATCGGATTACAACTCGGGCTCATCTGCCCCGCTGTAGATATCCGAGTCCTTGTACAAATCGTGTACGTGACGCACCAGCACCATGATCACCGCCGCCACCGGCAATGCCAGCAGAACCCCGGTGAAACCGAACAGCTCGCCACCCGCCAGGATCGCGAAGATCACCGCCACCGGATGCAGGCCGATGCGGTCACCCACCAGCAAAGGCGTCAGCACCATGCCTTCCAGCGCTTGCCCGACCATGAACACCGCGACGATGCCGATCATCGGGTACAGATCGCCACCGAACTGGAACAGCCCGGCAATCAGCGCCGCACCAATGCCGATCACAAAGCCCATGTACGGCACGATCGCCGCCAGGCCTGCGATCAGACCGATCAACAGCCCCAGTTCCAGACCAACAATCATCAGGCCCGCCGCATAGATCACCCCCAGCGCCAGCATGACCAACAACTGCCCGCGCACGAACGCGCCGAGCACCTCGTGGCACTCTCCCGCGAGCGAGACGATGGTTGCTTCGCGATCACGCGGCAACAGACTGCGGATCTTGGCCATCATCACGTCCCAGTCGCGCAGCAGATAAAAACTCACCACCGGGATCAGCACCAGATTCGCCAGCCAGCCAATCAGCGCAAGGCTGGAGGCGGTCGCCTGACTCAGCACCACACCAACGATGTCGGTGGTCTGCCCCATGTGTTCGCTGATCGCCGCCTTGACCTTGTCGAACTTCCAGAAACCGTCCGACAACCCCAGCTTCGATTGCGCCCACGGCAGCGCGGTGTGCTGCAGCCAGTCGAGCATCTGCGGTGCCAGCTCGTACAAGCGCACCAACTGCTTGGCGAGCATCGGCACCAGCACCAGCAGCAACGTGGTGACGATCAGGGTGAACAAGGCAAACACCGCAATCACGCCCCAGGTACGCGACAGACCGAGTCGCTCAAGGCGATCCACCAGCGGATCGAACAGATAAGCCAGCAGCAACGCCACCAGAAACGGCGTGAGGATCGGATGCAGCAACCAGACAAACGCGCAAAGCAGGACTACCCCACCGAGCCAGAACCAACGCCGCGAATCGGCCATGTACCACTCCTACTGCTTCTATATAAGGAAAGACTTACCAGCGAAACCGCAACGAAGGCGCTACCGGTGCAGGCGCTGGAGCCGCAACAGGCGCCGCACCTGCGACCGCTGGCTGCGGCGCTGCCACTGGCGTCGGTGCTTCGGCCGGCAACTCCTGCAACTTCGCCAGCGACAATTGCGAACGCAACTGATCGGCACTGCCGTTGACCCGATACACAATGCGATCGCCATCGACACTCTGCAGACGCACACCGAACGGTTCGAGTAACCGCAGCAGCGCGGCGTAGTGCTCAAGATTCATGCCCTGCACTTCGAGCGTCTGCTGACCGGAAGCGCCAGGCTTGGCAACAAATCGCGGGGCCAGACGCTCAGCCACTGCCAGCATCACCGCATCGGCCACGGCAGCCTGATCGGCGCCCTGCACGCTGCCGGCTTCTTTCTGATCGCCCAGCCACAGATGCCACTTGGCCTGCCACTGCCCGCCCTCTTCGTGCGCATGCACCGCCAGCAACGCATCCGCGCCGTAACGCTCCGAAGCGCCGCGCAATGGCGCGGGATCGGTGCCGTCCAGCACCGGCGCGGTGGCCACCAGTTGCTCACTCAGATCCGCCAGCGGCAGACGCAGTGGCAAGCCGCGATGCTGAGCCGCAGAACGCAGAGGTCCAGCCGCAGCCTGACCGTCGCCGACCAGGCTCGAACCTTCAGTCGAGTCGTTCAGCCACCAGCTCAGAATCGACGGTCGACTCGCCCCCCACAATGACAGCCCGGCGCGACGCAGCGCCTGTTCGGTGGTGGCCGGATCGAAATCGACCTTGAGCACCTCCGGAGGCCCGGCATCGAAACCGAACTGACTGATGATCTGCTGCGGATCCTTGCGAATCGCCGCCAACCCCGGATTCTGCGGAGCCTTGGGGTCACCGGTCAGGCGCAACACCAGCGTATCCAGTGCCGCCTGAGTGGCGCGATCACGCTCTTCCGGCGCCTGGCTGCTGACCGGCTGGCGCACTTGATAGAGACCCTTGAGGTTTTCGGCATGACTCGCCAGGCTGACCAACGACAAACAACCCACAACCAACAATTTACAAAAACGCATGGAAAATTCCCGTCGACAGGAGCGGCTGGAACAGGCCGCGTGAACCGGTTAAGCAAGGCTGTGACAATCTGCCATCGCAAAACATTCACACGCTAGCGGTAAGTTTTTGCACAGTGATAACGATAGACGGTTAATCGGCACACCTTATACAGGCAGCCACCCGGCACAATTGCAAAAAATTTCAGTCGATTATGCCCCTGCCCGTCGGCGCGAGGATGGCCGCTGCCCCTCAAGCCTGATAAAATCGCGCGCCTTCGCAGACCGGCAACAGCCGGGCACCCCGAAATTCGCGTGAGGCCATCGCCCCCTCGATTTCGATGTTCCCGCTGAACTCGGTCGTTACCCCTGAATCCCCTCCCCTAAAGGCCTGGATCATGAGCAAGCAACCCTCCCTGAGCTACAAGGACGCCGGTGTAGACATCGACGCCGGTGAAGCATTTGTCGAACGCATCAAGAGCGTCGCCAAGCGCACTGCGCGCCCGGAAGTCATGGGCGGTCTGGGCGGTTTCGGCGCCCTCTGCGAAATCCCGGCCGGCTACAAGCAGCCAGTGCTGGTTTCCGGCACCGACGGCGTCGGCACCAAGCTGCGCCTGGCGCTGAACCTGAACAAGCACGACAGCATCGGCCAGGACCTGGTCGCCATGTGCGTCAACGATCTGGTGGTGTGCGGCGCTGAACCGCTGTTCTTTCTCGACTACTACGCCACCGGCAAGCTGAACGTTGACGTGGCCGCTACCGTTGTCACCGGTATCGGTGCAGGCTGCGAACTGGCTGGCTGCTCCCTGGTCGGCGGCGAAACCGCTGAAATGCCTGGCATGTACGAAGGCGAAGACTACGATCTGGCCGGTTTCTGCGTCGGCGTGGTGGAAAAAGCCGAAATCATCGACGGCTCGAAAGTCGCCACCGGTGACGCGCTGATCGCCCTGCCATCGTCCGGCCCGCACTCCAACGGCTACTCGCTGATTCGCAAGATCATCGA
>Ga0153923_100231_pt1 | contig 22395 bp, 21 predicted proteins | sample TSNJ007MetaG_FD_104682 | JGI IMG/M metagenome (GOLD analysis project Ga0153923, IMG submission 104682) | Attine ant fungus gardens microbial communities from New Jersey, USA - TSNJ007 MetaG | ecosystem: Host-associated > Fungi > Mycelium > Unclassified | place: USA: New Jersey, Brendon T. Byrne...
GGCGTGTATGCTCTTCGTGACAGCTATCCAATTTCTTAATGATAAACCGATCAATGGACATGTCCATCGCTCCTTTTAATTCATTCAGACCCTTATGGATATAGGGAATATTTTCCTGTTTGCTTGTAAGTTTATTAACCGGGATTTCTATTTTTCAAACTCTTGTTTCTTTATAAAATACTCCATTCTCCTAAAAAACAATTACAAAATAATAATTTACAAACAAAAGAATACATGCTATATTATTTATAGTTAATATTAAATACACACATCCAAGGGAGCAATCATAATGTCTAATGTTTTATTTATTAAAGCAAACAACCGTCCAGCGGAACAATCCGTAAGTGTTAAGCTTTACAACGAATTCTTGGAGAACTACAAACTTAACAATCCAGAAGATGAAATCACTGAACTTGATTTGTTCGCAGAGCAACTTCCATACTACGACAATACCCTGATCACTGGTATGTACAAAGCTGCTCAAGGTTACGAACTAACAGCTGAAGAAGCAGCAGGTGCTGCTGTAGTTAATAAATATCTGGAACAGTTTATCGCTGCTGATAAAGTAGTATTCGGTTTCCCACTGTGGAACATGACTGTACCAGCTGTATTGCATACTTATGTCGATTACCTTTGCCAAGCTGGCAAAACATTCTCTTACACTGCTGAAGGTCCAGTTGGTCTTTTGACAGGTAAAAAAGCAATCGTACTGAACGCTAGAGGTGGCATTTATTCCGAAGGTCCTGCAGCAAGTGCTGAAATGGCTGTAAACTTCATCGTTGGTAACCTTAACCTTTGGGGTATCAAAGATATTACTCAAGTAATCATCGAAGGTCACAACCAACTTCCTGCACAATCCGCTGAAATCATTGAGAACGGATTACAATTGGCTAAGGAAACTGCAGCTTCGTTCTAATACAAGCTATAAGAGAATTTAATAAAAAAGGGTGACCCTGAGCTCAGGGTCACCCTTTTTTGACTTTCTAGCCTATTGGAACACTACTCTTGGCTCCGTCGCTGTCTATAAAGTTCTTCTAATACTCATCAAGTTCTTTACGCCAACCGTACCCTCTAGTCCTTGTCGAATGAACTTTAGAAGAAGCTGTGGTTTTTCTCTTGAGCTTCACCTCTTTGGTGCTTTGGTACTGCAGTTCCCGCTGTGTCTTTCGGTAGTTCAGCAGTCTCTTCTCTTCGAGCTCACCGTTATGAACCGCTTCAAGTACCGCACAGCCCTCCTCACGTTCATGTTTACAGTTACTAAACCGACATGCAGCAGCTAAGCTGCTAATATCACTGAACGCCAGATCTAATCCACCCTCATCTTCCCACAGCTGCAGCTCACGCATCCCTGGTGTGTCTACTATGATTCCTCTGTCCGGCATAATAAACAGTTCACGGTGGGTAGTAGTATGGCGTCCTCGGCTATCGCCTTCTCTTACATCCTGTGTAAGCTGAAGATTCTTTCCACATAACCAGTTGACCATCGTAGATTTGCCGCAGCCTGATGAGCCCGTTAGAGCTACTGTCTGTCCACTCCCAATGTAAGGCAGCAACTTCTCACGGCCATTATCTTGCAGTGCACTAACCGCATGAACAGGCACACCTGGAGCGGCGCTTTCCATTTCGGCAATTTTACTCTCTGCATCTAGGCAAAGATCTGCTTTGGTCAGTAGAATGACTGGATTGGCCCCGCTGTTCCAAGCCATGATTAAGTATCTCTCCATCCGCCGAACATTAAAGTCATCATTCAAAGCACTGACCAGAAATAAAGTGTCTACATTCGAGGCAACAATCTGCTCCTCTTGTGTGTTACCAGCTACCTTGCGTGAGATGACACTATGCCGAGGCAATATCCCATGTAAAATCGCATGCTCGCCGCCATCCTGCATTGAAAGAGCCACCCAGTCGCCGATCGCTGGAAAATCACCTGAAGCGACAAACGTATGTCTCAACTTGCCTGATAACTCCCCCCATGTCTCTCCCAAATCAGTCATCACCCTATACTTACTGCCAAAATCGCCTACAATTCTTCCGGGAACAAGCCGTTTATCCTCCGTCTCCTTCCACTTTTCATCCCATTTTGAACTCCAATTTTCATTCCAACCATATTGCTGTATGTTAGTCATTTGAATCCTCCTAAAGATCTGTTTAAGTTTTTATTTTTATTTACCATGTACTGCTAGCATTTTCCGAGAACACAAAAAGCCGTCGGAATTTAAGACTCCGGCGGCGGTCACACTTCATGAACTCTTCTAGGACGAAAAGGACAAAAAGTGCACACATAATCAGAAAAATGTCTCATCCAAAAGACAAGGATAAATTCATTTTCCCGTGCGATATATAGAGAAATAGACAATTAACTACAATTCCTATCGATTCTATATACGCAAAAAAGCCGCCGGACCCAATACGGTTCCCGCGGCTCTAATAAGCGTAATAGAGCTTACCTGCTAAACTGCACGAATAACTTATTCGGCAGCCGCTGTTCCCGGAAGACACGTATCCACAACAGTTGAGTTCATTACATTTAAAACTGTCATAAAACATCGTCTCCTTCCGAAATAAGATGTTGTTATCATAAACGGCGCTGCCGTATAATGTCAACTATAAATTTTGATAAAATTACAAAATGGACTTAAGCTCATTAAACTCGTAGATTATCTTCCAAGGTTGTATGTCCAATTGCTCGTCCCAGGCATGTTTTCTTTGCAGCCAAATGCCTTGTAGCCCTGCTTTCCCTGCACCCCAGATATCATTCACCGGGTGATCTCCAATAATCAATGTCTGATCCGCAGTAACTCCCAATCTGTCTAATGCAAGTTGATAAATCTTAGGATCAGGCTTAGCGATTTCTACTTCTCCAGAAATGACAATAGCCTTGAAGTACTCTCGCAGGGCAAGGGTATCAATTTTGGTGTTCTGGATATCTACTTTGCCGTTGGTAACCAGACCAAGTATATAACCACGCTCTTTGCAGTACTTCAGAACGTCCACAGCATCCTTCATCGTAGCACCATGATTGATATAACTTGCATCATAATATGCACGAATATGTTCAGCCGTAACTGGTGTTTCCCAAGGCAGTACCTCGCTTAGCTCTACGAAGAATCCGTCCTTATCACGGTAACCATCAGCATCTCTGTGAATCATATCTTCTACTACCTTCTGCGCTTCTTCAGCTTCCAAATGTCCTAGAAAATCCTGAACAAACTGAGTACTAAAACTGCGAAATGTATGATCACGATCCATTAAAGTATTATCCAAATCAAATAATACGGCTTGTACTTCTTTCATCAAGCGATTCCCCTTATATGCTGTTGATTTTCAGAATTGAACTTTCAGTAATCTATTGTACTATGCCTTTGGAAACAATGAAAAGACCATTCTGTAAAAAGGAACAGCTGTCTCCCCTTCTACCGAACAGTCTTTATAGGCTTTTTATTTGATTTATTCATTTACTCAAAATGCTCCGCTCGATGTGTCAGCATCATTTCCTCTTCCGTGATATACAGTGGGAAAGGAGGGGTCTCTTTGAGATAGCTTTCTGTGGCTAGCAATCGATAATGGACTTCAGGTAACCAAGCATCTTCAACAAGTGGCAGCTGACCTGTATCACTGATGTAATTGTCGACAGCGGACTGAACCATATCAAGGTAATACGGAACTAGCTTATCTTGTTCCTCGAAAACTTCATACGTCTCACGTGACATATAGAAATTCTGGTCTGGAACTCCACCTAAATATCGTTGTAGTCGGCTCAAATCTATTCTTTTGTCTTCAAGGATTAAGGCTGTTCTATTAATTAGCGCAGGCATATCTTCTTCAAACTGTCTGATCGCCTGCTTGACTTGATTTAAGGTAACGGTGACGTGATCGGATTGTGATTGTTTTTTTGCGCGTTTGAAAAACATAAGACAAGTCTCCTTTCGAAAAACTATCTTTGTTAACGCTTACAATTCTATTATATTCGAATTCCTCCTTCTTAATCAACATATTTCCAATCGACACAAATTGTTAACAGCTTTATGATCATTATTTGACATCTTCCCACCGTGTCCAAATTTCTTGGGGATTAAGTTCATATTTATCATTCTCACGATACATAAACTGATGCATAATAAATTCACGCCGAATGGTAGCAAAATCTTCATGGAACTGCTTTATAAACTCGTTAATTTCCTTCTCACTATAAACTACCCCTGGCTCTAGCTTCTCAACCATGTACTGAAGTGCGATCAGTTTCTTCTTATATTGTGCCGGGATTTGCCGAAGCCGCCCATCCTTAGAAAAAAAGTTACGCAGCACAGACTCCTTTAGACTATTTTCAGGTGATTTCTCTTCCATATTTCTCGCTCCTTTCGAAAAAATAAACTGAAGTGAAGCCTCAGCGCCACTACTAATGAATTCTGGATTCAACTTAAAATAAACTGTATTTTTGTCACGTCGTTCCTTTATTAGAGCTGCTTCACGCAATTTCGCTGCATGATGAGTTACCGTTGGTTGTGATAAATTCAATTTCTCAGCCAGCGCTTGTCCGTGCATTTCTCCTTGTGACAGAAGCAACAATAAACGAAGACGTGTTGGGTCAGCCAAAGCTTTATGATAGTTCACTATTTTTTCTAACTGCATTGGAATCACACTCCTTCACCTTCATAAGCTAGATTCACATTAGATATATATCTAATTATATAACAATCAACATTATGCTTGCAATGGTTATTGTGTTTAATCTTATGCTTATGGCAAAATGAATGAATTTAGGGTAGGATTTAAAGAAAAGATAGTAACAATCAGGAGGTAACCCACTGTATGAAAGATGTAATTATTATCGGTGCAGGTCCTTGCGGCCTCTCGGCAGCTATCGAATGCCAGCGCCAAGGACTGTCCAGTCTCATTATTGAAAAAAGCTTTATCGTACACTCCATTTATTTGTATCCAACAAATATGCAATTCTTCAGTACCGCTGAGTTATTAGAAATCGGAGACGTTCCTTTCACCTCGACCAATGATAAACCATACCGCCATGAAGCTCTTGTCTATTACCGCCGGGCTGCGAAGCAGTATGGTCTAGATATCGCCGCCTACGAAGAAGCGTTATCCATTGAGCCTCTGGAAGATGGAACCTATGCTGTACATACGTCCAATATGCGTGGTGAGCATCACACACGAATCACTGCAAATGTCGTTATCGCTACAGGTTATTTTGATCAACCGAATATGATCGGTATTCCAGGGGAAGAACTTCCTAAAGTTACCCACTATTTCGGTGAAGCCCATCCGTATACAGGGATGAAAGTTACTGTCATTGGTGGCAGTAATTCAGCGGTAGATGCAGCACTGGAGCTTATGCGTGTTGGAGCTACAGTCGATATGGTCTATCGTGGTGAGAGCATTTCCTCGAATATTAAGCCTTGGGTTCGGCCAATCTTTGAAGGGATGGTACAAAAGGGTAAAATCACTCTACATCTGGAATCACGTGTTACTGAAATTACGGCTAGTTCGGTTATAGTTACGAGTCATAATGGAGACAAAAAATCCATAGATAATGATTTCGTCCTTGCTTTAACTGGCTTCCGGCCTAGCCGGGTGCTTCTCACTTCTGCCGGTGTAGTTATGGATGACGATATGGATAAGCCAGCTTTTAATCCTTCAACTATGGAAAGTAATGTTCCAGGTCTTTATGTTGCAGGAGTAATCGCTTCAGGCCGCAATGCGAATGAAGTATTTATTGAGACAGGACGTGGGCATGGTAAACTTATCGCAGATCACATTCTTGCGAAGCGCAGTTCTCACAATAAGGAGTTGAACGTTTAAGATGGACATGACCTCTTTGCTTTTGCTTGGTCTTGCTGCGCTCGGTATTATAAGCAGTAATTCCCCTGTAACAATAGCAATGGTCGTCCTACTACTGCTAAGAGTTCTTGGCCTGCAGCAGACCTTCCCTTGGCTTGAGAAATATGGTTTAACTATCGGGATTATCATTCTTACGATCGGGGTCATGACGCCTTTGGCCAGCGGAAAAATATCGCTGCAGATGGTCGGTCAGTCCTTCCTCCACTGGAAGTCTCTTCTTGCGATTGCGATCGGCATTCTCGTCGCTTATCTTGGTGGGCGCGGAGCCATCCTTATGACCAACCAGCCCACAGTTGTTGCCGGTCTTCTGATCGGAACAGTGATTGGCGTTGCATTGTTCAAGGGTGTCCCTGTAGGACCGCTTATCGCAGCCGGTATTTTGTCGCTCTTGATTGGCAAAATGTAAAAGGTGGAGCAACCATTCAACACAAAAATAGAGCAGCAATTCTCCACTATCGAGAGAATCGCTGCTCTATTTTATTTTTATTCAGCCTGAGAAATGGATTGTGGAATCTCCTGAGACGATCGTTTTTCTACAAACAATAGATCACCAACCCCATGCTCTGTTTGAATTTTTTTCAGTTGGGCCAAAGCTTCTGCTTCTGTATTAAAATACCCAGCTTCCACTAGGAATAATCCCTTCTGATCCTTTAATACGCGCACGTTCTCTAACCCGTATAACATCTCTTCAGCCATACCTTGACTCTCGCCGGAAGGCTCTGAGCTTGTTCTAAGTGAATAGATAGAAGTTCCTTCTTCCACGTCACCCTTCTTATCCTTCAATGTAATCGCCACCTGTGCCGGATCCTTATATTCCTTTACCTCATAAGCAACTGGCTCTTTGAAGGTTACATTGAAACGTATCATGGAGTCATCCAATGTAATTAAAGGATAAGCATCTTGAACATACTTACTTTCTTTTAATGTCTCAAGATCTTTAACAGCTGAGAAGTTCCTTGCCCCACTCACGGTTACGGTCATTGTATAAGGATTGTCAGTGAATTTTACGTTATAAGAGCTTGCAAGGTCTTGTGTATTGTCCGAATTTGCAAAGTTTAAAATCATTTGATCACTGTTCTTCTGATGTTTCAACGAAATGAAATTAACATCTACTCCATCCTGAATCGTGCCGCCGCCTGCACTTCCATCCGTAAATTTCAATACACTTACCAGCTTACCTAGAACGGGCACTTGATTCATACTATCCGCGAAAGCGGGTACCGTATTTACACCCACTGTAAAAGAAATGATAACTGCTGCTGCAACTGATCCTGTCCATTTTAATCCGCTCATTTTTATTCCTCTTTTCTGTTGTTTATAGCGTTTTCCTCTTTCAATACCTTTTCGAGAAGCTTGTGATAGTTCTTCGGGGATTTCAATATCGTTGTATGCTTTCTGTAAACGTTCAAGTTGATTATCCAAAGTACTCACTCCCCTTCATATTAATTTTTAATTTCCCTAATCCCCGATAGATGACGGTTTTCACTGTACTCTCTGGCATGTCCAATACCCCGGCAATTTCCTTTATGGGCAAGTCTTCAAAATACCTCATCACAATTATCATTCTTGATCTTTTATCAAGAACTCTTAGCGCCTCCTGAAGATCAATGACATCCTCTATGGGTTCTGAAGCGTAGCTGCCTTCGGGATCTTTCTCCATATACACGATTTTTTTAGATTTTCGGATAAAGTCCAAGGCACAATTGACGGCTATTTTTGTGAGCCAAGTTTTAAAATATTGGGGTTGCTGCAGTTTATGAATTGAGATGAACGCTTTATAGACGGTCTCCTGTACAATCTCCAGCGCATCATCCTTATTCCTCACATAGGAGTACGCCATACGGTAAAGACGTTCTTGCATCCCGTCTATCAATGCAGTAAAGCTGTCTTCATCACCCGCTATCGCCTTTTCCTCCAGCTCTGTTGTATTCAAGTTCTCACTACCTTTCATGTTGCTTATATTTTTTAGACGCACGTGATATTCAAAAAGACTCAAATGGATTTAAAAAAATGGCCCTCTCTCCCGAGAAGACCACCTAAGTAATTTATTATAATGTTAGATCTTATCATGTATCCAAATGCTGTACGTTAAACAATCTCGCATAACTTCCGTCCAGTCCCATTAGTTCCTCATGTGTACCACGTTCTGTGATTTCACCGTTCTCAAGCACCACGATCTGATCAGCATGTGTAATGGTAGACAGTCTATGCGCAACAATGAGTGTAGTTCGTTCCGACGAGAGGGATTGCAGAGCTTGTTGAATTAAATGCTCTGATTCCAGATCCAGCGCTGACGTAGCTTCGTCTAATATAAGAACCTTTGGGTCTTTAAGAAACACCCTTGCTATGGCTACCCGTTGCTTTTGCCCACCGGACAGCTTCACTCCACGTTCTCCCACTTCTGTATCATAGCCTAGCGGCAGCTGCTCAATAAAATCATGCGCATTGGCAGCTCTCGCCGCCGAGAGGACTTGCTCCTCTGTAGCATTAGGATTGCCGAACAAGATATTATCTCGTACAGACCCACTAAATAAGAAATTATCTTGAAGCACCATCCCAACAGCTCTTCGCAAACTCTCCTGCGTCAAACCCTGTATATCCTGACCATCCATCTGGAGGCTACCTTTGCTTATGTCATAGAATCGCGGGATCAAGCTTATGAGAGAGGACTTCCCGCCACCACTCATTCCAACAAAAGCGACCGTCTGACCAGGTTTGATACTTAAATTAATATCCTTCAGTACCCAATCATTTTCTTCGTTGTATTTGAACCAAACATTATGAAAATCAATTTCACCACGTGCATTCGTCAGAGGTCTTGCTCCCGGTTTATCCACGATATCATAAGGCTCGTCCAGCAGCTCAAGCACCCGTTCAAGGGAAGCCGAGGCTTGCGTGAGCACTGTCGAGGAATTAATCAATCGACGCAGCGGCGCATACATCCGGTCCAGATAGCCGAAGAAAGCAACAAAGGTTCCCACAGTCAAATTACCATGAATCACTTGATAACCACCGTATCCGATGACTAGCAGTGGTGCAATATCCGTTAGTGTGTTAATAATCGCGAAGGTAATCGCATTCCAACGAGTTTGAGCCATCGCTTTTTTGAGAAAGTTACCGTTGATATCTTCGAACTGCTTCTGATCCACTTTTTCCATGGTGAAGCTGCGGATGATCGAAATGCCTTGAATCCGTTCATGAAGATAGCCTTGAATGCCAGCCAGAGCCTGTGAACGGTCTTTCGTTAACACTTTAAGTCGTTTATATAGTTTACTTACCGCAAAGGCGTAGAATGGAAGTACAGCGATAGAGACTAGCGCCAGCACTGGATTCAAATAAAACATAAAACCAAGCGCAAACACTAGCGTAAATAAATCCAGCCATACATTCATCATTCCGACTTCTACTAAATTTTTAGTCTGTTCCACATCATTTATAAATCTCGAAATCGCTTCGCCCACTTTTGTATTCTGATAATACCGCAGCGATAACCGCTGTAAGTGACTGTATAGCTTATTCCGCATATCGAACAATATCTTACTTGTGATCAGCTGGGCAAAATACTGCCGGTAATACTCCACCGGTCCCCTTACAATTACGAATAAAACAAAAGCGCCTCCGAGGATGAGCATCAATTGCGATACCCGCTCCTGGGCACTCATGGCAGGGTTCATCAGCAGATCATCGACTACGTATTTCAGAATCATAGGCAGTGTCAACGGGATGCTGAACTTGATCATACCTATAAAGAGCGTAAACACAATCCATTTCATGTAAGGCCGTACAAAAGTAAAATATGATTTCCATTGCTTCACAGGGATATTCTGTCCTTTCTCTTTACTGAGTTGCTAAGTACAGTTGACTTTTGCGCTCTACAGTGTTTTTATATTTTTAAGTCCATAAGTACGATAGCAGTACCCGAACTTCAGGAGGATAAAGATGTCTAGACAATTTGTGACGGAAGCCGTCATGATGGCGATTTACGGCCAGCTTCTCATATCGAGCAGCCCTGTAGAATATATAGTGCCTTATACGACCGTGATGGAATTATACGAACTGCGGGACAGTGATGATCCGTTAATGAACCGTCCAGATGATGACAAGCATGTTAAACTCAAGATTGGTGAGCTCATTGCCTATTTTGAAGAGCCACTTAATGCTAAAAAAATCAACCGCTGTCTGGCCGTTCCTTGGGCAAAAAGCTCTGGTATTCTACTAGGCGGACAATCAAAGATTACCATCATTAACAGCATGGATACCGCTGTCTACGGCGAAACGTTCGATCCTATCGAAACGGAGCTTCTATTGTCCTCACAACGTGAGAAGGTGCCTATTCTTACAGATCAATTCGAGCTGATTCAACGCATTATTGAAGGTGGAGTCCCTGTTCAAGTATACGACATTGACGATTTCGATTTTGCTATGGAGGAAGAAACGTTTCGCAATTCGCACTGATTATATCAACACTAGAAAAAGCCCTGCCTTTTGGCAAGGGCTTTTCACATTAGTAAAAAAAACAAAATTAAGACATTTAAACCTGTACTCCGCCAGGCACCGATTTGGCTTCATACTTATATTCAATGTCATCGTCTGCCTCAGAATACACAATAGTTAAGCCGTAACCTTCCATATACCATAAGTCCTGCTCTTCCATGTAGAACACAATACCGTCTTGTTCAACTTGTATTGCCGGACGTCCTGGTGCCTCCGTTCCGATCCCTAGTGAGAAACCAGGGTGAAGTCCACCTCCCGAGCTATAGCGGGGAAATAAACGAATATAGTCTCCATTCTTAAGATCCAGTTCTCTTTTAAACCAAGCTGCCGCTGCTTGACTAATTTCCATGTTCATCTCTCTCAGCTCCTTTGTATAGTCTAATCATACTGAAAATGAATCGATATTCAAACACCTTTATACAATTAATGTTTTCCCAAGCTCTTCAAAAATTAATTTGACAACTTTGCGAACCGAGTGATAAACTCTGATCATAACTAACGGTCTACTAGTTATTACCAAAAGTTATTATTAAATCAATGAAAGGGGTGAGCGCGGTGTTTACGAAGTTACAGCCATATCAAATAACTATTGTTGGAATTTCCAATCAACCGAATACCGAAGCAGCCCAAGTGGTGAAACCATCCTGAAGTTCCCTGCGAGTGTAATTGATCGTATAACTTTAGTTCTTGAAGGTCTCTCACATGCCTGGTGCTGTATAGCACCGTGCGCATGATAGCTGTAAATTACAGGCATATCGTCCGTTTTCGGATGATATGCCTTTTTTTGTCGGTTGTCATCTTTGAAGGACGACAACGTCGTTTTTTCTTGGCTGTCGAGATAACCACTTGCGCTTTTTTCCAACATCACAGCTAGTACTTTAACTCGAAAGGAAGGGATTTACTTGTTCTCCGTTCTCCGTAATCTCGGCTGGTTCTTTCGCCGAGAAAAAAGGCGTTACCTGATTGGCCTTATCTTACTTATTGGTGTAGGTGTTCTTGAATTATTCCCCCCACGTCTGCTAGGCAATGCCATTGACGACATAGTACGCGGTTCTATTACTACAGCATCGTTAGCCAAGTATATCGGTATGATCCTCATTTTGCTGCTAGTCATTTATTGGATTACCTACATATGGATGCACAAATTATTCGGAGGCTCCAACCTCGTAGAGCGCCTGCTGCGCTCGAGATTTATGAATCATTTGATGACCATGACCCCGTCGTTTTTCGAACGCAATAGAACCGGCGACCTGATGGCTCGGGCAACCAATGATATCAGAGCTGTCTCAGCTACCGTTGGATTCGGGATGCTCACCCTGGTGGATTCTACAATTTACCTCACTGTCGTACTATTCGCAATGGGTTTTCTTGTCAGCTGGAAGCTGACACTTGCAGCAGTCTTACCATTACCACTAATTGCAATAGCTATGATTTTTTATGGTAAAGCGATCCATGATCGTTACAGCTTAGCACAAGATGCGTTCGGAGATATGAATGATCAGGTTCTCGAGTCTGTCTCAGGTGTGCGAGTTATCCGTGCTTATGTACAAGAAAGACTTGATGAGAAACGATTCTCGGATATTACAGAAGATGTATACAACAAGAACATGGCCGTCGCCCGTGTCGATGCCTTCTTCGAACCGACGATTCGGTTCTGCGTAGGGCTCAGCTACATTATCGGTCTTACCTATGGGATATATCTTGTGTTCCGTAATCAGATCACCCTAGGGGATCTTGTCTCCTTTAACATGTACCTCGGCATGATCGTTTGGCCGATGTTCGCTATTGGAGAGCTTATTAACATCATGCAACGTGGTGGTGCTTCTCTCGAACGTATTGATGAGACGCTAAACTCCAAAGCGGATGTTCAAAGTGCGGCCAATCCGGTTCAAGTTGCTAACCCTACCCGAATTGAACTTAACGATGTGACCTTCCGTTATCCCTCATCGACGATTGACAATCTAAGCAATGTCAGTCTGACCTTAAACCAAGGGCAAACACTAGGTGTAGTCGGTCGTACGGGAAGCGGTAAATCAACCCTCCTCAAACAGCTGCTTCGTGAATATCCGACAGGTAATGGTGAAATTCTCATCTCTGGAGTTCCGATTCAACAGATTTCATTGGATCAGCTACACAGCTGGATGGGTTATGTTCCTCAAGAACAGATCCTGTTCTCCAAATCAGTACGTCAGAATATTCAATTTGGTCTAGACAACGCGGATGACGATACGATCATGAAAGCTATCACAGCTGCCGCCTTCCAAAATGACTTAGGAACATTATCCGATGGTTTAGATACGTTGGTTGGTGAACGTGGAGTATCCTTATCCGGTGGACAAAAACAACGTGTATCCTTATCCAGAGCCTTTATCGCAAATCCAGATGTACTGATTCTGGACGATGCCTTATCCGCTGTTGATGCTCGTACTGAAGCTCAGATCATTGAGAATATTCGCCAAGAGCGTGCGGGAAAGACTACATTGATCTCTACGCACCGCCTCTCTGCTGTTCAACATGCTGACATGATCGTCGTACTTGATAACGGACATATCGTTGAACGTGGTACGCATCAAGAGCTGCTGGATATGAATGGCTGGTACCGCGAGCAGTATGACCGGCAGCAAGTAGAGAATAATTTATCGAATGATTAAAAGACATACTAGCTATGACTAAGCAAAACTTTTAGGAGGTGTCACCGTTGACAAAGAGTACAGGCAATCGCCTGCTTGAATACGCATTGACCGCAAAAAAAACCTTTATCGCAGCCCTTCTACTCCTCTCCATCGGGGTAGCGGCTGAACTGGCAGGTCCATTTATTGCCAAAAGCATGATTGACAATCATATGTTGGCCATCGAAAAGCCTTATTTTAGTACCGCATCACCTGATGAGGCAGTTCAGTATAACAACGCTTATTACAAACGCGGAGACCGTTTTGAACCCGGGGAAGCTAAGGGTCAAGAAATTCGCATTCTTCAATCGGGACGAAGTTTCTACTTTATCAATGAAGCCGTAACACAGTCCGATGGTGAGAGAAAGTTCAGTAATGGTGAAATGCATATCACGCGCGGCCAGGACGAAGTCATCTATCCTGCGGTTAAACTTTCAGCGGATGAACTGTTTGATTTTTACAAACCTGAGCTCCCTGGTATTTATCAGCTGGTCGGTTTGTACGCTATCTTCCTGGTCATCTCGATCTTTGCCGAATTCGGTAAAACCTATTGGCTGCAATCTTCGGCGAATCAGGTAATCCGAAAACTACGAACAGATGTGTATGCGCATATCCAGCGACTTCCGGTTTACTTTTTTGACAACTTGCCAGCTGGTAAGGTAGTGTCACGTGTAACTAATGATACTGAGGCGATAAAGGATCTATTTATTGCCGTTCTCTCTAATTTCAGTACTGGTATTATTAATATTACTGGTGTATACATCGCCTTGTTCTTGCTCGATGTTCGGCTAGGTCTGATCAGCTTGTTCATCATCCCGATTCTTATTCTTTGGATCGTGCTCTACCGCAAAATCGCTACAAAATACAATACGATCATCCGCTCACGTCTGAGTGAGATCAACGCTATCATTAATGAATCGATTCAAGGAATGTCCATTGTTCGTATATTCCGCCGTCAGAAGCAGCTTGGTGAAGAATTTGAGCATCTGAACGATGACTACTTGAAATATCAGAATAAAATGCTGAATCTGAATGCCTTCACCTCCCACAACCTGGTGAACTCTCTACGCAGTCTCTCTTTTGTGATGGTGCTTTGGTATTTCGGACATGGCAGTATTACGGGTTCTACATTTGTATCTTTAGGTGTTCTATACGCCTTCGTCGATGTGCTTGGACGTTTGTTCCAACCGATTACAGGTATGGTGAATCAGCTTGCAAATCTCGACACTTCTATGGTGTCTGCGGGTCGTGTGTTTACTCTTATGGATGAGCCTGGGGAGAATGTTACCGATGGTTCCATGCCGCGCTATAAAGGAAAAGTGGAGTTTAAGAACGTATCTTTTGCTTATAAAAAAGACTTCGTCCTTCGCGATATTTCCTTTGAAGCACGCCCAGGCGAAACTGTTGCACTAGTAGGTCACACCGGTTCCGGAAAAAGCTCGATCATCAACTTATTATTCCGGTTCTATGATCCACAGAAAGGTGAAATCACGATTGATGGCCAGAAGGTTACAGATATTCCGAAGCAATGGCTACGCAATCACATGGGGATTGTTCTTCAAGACCCTTACCTCTTCACTGGTACTATTGCTTCCAATGTCAGCCTGGGGGATGAACGAATCTCACGCGAACGGGTTGAACGGGCTTTACGGGAAGTCGGAGCAGATAAATTGCTGGCCCACCTTCCTCAAGGTTTTGATGAACCGGTTATTGAAAAAGGGAGCACCCTTTCTGCAGGTCAGCGGCAATTGATTTCGTTTGCCAGAGCGCTCTCCTTCGACCCAGCTATTCTGATTCTTGATGAAGCTACCTCCAATATCGACACGGAGACAGAAAGCGTCATTCAAGATGCATTAGAAGTCCTCAAAAAAGGACGTACCACATTCATCATCGCGCACCGTCTATCTACAATTCGCAGCGCAGATCAGATTCTTGTTCTGCATCACGGAGAGATCGTAGAGCGCGGTAGCCACGATGAGCTGATGGCACACGGCGGTAGATACTTCCGGATGTACCAGCTACAAGTAGGTGCTGGTTCTAACAGCTTAGACAATAACAATGGTGCACCCTCCCGACCTTCGTTAGGCAGCTTGCAACCATCGTTAGAGAAGATGTAATCGATCCCCTGAGTCACATCCTGTGATTCAGGGTTTTTCTATACTTGATATTAGAACGTTTGTTCTGTAAAATGAAAAATAATACATATAGGTGAAGGAGGCTTTTGATGCGTACATACACTATAACTAAGAAGCAAGCTCGACTTTTTCTCCTGGCTCACCAAAAGTTAACTAGGGGCGCTCTTCCTGCCGGTAAACTTAGTGTTTATGATTATGTTCGTCACGTAGGCTGTATCCAATATGATCCACTTAACATCGCAGGCCATAACCATGAGCTTGTCCTCCAAGCACGAGTTCCCGGTTTCACACCTGAGCAAGCCCAAGAGCTACTGTATCAAGACCGACTTCTAATAGATGGCTGGGACAAGAACATGTCCATTTATTGTACAGAGGACTGGCCTTATTTTAAACGCAGAAGAGAGGCATCAGCCACACGCCATCGTGCCAATGAGCCAGTAATGGCTACAGTAGAACAGGTTCGTGGAGAGCTATTAAAGCGCGGCCCCCTCTCCTCTCTGGATCTAGATGGTAAGGATAAGGTGGATTGGGCTTGGGCTCCGGCTAGATTAACCCGGGCCGCTTTGGAAAGTATGTACTTTTGGGGGGAAGTAGTCGTTCATCATCGTGTTCATACCCGTCGGTATTACGATTTCACTGAACGCCTGCTTCCTCATAATCTTTTAAACACTGAAGACCCTAACCCCACTGATGAACAATTTCATGATTGGTATGTGCTGCGTAGAATAGGTAGCATCGGACTGTTATGGAATAAATCTGGCGATGGATGGCTTGGAATTTCTGGTCTAAAGAGCAAGGAACGTACTGAAGCGATTCAAAGACTGTTAATGGCAGACAGTCTCAGAGAAGTTCTAGTGGAGGGTATTAAGCTTCCACTCTACATCCGTAGCATGGACGCTCTAACTTTAGAAGCTATAATACAGCAGGAGTCTGAAGATGCTGAGAGTCATTCAAGTTATTCGTTTGCGGCTGTCTTAGCTCCACTCGATAACTTGATATGGGATCGAGAGCTGATCCGACAATTATTTGGATTTCATTACCGCTGGGAAGTCTATAAACCAGCCTTGGAACGGGAGTATGGTTATTATGTACTGCCTATATTATATAATGATCGTTTTATTGCGAGATTTGAACCGGTGATGGATAAGAAGAGCCAAACATTGAACATTATGAATTGGTGGTGGGAACCCGGTGAACACCTAACGCCAGAGATGCTTCCGGCATTAGGCGAAGCTCTATCTGCACTGTCACGCTGCGTTAGAGCTTCTAAGATTCATTTTAGACCGGAGGTTGTAGAGGAGTGCGGATTAGAAGGGTTATTAGTGCAAAGTCTCCTCTTCTAACCCCAGTTTCGTGAACATTTCTGTACAATAGCCTTGTAATTTGATCTCTAGCCTTCTTGCTTTATTTTTGAATCGTTTTAACTCCTCAATCATTTTCGCCCTTCCAGCGGGGGTGAACGTTTCTTGTATCCGTTCCTTGAAATAATCGTGAACGATATGGTTACGCTGCTTCCACACTTCTTCTAGCTGAGCGGTTTCTTGCTCTGAGAAAGGAAAGTGATGCTGGATTTCTTTGATGAGTTGACCGAGTGAATTGCTGAGTTTTCGCTGATACAAATCAGTCAGATCTGCTTCAGTGGGCGTCTTCCCTTGTGATAATTTGGTGAGCAATAATAAATTGGTCAACTGCTGTTCTAGAGCTTGACCATAATAAACTGCTAGTCCAAAATACGCAAATAACTCCTTGGATTGTTCACTCTCTGGTACTTGTGTATGCTTCATCTTTCCCCTCCACTTCTGTTCGGCCTGCCAGAGCTATAATAAACTGATATCATCCAGTGAATCGGAGAAGTTTATGTTCGCTTCATATCTACTGTTAATTCTCCAGTTCCCTACATATTTCCTCTTCTAGAAACGAAATTTAATCTACCCTTGTGCTAAAAAGAAAAACAGACCATGCTGTACATCCACAGCAATGGTCTGGTCATTTGCTTATTATATAGTTAGGTTGGGTATACAACCTTACGCGTATACTTCAACCGCATCGCTAATCAAACGGCATGCCTCAGCACATCTACGGCAGGCATCAATACATTCCTGACAATGTGTATGTATATGCTTGCTGCTTTCATCTGCACAGGCTTCACAAATTTCGGCACACAGACGGAGAATTCCGGCTACAAACGGACTTTGGCGAGTCATCGCTTGTACGGCATATGAACAAATATCCGCACATTCACGATCTAGCCGCATGCTTTCACGTAGAGAAGCAAGATCATATTCTTTTAGGCTTGAGACATAGCTATAATTACAGGCATTCATACTTTCTAAACAAGCGTCAATGCACTCCTGATATTGAATTCGGGTCATAGCCTTAAACCTCCTGTATTTTTATAGGGTATGCGATACTATTAACCTACAAGATTAGGAATGAACCATTACAACTTCTGACAAGGAGATCTGATTATAGACTTCTCTTAACTGTACTAGGACGAACGAAGGTACGTCCCTCCATCTCCAGTAATCTAGTGCGCAGTTCATTTGATGAGAAATGTTCGCCAATAAATACGGCAACGTCAGGCACTTCGCCTTGTGGTGTGATTTTCATAAAATCAGCTTCACGATAGGCATATTGGAAAAGAAACCGGCTGGAGGTGTCATTAAAGGTCACAATACCTTTAGCTCTATAAACATCACGCGGCAATTCCTTAACGAACTGTTCGAATTCTTCACTGTTTACTGGACGTTTAAAATAATGTGTGTACGCCATCACATGATCGTGGCTAGTATGTGTGCCACCAGTAGTGTGTTCATCTTCATCATGCATGAAGCTTTCGCTCGCGTCCTTAACCTCTTCCAGCTGTTTATCCGTAAGAACTCCACCTGCATCACGCAGCAGTTCCTCCGGTTCCACCTCACAACGCACAGTTGGCAGAATGGGTGCATAAGCGTTCCATTTCCGCAGTACAGCGTTAACCTCCTCCGCCTCTTCAGCGGTTACACGGTCAATTTTATTCAATAGCAAGACAGAAGCGCAGCGAATCTGCTCCTGCATCAAACGATAAGTTGCCCCCTGTTGTGCGCGATACAGTTCAAGAAGATGCGCGGCGTCAACGACGGTGATCAAGCTTTTCAGTTCTACTTTTTGATACAACGAAATCTCGGTTACGCCATCCACAATTTCCAGCGGATTGGCAGCGCCTGTTGCCTCGATCACTACGACATCCGGAGTCTCTTTCTTGATCAGTGTTGCGAGTTCTGTACTAAGATCACTTCGGATAGAACAGCATATGCATCCACCAAGTAGTTCTGCCATAGGGACAGTTTGCTCAACTAGCAATCCATCTAAATTCACTTCACCCAGCTCATTCATCACGACTGCAGGGCGTAAACCCTGATTTTTCCAATGATCTAGTAGGCGCTGCAGCAGTGTTGTTTTGCCGCTCCCCAGAAATCCTGACAATATATACACAGGTACGACCTGTTCCATGTTTCATCGCTCCCCAGCAAATTACAGTTATGTGTAGCGAGTGTACTACATGCGCGCGAAGCACGCAAGCGGCACCCCAAATTCCTGCTGAATTTTGTGAGTACAAGTAAGCTTGTCTTTACTTCTGCCATACCCTATCATGATAACATCTCTAATCTAGGAGTTGAGCCATTTGTCATCTGTTGAAGAACATCGGAAAGAAGCGCCTCAAACCGTTTCCTGCTATATCATTACTGTTTCGGACACCAGAACTATTGAAACAGATACCGGAGGAGCTTTGATTAAATCTATGCTCGAAAAAGCCGGGTATGAAGTGATAGGCAGCACCATTACGAAAGATAATTATCAGGATATTCGTGAGCTATTGTATAAATGTGTTGACCACGCCGGAATAGAAGCTGTACTCCTGACAGGTGGAACAGGGATTTCTCCGCGGGATACGACGTATGAAGCTGTTGCCTCTTTGCTAGATAAAACATTACCTGGCTTCGGTGAAATTTTTCGGATGCTAAGCTTCACAGAGGACATCGGTTCGGCAGCTATTCTTAGTCGAGCCATTGCAGGCACCATGGGAAAGACCGCTATCTTTTCTATGCCTGGCTCTACTGGAGCCGTAAAACTGGCTATGGAACGGTTAATTATCCCGGAACTTCGCCATGTTATGCGTGAAATTTACAAGCGTTAAGCAAATACCCATTTTTAAATACAATAGACAAACAACCAAGCAGGCTTTTGTTCTGTGCGTATAATACGGTAAGTCCACACACAAAAGGAGCTGAAGGAAATGTCTGAATGTCCAAAATGCCCGGCCCAAACGGTTACTGACCCACCTAAGGTGGTTTATCAAGATCACTTCCACCCACAAGTAGTAAATGTGATTCATCCAGTTGAAATCGTAAGACGTCACCACTGTGTACCCGTACCTCGCCATTGCTACACTTATTCTGTTAAAGATGTATTTGTTGATAACTCCATGATGCCTAGAGGCGGAAGATAACTCTACTTCACAACACTATTAAAAGTCCCCTATAAATGAGAGACAGACCCGTGCAAAATGCATTGGGTCTTCTCTCGCTTTTTTCTGTAGAAAACATTTGACTGCTTGTGTATTATTCTATTTTCATAGATTCGCTGCTCTGTGTATTTAGATTATATTCCCAGAGGCTGTCGGACCCAGTTGACATTATTCGCTAGTTTTCAGCCTTTTTAGAAGAGTTTCGGACTTCAGAGTCCCTATTTCTTCGAAAAGGGCTCTTTTTTGTTGTTTTTCATGCTAATAGCTGCACTGGAGTCCGTTAACATTTGAAATGTGTGAAAAAGCTGCGTTTAAGGTCAACTGTGTCCGATTTTGACTTTTTACGCGTAAATATCCCTTCATAAGTCGTAGTTTAGTGAATAACCTCCATTTTTATATGATCAAGGGATCTGTGGATTAAATGTTTTCAACCGATCAAACTCATATATCTTCCGCAGATAGTAGGGTTCCTTCTCATTCTCTCTTTCAAACACACCCATGTATCCAACCTCATTAAAAAAAACGTATTCCAATGTAACCCGCTGATCTGGGCGGTTAGATTGCCAATAATAATGTAATTCTAACGGAGCCTCATACCATAACCAATCTAAATCCTTAATTGCTACATCTCTATGCTGGAGAACCCATATACTGAAGGCTACATGAGGATCCTCTACAGGTATTTCTGACTTTGGATTATTATCTTTTAATTGATTTGCTGACGTCCGAAGTACATCGTTAATATCTGATTCGACGGAAAATTGTGAAACGGATTTAATCTGATTAAATTGCTCAGTATATTTATTAGCCTTCGTTAGCTCATGGATTTCATTCAAACTAATCTTAGGACCATAGAAAATAACACAGACACTAATCAACCCAAAAATAAGTGCTTTTGAAAAAAGAAACTGCTTCTTTTTTTTCATAATAATCAAACCAATGATAAAACCTACAGGAATCAGTAACCCAAAGAAATTGACGTAGAACTCACAAAGTAAAAAAGCCCCAATAATTACCGCCCAATCCTTTAATCTCAATGTTTTTCGCTGATCCCAATAGGACACTAGTAAAGAAACAATAAAACAAATCCAAAAGATCCAGCTCATTAAAATCAGTCCTCCTCTCTCCTACATTCTCCATATAATACCACATCCAAGGTGGCACTAAGAGGACTCCCAGCATGTCTTACAACTCCAAATGATTACTCAGCCCTTAAAAAAGAATCTGGATAATTGGCTACAAATTGAATCATGACATCAGAGATCTCCCATCTAAAAAAGGACGCTTTGTGAATTCTGTTCATAAGCATTCCTATCTTCCGAACCCTTGACCCCCCCTGAATCTGCTGTACAGCATCCACATACGAAGTATTAGCGATAATTTTGACGTATTTAATGTCAATGACAAATCTGTTCTATAAAGTTAATTAAAAAATAACCCGACAGACTAATCTGCCGGGTTATGAATCATTATATTTTACAAATCAGGATGCTCATGTTTCGCTTTCAGACGATTCCAGCGACGCTCCACTTCTGCCTCGAAGCTGCGTAAAGCCGGCTCATTCTCAGGCTTCAGTAAATGACGGGTTTTGCCCATTGTCTTCAACCAAGCGGAGAGCTCAACGCGTTTGCCCTTATCCTCTGGATTGTACGTAATATTCGTAGAACCGTGCTCCACTTCATATAGAGGGAAGAAGCAAGATTCAACAGCCAGCGAAACGATGTTGGTACCCTCTTTATCCTCAGACATCCAGTTCAGTGGGCATGCGATCAGGATTTTACCGTACACAAGTCCTTCGTTCTGAGCGTACCATTGTGCTTTTGCCGCTTTCTTCACAAGATCCTGCGGGTAAGCTTCGGAACCTGTGAAGACATATGGAATGTTAGTAGCTGCCATGATTTGCGCAGTATCCTTATGCTGTGTAACTTTACCTTGCTGATTCTTACCAATGCTGGATGTAGAAGTACGGTGACCCAGTGGTGTGGAATAGGACTGCTGAGCACCTGTGTTCATGTAACCTTCATTATCGTACTCTACGATAATCATTTTGTGACCGCGTAGTGCAGCCCCAATCGCAGGACCCATTCCGATGTCCATCCCGCCATCACCAGTAACCATTACAAATGTGAAGTCGTCTTGAAGCCCAAGTCCGTCCAATTCACCACGACGTTTGCGTTCCCAGAACATTTCTACGACACCGGATAAGGTAGCTGCACCATTTTGGAACAGGTTATGAATAAACGTAGATTTATGAGAGGAATATGGATAGCCCGTAGTTGTTACCATCGCACAACCCGTGTGATAAAGCGCTACGATATCCCCTTCAATGCCTTTGAAGAACGTCTCCAGTCCTGAGAAAATTCCACAGCCTGGACAAGCGCCATGACCTGGTGCAAGCTGTTTAGGTTTCTTCGTCAAGCTGCGCAGTGGGGGTATCCGCACACTTAGTTTCCCTGTTGCTTCATCCTGTTTAACCGTAATTAATCCTGTCTTCAGCGAATCAAAGTCCATCGGCTTCAATAAACGCTGTGGCACTTTGTCCGGTGCACCTGGATTGTGACCATAGTAGTCAAATGGAACATCAACACGGTCTGCAGCAACGGCGTCCAAAGCTAATTGGAAGAATGCATGACCATCTTCTGCGTAGAAGTCCTTACCGCCCAACCCGTAAATACGGCTAATTACCTTTGTAGTAGTGTTACCATAGGTGAACAAGGCTGCCTTGATCTCATTTACC
>Ga0153923_100232_pt1 | contig 22357 bp, 17 predicted proteins | sample TSNJ007MetaG_FD_104682 | JGI IMG/M metagenome (GOLD analysis project Ga0153923, IMG submission 104682) | Attine ant fungus gardens microbial communities from New Jersey, USA - TSNJ007 MetaG | ecosystem: Host-associated > Fungi > Mycelium > Unclassified | place: USA: New Jersey, Brendon T. Byrne...
CTCTGTACGGTGGAGTGGAAAACTGACTGCAGCCTATAGTGAAACCTATACCATTTACTCCTCCTCTGATGACGGGGTACGGGTGTGGATTGATGGAGGGCTGATCATTGATAGCTGGGTGAATCAGAGTGGACAGGAGCGAAAAGGCAGTGTGAATCTGATAGCTGGCAAGCTACATGAAATAAAAGTGGAGTACTATGAGAATGAGGGGGACGCGCGAATTGTATTGCAGTGGGAAAGTCCTAGCCAACCCAAAGGGATTATTCCAGCAGGAGCGTTTTATCTTCCATAAGACGATATCCGAACTGATTCGAGCATTGGAATATTAGCGAAAAAGCCCCGGATTTCGGGGCTTTTTTTAATGTGAAAGAATCTTAGATTTGTTCACGGTAGCTAATGTTGTTGGCGATCTTCTCGTCACGAACAGCTTTGCGCAGAACATCCTTGACGGTTTGGGCATCATGGATTTTTCGGAAAAGAAGCTGCGGCGCTGAGGCATCATCAGAAAATACAGTTAATGTACCGATGCCGAGCATCCGGTCCATGATAGATTGTGCTACGGATAAATCGCGTACACGCAGTAATTCGATTTCTTCGACATTTTTACCGATAAGTCCGGTCTTTACCATAATGCGCTGGCTTGTAATGGTGTACGTAGTCGTGTTTAGGCGTACGATTCCTTTGAGGCGATCAGAGATACTGGCTGGTTTGCCTTTCCAGAGAACGACTTCTTGAATAGCATTTTGATTTGCTGATGGACGGCGGGCGGTCACTGGAGCAGTGCCGTCAATGCTAGATCCGCATTCTCCACAAAATTTAGCGCCCTGCTTATATTCTGATCCGCAGGTTGTGCAATAAGGCATAAATACTCTCCTTCCCTGATTACAATTGAAATAATTATAACATAATAGTCATTTTACATAAATTTCATTTGCGCTTTACACAAACCGACATTATTCTGTTAAGTGGAGGGATAAATAATGAAAAAAGTGTTACTAATAGGAACGCTAATGCTGACTGTCATCCTTAGCGCCTGCAGCAATAATAATTCAACTTCATCGGCTCCTGCCTCGGAAGAAGAAGTGCAGGAAACCGTGCAAAACTTCTACAATGAAATGTCTAAACTTGATGAATTAGGAAAATCATCTTTAACGGAGTTCAACGAAGCTATTGCTGCTTATTCAGCAGGAGAACTTTCGGACAGGCAGTTGGAGAAGAAGATTAACGAATTCCAAAAGACCGCAACAGACTTATCCAATCAGGCTGAGAAAGTGAAAATTTCCTCTAGCTTGCCCGAAGACATTCGTAAACTGCTTGATGAGTCCAAAATTGCTTTTCAAAGTGCTTATTCTCTAAAAGAACAGGCCTCTCAAGGTGCTGATTCCGCAGAGGTCACTGCTGAGAAGTTCGAGGAATTGAATCAGAACGCTGACGTCGCGATGCTATACGGCATTTCCAAGCTTAATGAAGCAAGAGAAGCAACAGGGCTCATTGATGCTGATGGTCAGTCCACCGCTGAATCAGAGAAAGTTCAAGAATAGATCGAAATTTAGACGCTGAACAGTTCAACTGTCAGCGTCTTTTTGATGCGATTTTGAGCTTGAGTAGAGGTAACACTGCCAATCCTATAAATAAGCCGGCTACGATTCCTTTTGTGAGGTCTGAGAGGGTACTGCTTCGATATACGAGGGGGTATAGACACAGGAATAATACGGGAATTAGGATGAGCAGGGCATTGTTTTTTTTCAAGTGGAAAGCTCCTCTCAATTAGATATTCAATATTATACAACTTTTAGATAAAAGAGGAGGATTTTAAAGTGGGATCTTTTTCCTGATTATTGATTATTCAGCGAAGGTGTGGATATAATACAAACATACGTTCGTGTGTAACGGAATAAGTATAGAAATTAGGGAGGGGTTACCATGGGCAAAAAGCTGGAGAAAAACGGACTGTGGGAAAGTAGTCGCATGATGCTGCCGGAGCATAAGGTAAGAATTATTAGGGATGAACGGGAGACCCTGCGCCGCATTAAGCCTATTCTGGATGAGCAGAAGCTGGAGGAGATCGAATGTACACTGGCCTTATCGTTACGGAGTCATGTGCGCGTCACTGTTGTGCTGTTTGATCCTTTTGAGAATACGACAATTAGTGGTTTTGTGACTTCCATTCACACCCACTCGCGTGAGTTTAAGCTACAGTGGGCGGAGGAATGGAAGTGGATCAATGTAGATGATCTAGTGGAGGTTTACATCGTCTAATGCTGAGAACCGCTGACTTCACTTTTTTCATAAGCAATTAGGGTCACCGTTGGGTTGCCGGTCAGATGTGCAATGGAAGCTTCGGCATTTCGAATAATTTCGAGTGCTTCTTCCTGCTCGCTCAGGGCAGCAACTTTATAGCTATCACTATGAATGTCCATATGTGTTCCCACCTTTCGCTAATATTTTGCCCTTTTTTGTAGAAATGATCCAAGGTGAAGAAGCTATGAATAGGTGCTTTTCAGGGGAGATCTCGGGGATACCGGGGTCTTTTTTTAAAATATAAGAAAGTATAAGTTATGCACCTATCCTTTATGTCTTATATTTCTCGCTTAAACGCTTATCGTCCTTCCTTATATGGACGCCGAAGACATTTATGCTTGTATGCTAAGGCAAGCAGGGGTATTAGTACAAGCGAATGGGGAAGCGGGATCATTGATTATACCAAGGGGTGATACTATGCTGACTTTAGATCAAGTGAGGGACAAATCGGCGGCGAGGCTTGTTGGGCTTCATCCTGTTTTGGCAGCAGGGGCGAAGGCTTTGATACAGCAAAGCTATGCCAGAGGAGTGCCCATCGTTATTACTCAGGGATTGCGGTCGATTGCTGAACAAAATGCCTTGTATGCGCAGGGGAGAAGTAAGCCTGGACCTATAGTTACCAACGCCAAGGGTGGAACCAGCTATCACAATTATGGCCTTGCGTTTGATTTTGCGCTTTTGCTGCCGGATGGAAATAGTATTTCCTGGGACATGAATCGTGATGGTGATAAAGATAAAATAGCGGACTGGCAAGAGGTTGTACAGGTGGGAAAACAGCTAGGGCTTGAGTGGGGAGGAGACTGGACGTCTTTTAAAGATTATTCACATCTGCAAATGGCCTTCGGCTTAACTACGACTCAACTTCTGGCAGGTAAACGTCCTACGACGGATCAGGTCAATGAAGCTTTAAAAAGAATTACTGGGGAGGATGACCAGGTGAACAAAGACGTTAAAGTAACGATAACCTTAAACGGCACTAAACTTACGGATGGTGTTCTTGATACCGGCGTAACGTATGTACCCGTGCGTGCTCTGGCTGAGGCGCTTGGAGCAAAGGTTACGTATGACGCAGCAAGCAAGACAGTGAATGTAGTAAAAGAGTAAAGCTATTCATGTATAGACAGTGCCACCCAAGGGGAAATTATCAGTGATAACTAACCATAAAGGGAGGCATAACACTGTGAACAAGCTAATAACAAGCCTTGCATGCGGTACTGTACTGTCAATGAGTATAATGGGAGCTAGTTACGCTAATCCAATCGGGTCAGCCGCTTTAGGCGGTATCCCGAACGCGAATACGGGCATGGATGGTACCGTGAATAACACTCGGATGATGAATACGGAAGGCAATCTAATGAACGGCACCACGGGAACGATGAATCAGCATGAGAGCATTATGAAAGATAAGATTCGCACAGGGGAAAATTATAGACCTAACACCAATAACTACAATGAAAATTACACCCGGGATAACTACAACAGAAATACGGTAACTCCACTATCCAACACTACAACGGATGGTAGATATCGGGCAACCAGCACAACTACCAATACTGGGACTACCAGCAGAGGATCAAACTGGGGCTGGCTCGGATTGTTTGGACTCTTGGGCCTTGTCGGAATGAGAAGCAGAAGTGACGAACGCAGATAATCGACATGCCTAATAACCCGTGTCGGCATATGCTGGGACGGGTTATTTTTAATGTGATAAAACTTTTTTTGAAAAAGGGATTGCGCGTTATCGATATTCATGATATTATATTTCTTGTCGCGTTATACGTAAACATCGTATGAAGCAACAACACATAATATGCCGGGGTGGCGGAACAGGCAGACGCACAGGACTTAAAATCCTGCGGTACGTGAGTACCGTACGGGTTCGACCCCCGTCCTCGGCATCACAGTGAAAACCTTGAGAAATCAAGGTTTTTTTTCTATTATTGCCATCAAGCAATGCTTACGTCAAAAGCTAAAGGTTCTGTGTGTCTAGGAATTGCTTTCTAACACACAGAACCCTGACGATAATACTCCTTTTCAGTGCTTGTCAATTCACAAGCTCTGGAGAGGAGTTTTTAATATGTAATATTTCATGAAGCACCGTATATCGAACGTTACGTACAGTGTGTGAGAGGTTGGAGTTCATTGATTATTGTCGAATAACATCTTAATTTGTTGTATTATTGATAAAGCTAGTTTTCAAGATTCAAGGAGGGTTATAGTTTGCTTACACTGAGAAGAGCCGAGCCGCGTCAAAGTAAAAAGCTCAGTCTCACATCGCTGCTTACGGGCTTGGTTACGCTGGTGGTACTACTAACCTCAAGCATTCTTCTGATCGGTTCTTACGAGTCCAAAAAACAATCATTGATGGAGACTACGCTCCATTTGAATTACTACAACGCTGACCGAATGACCAAGACAATGGATTCCTTATTTCAGTCCATGCGCAGCAGTTTGGAATATAGCGCTGCCACACTCTCCGATGACGATGGCTCAACGCCGAAGCAAGTAGATGATAATTTAGAACTGATGCGCAATAGTAGCAATTACTTCAATTCTATCGCCGTGGTCGATGCCGACGGGCTGGTCCGCAACGTAGTACCGACTAGTTTGGGGACAACAGGCGACCATATTACTTCTAAAGTCGGTTTGGAAGCTCTGGCGTTCAAAAAACCTTACATATCCTCCCCCTATATGACCCAAACCACCAAGAGACTAATTGTGTTTATGAGTCAGCCGATTTTCAGCAACAATGGTATATATCGCGGTATTTTGAGCGGCACGTTTTATCTGCAAGAGAACAATATTTTGTCTATGATTTTTGGCCACAACAACGTGGACAATTCTGGCTCTTATTATTATATTGTGGATTCAAGCGGGCATCTGTTGTACCACCCGGATAAGCAGCTCATTGGGGAGGATGTCAGCAGTAACAAGGTTGTACAGAAACTTATGAAAGGGGAAAGCGGGGAACAGCAAGTGCGCAACACCCGTAGCGTTGAAATGCTTGCCGGATACTCCAGCGTACCGGCCAATGGCTGGGGAATCGTGGTCGTTTCGCCGATTAGTGTCATTCATCATCAACTGATGGGCCACCTTCGGACAATTCTCTGGTATTCGTTATTTCCGTTCATTATACTCCTGATGGGTGTCATTCTCGTAGCGCGCAAGTTGGCCCGGCCTTTTGTGTACCTGGCAAATCTGGTGAGCAGGATGGGCAAGGAGAAGATTGTATTGCCAGAAGCGAAGCCGCAATGGAGCCGAGAGGCAGATCTGCTGACCAAGGCTGTGTTGCTTGCCGTGACGGATATTCAGAAGCAGACGGATCAACTGACCCAAGAGGCTTCGACGGATGCTCTGACCGGTTTAATGAACCGGAGATCGTTAGAATATACGATGAGCCAGTGGATTGCCTCAGAGCAACCGTTTTCGCTCATTGTGCTGGATGTAGACAAATTTAAATCGGTGAACGACACCTACGGCCATCTCATCGGCGACGAAGTGCTGAAACATGTAGCCAAAGTTATAGTTACCTCGTTTCGCCCAGACGATGTTTGCCACCGATACGGCGGTGAAGAGTTCGTCATCTTACTGTCCCGCACTAGACCTGAGGAAGCCTTCACCGTAGCTGAAAGAGTCCGGCGGGCATTGGAACAAAGCAGGGGTCCAATCCCGACACAGGTTACGATCTCCCAGGGAATCGCCCATTATCCTGTTCATGCATTGGAGCGGGAGGGGCTGCTGGAGAAGGCCGATCAAGCGTTATACCTGGCCAAGAGCAGGGGAAGAAACCAGACGATGGTCGCTGATGGTTGAATCAATTGCTCGAAATTTGCGGTATGTGCTTTATCCTCTGGATCATAGTGAAGACCTTGAGAAATCAAGGTTTTTTTGTTTTAAGATTCCAATTAAAGAGTGGGGCACACTGTACACATGCCGGTCTCTAAGGATGGAGACTACGGTCATTTATCAGGGGATGCACGATATTCCACTAACGGACTCCGGAAGTGATTCTCGCCAAACAACTGATTCAGATGAAATCTACGATGATTGTATTGCAAAACTGAACGAAGCCGGCACAGAGAAAATGGATTGGGAATCTATTGACTGGTTAAAGTGAGAACATCGCTGTTCACTGACAAGAATTATTAAATAGGAAAACCGCGATTCTTCGATTCTTCCATTACTGGAGAGTCGCGGTTTTCGATCATGGCTGCTTCAGCGCTCAAGTCCCTCTGTTCAGCTTATTTTGTATATCAGCAAGGGGATTTCTCATCTGCCTGTTTTTATTTGGCAGACCTGATCTCATCTTGCAAAGTTATAGTACTTCCAAGGGTGATGGCTTCATCGACCGCGAATGACAGTCTGATGTCTGTTAAGGCATCCGCTAATGAGTATGCTGAAATTCCCGTGTGCAGGAAGCTGGACATATTCAATAAGGCTTGTCCTATCCCAATCTCTTCATCAGAAAGGGGAGAGGGATGAAACGGGTTCTGAAATAGACTAAGCTGTCCTGCACGCAATTCATGCAAGGAGAGACTTTCCAGACTGCCTTCCTGTCCGCCTTGAATCCGACTAATGTTCATATACTCGGTCTCTTCGGTTCCCAGGCGACGGATAATCTCATTATCGCGAATTTCTCCATGTGATCCGCGGATGAGTACCCGGTTGGTACGGAGGGGCGAGAAATATTGGGAGCGAGTGAAGTCAAGCACAGCGCTTTTGCCGGAGGGAAACACCATAATTGCGATATCCTGCTGCTCTGTCTTCAGGTCATCTTCGGCCTCCCTCCCCCTATAAGAGAAGTCCATGATTGGAACTTCTAGCCGGCGAGCTGTGATTTCACATGCTGTGCCAGTGATCGAGAGCCATTTACGGATCAGGCTGATTCCATGATAACCATGCGCAACAGAGACTTGAACATGACCTACCTCGCCCAAATGTCCGGTTTGAATATAGGCGGTTCTTGCCTGATGATGAGGCAACAGCGGATATTGCTCGGCTATTTGAATCAGAGGGAAATCAATGGCACTGGATCGAAGCAGTTCATATTCAGCCGGCGTGGAGGCGGTGGGTGTTTCGGCCAATACAGGTACTTGCAGCGCTGCAAGCTCCAACAGCAGTGAGACGGCAGAGGTTTTGGACACCGCCAGAACCACAAAATCGCTCTCGGCCGCAAGACGTTCCATCGAGCTGTACACGGTCAGGTTCCATTTGTCGATCAGTTGCTGGTATTTGGCAGGGTTGCGGATCAATACACCGGTTACCTGAAATTGCTGCGGAAGCAGGTGAGCCAACTTAAGATACATTTCCGCCCGCCAGCCGCTTCCGATTATTCCAAAACGAATTGGTCTGTTCATCTTTAAAATACACCTCTAATGGTTGATTTGTATGTAAACACCTTCGTAGCACAGGTATCAGTTGTCTCTTATTATTGTATATAAAAAATGATAGAGTACATAGGATTATGTATAATATGAAACTATTACTTTTTGTTGTCTTTAGCTAAGCTATCTTTTGCATTTACATACAAAGAAGCGATTATCCAATAGCCGGATGATCGCTCCTTTGTATAATCCACTTATAAAATTTCAATCAATGACCTTCCGTGATTGTTAACGGTGTAAATTGTGGAACCCAAATTGACAGCGGAAGCACTTGCAGAGGCGATCATTAAGCTGGAACTAATCAAGACTACGACTGTAAGCAAGAACATTTTCTTTTTCATTAGTAAACTCTTTGACTATTATTTTTTCCATTATGTTGTGATACATTTGAAGTTGTGATTGATGAGCATGTTCTCTTAGGAGCTCAAAGAGTGCTACTGATTTCTTGAGGTTTGTATCGTTTTCAATTTTGATACTAAAAATCAGAGTTTCTAGAATAGTGTTGATTGCTTCGTTCATATTCTCTTGTTCGTAGTAATACATCACCAGCAAATAAATGTATTCCTCGTAATATCTTATTTCCACATTAGTCACATACTTTTCTATGTCATTTACGTTGTTTTTAAGATCACTCAGAATCCAATCTACGGAATAGTTATATTTTATCGAGGATTCCAAGATGGTAATTAGTCCTGGCAGTAACTCTTCCTCAGCACTGTTTCTAATAAATTCAACATACTCCTTTAGGACTCCTGTCTGGCCTTCCAAAAGGTCGAGCACGTAGGTATTGGCTTTTGCAATATTACAGTAGTATTTGACTTCATTAATTCCCTCATCATCTAGTCCTTTGATCCAGCCCAATTCAGCATATTTTTGAATACACATTCTAGCCTCAGGATACTTACCGAGCTTTTGCAGTGCGATTCCTTTTGAACATAAGCTAAATCCAAAATAATAGGGAATACTCCGCTTCAGGTTTTGTTCTCTCAATGTGTCACTGCTTGTCTCATATATGAATGCAATCTGGGTAATCAATCTATCTGCAATTTCAATCATAGCACCCCAATTTTCCAATGAAAAAGATGCCTTAAGCATACTAGTTAAGAAATCAGCATTTAATCCATCCAAATCCAACTTCAATGCGATCTTCCTTTCTTCTGTATATCATTCATCTGTTATAGCTATGTCGGTTGTATCTCTAGACTATTCTTTATTTTACCAATAAAGTAAGTGATTTTCATCACTGGAACGAGGAAACAAGAGTTTGTTTTGTGATTGTCCCAATATAACTAGGGTACAGTGTTTTTACTAAGTTCTTCGAATCGAGGGAATTATGTCTGTTAGGCTGTTTATTTGCCCCTCTATTTTGGGGTTATTTGTACGTAAAATACCGAAATGTACCTATCTTGGGAATCCATATTCAATTATGATCTTCCCGAAAGAAAGCGCTATCAAAGTAATTTTGACCACATTTCATGAGGGGGTAAGGATGATTTGAAGCGAATGGGAAAAAGATTGGGTATGAGTCTGCTAGTATTCATTATTGCAGCAGTACAGTTCGGTTTTACAGGAATGAAAGGCAATGTTGCGCAAGCGGCGGAAAAGAGTATGGCTCAAAAGCCGTATATGGGCTGGAGCAGTTACAGTATGCAAGTGTATGATGGGGCAGGAAACTGGACATCGGCGGAGAGCGTTAAGAAGCAATCGGATGCGATGCATGAGAAGCTGCAAGCCCATGGATATGAATACATTAATATTGATGCGGGCTGGAATGGCGATATGGATGAATACGGGAGACCTATTCCTAGTGAAGTCCTTTATCCGAACGGATTTCAGGAGGTCATTGACTATGTTCATAATAATGGACAAAAGATTGGGATCTATCTGATCCCGGGGGTATCTATCGATGCATATAACCGAAATCTTGAGGTGTATGGGACAGGCGGCGAATGTCGTATTCAGGATATTACGGCCAAGCCGCTTACCATTATGGATTATTGGAATTCCTACACCTATAAAATTGATTTCACGAATCCCTGTGCCCAGAAGTATGTGGATTCTATTGCAGATATGCTTGGCGAGTGGGGGATCGATTTCGTCAAATTCGACAGCGTAACCCCTGGGTCGGGGATTGACAACTTGAGCCGGGATGCACGCGGCGATGTAGAAGCATGGTCCAAGGCTTTGGATAGAAATAACATCTGGTTTGAGCTGTCCTGGGCGCTCGATCACAATTACGTAGAATTCTGGAAAAAATATGCTAACGGTTGGCGAATTGATTGGGATGTTGAATCTTATGACGGAAGTGGGTTGACAGCATGGCCGAGTATTTCCCGATTATTCCCCAAAGCGGCACTTTGGTGGCGGGACGCAGGCCCTGGTGGCTGGAATGACTTCGATTCCCTGAATGTTGGTAACGGCTCCATGGATGGTCTGACCAAGGATGAGCGGAAGACTGCGATGACGTTTTGGTCCATTTCTTCCGTACCGCTCTATACGGGGAATGACATGACACGGCTGGATAGTTATGGACTAGAACTGCTTACCAATGATGAGGTAATTGCCGTAAATCAGGCTGGACGGCCTGGACATCCGGTGTCGATGGATACCCAGCAGCAGGTCTGGTACGCCAATAATGGAGATGGGACTTACAGCGTTGCTTTGTTCAATCTGGGTAGTCGGGGTGCGGAGGTTAAAGTCAAATGGAGTGATCTTGGCCTTGATGGTCCGGCTTCAGTGCGCGACCTATGGAGCCATTCCGAGCTGGGAACCTTTGAGAAGGAATTCAGCGGTGGCATCCTTGAACCCCATGCCTCTCGCATGCTTAAAGTAACCGCGCTAAGCGGTACATCAGCTGTCAATAACGATGATACAGGGATGCGCTACAGCGGAGATTGGAAGCGAAATGGAGGCAAGGAGCTGTTAGAGGGGAAGCAGGATCTGAGCATTACAATCAAGGATTCCAGTGCTGCTACGAACACTCCTCAAGAGGATGCTCTGAACTCTGGGGCTGACCCTGCTGCGGATTCAGCTTCGGCAAGCAATACCACCGTTACGGATGTGGTTTACATTAATGATAATGACAGCGGCATTAAATACAACGGTACATGGCAGGTAAGCTCAGCCCGAGAACATGGAGATTATAATGATGATGTGCATTATACCGAGAAGGACGGTGATTCTTTTGAGTACACCTTTACGGGAACGGGCATTGAGCTGCTGACGGAAAAGCATGAATCGCAAGGAGAAATGATTGTTACATTAGACGATGGGGTTGCACAGACTGTAAATGCGTATACAAGTGGACCGAGAGAGGTACAACAATCTCTTTATAGTGTATCAGGACTTTCTAACGGCCCTCACACGCTTAAGGTGAGCAAGGGATCGGGAAATTATATGCTGCTCGACGCGCTGAGAGTGACAACAGAAAGTCCGGCTGGGGGTCAGAACAGTTCTATCACTCCAACTTCCGCTGGGTTTGATAAAGTAACGGAACAACAGAAGGATGTCACAGTCACGCTTAATCTGCATGGTAATACGCTGAGTGGTATTGAGAATAATGGAGTGGCACTCCGCGAAGAAGATTATACGGTGACTAATGACAAATTGACCATTAAGAAGGAATATCTTGCACAGCAATCTGCTGGCATAACAAGTCTTTACATCATCTTTAACGCCGGTGATCCACAGACACTAGCGGTACACATTAGCGATTCTACAGGCATCCGTTATGTGATGGTTAATAACGACGATCCGGGAATCAAATATAACGGTACTTGGTCCCGCAGTAGTGGAAGAGGAATGGGCGACTACAATGACGATGTGCAGTATGCGGAGCAGAATGGTGATTCTTTTGAATATACCTTTAGAGGAACAGGGATTCAACTGTTCACTGAGGTAGACGAATCACAAGGGGATATGGATATCTATGTAGACGATCAATTCAAGGGCACGGTAAGCGCTTATCGAAACGGGCGATTGTCACAGCAGATTCTGTACAGTATCTCTGGGCTTACAGATGGACAGCACACACTGAAGGCTGTGAAAAAATCAGGCAGATTCATGCTGCTTGACATGCTCAAGGTAGAGATTCCGAATATGATTAATCCGATCGCAGCGAGCTTTGATAAATCGCCTTCTGCTCAGCAGGACATTGAGATTACACTTCTACAACAGCCGGAAAGCTTCATAGGCATTACGAATGGATCATATCATCTGGTTCCTGGGACCGATTATACGGTAGCTGGTGACCGTGTTACACTGAACAAATCTTATCTCGCAGCACAATCAGTGGGAAAGCTGAACCTCAGCTTTACTATTGGTGGCGATTATCTTAATGATGTGCATTCAACGACAGTGGACGGCGATTCCTTTGAATATACCTTCAAGGGCACTGGAATCCGATTGATCACACCTACGGGTCCAGATCAAGGTGAAGTAGATATTTATGTGGACGGACAATGGATTCAGACCGTGAATGCTTATAGTCAGAGTCGACTGACACAACAGGAGATTTATAGTATTTCTGGATTAGCAAGCGGCTTGCACACACTTAAAGCTGTGAAGAAATCAGGTAATCTCATGCTGACAGATCGATTGAAATTCACAGTCCCAACCAGTGATGGCGGAACAACGAACCCTACAGAACCTCCAACACCAACGCCGACGCCGACGCCGACGGCAACACCTACACCGACTGATGCAGGGGGTCCGTCTATACCAGCTCAGCCTTCATCCACACCTACCCTGACGCCGACGCCAACGCCAACTCCGGCATCTGGAACTGATGGGAAGGATGATGCCGAGACGATGCGACATTCGGCGTATATCAACGGATATCCGGGAGGCATCTTTAAACCCGATGCTCCCATTACCCGTGCTGAGATGGCAACCATCCTAGCGAAGGTTGCTGAGAAAGAGGCCACTGGATCAGGCGTAACATTCAGTGATGTTCCCTCCAGCTATTGGGGGGCAGATGCTATTGCCAAAGTAGCTAAGATGGGACTAATGAACGGTTATACTGATGGTACTTTTAAGCCTAATCAACCATTGACGCGTGCAGAAATGGCTAGTTTAACAGCCATGCTGAGCCCGAATTCTACAACATCGGGCCGCGGCTTCTCTGACATCACCGGTCACTGGGCACAGGCAGCGATAAAGAAAGCCCAAGATATAGGCATAATGAATGGCTACAGTGACGGAACTTTCCGTCCGAATTCCAAGCTTACTCGTGCGGAAGCCGTTACAGCTATCAACAGAGTTTTGGGCAGGGGCCCGCTTATGGGTGTCACGCAGCCAGGGTGGAACGATGTTCCAGTCTCCCACTGGGCATTCGGTGATATTGAAGAGGCATCGACCGACCATATCTCGAAGCCTAGTACACAAGGCGGAGAACAGTGGACAGAATAAGTTGAGCGATGAATGAACGGAGGGGCCTTCTTTGGCCCCTTTTTTCTGAATGATATGAGATGAGAAAAAGAAGGGGGGATGAGCATGAATATTCTAATTACCGGAGCAAGTGGATTTATCGGAACGGCTCTAGCCAAGTATTTGGCAGATAAACATACAGTGATTTGTCTGTCACGCCAAGCTCCGGAAGGGGCTTTTGCGTATGTTCAGGGTTCTTTTGATTCGGCGGAGGATTTGAGCAGGCTGGACTCGTATGATATTCAGGCGGTGATTCATCTTGCCGCAGTTACTGGCGGCTCTACTGAGGAGGAAAGCCTTGCTGTTAATGTGCTAGGAACAAGGAGATTGTACCGATATCTGCTTGACCACGGTTGCCAAAAGTTCATCACAGCGAGCTCCATTGCCGTGGTGGGTGGACTCACTGAGGATTTTATTCCGCTTGAGCTGCCTATCCCAGATGATCATCCCTGTTTGGCAGCGGATGCCTATGGGCTAAGCAAGGCTATGGTCGAGGAGTTGACCCGGTATTTTCATCGCAATCATAAAGATACCGACTTTATCAATCTTCGCTTTGGAGCTGTAGCTTCCCCAGGCTGGATTCCTCCTGTCTTGAAGACAGAATCCAAGCCAACGCTCCCGTTCATCACACTGGGGCATGTCCATGCTGAGGATGTGGTGGAGGGAATTACTGCGGCACTGGAAGCTCCACTAAAGCCGGGGGTAAGAACCCTCAATCTGGTTGGGCCGGATGCTAGCAGCAATTTGCCAGTGGCTGAGCTCCTTACCCCGTTGGTGGGGAATGATTATAATTTGGATTATTATCATTTTTCCGGTCAAGAATATAAGCCTTTGTATGCTATGGATCGTTTCAAGGAGGAATTCGGTTTTGTGCCTTCACGTTCTACCCGCCATACGATGGGTACAACTTAGAAGGGTTAACACACTGGAAAGATAAAAAAATTCGGATGGTGAATAAAAAGCAGTGATATCGGCGTATATCGCTGCTTTTTATCCAGTTCTGAAAGTTTTAACACCTGTGAAATTGGGTTTGCACACTTGACTATTAAGTAAAATGTTTTAATCTATGGTAATGATAGCGCTATCGAAATGATATTAGGGGAGGGGTCACTACGCTTAAATATTCCAATATCTTTCGTAAATTCTTAATCTCCTATGTAGTCATTTTGGTCATTCCCAGCATTGGCGGATATATGTCCTATCTGACTTCGATTTCTGTGACAGAGTCTATCTCTATTGAGAACGGGGTCACCCAGCTCCAGAAAAGTCAGGAAATATTGGAGCGCCGCATGGCGGAAGTAGAAGGGTTTACCAGGCAATTGGCAGTCAACCAGGAGCTAAACGTTCTGATGAATGAAAGAGACAATGAGACGAACGTGTATGGCATTTGGAGAACGATGCGGAATGTCCTGACTTTCGGTCAGACGAATGATTTTTTGCAAAACTATTATATTTACCTCGCCAATTATAATCTTATTCTAACCCCAGGTTCTTCTTACCGACCGGAACATTACTACTCTAATTTCAACTATAAGGATCTTTCGCTACAGGATTGGACCAAAGAAGTGCTTGAGAAAACCCACCGCAGTGAAATCAAGCCACTCAGTGACTATGTTAGTAGGGGCATGCAAACCTCCGTTATTACCTATATGCAGTCACTCCCTCTGGATAGTTTCAACGATTCCTCACCAGCTGTCGCGGTAGTGATCATAGACGAGAAAATCATTTCTAGTCTGTTATCTGGTCTAACTGAGCGTTACGGAGGCTGGGTTCATATCAGCGATGCTGAAGGAAATACGATTGTCCTGCAGGGAAGTGATGAGCAGAAAATGGCCCATATGACCGCTGATTCGGATTTTGATAAAAACAAGGTTAGTCAGTTCTATGAAGACGATCTAGTGATCACGACTCGTTCTGATTCGAACGGCTGGGTATACCAGACAGGAATTCCCCGGCATATTTTGATGGAGAATGCTAACAAGATCAAGCAAATGTCCATACAAATTACTGGAGGGACATTACTCATCGGCTTGATAGTCGGACTAATACTTGCTTACCGTAACAGCGCTCCAATCAACCATATGCTTAGCGTCATGAAGGAGCAATTTGGCAAGGAAGAGGCCTCCGCCAAGAATGAATTTGACTTTTTAAGCGGAAATATTGCCAATATGATCACCAAGAACAAGCTGCTGGAAACCGAACTTAATCGTCAGCTGCCGTTGGTCAGGGATGCATTTCTGAAGCGGTTATTAGCAGGTGAATTCAAAACGCATGATGAGATTCTCACTGCCGCTGAGCAGGTGGGGATTAACTTGAAACAGAACACTGGATATGTAGGAATTGTTCAGATTAACGGCTATGCCGGTATGGACAGCGTTGAAATCCTCAATGAGCTGAATGCTTCCCGTTTGCTGCTGAAGCAGTCCCTATCGGATCTCGGAGTGGATGTACTAATGACGGATATGGGCTCCGACAAAGTGGTAACTCTGTTTTTCTCCAAGGAAGAAGAGACCGACAAAGCGTATGAGGCAGAAAATATCACTAACATTCTGGAGAATTTGGCGCAGTACGTTTTTAATGAGTACCGTATTACTACTCAGGCGGGCTTCGGTGATCTTTTCACAGAAATAACGGAGGTTAGCCTTTCCTTTGACCAAGCCAAACAAGCTCTGGAATATGCCGTCTACATGAATAAAAAAGGAATTGTATGGAGTAGCGAAGCCCAAAATGAGAATACGACCTACTATTATCCACTGGATACAGAGCAACGTCTGATCAGTACCATTCGGGCTGGAGAGCTAGAAGAGGCTAAACGGATTGTCCGTGCGATTGTTGCCCAGAACATGGAACAGCGTGAATTATCCATGGAAATGAAGCAACAGCTTGTTGGTGAAATAAAAGGGACGTTTCTTAAGCTTCTGGATCAAAAGGCTTTTACAGAATACCCGGACATCGAGAGTGTGAAGCGGAGGGTCATAGACATTGGTTCATCGGAACGACTCGAAATGATTCAGACCGAATTTTTTGTCATTATGGAAGAACTGTGCGGACTTATTGCAAATAAAAAGAAGGATGTTCATATTCAGATTATTAAGCAGATCAAGGAATATACCGTAGAGAATTATTCGGATACAGAGCTGAGTCTGTACCGGGTAGCTGAACAGGTGGAACGGCCTGAAAAATACATTTCTCAATTGTTTAAAGAGGTTACCGGTGTCAATTTCTCCGATCATCTGATAAAAGTGAGAATGGATCAGGCTGTGATTTTGCTCAAAGATAGTCGGTATACGGTCGATGAGATTGCCATGCGGGTGGGCTATAACAGTTCACATTCTTTCAGACGGGCCTTCAAGCGGTTAATCGGCGTTTCACCGAGCGCTTATAGACAGTCTATTGATGAATAAATAGTTGTTTGGTGAAAATTAAGTATTAGACTGATCCATTAAAAGAAGCAGCGGCGGACCAAGACTTGATAAATAAAGTCTTAGACTGCCGCTGTTGTCGTTCAACTAACGTTTCCCGTTAGCTTTGGGGATCGCCGACGGTCTATGCATCACCAATCTCTGATCTCCGATATACGTGTCTACTTTACTTTATTTAATAAGCTTGTCACCATTCTGCTCAATGTCCCTTGATCGACGAAAGGAGCAAGACTTGCCAGCAGATCTGGGCTAAGATGTTCAGCTTCGACTCCACCAATCAACTTCTCGAGATTTTCCCTGTCCAGAAAAGGTGCGAGGCTTATGATCTGGTCCGCATCGATAGTACCGTCTGCAACCCGGTCTACCAAGCGGTTTAATGTTTCTCTGCTAATAAAGGGTGCCAGCCCTTGAACGGAATGCCAGCTCAAGCTGTCCTCTTCTGCTTGTTGTACCAACCGATCTACATGTTCTCTTTCAAGAAATGGGGCAATCCCAACAAGATTGTGCACTTCTAAGGAACCGTCAATCGATTTATCTACCAGTCGACATAATGTGTCGCTGCTGACGAACGGAGCGAGTCCAGTAATGGTGTTCCACACAATTTCGCCTTCTTCTGCCTGACGAACCAGTTCATCCAATGTATCTGTTCCAAGGAACGGAGCCAGCCGCATGATCACGTCTAAATTAAGGACGCTGCTGTCTAATCGTTCTGTAACCTTATGCAGAGCGCTTGCTTTTACAAACGGCGCTACTTCTACAAGCTCCTCCACCTCCGCCTCTCCGGTATTGACCATCTCTGCAACTTGTTCCGGCCTGTTCTCTGCGATCTCCTCAACGATCGTTCCTAGGTGCGGGTGCTCCCGATTTTCTGTATTGTCTCCTGCATTTAAAATGTCGTCTACCGTTTTGCCGAATAACCTCGCAAACTTCGGAAGCGTTCCGATATCCGGTAGCGAGTCGCCCCGTTCCCATTTCGATACCGCTTGATGACTTACATTCAGTTGATCGGCAAGTTCCAATTGGGTCAAATCCTGGTCTTTGCGAAGCTTCGAAATATAAGCTCCAATTTTACGCAAGTCGAGCATTGTATACCTCCAATAAAACAAAATGTACAGTGCGCACTGTCAAAAACAGCATAGCATTTCTGCAAACGCAATCCTATCAAGCGTTGGTTGAATTGTCTCATGCGCTTTATTCAACTGCCGGTAGAATTGTCCAGATTGAAAATCTCCAGAGTGGGGCCTGATTCCGGAAAAATGGCCGTTCTACAGCTATTTTGTTCTCCCTGAATAGGGTTATTTGTACGCTGAAATGCCCAAGTGTACCTTTTCTTTGGGGATAAAAGTCAATTATGATCAACTCGTAGAAAGCGCTATCATAAACTACTGGCGGTTGCTTAGGGGGGGATTGTTCTGGAGAAAGAAATAGTATTACACCACAAGTCGTTACCGAAGCGTAAGGGCTCTGTATTTTTACAAAATGCTCGTAGAAGTATGAAAAAGCACTGGCAGCTACATTTGCTCGTGATTCCACCTCTGTTATTCTTCCTCATTTTTAAGTATTATCCAATGCTGAACGCGGTTCTAGCCTTCAAGGACTACAACGTGATTAAAGGAATATGGGGAAGTCCATGGGTTGGATTTCATAATTTTCGATTATTTTTTGATAATCCGCAGTTTTGGACCCTGCTCAAGAACACCATCATGCTTAGTGGTTACCTGCTGCTGGCGGGATTTCCAATTCCGATTATCCTTGCGCTCATGATTAATGAATTGCGCGGGGGAAGGTTCAAAAAGTTCGTCCAGCTGGTCTCTTTTGCGCCTTATTTCATCTCGACGGTTGTCATGGTGTCCATTATTATGCTATTTATGGCACCTCGTCTTGGATTTGCGAACATCGCTCTCAACTTCTTCGGTTTGGAGTCGATCAATTTCCTTGGAGAACCGGGAATGTTTCGTTCTATTTATGTCTGGTCTGATATTTGGCAGACTGCGGGCTACAGTGCCGTTATCTATTTAGCAGCGCTTGCCGGTATAGATCCTACGCTTTATGAGGCAGCCAAAGTCGATGGCGCTTCACGCTTTCAAAAAATTCGTTATATTGATCTGCCAGGTATTGTGCCTACCATCGTCATCATCCTGATTTTGAATGTTGGGAATGTCATGGCTATTGGCTTTGAGAAGGTCTATCTTCTGCAGAACCCGCTCAATCTGGCGAATTCCGAGATCATTGCCACTTATGTCTACCGGGTCGGTTTGCTGAACGCCAATTATAGCTTTGCAACTGCGGTTGGTCTATTCAACTCGGTAATCAACCTTATTTTGTTGCTTACGGTGAATGGCTTGGCTAAACGCATCACAAACAACAGCATCTGGTAGGAAAGGAGCAACCACATGGCAGCAGTTCAGCAAAAAATTAAAGAATCAACTGGCGATAAGCTGTTTCTGACTACTATTTATATTCTACTCAGCCTCGTGGTCATCGCGGTGATTTATCCGCTAATTTTTATCATCAGCAGCTCGATTAGCAGTCCAGCAGCCGTTACCTCCGGTCGAGTCTGGTTATGGCCTGTAGATATTTCCTTCAAAGGTTTCAAGGTTCTGCTAAATACACCTGAGATCATTACAGGCTACGGCAACTCCATTTTTTATACAGCCGCAGGGACGTTCATTAGTGTTGTGCTTACGATCATGATCGCGTACCCTTTATCACGCAGAGGTTTCTTCGGACGCAACACTTTGATGATGATCATCACCTTTACGATGATTTTCAGCGGCGGGCTGATTCCGACCTATATGGTCGTGAAGGAACTCCATTTGATTGATACCCGCTGGGCACTGCTGATACCAAACGCGATTTGGGTATGGCAGGTCATTATTGCCCGGTCATTCTTTCAATCCTCCATTCCGGAGGAGCTGCTGGAAGCCAGCGAAATCGACGGTTGCAGTGATATGCGGTTTGTCTGGAGCGTTGTCATTCCGTTATCGAAGCCCATTATCGCGGTGTTAGTCCTTATGTATGCGGTAGGACAGTGGAATGCATACTTTGACGCTTTGATTTATTTGAAATCAGCGAATTTGTTCCCGCTTCAGCTTGTCTTACGAAGCATCATCATCCAGAACAACAGTGCAGGTACAATGGATGCGATGAAAATGGTGGAGCGGCAGCAGCTTGCTGAGCTACTCAAATATGCACTTATAGTTATCGCTACTCTGCCTGTACTTGTTATCTATCCGTTTGTTCAGCGTTATTTTGTCCAAGGAATGCTGGTCGGTTCAGTTAAAGGCTAATTCACAGCTTTCAGAATCTGGAGAGGGGGAGAGGCACGCAGTAAAATGACAGAAAGATATCGTACCTGCTAAATTATAAAAGGGAGTGATCGGATTTGAAGAAAAGTATGATGACCTTGTCATTGGTGCTGGTATTAATTCTTACGGTGGTGTTAAGCGGATGTGCTAATAAAAATACAGATAACACATCCTCCGCACCTGCTGACTCAGGTAACTCGGAATCAGCAAGCAAACCGGTGGAAATCAGCGTGTTCTCGGTTCAGGAATCCGGGATCGATGTTCCTACCAATAAATTTTCGAAATTTGTGGAAGACAAATTCAATATTAAATTCAAATGGGAAATTAACCCTTCAGACGGAGCCAAGGAAAAGCGCCAAATCTCACTTGCTAGTGGCGATTACCCTGATGCTTACCTGCTCACTCACTATATCGATCAGTTCTCACAGGCAGATCTTCTGAAGTATGGCAAACAGGGCGTGCTGATTCCTCTGAACGATCTAATTGATAAATATGCTCCGAATATTAAAGCGGCTATGGAAAAGAACGATAATTTAAGAACGCTTAACACAGCGCCTGATGGTAATATCTACGGGCTTGTCGCTTACACAGAGTGCTTTCACTGCTCCTATCCGAGCAAAATGTGGCTCAATACCGAGTGGCTGAAGAAGCTGAATCTGGAAATGCCGAAGACAACCGAAGAATTCAAAAAAGTGCTGGAAGCTTTCAAAACACAAGATCCGAACGGGAATGGAAAAGCAGATGAAGTGCCGCTGAGTGGCTCCATTGAGGAGTTTGGTGTACGCATTGTACCATTCCTCATGAATGCCTTTGTATACGATGATGACCGCAATTATCTGAACATGATGGATGGAAAAGTTCAATCGGCGGCTGTCACACCGGAGTGGAAGGAAGGCCTGACCTATATCAAATCTCTGTTTGATGCAGGTTTGATTGATCCAGGGGCATTCACACAGAATGCGGAAGCCTTTAAGAAAATCGGTGAAAATGCCGATGCGGAAATTCTGGGCGCTGGTGCGGGCATGCACCCTGCGATTTTCGTCAATATTGATCCGGGCAATAGAAGCTCGGCACACTACAATCCTGTACCACCGATTAGCGGACCGGAAGGTATCTCCTATGCGACTCATGATGCAGGTGGCGTATCCCCAGGAGCGAAATTTGTCATCACCAACAAAGCTAGCGAGGAAGCACAGATCGCTTTAATTAAAATGGTAGACTACATGTTTACTTCTGAAGGACAGACCAATGGTGGCAGCGGTATGAAGGGCATTGATTGGACTGATCCAGAAGAAGGCGATGTAGCGCTGGACAAAGATGTTAAACCAGTGATCAAGACCATTCCTATGGCGGAGGGCGAAGCGCCGCGCAATGCGGGCTGGAGCGGTATGGGGCACTTCTATATGCCAAAAGAGTACCGTGATACCTTCGTTCAAGCTACTGACATCTACGCTTCCAGCGGTTATGAACGCAGATTGTATGATGCGACTCTGCTGTATGAAGGACATGAGCCTAAAGAATTATTCCCGATCTGGTCGATTTGGATTGATCCAAGTGAAATCGATGAAGCGAGTTTACTGCAAACCAACATCAAGAATTACATTGAGCAAAATCAGCTTCAATTCATCACGGGCAACAAGGATCTTAATAAAGATTGGGATGCATATATAAAAGGTCTGAAAGACTTGAAGCTAGATCGTTATCTCGAAATCTTGCAAAAGGCTTACGAAACTTCTAAAAAATAAAATATTGAAATCAGAATCAGGTGCTGTAAGATATACCCCAGCACCTGATTTCTTGATTTCAAGGAAAAATATACATTTTTATTTACGGAGGATTAGTCATGACAGAAGAGAAACATTGCAATCATCAATTTGTAGTTCCAAGACGGGGACTACCGAATACAAGCGTAAGACTTGCGGGAAAGGAGCCGGTGACTGTCGCCTTTTTGGGTGGTTCCATTACAGAGGGGGCAGGTGCTTCCGACGCGGACACATTTAGCTGGAGAGCGCTGACTGGTAAGTATCTGCAGGTGCGATTTGCGAATCATGAATTCCGCTTCATCAATGCAGGAGTGGGTGGAACGAATTCCACGCTGGGCGCTCACCGATTACAGTCGCATGTTCTGCAATACGGCAAGATTGATCTACTATTCGTTGAATTTAGCGTCAATGACGGCAACGACCGGGTAGAATCCATTAGAGGTCTGGAAGGAATTGTGCGCCAGTGCAGACGGTTGTCGCCCGGCACTGACATTTGCTTCTTGTATACGGCAGCAGAGAAGAATCTGTCAGGGAGCAATCCCTTTAACATTGCCGTCCACGAAGAAGTAGCTGAGCATTACGATCTTCCATCTGTTAATTTTGCAGCTAGAGTTTATGCACAGACCCAGGCTGGACAAATGGAATGGACTGAGCTGGCTCCGGATGGATATCATCCCAATGATGACGGACATGCGCTGTATGCTTCTTTTTTACAGGAATATTTGGATGCAGCTCTTGTTCCTGACAACACA
>Ga0153923_100233_pt1 | contig 22262 bp, 10 predicted proteins | sample TSNJ007MetaG_FD_104682 | JGI IMG/M metagenome (GOLD analysis project Ga0153923, IMG submission 104682) | Attine ant fungus gardens microbial communities from New Jersey, USA - TSNJ007 MetaG | ecosystem: Host-associated > Fungi > Mycelium > Unclassified | place: USA: New Jersey, Brendon T. Byrne...
CGTTTGGTTACCTGCAAGGTCGGTAGCCGTGTAAGTAACTGTATATACACGACCTGTTCCCCCGCCGGATCTTGATGCACGCAAGCTGAACGACGTATCTTCTGAACCCAAATTCGCTTGGATGTCACCTTCTTCACTGTCCGGTTCGTTGCTGGTAATGGAGGTTAACACGACGGATTTGATTCCTGACAAAGCATCACTCGAATCTAGTAGGGCATTCACCTTCACCATTTTGTGATTCGCCGGCCAGAGTGTTGTAGGATCCAACCCAATCTTGAGGTTTGGTCCCGTCTTGTCGATCTTCACAGTTGCGGTATGCCGCTCCTCGACATTTCCTGCCTTGTCTTCGCTCCAGTATTCCAGCTTATGAACGCCTTCTTCCGTGAAGACGACCGAATTGCCGGTTTGCTCCTCTCCATCGTTAACGATGTAATAGGTGCTTGCCACTCCGCTTCCACTGTCAGTAGCGTCCAGAAGTACCGTAACATCTTTATTCATCCAATCGGAGGGCGCATTATCTGTGGTTGATGGCGCTTCATATTCTTGACCTGGATCTGTAATTGATTTAGCACCATAAGCTTCAAACTCACGGAAACCTGCCCATGTTGTATCAACACCTAAAGCAATCACTTTGATAAATTTAACATTATTAGCTGACCAAGTATCTTCTGTGAAACTTTCATTAACTGGATTGTTCCACTTATCCACAATTTTTTTCCAGTTTTCTCCATCGGAAGATACTTCTATTTTATACTTCATAGTACTTGAACCTGATTCCCAAGTAATCTTTGAACTAGTAACATCGTACTGTGCTCCCAGATCAACCTGCCACCAGTGTTCAGTTTTCGGATCACTTACGCTCCAACGAGTCGATGTTTGACCATCATTACCCATCACTGCAGTATTACTTGACTGCTGACTGCTTGCAGTTGCAGGTTTCCGGAGTGCAATGTTTGGATCTTCTTTTACTGTAATTTCTGCAATAGCTTTCTTATCCGCACCTTCGATCGTACCATTTACAGCAAACCGACCTTCTTTGCTTATCTGCTCATCAGAAATACTTTCCCACGTAACAGATACAAATCTCTTTGAATTATCGCTCATTGTTACTTCAATCGTATTTGGTAAATGTGGTTTTATACCAATCCATGTGCTCATTTTTATTTCAGGAATATCTCGAATTGTAGCTTGGTGTTCTGTAACTATTACAATAGCTTGTGCTTTGATATTAGTCCCTTCTACTGTACCCTCTACTTTGAATGATCCAACATTCTGGTAGCTAGCTTCAGCAATTTCATCCCAAGTAACAGGTACATTTATAACTGTACCATTGGAAGTTATCATTTTAGCCGATTCTGGCATAACAGGTGTAGTTCCTACTGTCGTGTAAAAATTCATTACTTTTGCATCTACGATATCTGCTTTTTCACTAGCTGTTACGGTAACAGTAGCTGTAATCGCTGCAGCCTCAACTCCATTAATATGTCCTACGACTTCAAATGTTCCTTCAGTAGCATATTTTGAAGGCTCAATTGCTTGCCATTGAACTGGTAATTCCATTTCTGTGCCATTGCTCAATGTTGCCTTTACTGTTGAAGGCATTTCCGGATGCATGCCAGCTGAAGTACTAACTTCAACGGTATCTGGTCCAGTTATGGATGGGGCTTCTTGAGCAACCCTCATCTCAGCTACAGATGCGTAATTACCACGTCCTTCTAATGCAGTTAACTTAACGTGAGTAATTGGCTTCGAACTGTCAATAACTATTTGTTTTGTATCAATGGTCTTTTGCCATACACCTTCTGAAACAACTTTCACAAAACCTTCTGCATCTTCTTTACCTTCATTATTTACAGGATCTGCATACTTAACAAATAAGTCATATTTTGCAATAAATCCATTACCATTAGCTACACCCTTACCATCAGTCTCCTGTCTAGGTGTAACATCAACTCTGTTTACATTGTAAGCTTTACCTAAATCAAGCGTAATGGATTGTGGTAATGTATCACTTCCATCCCAAGCTGTGTGCCACAATGAGCCTGTGTCTCCATCAAGAACATTTTCAGGGTTATCACCTTCTTGATAACCCGTTGCACTTGCAGTGATACCATCTACAGGTATAACTGATAAATCAACAGGCGAAATTTGTGGTGGATCAATAGTAGCATTCTTTGCTTCTTTAACGACTAGATCATCAAGAATAAAATCTCCAGCTGAACTTCCAACCGTATTTCTTGTTCCTATCCAGTAATCTTCTGAGTTTGCTGTAAATTTAACAGTAAACAGTGTAGGAACAGTTGCCTGTGGCATTGGTACATTCATCACTTCCTTCGTACCGTTACCAACTACAAAATTAATCTTCTTATCAAACTCACTTTCATATTTGAAAGATACTTCGTACGTTGTTCCTTTATCGAATCTTAAAGTCTGCGGCAATGTTCTCATGATAAGACCGCTACCTGTTTTATGTGACTTAACTGACCATCCGCCATTTAATACGTCATCAACTGCTTTGCCATTCCAACCTTTCTGAGTGTATGGAGCGTGTAATTCTGATAAGTGAGTACGTGGATCACTTACTCCATCAGCATCTGCTATAATAAATGGAGTCAAACCTTGGTCAACATTTTCAAAATCTTCAGCTACTACTACCTCTGGAGATTGTGGTACAACTCTCTTTGTAGGTACAGAGCGGACATCGTCAAATGTTACAGTCGCCGTTCCTGGTGCTACCTTCAAGTATAATGTTGCGTTTTCCTGTCCTGCCTCCACATCAAATACGACTCTCATTCTCTGCATATTGGTGCTGTGCTTTGAGTCAGCTGAGATGTAATTTTTAAGCGGTGAACTTTCAGTATAGTTTGTTATGTCTGCTCCGCCGAAATCTTTAACACCAATCGTCGTTTTACGTTTTGCCTTTCCTGCGGTGTTTGGATCATTAGCATTTGTACTGTTTGGAGTATTGCCTACCTGGACATATATGGATGTTGAGTATGTTCCTGGCTTCAATCCTGATAATTGAGTCTCTAGTACAGTCTCTTCATCAGCGTTATCTTTTACTACTAGTTCGTACTGGCCACGAGTATTTCGTTCTACAGTTGCTGCACCACTCTTTACATCCCAATTATCTAATGTTCCACTATTGAAGCTTGGATCCTTTGCAGGCATTCCAAATCCCCACTTCATATCTTTAGCAATTACAGTAACATCACCTTTGTATACAACGTAAGCTTGTTTGGCTTTAGCATCTATAGTGATTTTGCCATCAACTACGTTTATCACTTTTTCATCCTTCTTACCAGTATCTGCTAATGTGTATAACTTAACAGTTGATACATTGTTCCAGCTATTTGGCAGATCCCAAGTCGTTGTTCCGCCTTTTTCATTATAGTGGTACAGTTTTTCTTCAACACCAGCTAATTCGCTTCCTGTCTTATCCGCATTTGGCGACCATGGTAACAAATATTTGAGGTTATTGAATTTTACATCATCATACACATTACCGCTATCTGTTCCTTTTTGTATGGTTACATCTTCTTCAAGAAGTTTCTTATCATCTTTTGTAAATATTCTTTTTCCATCTGATGTCCTTGTAGCAACTACATTTCCCTCAAATTCAACTCTTCCAACATTGTTTGTTACATCGTACTTCGTCATTGGGAAGCTTTGCAGATATTTAGTTGGTAGATTTGTTTTGAATACAATATCTATCATTTCATAATAATCTACTCTACCCTGCCATCCTTCAGCATCAGTTGCCTCAGTACCCCCGAGGATTGGATGGCGAGCTATCCAAGTATCTTTCTGGTCATTCCTAATAAATCTAGCTATATCACTGCTATAACCCTTTATACTCTTTCCGCCGTAATCATAGTCAACTGCCCAGTGATTCCAAACGGCATCATCTTCTAATACATTTGGAAACTCAGTAGTAAGAGTCCACCCCAAAGAATTCACTTCTCTTGCAAATCTTCTTCCATTAAAGCCTTGTTCATACCACGCATCAGCATAAATAAAGTCAAGTGTAGGTGCATCGACTTTTAACATCTGTAAGCGGTTCATTCTGTTGCCAGAATAAACTTCTCTACGGTATGTTGGGTCATCAAAGTCATATGATGGATCAAGCCAGTCCCAACCGCCTTTGTTGATATTAACCAAATCATTATCAAAAGCCTTTGCTTCTGGGTGAGCACCTGTACCACTAATATGTACACCCATATAAGCATTATAGCTCTGTGCTTCTCTTACAAGTGTATCCATATCCTTCTGTCCGCCCTGACGTACACCTATATGTCCGCCGTAATCTGGATGTGCAGAGTCATGACCTTCCGCTTGGTAACCCTTTAATTCTACAAATTGTCCAAGTCCATCTGTTGATAAATATATTTTCTTTGTCTCATCTAATGTCTTTAAGAATGGGTTCGTTGCCTGGCTACCAAAGTTCATTGGTATACGGTGAACAACAAGTTCCGACATTCTGTCGCTCCCAACAGGATTGTTCATAATATCACGGTATGCAATAGCTGCATCCTGCCAGTCCATTTTAGCATCACCGTTTGCGTCCTCTGCGATAACTACCTTCGAATGTGGTAATGGCTCAGTTATATCATTAGGCATATTATTCCCACGGTATACCCAAGAAGCACTCCACAAAGCTGTACGAGAGTAACCCGTTTTCTCTGTAGTCTGCTTAACAATACGGTGGTTGTCATTGTCTGCATCTGTATTCGTATCACCAAATGCATTTGACCAAACACTGGCTGCCAATTCATCATTGTTAATGAACGCGTACATATAGTTTTTTGGTGTACTATCTACCGTAGGAGTACCTGATACATCTTGATACACATCACCTTTTTTATAAACAGCGTTTTCCATTCTGGAACCGGCAAATTCGGAACCCGCTTCAGTACTTTTTACCGATACCAAGCTATGGTTTGGAATTTCAATGGTGTGTATTTTCACTTTACCATTTTCTTCAACCTTTGTTACTTCAAAATCAAGTGTATTCTTTTCAACTGTCATTGTTAGAGTTATTACAACATTCAGCTCATCGACGGATAGCACATATTGGGCTTTATCTGCCTCTTCTGTGTACGTCACTTTTGGTACATAGTCTGTTCCGTTGATTCTGATTTTGTTCAATATATCTTCTGAACCATTTAACACTTTATTGTTTAGCTCATACTTTATTACTCTTGGGAAATTCTGATCTACTTCAACCTTCATTTGATTTGATTCTATGATTCCATCATAAGTTGCAGCATCCACAACTCCCGAAAATGCAGGAATTGTAATACTAATCATTTGTACAGAGGCTAGCACAATTGCTAGGTTTTTAATTACCTTTGACAGTGACATCGTTTACCTCCTTCGAGTTTCAACTATTACTTTCAGATACTTGTAATCAACCTTTAATGTAATGGCTATGAAGTCAGCATCACCTCCTTTGAGTTCAACTCATTACTTTTGAATAACTGCATATTCGATCTAAAGTGAATCCGCATTTTAGTAAATATGGATTTCCGGATTGGAATCGCTTACATCAGTTTATTAATTCATGAGTATTGTTCATAGGAGAGAGCATTCTGATTACAAAGTGCGATCTGTTTGACGTCCTTGAATGGTTTATGTTCACATCGTACTCTCCCGCCATGGATATGTTAATGACGATAATTTGGATTTCATGATCAATTTACGGTAAGCGTCAAATAGGTAGTTTACAACGCAAACATATTTAACGTCTATCATGAAAAATCCCCTTCAGCACACTTATACCTCATGCTTTCAAAAAGCTGCATTCGAGTATGTGCTTGAAGGGGATTTATACTACTGAAGTATAGTAGACAAGGGAAAATTCATCGGAATGTTATTTGCCGAATGACTTAGATCTTGCACAGATATGTTCACTTTCCATTGCTCCTATCCATTGCTCCCCCCCATAGTGCAGGCAAGCATTTATTAAAATACTTGCCTGCACACCAAGAGTCTCATCCTTGCATGCGCTACTATTTGTTCATTTGATTATAGATTGTCTGCGCCATCTACGCCCGGTTGGTTTGGTCCGGCTCTGATTAAAACACAAAAGGCCCACAAGAGGGGTACTTTTTTCAAAGTGTCCTTCTTGTGGGTCACAGTTTATTTTAACTCATGATGGTTTTTTATTTTCCAGACTTTCCAGACTGGTCATGCGGAACGGTTACCGTTGCAGTTGCAACTGTTTGGTTGCCTGCAAGGTCGGTAGCCGTGTAAGTAACTGTATATACACGACCTGTTCCCCCGCCGAATCTTGTTGCACGCAAGCTGAACGACGTATCTTCTGAGCCCAAATTCGCTTGGATGTCGCCTTCTTCACTATCCGGTTCGTTGCTGGTAATCGAGGTTAACACGACGGATTTGATTCCTGACAAAGCATCACTCGAATCTAGTAGGGCATTCACCTTCACCATTTTGTGATTCGCCGGCCAGAGTGTTATAGGATCCAGCCCAATCTTGAGGTTTGGTCCCGTCTTGTCGATCTTCACGGTTGCGGTATGCCGCTCCTCGACATTCCCTGCCTTGTCTACGCTCCAGTATTCCAGCTTATGAACGCCTTCTTCCGTGAGAACTACCGAATTGCCGGTTTTCTCCTCTCCATGGTTGACGATGTAATGGGTGCTTGCGACTCCGCTTCCACTGTCAGTAGCGTCCAGAAGTACCGTAACATCTTTATTCATCCAATCGGTGGGCGCATTATCTGTGGTTGATGGTGCTTCATATTCTTGACCTGGATCTGTATTAGATTTAGCTCCGTAAGCTTCAAACTCACGGAAACCTGCCCACAGTTCCGGGTATCCCATGACAGTTACCTTGACATATTCAACACCCTTAGCAGTCCAGTTATCTGTTCTGACTTGTTCCGTGTTGGTTGTGTTATTCATATAGTCAATCACTGTCGTCCAAGTTGTAGAGTCACTTGAAACCTCGATCTTATACATCATGGCCTTACCGGCTTTTTCAAATATGACCTTTGAACCCGTTACATCATATTTCCCACCAAGATTCACCTGCCAGTAGTGTGAATTCTTATCATCAGCCACACACCAACGAGTTGACTCATCACCATCGTTACCTGCTGATGCTGGATTGCTGTTCTGCTGGCTATCTGTAGAAGCAGGTTTGTTTAATACGACATTGTTGGATTCCGGTATAATTACACTCTTCATACCGCGAACTCTTATTTCATCAATAGAAGCGATTCCTTCTATAAATGTTACCTTTACAAACCTCACTTCTTGATTTGAAACCCTATCTGTTTTAACCTTGCTGGTTTCTGTATACGCCGTTCTATTAACTGCAGATGTCCAAACCTTGCTATCACTTGACACTTCAACATTGTACTTGCTTGCGTTTTCTCCAGCCCATTCTAACTCGATCTCTGTCAGGTCATACATTTCTTCTAAGTCTACTGTCCAAGTCTTCAACGGATCCTCATATACAGCCTTCCATGCAGTAGCAATATCACCATCGTTAGCTTTCGAAGCCTCAAAGCCTGTTTGTTCACTGCTTGCTGCAGTTATCTTGTTGTCAGATACGACCGGTATTGGAACTACATTTTGGTAAATGTTCATTTCAGCAGCGGAACCGAATCCATTTTTTCCAGCCAATACTTCAAATCTCAGGTAATGAGCCGGAGTGGGTTTGAATGTTACTGTTTTGGGTGTAGAATCGCTTACAAATGTTCCTGTTTCCTTGACCAAGGTGTAGTTAACACCATCCATGCTTGTGTAGATGTTGTACTTGGTTACGATACCGTTATCTCCACCTGACTGTCTTGGAATATATTTAAGCTTAAATACGTCATATATTTGTCCTAAGTTGAAATCCAAGGTGTGAGGAGGCGTATTTCCACCATTCCACTTTGTATGCCAGATCGTATCTATGTCTCCATCTATGACATTTGCTGCCTTATTATCCTCATCTTGCGTTTCTTCACTTGAAGCGGTTACCGTAATGCCACTTGTAGGAATCATTTCAGGGTCAGCTTCGATTGTTATATTGACACCCTCACTCCATTCACTGAAACCAGCAAAGTTCTTGGATCTAACCTGTACTGTATGAGTCGATCCAGCAAGTAACCCTGTTTCTGAAAATGGGCTTGTAGCATTGCTTATGATTTTATTGTCAATCTTGATATCATATTGTAATGCTCTGGATACAGCATCCCATGCGATATCAATCGTTGAGCTGTTTGGTGAATCCACTTGAACATGAGCAGGAGCTGCTGCAATCTCCGGATAATCACCAGAACCAAACATAAACCAGTTTAGCTTGCACATTTCCGTATCAGAGCCGTTAAATATGAAGAATATCTTTTGCTTACCTGTAACTTCTTTTGTTAGCTCTGCTTTAACATTTACATACGCATTCAAATCGCTTGTATTTGGAATTTGTAATATGGCTATCGTTTCGGCTGGATTGCCTTCTGCATCAGCTAGTTTAACCTCAATCGTGCCGCTAGGTTTGTTACTGGCTATTCTTGCGTCAAACCATTTTGCCTCCCCATCACCAAAATCCACCTGGTCATAACGCAGCCAATCGCCATTCTTGATATTGGTCATACTTTGGTCGTATCCGCTGTTTACATCATCATCTGTCCACTCTGTTTTAGCGTTTATAGTAAGATTTTTATCGGTAATATAGTTTTGATCATCATAACGTTCAGCATCAATTTTCTTATCTACCCGAAATAAATTCCCTTGATTTTCAGTCGTTGTCAATTCAAATGAATCAACATCAATATATCCGCCAAGGGCTTTTGTTGCATAATTGAAAATACCAAATCTCATACCCACGTATGTTCCATAACGCATTTCATATCTTCCGCCTAATCGAGTAAAATTCACTCCATCTAGGCTGTATGAAAACTCCGTTCTATATTCAAATCTTGGAGTTTCAGCTCTAAACCAGATATTCGTTGTTCCTTCTGGAAGATCAATGGATGCCTCTTCTTTCCATAAGTCCTGAACAACGATTCTCTTCTTTCCATCTTCACTCTTTATTCCAATGAAGTTGGAATCTTTTTGTATAACTGATAATCCCGCTTGATCACCGTCAGCCATATGGCTTATATCCATCTGTACAGTTCCTATACTGTCTGGACCAATGATTCTTTGCGTAAGTGTATTTCTTGCATATGCTAATGAATTCGTTACACTAGATGTCTTAAGTCTTATATATCCTAGTCTCTCCGTAAGACTCCACTTTTCATTATCAGGGTTGTGATTCCACTGCCATTGTAGACCTAAATCGCTGCTACTGAAATCATCTGATGTTGCAGGTGCCTTTGGCTCAGTTGTACCCAGACCAGGTATATTAGGTTTCTTTAAAGTAACAACCGCCTTTTCCCCATCAAATTCTCCTAAATATGGCCATCCATCTTTCCAGTACACTGGCTGCAATGTTGGAACACGTCCTAGCTTTCCTCGATCCTGGAATATAACCGACCACCATTCTGATTCCTTTCCCTCACCCTGAGGAACCTCTACAATACCACCCTGGTGTATACCATTGCCTGTAAAATTCATAAAGCTTGTCATGATATCCTTTACTTCATAAGGACCATTCGCCAAGTCTTTTGTTCTGATCGCTATTTCCTTCTTTGAACCTTTAGCCCAGGTTGGCGTACTTAGGATGTAATAGTATTCTCCAATTTTATATACATGTGATCCTTCATTATAATAACCACCCTTATAATCGTAGATCATCTTTCCATTACGTGATGCTCCAGGCTCTCTCTTAGAAATAATAGAAAGTTCACCAGTTTCTTCATTCACAATATTCAATTCACTAAGGTATAGTTGACCTTGACCATGTACAACGTATACCTTTCCATTGTCGTCAAAAAATAGTCCTGGATCGTATAGTTCATCTTCTAACTTGTAAATCGTCCATGGGCCCTTTGCGCTATTGGCAATACTTACGTATGCAGCATCTCCATTGATGTTGTACAACAAGTAGAATTTACCGTTATGATACCTTAAACTGGTTGCCCATGGACCTTCGTCGTAAGCATTCAGCCCATTCTTTAGATCGTACATGTCTCCTTCCATTCTGGCAACAGCGTAGCTTTCATATTTCCAATTAACCAAATCTTTCGAACTCATGATTGGACTTCCAGGAAATAGGTGCATACTCGTTGATGACATATAATAGGAATCACCCACCCTAATCACGTCATTATCCGGATAATCTCCCCACAAAATTGGATTTGTGTATGTACCATTTCCATTGTCGGCTGCCCTAGCAAAGGTTGCAAAATTGATAAACATTGCAATAAACACTACTAGTACAATTGCTTTTCTTGCTTTTTGTCTGGAACTAAACATTTCAAACGACCTCCTTCAATCTAAATATATGATTATAAAAACTATAATCACGGAACAAGAGAACTGCTTATTTTCTCAAGAAACTAAATATATAGTTGAAGTAAGTCACATGTTGAATATGTAATATCGGGGCATAGTTCTATTCCCCTATTTAAGTATGATTCGAGATATTTAAATTCATGGATATATTCATAGGAAGGAGCATTCTAATTACAAAATGCTATATATCTGTTTGGAGTCATGCATAAATGAAGCAAGGTCATTCGGTGTAGGATCTAAAATACCCTGTTCTTTTTCGTGAAGATGGAGCAATAAATCGAATTATTTATGTTTACATCTTACTCTCCTGCCATGGATAGGTTAATGATAATAATCTTGATTTCTTGATAAATTTTACTGTAATCGTCAAATAGGTTCATTACAAAGTAAACATATTTAACGTTTACCATGAAAAACGAACAACCCCCTCCAGCACATACTCGTACCTCATGACGAGTATGTGCTGGAGGGGGGGATTCTATTGAAGTATATTATAGCGATTCTTCCCTAACTTATTTAAGATTGTTTAACATGACTGAATTCAATGTGATAAGAACTATCACCGTGGGGCAGGAGTATTGCATATTTTCTCAATAAACTGAATATGTGGAGTAAGCTAAATTCTTTTTCCACCCTATCCCGCTACTTATAAGTTAATGACAATAATTTGGATTTCTTGATAACTGCCAGTTCCCACTTGTTCAATCAGAAGATCAATGACTATAACATTTTCCCCTAGTCTTTTTTAATGCAGGCTATTTAGAAACCGATCTCATGAACTGATTCGGACTCACTCCAGTTGCCTTCTTAAAAACCCGGCTAAAGTGCTCCGTACTAGCATATCCTGTACGCTCTGCAATTTCATATATCTTTAGATAAGGCTCCTTCTTCATGCTTTCCATGGCCTTTTTCATGCGTACTTTTGTAACAAACTCTTTAAAAGTCTCACCTACCGCATTTGAGAACAATGTGCTGAAATAACCTTCACTTAAATGCACAATTCCACTTACTTTTCCAAGTGTAATATCTTCATTATAATGCTCCATAATAAACTCTTGTGCAATTGCCACAACCCGATTCATCTGACCCGCCTTCTTATCTATCTCTTGAAGAAGCTGTAGAACCAAGTTTGAAATTCTGGTTTGCAAACGTTCGGCGGAGTCAATCTGCCAAGCCATTTGATATACGTCCTCTATCTTTTTAATTTCTTGGCTATTTACAAAACCGTTATCATACATGAACTTCACTAATATCATTAAGAGTTCCATATATCGGGAACGCAGTACCTCATTTCCCATGGAGGCAGAATGCTTTATCAGTGTAAACATTTTGTCTAGTTCTTGCAGCACAGATTGCTCTTTCCCCTCCTTCAATGCATCCAGCAAGGTTTGCTCTTTCCCGATCAAGGTCTCTCCCGACTGCTTCAAGAAATGTCTAGCATCCTCAGGGTAAATGATCCTATGCTTATTAATAACAAAGCGCAAATCAGCATTTTTTCGAGCTTGAAGATAAACCTCCGGGATTTGCCTTAACTCTTCACACAGTTCACTTACTCCTATCGTGACTTCAAGATTGGTGTATTCCCTCAGTACAAAAATGATTTGATCTAGAATCTGCGAAATACTCTGTCGCACATAAATTAAACTACTCGTTCGAAACGATAAGAGCACCACGTATTCATACGGATTACAGCTGATCACTTCACCTGTTCCTACTTCGGTTAGCACCTGATCAATAGACTTTAATACGGAACTTACAAACTTCCCAATAGACGAACCATACCGCTCTTGTACCTCAGCAAATCCCTCTACTCGAATCACTGAGACTGTAATGTTGGTCCATTCAATCCTCATGTTCAGATCCTCCAGATTAGAAGGCTCCAACTGAGGATTCACGCCAATTTCAAGCCATTCCCGAATGGTTTGCTGTTTCAAGCGTATCCGTTCGCCATTAAAGATTTCTCTCGACTGTTTTGACGTTGTCTGTTCAACCTCACAGTCATGCTTGATCCGACACATGAGATCGAGTACAACATTCGGATCCATCTCCGATTTAAGAATATAGTCATTTACCCCCTTCTTAAATGCTTTCCTTACAAATCCAAAATCATCGTACGCACTTAAAATGACAACATGTGGTGAAATGCCATCCAACTGATTAAGCTCATCAATAAGTTCTAAGCCATCCATCACAGGCATTTTCATATCTGTAATCACAATATCAATATCACGATTCTCCTTGATATACTGCAATGCTTGATAACCATTACTTGCTTCATATACAATCCGAAACCCGTTAGATCCCCAGTCAATCAAGGTAGTTAATGCCAATCTCATAATCGTCTCATCTTCAACTATCATTACATTCATCATATGGCTCGTCCTTTCAATGAAATATACATGTTCATGACAGTGGAAGCAGAATCGTAACGGTGGTGCCTCTACCTAACTCGCTATCTATTTTCAAACCGTATGGATGACCATAATTAAGTTCAATTCGTTTTAGAACATTATGTACACCTAAGCCACTAAAATTGCCACTCTGGTATTCCCCCCCCTGCTTCAGCATGTCTCTAATTTGCTCACCTGTCACTCCTCTACCATAATCAGTGATTGTAAAACATACTCCAAGCTCATGTCGAATCGCATTCACCTCAATGAGTTCGTTTACATTTTGTTGATCTAATCCATGAAATATGGCATTCTCAAGAATCGGTTGAAGCAGCATTTTAGGCATGCTGTAATTTAATAGCGTATCATCAATATTAAACTGGATATTTAGCTTGCCTCCATAACGAACCTGCATAATATGTACGTATGACTCAAGTATTCTGATCTCCTGGCTGATTGGAGCTAGCGAGTTTGGTTCACGAAATACATGAGTCAAAAGGGCAGATAGACTGTCGATAATTTTACGTATATTGTCTGTCTTCGCGATCATAGCCATAACGCGAACGGAATTTAAAGTATTCGATAAGAAGTGTGGATTAATTTGTGACTGCAAAGCTTCGATTTCAGCCTGGCTACGCGCGCGTTCCTTCATATCACGTTCTTCAATCAGATCTCTGATCTGCGAAACCATGCGATTGAAGGTATAGCCCAATCGCTTAATCTCACCTCTTCCATCTGCCTTAACTTCAATCTGAAAATCACCTTTTTCCACCTTTCTCATCGCTTTAATAAGATTCTGTAGCGGCCTATGTATACCTCGAAAAAACCAAAGTATAAATAATATAAAAAAAGCAAAACTGCTAAATATAAAAATGATGGATAACTTTAAAAATTGATCTGCTCCCCTCGTAACAATACTCTCATCCAAAATATTGACGATGCTCCAATCTGTCTTCTCAAACGAATAAAGCTTAAGAAGTTTATTTTCTCCATTGATCTTCAAAAAGGAATAATCATCATCATGATTGCGAGATTGCTTCTGCATCATTTTGGATACTTCCGCCATAATTTCAGGGTCTACCTTATCATGATTGTTCTGATTCATAATTCGATTACCGTTACGATCAATAATGAATTGTTCAATTTCAGGATTTAAACGATTGAAATCAGGAATAGAGGCGTGAGTCGTCAAATATATCATCTCCACCTCTGTGTCCAAAGACCTTTCCGGATGAAGTAAAAAGGTAAACTTATCCTGTTTATCCGAAGTGATACCGTTCAGACTGTCAACAATGAATAATGTTCCATTGCTGCTCCTTAGTGCCTCTTGATACCATGGTAGATTTCGAATGGAAGATTCAGACATAGCAGGAGGATTCTTAAAATAATAATAGCCCCCATCCTTTAAAGTAAAAATAACGCTCACAATATCATTACTATAATTCGAGATACTATTTAAGTATGAATCTATCTCACGAGCAAGTTGAATTTTTCCGACCGAAGTCGAGCTTTTGCTCCACTCTGAGACTTCATCTAATATCATATGATCATTCACATTAGCGATTGTAGCAATGGTAAGTGAAGCCCGTTTCACCTCAGCGTTCATATTATCCGATGCTATATCCAGCTGTTGATCAAATTGATCCATTGACCTTTGAATTAATGATGTTGAATAATATTTATAAAATATTGTGATAAATAAGATGAATGGAACAATGATAATCAACACAAAAGTCCGGATAAAATGCTTAGTAATCCCTATTTCTCTATGTCTGAACATGAATACCCCTCCATACATATATATGCCACTTATTATCGGGTCCGATCACTAATTAGTTCAGTGAAAATAAGAAATATTAACAAAATTAACATGAAATATGACAAAGAAGATACCCTTCAATAACGCAGTAGAACAGGCGATCTTCTTTGTTAAATGTTTACAATCCAATCTATGGTTCTCATTCGAACTGGGATTTTCTCTATCTCTAAAAAAAATGGCCCCTGATGATTTCAGGAGCCACCCATTGTTGCTGCTCAAGTCTTAAGGGCTAATCAATACCTACTCCGTTTATCCCCCGGATACCGACCCGGCAGGTGAGAATCGCTTCATAAAACCATTCAGTTCAATCGCTTGAAGTATCGGAATTATTCCAGTTTCCCCGCACAAAGCTGTGGGCAATATGCCAATACCCACATTTTCATTTAATTGAATCGATACAATTTCGTTCATCCGCCATTCCTGGATGATTTTCTTGATCGCACTCCGATTAAACGGCCTTAAGTTGGTTCATGATATTCTCCCTACCTTTATTGGAATGATCAATCTACACTAACACCCCAATGCTACCTACCCGAGAATAGCGCTGTCGCCAAGGGTGACGACCGACTCTTTGGCACCATGCAGCTCGAATAGCACAAGCTCGTTTTCTCCTTTTCGGAGGAGAGGACCCGGGATATACAATGTTTTCTGCGGCCCTACCATTTCCCAATACCGGCCAAGGTTAAACCCGTTGATGTACGCCACACCTTTGTTCCATCCTTTCAGCTCAAGGAATGTATCTGCCGTTTCATCCACTCGGAACGCCCCTTTGTAGAATGCTGGCTGGCCTTCGTGTTTCGCTTCTGATGAGGCATATTCCAGCTTTGACAAATCTTCCAAAGGCAGGGTATGGATCGTCCAATGGAACAGGAACTGCGCGCCAAAACGGATTCCTTCGGTAATCCCTTTCATATCCCGCAGGTATGGGCCGTAGTTTATCCTCCCCATATTTTCGACGAGCACACTCAATTGTGCACCTTCAGATGGGATACTGAAAGAAATGGGCTTCGCGTCTTTATTCCAGCGCTCCACTACGCCTTTAAACTCACCGTTGACAAAGATCTGCGCACGATCATGCACATTCTGCAAATTCAGCTCTGTTTCTTTACGCGGTCCCGAAATTCGTGTTGTGTACAAGATGAAGCCGGAGTTTTGTCCCAACATCTCCATAGGGTCCGGGCATGTTCTTTGCACCGGCGTAGACAACTTATCTAGTGATTCGAACAACGAAGCATGCTGCGACATGTTCACTTGGCCGTATGCTTTTTTCTTGATCGGTTCAGGTAGCTCCAGCGGTCCCAGTTCGACATATTTGGCTACAACATCGCGTACGGCATAGAACTTCTCTGTCACATCGCCTGATTCGTTGATCGCCACATCGTAGTCGTAGCTTGTGATCGTCGGCATATACTTAATACCGTCGTCGTTTGCTCCGCTCCAGAAACCAAAGTTCGTTCCTCCATGGAACATGTAGAAGTTGACAGAAGCGTCCATCGCCAGCATTTCGTCGAATACTTTCGCCACATCGGCTGTATCCCGGGTATGATGCTGCCCGAACCAATGATCGAACCAGCCGTTCCAATACTCCATGCACATGATCGGGCCTTCAGGCTGGTAAATACGTAGCTCATCGAAAGATTCCTTTGGCCGCGAACCAAAATTGACAGTCTCCAACACACCCGGTACCATACCGCCTTGCAGCATAAAGTCTTCTGGTCCATCGGAAGTGAACAGCAGCACGTCGATGCTTCGTTTGATCTTGCTCTCTTTTAAATATTCTAAATATTGCACGTCGTTTCCATAGCTTCCGTACTCGTTCTCGATTTGCATCGCAATGATCGGCCCGCCGTTCGTACAGAGCAGTGGAACAAGCTTCGGCAACAAAACGTCAAAATAGGCGTCAATTTTATCTAGGAAAGGCTGGTGAAAACAGCGTAACCTCATACCGGGATCAGCCAACAGCCAAGCCGGCATTCCGCCGAATTCCCACTCCGCGCAAATATACGGACTCGGGCGAACGATGACATGTAGCCCCAGTTTACCTGCTATCTCGATAAACTTGACGATGTCAGCCATGCCTTCAAAGTTGAACTGCCCTTCGCGTGGCTCGTGAAAGTTCCACGGTACATAGGTTTCGACCGTGTTGAAGCCGCAAGCCTTCAACTTCATCAGACGATCCTGCCAATACTCGGGAACAACGCGGAAATAATGGATTGCGCCTGAAATGATTCTAATCGGCTCGCCATCAAGAACAAATTGGTTACCTTCCACTGCAAAAATAGACATCATAAAACCCTCCGTTAATTTATGATTTAGATTCGTGTATAAATCCTTTAGCTGATTTCACTTTCAACAGGCATCCCCCGGTATTACGGCATGGCAATCTGATCCGTCGTTCAAAAGCCGAATTCACTCTGAATCGTGATACCGAAATGATTCTCCAAATTGAAACTTGATTCTTTCATTCAAACCAATACTTTGATCCTTGTATCCTAAAATTTTTCTTGCCGTTGCCTCGCTTATCCCAACTCCGTTATCGATGGCTTTCATCACCATGGTCCCTTCCTCCTGATAAGCAACGATCCGGATATGAAGAGGCTCTTCGAACATGGCATGCTTCAGAGCAACAAACAGTTGCAAAATCAAATTTACGGTATGTATTCCAAGACAGAGAATTGAATATCAAAGCTAACGGCAAGCCTGTCTAGATGTTTTATCTTATGTATGCCAATATTAGATCGGACCTGCCGGATTTCCTCGTGCTGATCGAAGATAACGTATTGTACAAAAAGTGCGGTTTAATTTGAGCCTGAAGCGATTCCAGCTCGGCTTCTCACTTCTGAAAGATGGTAATATAGGCCTCCTGGATGAGGTCTTCTATATTCTCAGCCGTCTCATTGAATCGTAGAAATTTGAGCGAACTAATCCGAGTCGGTATACTGAATGCGCTTCGCAAAATCCCCTTCCTTAAATGCTCTGAGAGAAAGCGAATGCAGGAAAAAGCTAGCATTTGAAAGCGCATACAGTTCAAGGTTGTAAACAGCACCATTTCCTTAAGATTCTGCACCAATTCGAACAGCTGTTCCAGGCTGTCATGAATGAGGTCAGGATTGTAACTGACAGTAGCCGCGAACGTTTTTTCCATGATGTGAATTAATATATGGGGGAAATCCTAAATTTAATGTATAAAGTATACTAAATTTAGTATACTCTACCATCCACTAAGAAACTATAGGCTGTTCATTTTATTCAGGTTATGCTGCCACTTCTTCTGAACTAATTCGAACACTTCAGGGAATTTTAGCTTGTTCATCTCTTCAATCGTTTTATTCAGAGTAGACTCGACTTCCCCGTCGCTCTTGGCATAATTCATAGCGGAGAACGCCTGATCGAACAAATCCTTCTGTCATAAACCTTCGTATCTGCTGATGTATTATTCTAATTTACTCATTAGGTTCTTATATTACTTCACCTCCACATTAGGGTGCGAATAAACTTCCCTGAAATATTGACTCAGAGCGGACCATCTAATTCCGAGCCTCTATCTAGTATATGACCATAGAGAACTATCACCGTTGGGCAGGAGTACAGCTTATTTTCTCAATAAACTGAATATGTGGAGTAAGCTAAATTTGAAAATTATCGGAACAAAGTATAATGGGTCATCTCTACCATGATTGTAGAGGTGAGAACAATGGTCAATTATCAAGGCCAGAGGTCATTCGGCAGGTAAATAAACCATATTATTTATTTTTCCACCCTATCCTCCCGCTACTTATAAGTTAATGACAATAATTCGGATTTCTTGATATCTGCCAGTTACCACTTGTTCAGTCATAAGATCAATGACTATAATCCCCTAATCTTTTATGATGCAGGCTATTACTCATCTGCTGCTTACATTATAGCCCTTCCGGTAAAAGGTCGGAATGATAAAACATTCGAAATCATGATATAGTTTTAGGCTATTTAGAAACCGATCTCATGAACTGAATTGGACTCACTCCAGTCGCCTAATCATCTTAGGCGGAAATCAAGATCCAAGCCCCGAAGATATTTCAATCACAAATCGCTTAAAGGAAGCCGGAACGATCATAGGTATAGAGTTCTCGACCACATCGTCATCGGCCATCAAAAATATATCAGTTTGAAATTACGAGGGTTAATGTGAATCATACACATTAATCCTCATTTTATTTGGGGAGGCGGTATTGGCGGTTCTGATCTTGCAGTAATTTGCGGTATCTCAAAATGGAGAACACCCATGCATGTCTATCTAGAGAAGTTAGGAGAAGCACCAGAAGATCAAATGGGCGAAGCTGCCGAATAGGGAACAAGACTCGAACCCCTTGTTGCATATAAGTTCGCAAGTGAGCATCCCGAGACGGCGATAACCGAGAAGAAGGTTATTTACTGTCATTCTGAACATCGCTGGGCATTAGGCAATATCGATCGTGTCCTTTTTCATTCTATGACCTTGCTTTGGATGAGCTATAAATATCCATCGCCAACTTCAGCGCCTTGAACCCCTCTTCGCCGTCGATCCAGAACCTGCGATTCTCGCGGATATGGTTGTAGAAATCCTCAATTAGTAGGAAATGTCCGGTACCCCAATAGGATTTAGCTCCGAACGATCTCGATGCCGGATCACATATAAGAGTCTCCTGTTCATCCTTCCAGAGATACAGGCTATCCCTACGTTGCAGTAGGGTTCCATGCTCGAAGACTACTTCCAGTTCAACTGGTGAATTCACCAAGTAAGCATTCGTTCCATAGAAAAGCGCTCTAGCCTTATTGCTAAACTCAATGCAGGCATGGGCTGAGTCCTCAACCTCGATTACGCCATCCAGAACATCCGTTGTCACACTGCCCTGTACCGATGTGATCTCACCACCGAACCATTGCAGCAGATCCAGGGTGTGGATGGTCTGATTTATTATAACCCCGCCGCCCTCTGTGGCCCAGCGCCCTCTCCAATTACTGAACTGGTAATAAGCTTCATCCCTATGCCAGGTAACGACGCCTTTCAAGCAGATCAGCCTTCCCAATTCGCCTGATTCGATCGTCTGTTTGATGTGGACAGATGGATCATTGTAACGGTTTTGGAATACTACGCCAAGCTGCCCCTTGCTATTTACGGCTGCCTCCAGCATGCGGCGGGCCGAGTCCAGATTCGCGGCCAAAGGTTTTTCAGTAAGTACATGCTTGCCTGCCTTGAGCAGTTCGATAGCCATTTCCGCATGGATATGATGCGGAGTGCATAAATGAACTACATCAATATCGTCTCTTTCGATAATCGTACGGTAATCATCGGTTGCCGAGCATCCCAATTCCAGTCCCTTCTGCTTTGCCTTTGATAGATCAATGTCAGAAACAGCAAGAAGATCCACACCCTGAAGATTGGCCAGCGCTTTGGCATGCAAGGGAAAAATAGTGCCGCAGCCGATAATCGCTGCACCTAATTTTTTAGTGTTGTTCATCATTTTCTCTTCTTTCTGCGCTGCTGCGCTAACGTAATTGATCCGGTGTCAGATTGATCGACTGGGCTTGTGCTATCAGACACAGCTCCGTAGCCTTGAAGGCATGCTCCTGGGTCATCGCCAATTCCGTTCGGTTCAGACAATCCAGAATCAGCTCACCGAAGAACGGAAAGCCGATCTTGCCCGCAACATGCTCGTAATGCTCACCTTTCGCATTGGCCCAAAAGACATGGTCACCGGTATTGGAACGGCCGAGGTCAGTATATTTCCGCAGCTCGATGTATCCTTCTGTCCCCAGAATCATAGTACGACCGTCTCCCCAAGTGCCCAGCCCAGCAGGTGTAAACCAGTCCACGCGGAAATACTGAGTTGCGCCGTTGTCGCCAACAAGCGTCGCATCGCCGAAATCTTCCAGTTCAGGATATCCGGCATTATTGTAATTTGCCACTTTGCTGTGTAGTACCTTGGCCGATTTGCAGCCAGCATAATATAGAAACTGCTCAATCTGGTGGCTTCCGATGTCGCAAAGAATACCGCCGTACTGCTGGCGCTTGAAGAACCAATCCGGACGGCTTGGTGCATCCAGACGGTGCGGTCCTAAGCCAATCACCTGAAGCACCCGACCGATCCGTCCTTCATGGATTAACTGTCCCGCATACACTGCGCTTTCTACATGCAGTCGTTCACTGAAATAAACCATATACTTCTGCTTGGTCCGTTCCACTTGGAGTCGGGCTGCCTCTAGCTGTTCTAGCGACGTGAATGGGGTCTTATCCGTGAAGTAATCCTTGCCATGCGCCATCACTTTCATGCCAAGTGCTGCCCGCTCCGAGGGAATTGCTGCCGCGGCAATGAGATGGACAGTAGGATCTTCTAGAATCTCTTCCTCTGACCGGGCAGCTTTTACACCAGGGTATGTGTCCATGAAGTGTTTCACCTTTGCTGGATCTGGATCATAGACCCATTTCAGCTGCGCCCCTGCTTCCATTAGACCGTTGCACATGCCGTAGATATGACCGTGGTTCAGTGCCATGGCTGCTATGGCGAACGCTCCCGCCTGTACTACCGGTTTAGCTTCGTGGCGGGGCGCATAATTCATCCCGTCCTTACGACTCATTTCGTGCTCTCCTGGATGTAGCGTCTCAAATAATCAAGGCTGATCGAGACACTCTCAAAGGGGTCACGAAGGCATACATCCTGTTCGACCACATACCATTCCACACCAGTCTCACGGCAAGCATCTAATATTCCCCTGTAGTTCATATTCCCTTCACCCAGCTCGGCAAAAGACTGTCTTCTATTCACGATAGCCATATCTTTAAGGTGAACGACCTGCATCCGCCCTTCTACCTTGCGCGTCCATTCGATAGGGTCGGCCCCACCAGATTGTGCCCAGTACAAGTCTAGTTCAAAACCGAAAGTCTCAGGATTCGACTCGTTCAGAAGGATGTCCATTCCCGTTACGCCGTCCATACGTTCAAATTCAAAATCATGATTATGATAAATGAATTGCAAACCATACTGTTCCTTGAGTCGATACGCGATTTCCGATGCCTGCTTAGCAAAGGTACGAAAACTTTGCTGACTGGTGCGGTATTCATCCGGCAATCCGCCGATACCGACATACTTGCAATCCCACAGCTGATGTTGCCGGGCCAGCGCGTCCAGATCATTCTCCAGCCGATTCCACGGGACATGAGTTGCACAAATCTTCAGGCCGCTTTCGTCGGCATATTCCTTGACTAGAACCGGGTCAATCGGCCCAATGCCGGACACTTGAGCAGCAGTATACCCGATGGCCGCCACCTTTTGAAAAGTCGTTCTTAGCTCTTTGGGCGTCTGGGCAAAATCCCTAAGGGTATACATTTGAACAGCGATATTGGAATGTTGCATTTGAGATCATCTCCTGTATCTATGGTTGATTAATGGGTTCCTCTTACTTCGAGAGCCTTGTCCTCGGATGCTTCCTTTTGAAAGGTAGAATTCTTTATCTTCTCGGTCAACTTCTCATGGAATAACTCGGCATCAATCGGTAGGTCTACCCAGTTGTCGGTCCATGAAGATAGATACATTGCATTAGAAAGCGTCAAGCCGTGGATGCCTTCTTCACCCGGTGCCAGCAGCGGTTCGTCATGCAGGATCGCTTGGGTAAAATTCCGCAGAA
>Ga0153923_100234_pt1 | contig 22226 bp, 13 predicted proteins | sample TSNJ007MetaG_FD_104682 | JGI IMG/M metagenome (GOLD analysis project Ga0153923, IMG submission 104682) | Attine ant fungus gardens microbial communities from New Jersey, USA - TSNJ007 MetaG | ecosystem: Host-associated > Fungi > Mycelium > Unclassified | place: USA: New Jersey, Brendon T. Byrne...
CTATAATTCGGTTATAAGGTTACATTAACATCATGAGAAATGAGAAAGAAGGGCCAAACCTATGAAAAATACACCTATGAATCGTTGGCTAATCGTTCTTGGTACGATCATCGTTCAGATGGGACTTGGAACGATTTATACATGGAGCTTATTCAATCAACCACTCGTAAGTAAATTCGGCTGGGACCTTAGTTCCGTTGCGATGACCTTCTCTATTACTAGCTTTTCGCTCGCTTTTTCAACGCTCTTCGCAGGTAAGCTACAAGATAAGTTGGGTATTCGTAAACTCATCACCATCGCTGGAATAGTCCTTGGTCTTGGTCTCATTGCCAGCTCACAGGTACATTCATTATTCCTAATATATCTGCTAGCTGGTGTGGTTGTTGGGTTCGCAGATGGTACTGCCTATATCACTTCTTTATCTAATTTGATCAAATGGTTCCCGAACAAGAAAGGTCTAATTTCTGGTGTGTCTGTTGGTGCTTACGGCATGGGCAGCTTGATTTTTAAATATATCAATTCTGGGTTCATCAGTTCAGCAGGTGTGTCACAAGCGTTCCTAATATGGGGAGTTATCGTGATGATCATGGTCATATTGGGTGCTCAGATTATACGTGAAGCTCCAGTAGCTGATCAGTTGAGTTCGGCTCAAATTTCTCATGGTGATGACAAGAATTTCACAGTCAAAGAAATGCTACGAACCAAAGAAGCTTATCTCTTGTTCATTATTTTCTTTACCGCTTGTATGAGCGGGCTGTATCTTATTGGTATTGTAAAGGACATCGGAGTGCAATTGGTTGGACTCTCTGTTGAAAGTGCAGCTAATGCTGTGGCTATGATCGCCATCTTTAATACAGCAGGACGAATAATACTTGGAACGCTCTCGGACAAAGTCGGTCGATTACGCGTTGTTGCAGGTGCACTGGTTATTACGACGGTTTCCGTGCTCGTATTGAGTTTTGTGCAGCTGAACTATGGAATATTCTTTGCTTGTGTGGCAGGAATCGCCTTTTGCTTCGGTGGTAACATCACTGTATTCCCAGCGATTGTCGGAGATTTCTTCGGCCTGAAGAATCACAGTAAGAACTACGGAATCATCTACCAAGGTTTCGGGCTCGGTGCATTATCTGGTGCATTCATCGGCTCCATCACTGGAGGATTTAAACCAACGTTTATCGTCATAGGCATTCTCTGTATCGTCTCCCTCATTCTGATCACCATTCTTAAACCTCCAGTTCGAGGTAAAGTGAAGAATAAACAGATGCATTTGAAACCAGACGGTACGTTAGTGTAACAAATCTATTGTTTGTGAAGCGAAGCTTGGTGTCACATCACATTTCCTTCTATCCCTAATGTGGATGGGAGGATTATTGTGTTGTAGATGAGTTGTCATTCTTTATTCGTACGTCAAATCGAGTGAAGCACTCTTAGCTAATTGCACTTCCATCCTTACTTTACAGTTAGACCTCAAATAACTTCCACCCTCTACTTCTATTCTATAATCTGTGAACCCGAGAATTTCCCCCACATAATCGATGTGATCCTCATAGAATATCTCTACTAAACTTTTAGAATCTAAACAATACGCCAACTGATCAGAACTCAGAATAATTCTCCATACCTTAAGTTTAACCAATGATTACCGACCTCCATGAAAAGATCATTACGCTCTCCACCAGTGTCATTGATAGAATGGGCAATGATCTAAGAATAGATACAGTTAATTCCACATCAACTTCATACAAAATATACCATACAACTTTTATTATTAGTTTGTTTTAAATAAATATATACATGACCTAAAAAGGAGGTTAATCTCTTAACTTGTTACTCTCCTTTCTAAACGCTATTCATCAGGTTTTGTTACACCTTTTTAATGAAAATATTAAATATTTCTTCATTTCACTTATCATTAAATACAGCCATTTATAATATATGGAATTTAATATAAAAGTGTTATTTTAATGGTAATTAAAATTGGGAATATATGTTGTTATCATGTTGGATAATCGTAGTGAAAAAAAGACCTGAAAGAAGATCACTTTTCTCAAAGTGTCTATCTTTCAGGTCAACGTTGGAATCTTAGAACATAGCGTTGTAGGGTCAGATAATCGCGATTTGTTGCAATCTCAAGTTTACTTCGTAGTATTGGGTACAACCCCTTGATTAGGATCGAACTTATACAGCTTCGATTCAGCTCCCTTTAAAGATACTTTCAAGGAACCTTCCTCAACATTCGTTTGACCCGTCCACATGTCTGTTATTTTGTAGGAGGAAACTCCTTTACTATTTATCCCAGCCCGCTTTAGATCAATTAGTCGTTCTACAGGACTTTCAGTATAGTTGAAGACAGCTAGGAAATATGTGCCCTTATCCGCGAGCATAAATACATCTGCCGCATTAGTGCCCGTGTTGCCTTCTACTGCTCTGAAAGCCTTGCCTTTTATAGCAAGTGCATTTACTTGAGGATTGGTTAACAGGGTTTTCATATACTGCTGAGCCGTTTCATCGAACACATTATCGGAATTTAAAAAGACGGTTCCCGAAATGACTGCCGCATTGACCCGGGATTGTGCGCCTTCAAGAGACCCACTCTTGGTTAAGTTCATATAATCTGGATCGGTATAATGATACATAGTCCCGTTCTGCCACCACCCGTAAGTAAGGTTGTTAAGCTGGTATTCCGTACTATTGAGACTTCCGTCAATGTCGCAGGAAATCCGCCGACTGTGCGCATATTGGCTCGGGAACAGGGGCGCAATGGAAGCGCTGATAAACATGGTGCCGTCCAACACTTTATTCAAGTAAGCCATACCCTGATTGTAGGCTTGGATTCCCGTCTGAACTTTCGGATCATAGTGATTACCCTCCAAAGCCCCATGGCTTAGGAAATCTACCTTGATATATTCGAATCCTTCCTTTATAAAACGATTCATGTAGAAGTCCATCCGTTGCTTCACGCCTGGATGCGTAGGATCCACTGCATAAGCACCATCCAACTTCGGTAGGACTTCGCCTTGTTGATTCCGAAGAACAATATCACCGTAGGTGTACTTGCCATCCGTTCCCTCAACAACCTGCTGCAGATTGTCTCCCCAATACACAAACGGAGAATAGTATATCCCTGACTTTTGTTCGTTGTTGTTGATCAACTTCACAAGATCGGTCAACTCCTGATCCTTCAGGTTATCCCAATAGGAGTCCAAATTAATGTATACCGTTCCATCATTCTGAAAAGATTTGTTCTGTAGATTTTCTTTGAAATATTTCGAGACTGCTGCTACTTTATCAAAGGTAACATCGCTTCCTAATGCTCCCCAGCTATTCCATCCAACTGGAACGCCCTGAGGAATATTCTTACCGAAGGAAAGCGGTGGTTTGATAGCCGCGTTAACTTCTCCGTATCCCTCAAGTCCATCCCGATAATCCTTGTAGAATCCAACAAAGATTTTGGGAGAACTGATCTTTTTGCCTGTCACTTTCCCATGAGAAATACTGTCATGCGTAGAAGTTGACGAAGTAAATCCTCCATATACACGCACCTTGTTCAGTTTATTATCCGAACCGCTCCAGTATATACCGGTCTTCCACGTATCATGGGTCACCGACCCCACTACTAATCCGTTGCGACTTGTATTATCGTAAATCGCCGTCATTTCGGAACTAATATAATTGTTGTTATTAAGACGTATATTCATTGTTTTCGCTTGGTATCTGGACCAACTGTCGTTATCGAATGGCGTAACCAGTACCCGATTATCCCCATAGCTACCAAGATCGATACTACCCTTTGCCTCCATTACAAGCGGTGCAATATTAGCGGAAGCAAACACCGAAGACTGTGAAGCAACCATTTCTGTTAACAAATAAGGCCCGTCATTATAGATATAGTAGATTTGGATAAGCGTCGGTAGTCCTTTCTCCTGATTACGAACAGTTACCTTTATCCCTTTTCCTGTCGCATCACTAAAGGAAACTAAGTCATTCTTACTGAATACATGGGTCTTATAGTCTTTGCTCGCCATGATCCTATCAAGCATTATTTCACTATATATCCCTTTCGCGATCGTTTTTCTTCCCCAATTGTATTGGGACAAGCCAGTAGTGGTGTTGTACGACAATTCATATGATGGATTAGAAATCTTAAAGCCTTTCTTGTACTCAGTCAGAGTAATGGTTCCATACCGAGTAACTTGTACTTGTTTGCCAAGATCTCCGATATTCCCATCATTGCCTGATCCAACTTCACCGTCCGATTCAAACGTTAACTCGATTTTGTCGAAGTCGGGTGAATATCCCCCTTGATCATCCATTACTATCGTGTTGCTCCCCTTTTGCAAATACACTTGCAATTCATAGGAGCCAACCGTATTCCAGTCCACTGTTTTTGGGAAGTTGATTTGTTCCTCCTCCTCTCCATTCACAGAGATCGTAGCTGCCCGCGAATCTCCAGAAATATAAGAGATCTTCAAATCATAAACACCTTCGCGATCCGTTGTAATTCCGTTATACTGTAACGTTGAACCACCGTACAGGTTGCCAACCTTTTGTCCGCCCGAACAGCCCTCGCATTGTGAAATTGTGGCGTTCCCCGATGTCTTGTTGATTGCTGCTTCGGCTTCATAAACTAACAAACTTGATTCAGCTCCAACATTTGATGATTACTCATTTGCGGCAAACGTCATAGAATTTCCTACCCATGGCCAAATGAATACACAACATATAAGTATGATAAATGATCTTTGGATGCTGCATTTCTGGATATCCACAAAAACTTTCTCCGTTTTAGTTGCTTGTTATATTCAATTTAAATATTCTGGATTCCGCCGGTTCTAAATCCACCGTGAGCTCCTTCACAACCTCAATATTCGTACCTTCCCACAAATCAGATACACTGTATCGATGCGCAGGATTAAGTCCTGCACGTTCGAGAGATACCGATTTCAAAGAGGACTGTTTACCATCTAAATTAAATACAGCAATATAAGCGATAGTGTCTTGGTCAGCAGGGATCAATACGAACGCATCAGCCCCCTTGTCGCCGAAATTACCCTCAATAGGTCTGAACGTCTGTCCTAGACGAGCAACATCCATAACCTGCTGATTCGATAGCCAAGCCTTCGCTCGCCAAGCAGCTTCCTCATTGTGGAAATCATCACCAAGCAACAACACTGTTCCTGCAATCACAGATGCTGTCAGACGGCTTCGACCTTCATTTCGTGTCGTGGAGTCCTGATTGAAGCTCTTGTACAATACGGAATGGTCTGGATCATTGAATCGGTATAAGGTATTGTTCATCCACCATCCATTCGTCAGAGAGTTCAATAGATATTCTGTATCAGCAATCGTACCAAACACATCACAAGAAATTCTGCGGCTGTGCGCAAATGCATACGGGAACATCGGCGCAATAGATAAGTTGATAAATACCGGTCTTCCCACGACTTCTGGAGACAGCTTGCTCGCTAGATAGGACAGCCCGTAGTTATACGCGGCAATACCCGTCGTTATCCTAGGATCGTAATGTCTTCCTTCAAGTGCACCGTGAGCCATAAAATCCAACTTGATATATTCGAAGCCTTGCGTGATCATTTGGCTCGTAAACCAATCGATTCTCTCAAGTGTTCCTGGATGTGTCGGGTCAATAGCTAGCCCTCCAGCAATATCAGGTAGAATCTCCCCATCAGCGTCCCTCAGTAAAATGTCACTGTACGTGTATTTGCCATTCGTACCTTCGACAGCTTCAGTGAACTGCGCAGGGCTTCCCCAGAATGCAAAGGGTGTCCAGTACGTACCGGGCTTGTGCCCGTTCTTCCTTACACTTTTCAGTGCATCCTTCATCTCTTCTGACGTCAGATTGTCCCAGAAAGCATCAAAATTGATATACAACGTATCCTCATTCTGAAAACCTAGCGACTGCGTTTCCTCTTTCAAGAAATCACTTGTCGAGGTATACAGCTCATAACTTAACTCGCTCATCGCGGCAGACCAGCTGTTCCACCCAAACGGTACACCGCCATCCCATTTCAACGAAGCTGCGATGCGGGTGTTCGCCCATCCGTATGTCTCAAGCCCTTCTCGATAATCTTCATAGAATCCTGCAAACACAAGTGGAGATTCGATACGCGTACCCAATACATAACCATGTGGCTGTGAATCACGTGTCATGACACCCGTTGCTCCGCCATACAATTCAAGCTCATCCAATTTTCCTGCTTGCTCGCCTTTAATCCGAATACCTGTTTTCCATACATCATGCGAGATGGATCCCAAGATGAACCCAAGCCGACTAACAGGTTGATACAATGCGGTAACTTCATAGCTTTCGGTTTCTAACGGCAACGGCTTCGCGACATAGCGTACCCATTTGTCATTGTCATACGGAACCCGAAGTACATGAAGCTCATTCTCCGATGAAGTTCCATTATCAATGGACAGAACATTCGTATTCATAACCGAAATTCGGTTTACCTTCGTTTCTTCTTCGTGAATTACAACCACTTTAGTCAAAAAGTACGATGTATTCTCGTACACATAAAAATGCTGTTCTAGATTAGGAAGACTAGATGATTCGTGTAGAATAACTACATGTATCCCTTTCCCAAAACTATCCTCAATGTCTTGAGGTTGTTCATTCATGACATGACATTCATACGCCCCCGTATGATATTCCCGACCGTGCCATCGGAAGCCACTGCGCACTTCTTGTAATAAAAGCAACCCTTGACCTGTACATGAATACTGGCCTTTTTCCAGATCTATTATGATGTGTACCCGACCATTATCCACGTGAAGGAGTGACTCTGACTCTACGCTCACGCTCACGATCTTTTCATTGTTCACGTTCATTATTTGCCTCCTTGTCGTTGCTGCATCTTAACTTGCAAAAGCTGTACAATTGGCATATATTCGCAGCTTGCTACCATTATAGAAGACACAATAAAGCGCCTTCTATACTACAAAGTTCCGATCTATAACGGGAAGTGCCTTATCTTTCTAGTTGTACAGAAACGATTGGGTTTAATCTTTCGTTCCAGCAGACAGTTCGATTTCCATGTACCAATCGTACGTGCCATGAGCTTCTACAATAGCAACAGCCTTGTGCTCCATGGCATAGGACACATCATCTAAGAATCCAGTAGCCGGTTCGATCGCCACGTGATACTGTCCCTGATATCCCCCTGCATTCGCCCAGATGGATAGATAAGGAACCTTATCTTTTGGGAAAACAATCGTTAATTGCTCTCCTGTAACCGGATCGAAGAGTGAGGCCTTACCTTCTGGTAACTCTCCTTGAAAATAATACTTCTCCGCCGTTCGTGCTGTAGCCGCTTCAACAATATTCAATCTCGTCTGCTCTTGGTCTGCAAAGGGACTGGGCCACTTCTGGATATCACCCATCTGACCAAGCCGGTCATCTTGTGAATAGGAGACAACCACCGTATTCAGTTCGCGAGGCACGATGATTTCCATGCCTTCTTCGACTTGAAACAGCGGATGTGCCGCCCATAAGAAAGAGAAAGGGAAGGCACTGAGGTTCTCTACGCAATAATCAATCCGTAATCGTTGTTCTTTCGTGAAAGAATAAGATTTCTTCAGATGATACGGCATTCTCACCCCATATACGTCGCAATTAAGTTGCCCTTCCTGTAATACGGCATGCCAAGGGATCGACCACACCTCTCCATGATCAGGCAGTTCTACCCCCTGCCAAGGAAATTGTGGATAATGACAGGCGTTAATGGTTGGGAACATCTCGTCCCAGCCACTGCCGTCACTATCTGAGAACGAACTCGCATATCCATTGTTACCCAGAGGATGATCCGTCTTAGATAGCCATTCCCGTCCTGTTTTTAGATTTCTCAGTGAAATGACCTTACTTCCTAGATGAGGTGCAATTGTGAATTGTATGATCGAGTTCGTGCCTGTCCATACCTCTTGATCGTCGTCCATCTGATGATGTTCCCAATGCAACATAACTGCGTTCCCCTTTCTCTTCTGTACAATATGAGAATACCTCTATCGAGGGCATTCCTGATGAATGCCCTCGTGTAGAGGTAGATTTGAATATTGTCTAATGTGTTAAAAAACGCTCAAGAACGCGGTTCAACGGCGTCCTTGAGCACGAATTAAATTATGATGCGCCCTGAAGCGCGAGTTCCATATGGATGGCTGCCCCTTGATGGTTCGGATCGAGTTCAAGCGCCAGCTTAAAGTTCTTCAGCGCTTCGGCTTGATTTCCAAGACCTAAATGTCCAAGTCCCATCATGTAGTAACAATGAATATGATTCTTCTTATTCAAATCTTCATCAAATACGAGGAAGTCTGGTAACGATACTGCGAAATAATCAATCTTTTGATTCAAGAAAATGTTTTGTTCTCCATAGTCCACAAGCTTATTAAATCGGCTATGTGCCGCTTTCTCATTACCCAATTGACGTAGCGCAACACCTTGATAGAAAATCATGTGTGGCGGTTGGTCATTATAAAACATCGCGCTTGTCGGTTCATCCAATCCTTGGGAAGCTTCGGCAAAATAATGCATGGCTTGTTCATGTTCCCCGAGTTGTTGATGAGCAAGCCCTAAGTAGTAGTTGATATTGTTCTCTTGGGCTCCATCTAATTTACCTTCATTCACATTCAACGGATACTGCTTCGCCGCTAGCAATTGTTCGATCGCATCCTTCGCTTGGCCTGCTTCAAGTCGTTTCTTAGCCCACTCTACACGCGCTAGCACGTATTGAGCTGGTACTTTGCCTTCGCCGCCTTCCCACGGATGGAAATGACGATTCATTATCAATGTAATTGCTTCTTCATGGCGGTTCAAGGCGTTGTACAGTGTAATGTACTCTAAGTACAAATCATCACGGATGATCACTAATTCCTTGTGTTGCTCCAATGTTGCTAATCGTTGTTCAGACGAATAGTTAAGTTTCTTGTACAATTGATCCATCTCATAGAATACTCGAGCGTCTGATGTATTTAAAGAAAATGCTTTCTCTAGTGCAGCAAGCGCTGCATCTGGATTCTGCTTTTTATTGAAATAAGCTAAAGCTAAGTTACGATGTACCGTTGCAAACGTATCATTCAACGCTACGGATTTCTCCCAATAAGTTACCGCTTCGTCATGGCGCTTCTTATCAAATAACAAGTTACCAAGATAATAAGGTGCCTTCGAATCGTTCTCATGTGTGGCTGTTACATGCTTCAACACAACATAATCTTGAATGGAGTTCGGGAAGCAATACGATGGATTTGCGTCTTCAGCAAGACGATAATACGAATCACATGCAGCAAGATCATCACACTTCATGTTGTAATATCCTTGATAGTAATGAACCATTGGATACAAGTTACCGCTTGAAAGATCAGCAATGCGACCTAATACATCCAATGCTTCTGTATACTGTCCGGCATCCGCGTAATCTTGTGCAAGTGCAATATAATTGTGCGCATCGTCACGCATCAAATTCACTAACATTTGCTTCGCTTGAACAGCTTGTTCTTGATCCCCTGATTGCTCATAGATGTAGATCAATTCATTTCTTGAACCGAATTCCATTGGGTCAAGACGTATCGTTTCCTGCGTAAGCTGCTCTGCTTCAGCTAGACGATTTAGATTTCTCAGGATGACACTCTTCAGATTACGCGCTTTGTAATTTCGTTGCTGCATCGTAAGGGATCGGTCAATCAGTTCAAGTGCTTCTTCATATTCTTGCTTCTCGCTAGCAATTTGTGCTAGAGCGTAGTACCCGGTTGCCTGCCATGCCGCGGACCAGACGGCTTTGTAGAATGTCGCGAACGCTTCTTCCAGACGACCTTGCCACTTCAATGTTTTCCCTAAGTTGTAGAGCGGTTCACTGTCATAAGGTCTTGCATTGTGGCGAGTTAACGTCTCAATCGCCTTTCTAAAGTACACTTCACTTTCTTCCAGCAACCCTCTACGTAGCAAGAGTAGTCCATAAGCATTATTCAGGCGAATATCTTCTGGATCACGCTTCAATCCTTCCAAGTAATAATCATCAGGCTCATACGTAGCATGACGATACTGTTCTAGATGAAGACCCGCTAAATATAGAGCTTCTGTATTCTTCAATTCTTCCGGTGTGCCAATAGCCTTCGCCGGATCTGGAGTTTGCTCGATTCTCTTCCGTTTCGGTTGATACGAGATCAACTCTCTACTACTTGCAGTTAAGACCACAAGCACTAAATCTTCTTCTAGATCATTCTTATCGATTGCAAGTTCAACCGAGAAAGTATCCACAGGAGAAATCTTAAGTGTCTTATCTAGGTACGTTTGACGAGCGCTTTTGAGAATGACACGCGCATCCTCGAATACCGAAGTTGCATAGATATGTACTATCGCTTGCTGACCGGTAACTTCTAGATTCACAGCCGCATCAATGGAAGCATTCTTCACCATACCGACTTGTTTGTATGGCATGAAATATTGCTTAAAGCTCTTCTCTTCATACGGTTGAAGCCATGTGAAATCCGGTTGGTTGTCGGTGTAGACACCGGTCATTAACTCAATGTAAGGACCATCTTCATCTGTTAGATTGCGATCCCATGCTTGACCGAATTCTCCATGTCCCCATGTCCACTGCTTCTTACCCGGGGAGACATGTTTGTTCGCAATATGCAGAAGCCCTGCCTGGACATTATGATCATAGCCGCCAATAAAATTATAATCCGACTGATAGGCCATATAGGATGTTGGTACAGGGATGTTAGTATATTTTGAAATATCGACGCCTTCGGAATAGTCCATCTTGTAGTACGTTCCGGTTGCAATCGGGAATTTAGACACATCACGTTTCCCATGATCGAATACGGCATGTACATCTGGAGGAAATACCGATTGACTATGCTCATTGGCAGCCAATGCTGGATTCGCCCACCATAGGAACGTCTGAGGCTCCGAAGTACGATTATACATTTGCGCATGGATCTCTAAGTAAGCTTTTCCAGGGTATAGTGTAAAACCTGTTGTCACTTTCGTACCATACATCCGGTCGATCTCGCCCACCCATACCGTTTTACTGCCATCATCATTCGCTTCGATGTTGTATTCGACAGGTCCATACGTGTTCGGACGGTGATGTTGCGGCCAGTTAAACTCAATACCACCTGAAATCCATGGGCCAATCAGACCAACTAACGCAGGTTTAATCACTTGATTGTGGTACACGAAATCATAGTTATTCGTCTTATCGATTGCTCGATAAATACGTCCACCGATTTGCGGCATCATTTGAATTTGAACATATTCATTCTCTAAGAACACCATTTGATAAGGTTTCATAACCTTCTCATCATAAATTTTATCGATAACCGGATGCGGATAGACACGGCCTGAGCTACCTTGATAGACCCGTTTCTCCAAGAACATCGGATTCTTGTCTGGTTCACCTACTTCATACGTAGGAATCTCAATCGTTTCTTCCCATACTTTTACTTCAGCTTGTTGTGTCAACATGTCTCATCCTTTCAGGTACAAGATGTATTTGCTATACCCTCATCTTACGGATTTACAACTCGAATCTCCATTGACGATCGAATGAACATGATGGATTATATGATGATTTATTACGCATTTCTCATTTGACAAAGTTTCTCTGAGACAGCATAGTATGGTTATGAATCAGATTAAAAAAACAGACGGCTTCATGTCGCAAAAATTGATCGTTCTTCCTGAACATATCATTGCCGAATACGCCGCTCACCCGCTCATTCGCCCACTTTGTATTACAGATATTGGATTCTTCCCTCATGCGCTACATCATTATCGGGAACGCCCTACGGGTAGTGTTGCTCATATCGTCATGTACTGTATTGAAGGTGCAGGCTGGGTCAGCCTAAATGGTCAAAAGAAACAGATCATGCAGAAAGGTTCCATAATCGTGATTCCGGCACATATGCCTCATGAATACGCATCATCGGAAAGTCACCCATGGACTATATATTGGTTTCATATGAAAGGGGAGAACGCAGTTTCCTTCTTTGAAGACATCGATCAACACGCAACGCCTACGCTTGTCTCTGTAGAGAAATCAGCTAAAATTATCGAGCTCTTTCATGAATGTTATGATCTTCTGCAGAAAGGATACTCCTTAAACCGTATTATTTATGTCTCACAATTGGCTTGTCATCTAGCAGCCCTCATTCGATTCTCCCAACAACAGCCTAACGTCGCATGGAATCAGCAGAAGAAACACGATATAGAACACTCGCTCCAGTTCATGACCGAGCACTTAGAGAAGAATGTCTCCTTACAGGAACTAGCAGATCAAGCGAATCTATCCGTCCCGCATTATACGCATGTATTCAAAAAAACGACAGGCTACTCACCGATCGATTACTATTTGCGTCTCAAGATACAACTAGCCTGCCAGCATCTGGACCTAACCGAGCAAAGCATCAAGGAAATCAGCATTCAACTCGGGTTCCAAGATCCTTACTACTTCTCACGCCTCTTCAAAAAAATAATGGGGAAGTCGCCTTCCGAGTATCGCAATACTCGAAAGGGGTGACTTCCCCTCTGCTTGCTTATTCTTGTTCTTGAATGCGGTACATCAGACTATCGAAATCGCCACGCAATGGTAGCTCAACCCCAATGTTCATCAATGCTTTGCCTGTCCATGTTCCCGAAAGTTGATCGATCACATATGACTTATCTGGGTTTAACCCCTTCAAGCGTAGACGAGGTAGCCCATCACCTAATCGCTGTGAGTGAAGGAAGGCGAATACAACGGTCTCAGATGCTTGCTTATTTACATACTGCACCGCTATAACTCCTTGTATCTTCAGAGCATCTAGACGGTACTGCTGACCATATTGCACTAAGGGTCGAATCTCTTTGTACTGCTCCACGAAGCCCGCTGACTCTTCAATCAGCTCGTCGCTCCATTCGTTCAAGTTCAAACCAATCCCAAGCGTCCCCATCATTGCACTATGGAACCGGTATTTCAAGGAAGTTACACGCTTGTTCATCCCGCTGACAGCTTCTGTTACCCAACAGGTCATCATTTTCGGTGCATAAACATACGAGAATCCTTCTTGAATACTGAGACGATCGAACGCATCCGTATTGTCGCTCGGCCACGTCTGATCCGCATAACGAAGAATACCTAAGTCAATCCGTGAACCTCCACCTGCGCAAGTCTCAAATGCAACATGCGGGAATCTCTCCCGAAGTTCAGCCCATATTTCATATAAGGTTTGTGCATGTCGGATCCAAATTTCCTTCTGTCTATTCAACGGATGATCCTTCATTCCCGGCTGTGTAATGGTCCGGTTCATATCCCATTTAATAAATCTAATGTCATGTTTCGATAAAAGATCCGTCATGAATTCAAGGATATAACTCTTCACTTCCGGTTTGGAGATATTCAACAACAGTTGATTACGTAATTCCGTCCGTCCACGTGTAGGGAAATGATAGACCCAATCTGGGTGCTGACGATACAAGTCACTGTCTGGATTAACTGATTCCGGCTCTACCCATATCCCGAACTCCATCCCTAAATCATGAACTTTGTTAATTAATTCGTTCAAACCATTCGGGAACTTCTCCTCGTTCACGAACCAGTCGCCTAGACCTGCACGATCATGATTTCGTTTCCCGAACCAGCCATCATCAACAACGAATAGCTCTACACCTAATTTAGCAGCGCGCTCGGCTAATGCCATCTGATCTTTCGCGTTCACGTCGAAGTAGGTCGCTTCCCAAGAATTATAAAGTACCTTCCTTGCTTCTTGATTCGGAATCACATAATCATATTGATATTGATGAAGTTGACGGCTCATGTTACCAAATCCACCTGTCGTGTAGCCTCCAACAAACTCAGGTGCTTCGAAGCTTTCACCTGCTCCTAAAGTCCATTCACTATCAAAGTCACTGATTCCTCCGGTAACTTTCACTTGATTGAATGATGTCTTCTCCGCTGTAATCTTCCAGTTACCGCTCCATGCAAGAGCGCCGAACCATACATTCCCATGATCTTCGGTTGCATGTCCATCATCGATCGCGAACCAAGGATTCGCATGACCGTCTGTAAATCCTCTTCTAGATTCTAGTACTTTCTTCCCTTCGGATAGTACGTTATTTCGAAGTTGGAATTCACCCGACCATTTCCCAGTCACATGCGTCAACCGATAATCTTGCAGATATGGAATCGGCCAAGCTGCAGATTGAACATTCTCCAAGATGATATCATGTGTTCCCGTATTCACGATTTTGGCAGAGCGTACAACCAAGTCAAACTCAGGGATCACTTTATACAACAATTGTGTCTCTAACGGATAGACTTCATCTTGTAACGTGATGACTAATGTCTCTTGTCCCTCTTGTTCCATAATGTGATGACTTACATACTTCATGGATAGGTCACGCACACCATCGTGCATTGTTACCTTAAGAGATGGCTCGGTATAGACAAGATCACCCCAGAAGCTGTACTCTTCCATTTCTCGTTCTACTTCCGCATCGAAGGAACTGTGCCCCCAAGGTCGAAGTAGCGGAAGGCAATCTTCCAATGCCACGGAAGCTCCCCAGTAAAGATGCTGGAGGCTTCCTTTCTCATTTAACCCAAATACATAGGATGTTTGCTTCATTTGTATTGCAAAGACATGATGTTGCTTGTTATATTGGATTGTCATATAATCACCTACTCATTAGTTTTATTTCCACAATTCCAGACGTTGTTTATAGTTCTCGTTATAGAGTTTCTCTAGCTTAGGAAGACCAGCTGCATCTGATTCCTTGATCATTTGGTTGTATATTTCTGTTACTTGTTCTTCCAAAGGTGCTAATGCCATTTTCAAGTAATATTTTTTTATAATTTCATCAACTTTTTGTTCCATAATCGCTTCCGCTGTACCCCCAGCAGCTCCTAAGTTATCGTATAGAGCTGTGTCGTAAGCCGTATCTGCTAGATTCTTAATTGCCAAATCTGTTGTAGGATCCGTCTTGAAACGTCCAATCAAGTCATATGGCGTACCGTCAGCTCCTGGACCATTCTTGATCATCCATGTCCATTTACGAATACCTGTTGATTTGGAAGCTGCATTCCAGTCTTTTGTGAAGGCATCTAATACTTCTTGGCGCGGTACGTGTTTACCGTCCTTCATATCCCAGTCCTTACCTTCAATACCCCACATTAACAAATATTGACCTTCTTCACTTGCTAAGTAATCCAACATTTTGATGGTACGCACAGGATCTTTATTTGTCTTAGAGATCGTTGCGCCATCCCAGCCTAAGGAGCTCTTCGGACCATACGTTGTTTGGTCAGCCGCAACGCCAGGTGCAAGCACTTTATATTGATATAGCTGTCTTTCATCTACGTTCGTACCTGCAGGAGCATCTGCCTTTAACAAGGTATTAGACGCACCCACGTTCCATGCCGCATTTGCTGTTGCGAAGACGTTGCCTGCTCCAACTTTTTGTTCATACTGTTTTGTTTTGAGTGTTGCCCACTCTTTATCGATAAGACCTTTATTGTAAAAAGAATTAATGAATTTCATCATTTCTAAATATCGAGGATCTCGAATATCTTTCTTCAGTTCGTCGTTATTTTCATAATACGGTTTCATCCCGAACATCCCTTTGAATGTCCATTGTACACTACCGATATCTTCCCCATTGAGCGTCATCGGAATAGAAGGCTTGCCATCGATTGTCGGATATTTTTCTTTGAATTTCACAAGTAAATCTTCGAACTCTTCTGCTGTGAAGGGCTCGCCATTATTCACTTTATCGCCTACACCCAGTTCTTTCATGATATCCATACGCATCAAGAACCCAAATACCGGATATTTCTCAAGGCCATACCAGTTTGGTAAGTAATAATTATTACCATCCGTATGTCTTGTCTTTTGTAATGTATCACCGTACATCTTCTTAATGTTTGTACCATACTGATCAATCAGATCATTTAGCGGAATAATAGCTCCTGATGCAATATATTTGTTCATGATATCGCTTCCACGATCAAGCATGAGAACATCCGGTAAATCGCTGCTTGCTAGCATTAGATTCAATTTCTCTAATGGATTTCCTGTCGGTTGCTGAATCTCTACGGAAACTCCTGTTTTCTCCGTAATTTCTAGAGCAACGGGGTTGGTGAACGCATCCCCTGTGTTCTTATCAAACCACGTTACTTTAAGTGGAGCAGTATCGCTCTCCGATGTACTGCCTGATGAGGATTCTTTTGAAGTTGTGTTAGCACCGCACCCAGCTAGCAAGCTCAGAACTAATGTCGCCGTAATAACTAAATTTAACTTCTTCATACCTTAACCCCTCTCTAAAGTTAGCAATAATGGTTGTGCCTTGTATCTAACTTTATTGTAAAAAGCTTTGACTCGATAATCTATATCGCAATGTTATTATTCATATTTGAAAACGTCTTTCATAGTGGATACAAGTAAAAGAACCTATTTCCTCAAGACTAGGAATATAGGTTCACCCAAAGTTCACTATACTTCTTAGCTATATCGTTTGGGAATTCTCAAGGTTACCGTTGTCCCGATCCCGAGCCTACTAAATACATCCACACCATACCGCTCTCCGTACATTAATTGAATACGATCATTCACATTCTTAATCCCATAACCAGATAGATTATTCGCATTCTGAAAGGCATTCTCTAAATTTCCTTGAGTCATCCCGGCACCATCATCAATAATTTGAAACACAATATCTTCGTCTTCCGAACGAAGCTTCACAATAATATTTATCCCCGATTCATCACATATCGCATGATTAATACAGTTCTCTATAAACGGTTGAAGAATCAATTTGATTGTCGAATACTTAAACAAATTCTCATCTAGATCATAATGCATGTGCAGCATCCCACGGAAACGAATCTCTTGAATCGAAATATAGTTCTTCACCAATAGAATCTCTTGATTCACTAGAATGATACGTTTGCCTTTATTTAATGAAATGCGATAATATTTAGCCAAGTGATTCACCATCTGATATACTTGCGTACCGCCTTCCTTCAGAGCTAGCGAAGAAATGGAAGCCAGTGTATTATACAAGAAATGCGGATTGATCTGAGCCTGCAGCGTTGTTAATTCCGCTTCCTTCATGGATATTTCTTTGACATAGACATCCTCAATCAATTCTTGGATTTCAGACGCCATTTTATTAAATGCAAATGATAGTTGCCCGATCTCATCATGTCCCATCGGCTGTAATGAGACCTTGAAATCCCCCTTCTCCACCTTCCGAATGTGGAAGAGGAGCTTCTCGATTCGTTTCGTAATCACCTTCGTCGTTACATAGATGAGTAGAATCGAAGCCGAAAATGCAATCATCGAAATCCAGAGAATACGTCTTGTGGCGTTATTGGTATTCGCTAATAATTCATCATACGGCACCGTAATGACGGTCTTCCAACCATTATTCAGCTTCTTATACGTAATAAATCTATTTTCTCCATTCACCTGCTTGTCAAACTTCCCAAAGTTAGACTGGAGCTCGTCCTTAATAGGGAAGGTGTCATATAAGTTCTGGGTAGATAAGTTATTATCAACAGACGTAATCACCTTGCCGTTCTGATCAATGATATAAACACTTTTATTATTATTCTCTTTCTCAATTAGCGAAAATAATTCAACATCGCTAATCTGAATAACCAATATGCCATAAGGATTCGTCAGACTGAAGTAACTAAGTGATCGAGCCAACGTAATCGTATGCTCATCCGTCTGTGCATACACCGTGTTTCCGGCTGCCTCAATCGCAAGTTGTCTTATGGCGGCAGGTAGCTCTTCCGTATAACGAATATATTCTCCATCCGAATATAGCGTCTTATTATTCGTATAGATCGTTATACCCTGTACATTCGTGTTGAGTGTGCGCATCGCAGTGAATGTTCTATTAATATATTCCAAGGCATCTAGATAAAAGAAAGCCTGCTCATAATTATTCGAGAGATAGTTTCGAAGCTGCGAATCCATATAGAGAATGCTCGATAACTGATGATAGTAATCCAGACGGTTCTCAATATTTGTATTGATCTGATTTAAGGTACCGCTCAAGCTCGCATAGGTCTGCTCAGTGATTTGATCTCTCGTAGTTGTGTAAGAATAATAGATTAGACCAAAAAATGGAATGATCGATATCAGAAAAATCAAGATAAACTTATTTCGAAGCCTTAAGTTCTTAACCCATTTTGTCTTATACTCCAATGATCGCCAAAATCTCAGTTTACTATAGTTTTTTTCGATATTCATTCGGAGTTACTCCTTGGCTCTTCAGAAATAAAGAGATAAAATACGATGTACTCTCATAACCCACTTTTTGAGCAATATCTTGTACCTTTAGTGATGGGTCGCCTAGCATCTCTTTCGCCTTCTCCAAGCGGACTTTGGTTAAGTATTCATGAATCGTCACGCCTGTCTTCTCTTTATAAATCGATCTCAAATAATTCGGAGACAGGTATACTTGGCTTGATAATCCCGTAATGGTAATTTGTTCGTGATACGTGTTCTGAATAATTACGCTAATTTGATGGACCAATTTTTCATTTCGATCTGTAAATCTGTCTTTCATCGAATCGATCGTATGTTTCAAAATTTGTACGACAACCTCTTCAATTTCTTGGATCGTGTTGCAATCATAAATTGAATGGAATAAATCCCCCCGCGTTCCCGCTGAGTCCGTCTCTGTTAACTGGTTGCGAATTTGATCCTGAAGACGGTCTATGATATCCAACGCCCAATCATAGATATATTTCTTCCGTATGCGAAGTAGGATAAGTCGCGTGAAATACTCATTTACAATCGATACAACCTGTCCTTCTTCCAGTTGCTTAACAGCTTCGATTAATTCACTTTCTGGAAATGGGGGCATCTGGTCACTATCGAAATTCACTTGGATATCCCCTGCGAAGATCACTTTACCAAATCCGCTATAAAAAAGTTCCTCTAATACTTTCTTCGAATGATCATATAGCACATGAATATTCTCGAGCGCGTCGTACTTCTCACTCACAGCCAGCGTCACTGTAAAAGACAATGATTGTTGAAACTCTTGGCCCATTTCGACCCAAAATGCTCGATTTATGCCTTCTTGGGTCGCGTCTATCAGTATCGCCAATTCACCTTCGCGAAGCGACACATCATTCCAATCGATCTGATATTTCATACAGAATTGACCTGTGAATACACGGAGTTGGTTCAATGCATCTTCAATAAACATCTCCCGCTCCTCTACGTGGTCGTCCATACGGATGAGCACCATGGTGTATTGCGTCGGTTCCGTTCTTCGCTCCAATCGATGGAAGCTTTCGATTAGGTTGTCTTTTCGCTGCTCATTCTTCTCGTAGATCAATTCCTTAAATATATTCGACCTAGTCACTCGTATGGATTTATTTTTGAGACGTACCTCTTCACACTTTTCTTTGACTCTTAACATCACACTATCGATCTCATCGAGATCCAGCGGTTTCAACAAATAACCTACTGCGCCTACATTCAGGGCTGTTTTCACATAAGTAAATTCATCATGTCCGGTTAGAAAAACAATCTTTATCCAATCAAACTGCGCCGTCACTTGCTTGGCTAATTCGATGCCATTCATCATCGGCATCTGGATATCCGTTAGAACGATGTCGGGTTGGATCACTTGTATTTTCTCCATAGCGTCCTTGCCATTGACTGCCGTCCCCACCACATAAATCCCCATATCTTCCCAACGAATGATGTCGCGCATCATCTCTAATTCAATCTCTTCATCATCCACTAGAAATATACTATACATGGTAATCACCCCTTGTTCGTCTCGTTAATCTCATTATACCGTTGTTATGCTAGGTTTCTGAATCCCTTTACAAAATGATAGTTATTTTCAAGTATCATTCGGAACATTGTCATATCGACATATGTTTTTTGAAAGTCTTATAATTTTGTTATCACATGAACTGCGAGGTGTCATATATGCAATCTAACATGAACGTACACGTTGGACGAGAGTTACCACTCCCTCGACGTAAGCTCTGGACGGTCTTTAAAGAGCAAAAGTATCTTTTTCTCATGATGTTACCTGCATTAATTTGGGCTATTTTATTCGCATATACACCCATGGTTGGTTTGTATATGTCCTTTGTCAATTACCAACCAAATCTTGGCGGATTCTGGACAACCTTGTTCCACAGTGAGTTTGTAGGGTTAGAATGGTTTAGATATTTCTTCACGAATGGTGACTTTCTAATCGTCATGCGTAATACGCTGGCGTCCACGATCATCACGTTATGCTTCTCGTTCCCTATGCCCATTATTATCGCGATCGCAATCAATGAAATTAAGAGCGTACGTTTCAAGAAGACCGTACAGACGGCTTCCTACTTACCTTACTTCATCTCTTGGGTAATTGCTGCGAATATTATCGTAACACTACTGTCATCTGACGGTGCAATCAATGCCATTCTTCAATTCTTACACATTACCGATGAGAGCATCTTATTCTTACAGAACGGTAAGTACTTTTGGTGGATCGTAGCCATCGGCAACACGTGGAAAGATATGGGGTATAGCTCGATCATGTATTTGGCAGCGATTTCATCCATTAATCCTGAACTCTACGAAGCTGCGAAGGTAGACGGAGCGAATCGATTTAAGCAAATCCGCTTTATTACGCTTCCTCACCTCAAGCCAACGATTGTGATCCTGCTCATTCTTGCTTTGGGTGGAATATTGAATGCCGGATTTGACCAACATTTCTTGCTAGGGAATGAACTGACTAAAGAATATTCCGATGTATTATCGACGTATTCATTCCGCTACGGTATTCAGAACGGGATGTTCTCATACGCTTCTGCGGTAGGAATGTTCAGTTCGGTTGTAGCATTCATCATCGTCTGCATTGTCAATTTCACAGCTAAAAAAGTTAACGGACAATCATTATTCTAGTCAACAGGGAGGATCATGCATGAAAAGTAAAAAAAGTATCGCGGAATACATCTTTGACGCATCGCTATATCTCTTTCTATCCGCCATCTTTATTGTCACGTTCTATCCATTCTGGAATATTCTCGTCATTTCGTTAAACGATGCTACCGATACTCTTCGGGGTGGATTATACTTCTGGCCTCGTGATATTACCTTTGATAGTTACATCACAATCTTCCGAAATCCAGAAATTTGGAGCGCAATTCAAGTTACAGTATTACGTACCATAATCGGTACAGCGTTATCGATTTTCTGTATATCCATGCTCGCATTCGCACTCAGTAAAAGGCATTTACTAGGTTGGAGATTCTTCTCACTCTTCTTTGTATTCACTATGTATTTTGGTGGAGGACTTATTCCTACGTATATGGTTATCAAATCTCTTGGATTAATCGATTCCTTCTGGGTGTTCATATTCCCAGGTATGATCGGTGTATTCTTAATGATTCTGGTTCGTACCTTCATTGAGCAGCTTCCAGGAGAGATTGAAGAATCTGCTAAAATTGACGGGGCCAATGACTTGGCAATCTTCTTCCGCATTGTCATGCCGCTCTGTATACCTGTTCTCGCTACAATCGGACTATTCCTTGCTATAGGGCACTGGAACTCCTGGTATGATTCCTATATTTATACCTACAAACCAGAGTTAAAGACGTTACAAGCCGTTATGGTTAAAATATTGAATCAATTCCAAACTGCAGGCATGATGTCGGATGCACAACAACTTGCGCAGAGTAGTACGCACGTTCCGGTATCCAGCGAAAGTATTCGAATGGCGGTAACCATGGTAGCGACACTTCCTATCGTTCTTGTCTATCCGTTCGTTCAGAAGTATTTTGTTAAAGGAATGATGATGGGCTCAATCAAGGGCTAAAAAAATCCCAAAATTCAGGGTGATCCGAGGTCTATCATAGACCTGTGGGTCACCCTTTTTTTGAAAAAACACGATGTTAATTACCCAACAAATCTTCTCGCTACAAATGAAAGACAACCACAGCCCCGCTCAATTGCTGTAGTTGTCTTACTTGGTATGATATTCCGCAAGAATTATACGAAATGTAACTGACTATTCAAGCAGTATACGCCACCTACTTCTACATCCATAGATACCTTGTCATTTCCGAAACGTACGGATATACTGCCTTTGGTATATGCATAGATCGTTACTTCACCCAATTGGCCGTTATCCCAACTCACATCCACTTCAACATTTCCTTTTGCTCGCAACCCCTTCACCGATCCCGTAGACCAAGCTTCTGGAA
>Ga0153923_100235_pt1 | contig 22198 bp, 26 predicted proteins | sample TSNJ007MetaG_FD_104682 | JGI IMG/M metagenome (GOLD analysis project Ga0153923, IMG submission 104682) | Attine ant fungus gardens microbial communities from New Jersey, USA - TSNJ007 MetaG | ecosystem: Host-associated > Fungi > Mycelium > Unclassified | place: USA: New Jersey, Brendon T. Byrne...
GCAAACCGCTGCCAAAAACTGCGTAACTCATTGAATCTCAAGGAGTTTTCCGTTTCGACTGCGCCGGAAGTGGGGCGAATTATAGACCTCCTGAATCTGCCGTCAACCGTTAATTTCAGTTTTCTATCAATGCACCGAAAAAGCCCGCTTCTATATAGACGCAACGGCAGCGAATGCGCAGTATATTGCCCAATAGGTAAAACATTACCCTGATCTCACCTTCGGATGATGCCTCGCAATGACAGACCAACCTCGCTCTCTGGCCTCAACGCTGTTCCCGGTTGGCCTTTTGTTAATAGCCATGGCATCCATTCAGTCTGGTGCCTCTCTGGCCAAGAGCATGTTCCCGGTGGTTGGCGCTCAAGGGACGACAACCCTGCGCCTGATCTTCGCCAGCGTGATCATGCTGTTACTGCTACGTCCGTGGCGCGCCAGGCTGACCGCTCAGTCCCTGCGCACGGTGACGTTTACGGAATGGCGCTGGGCGGGATGAACTTCCTCTTCTATATGTCGTTGCGCACTGTGCCGCTTGGCATTGCAGTTGCGTTGGAGTTCACGGGCCCGCTGGCCGTCGCCATTTACGCCTCTCGCCGCGCAATTGACTTTCTCTGGATTGCCTTGGCGGCAGTTGGCCTGCTGCTGTTGATCCCGACCGGAGCGACATCTGCGGGAATTGATCTGGTCGGTGCCGGTTATGCCTTGGGTGCCGGCGCATGCTGGGCGTTGTACATTCTGTTCGGCCAAAAAGCCGGTGCCGACAACGGCGTAACGACTGCGGCCCTGGGCGTGATGATTGCCGCACTGTTTGTCGCTCCGATCGGCATCGTGCATGCCGGCGCGGCATTACTCACCCCGTCGCTGATCCCGGTGGCCATCGGAGTCGCCATCCTCTCAACCGCTTTACCCTACACGCTGGAGATGGTCGCCCTCACCCGCATACCAGCCCGTACCTTCGGGACTTTGATGAGTATCGAACCGGCCTTTGGCGCGTTGTCCGGGCTGCTGTTCCTGCAGGAGTACCTCACGCTGTCACAATGGATGGCGATCCTGTGCATTATTCTGGCCTCTGTCGGAGCAACCATGACCATGGGCAGTAACGCCAAACCCGTTGTTGCGGCAGATTGAAACAGGATTTGACGAAGGTCTGGCAATTGGCGTTCATTTAGGCCATGTTTAGGCCCCTTAACTCAGTGCCAGGCATGGATTTTTTCGGACAGGGATATCAAACCGCTTAAAGCGCAGGCGAATACAGGCAGACCCGAGCGCCAGACTCGTGGCTACCATAAGGACGGTAATGAAACGAATTTTGATACTGATCGCTGTATTGGCAGTAGCGGGGTGCGCAGCCACCTCCAAGACCCAAGTGAAGCATGGTAAAAAAGGGCTGCACATCAACTGTTCCGGGCTGTCGTCCTCTTGGGACAAGTGCTACACCAGCGCCGCCAATGCTTGCGCCCCAAAGGGCTACAAAGTCATCGCCAAATCAGGGGACGCCGTGGAAGAGCCCGGCGATTACCCATTCGGGCTCAATCCGGCCGGTTATACCAGCCGCAGCATGATCGTCATTTGCAAATGAATCACTCTGGCTGCTCGCCTTGTCGAGCAGCCAGCTGACGTCCGATTTCCGCATGACTGGATTTCAATACCGTCCGTTGAATGTCCGGTGTCAACAGCATCCGCGCCACCACCAATGCGCCGACGCATTGCGACAGAATGGCCCACGCCAGGCTGTCGCTCTCCAGAATGTGTGCCCAACTGGCATGCAGCCGACAAATCCACAACTCCGCCTGCTCACGAACCTGATCATCTGAACGGGCGATTTCCGCACCCAGTGTCGGCAAAGCACAGCCCGATTCAGGCTGCTCCACGTGAGCCATGCTCAGGTACTGTTTAAGACAGCGTTCCAGCCGTTCACGGTCCGGCGCTCCCTGCCCTCCCAGTCGCTCAAGGCTCTGACACAGTTCGCGCTCGACGATGGCGGTGAACAGCTCGTTTTTCGACGAGAAGTGACTATAGAACGCCGCGCCACTCAGGCCGATAGCCTTCATCAAACCATCGACACCGACTGTGGAAAAGCCTGAGCGCTTGGCTGACAGTGCGCTGCTGTTCAGCAGTTTTTCTCGGGTTTCCAGCTTGTGACCGGCGGAATACCGCATGTGCTTACCCTCTTGATCGACCGCCTTGACGTTGTCCGGATCCTAGCATAACGTTCGTTCACTTAACGATCGTTTACTAAAGGGATCTACCCATGAATAACAAGAAGGTCGTGTTGGTGGTGGGTGCTGGCGATGCCACCGGTGGAGCGATTGCCAAGCGCTTTGCCAGAGAAGGTTTTATCGCTTGCGTCACCCGGCGCAGTGCCGACAAATTGCAGCCGCTGGTCGAGGCGATTCAGGCCGAGGGTGGCGAAGCTCACGGCTTTGCCTGCGATGCGCGCAAGGAAGAAGACGTCATTGCGTTGATTGAAGAGATCGAAACCCGTCTCGGCCCGATCGAGGCGTTTGTCTTCAACATCGGCGCCAACGTGCCTTGCAGCATTCTTGAAGAAACTGCGCGCAAGTATTTCAAGATCTGGGAAATGGCCTGTTTCTCGGGTTTTCTCAATGCCCGCGAAGTGGCCAAGCGCATGGTCACGCGCCAGCGCGGCACCATTCTGTTCACTGGCGCCACCGCCGGGCTGCGCGGTGCTTCCGGATTTGCCGCGTTTGCCGGCGCCAAACACGGTATCCGTGCACTGGCACAAAGCATGGCGCGCGAGTTGGGCCCGCTGAACATCCACGTCGCCCATGTAGTGGTCGATGGCGCGATCGATACCGACTTTATCCGTAACAGTTTCCCCGAGAAGTACGCGACCAAAGATCAGGACGGTATTCTCAATCCCGAACACATCGCCGAAAACTATTGGTATCTGCACAGTCAGCCACGGGATGCCTGGACCTTCGAGCTGGATCTGCGCCCATGGAACGAACGCTGGTAAACCCCGCCCCCTCCATAACAATAAAGAGAGCGCAGCGAAGATGACGAAAACCGTGGAGTTCTATTTCGACCTCGGCAGCCCTGCCACCTATCTGGCTTACACCCAGTTACCGAAAATATGTGCCGCAACTCAAAGCGAGCTGATCTACATCCCGATGCTGCTGGGCGGCGTGTTCAAGGCGACCGGCAACGCATCACCGGCAATGATTCCGGCGAAGGGCCGCTACATGTTTCAGGATCTCGATCGCTACGCCAAGCGCTATGGCGTTCCGCTGAAATTCAATCCGCACTTCCCGATCAACACGCTGATGCTGATGCGCGCGGTCACCGGCATCCAACTGCGCCAGCCGGAACGCTTTCATGCGTTTATCGATTGTCTGTTCAAGGCATTGTGGGTGGAGGGACGACCTCTCGATGAGCCGGCAACTGTCGCTGCGGTATTGAGCGAACACGGATTCGATCCCAATGAAGTCTTGGCCCTGACTAACGACGAGTCGGTCAAGGCTGTACTCAAAGAGAATACCGAGACGGCGGTTAAACGCGGTGTGTTTGGCGCGCCGAGCATGTTTATCGGCAATCAGTTGTTCTTCGGTCAGGACCGCCTCGATTTCGTCGAAGAAGCCCTGCGTCAGGCTTAGAAAAACCACAGAACCCGGACGCTGCCAGCAGCGCCCGGGTTTCAGCCACTCAGATCGCCGCTGTGCGCGTGTTCAGCCACTCCAGCGCAGCGCCTTCCAGCAACGGACTCAGACGCTCACGTACTTCAGCGTGATAGGCGTTGAACCACTGCTTCTCTTCCTGCGTGAGCAAGGATGGCTCCAGGCAGCGCGTGTCGATCGGGCACAGGGTCAAGGTTTCAAACTTGAGAAACTCACCGAACTCGCTGCTTCCCGCCTCGCGGTTCATCGCCAGGTTCTCGATGCGCACGCCCCAACGACCCGGACGATAGGTGCCCGGTTCAATCGAGGTGATCATCCCCGGTTGCATCGCCGTTTGCGGTGCCGGTGCTGCCTGATAGGCGATCACCTGCGGGCCTTCGTGCACGTTGAGGAAATAGCCGACCCCATGACCGGTGCCGTGACCGTAATCCACGCTTTCCGCCCAGATCGGTGCGCGGGCGATGGCGTCGAGCAACGGCGACAGAATGCCTTTCGGGAACTGCGCCCGCGACAGCGCGATCACGCCTTTGAGCACACGCGTGCAGTCACGCTTCTGCTCAGCCGTCGGCGTACCGACCGGTACCATTCGAGTGATGTCGGTGGTGCCACCCAGGTACTGGCCGCCCGAGTCGATCAGCAGCAAGCCGTCACCCTCGATCACCGCGTGTTCTTCTTCGGTGGCGTGATAGTGCGGCATCGCGCCATTGGCGTTAAACGCGGCAATCGTGTTGAAGCTCAGCGACACGTAATCCGGACGGCGCTCACGGGCAGCGGTGAGTTTTTCGTCGATGGTCAGTTCGGTGATGCGTTCACGGCCCCAGGCCGATTCCAGCCAGGCGAAGAATTCGCACAACGCCGCGCCATCCTGCTCCATGGCCTTGCGGATATGCTGCGCATCAGCCTCGCTTTTTTGCGATTTGGCGAGGGTGGTCGGGTTCAAGCCTTCGACCAGTTTCACCGCACTGTCCAGGTTATCCAGCAAACCGCTGGTCACCCGCGCCGGGTCCACCAGCAGGCTCGCGCCGCTCGGTACAGCGCGCAAGGCGTCGGCGACTTCACGGTAATCGCGCAGGGTCACGCCGTCCCGCTCCAGCACCGCACGCAGCTCGGCATCGACTTTGCTCAAGGCCACGAACAGCGTTGCTTGCTGTTGATTGATCAACGCAAAAGAAACAAACACTGGGTTGAACGACACATCGCCGCCACGCAGGTTGAACAGCCAGGCGATGTCATCGAGGGTGGCGATGAAATGCCAGTCGGCACCGCGCTCGCGCAAGGTCTCACGCAGTTTGGAGAGTTTCTCGCCACGGCTGACCGTCGCTTGCGGTGGCAGATGCTGATAGATCGGCGCATTCGGTAGGCTCGGGCGGTCCGCCCAGACTTCATTCAACAAGTCGATGTCGGTACGCAGACGCGCGCCGCGAGCCTCAAGCTTGCTGCTCAGCGTCCGCGCCGAAGCCACGGCCATCACCGCACCATCGACCGCCACCACACCACCTTCCGGTGTCTGCTCCGCCAGCCAGTCCAGCGGGCTCGGCTGCCCCGGTTGCAGCTTGACCAGCTCGATGCCGCTGCCCTTGAGTTCCTTGGTCGCCTGCTCCCAGTAACGACTGTCGGCCCAGACCCCGGCGAAATCAGCAGTAACGATCAAAGTGCCGACCGATCCATGAAAGCCCGACAGCCATTGCCGCCCTTGCCAGTAACCCGGCAGGTATTCCGACAGATGCGGGTCGGCCGATGGCACCAGCAACGCATGAATGCCTTCGCGGCGCATCAGTTCACGGGTGTGCGCCAGGCGCTGGGGAACCGATCCTTCGGTCAAAGTCTGGGTACTCATCATGTCTCCTGCCAATCACTTCATCGTTATTGTTCGTAGCCGTGGAATTCGGCTGGTTAAAGCCCTGTCGCCCAGAATGCCGGGGCACTGGTGCAGGCAGTCTTGATCAGTTCTACTGCTTGATCGATATCCTCGGCGGTGGTGAACCGGCCGAGGCTCAGGCGAATGGTGCGACCGGCCAGCCGGGCGTCGTGCCCCAGTGCCAGCAGCACGTGGGAGGGTGTGTTGCTTGCCGAGTTGCAGGCCGAGGTCGCGGAAAACGCGATCGAATGGCTCAACGCCGCACTGTTGAATTCACCTTCGCTGAAGGTCAGGCTCAGGGTATGCGGGATGCGCTGGCTGACGCTGCCATTGAGGCGCACGCCCGGCAGGCTCAGCAACGGTTCAAGCAAGCGTTCGCGCAGCGCCACGATGGACTTTTTCTCGGCATCGAATTCGGCTGCGGCCAAGGCGAACGCCGCGCCCATGCCGGCGATCTGATGCGTCGCCAGGGTCCCGGAGCGCAGGCCGCCTTCGTGGCCGCCGCCATGAATCTGCGCCTGCAAACGCTGCTGCGCGCGGGGGCCGACATATAGCGCGCCGATGCCTTTGGGGCCGTAGAGCTTGTGCGCCGAAAACGACATCAAGTCCACCGGCCACTGCTGCAGATCGATCGCCACTTTGCCGGCGCCCTGCGCAGCATCGACATGGAACAACGCGCCACGGCCGCGCACGACTTCACCGATCGCCGGGATATCGTTGAGCGTGCCGAGTTCGTTGTTGACCAGCATCAGCGACACCAGAAAGGTGTCGTCGCGCATGGCTTCGCTGACCGCCTGCGGAGTGATCAGGCCATCGGCGTCCGGTACCAGATAGGTCACCGCGACGCCGGCATCCTGCAATTGCCGGGCGGTATCGAGAATGGCTTTGTGTTCGATCTGACTGGTAATGATGTGGCCGCCGGCAACGCCGCGGGCCTGGGCCACGCCCTTGAGGGCGAGGTTGTTGGATTCGGTGGCGCCGGAGGTCCAGACGATCTGCGCGGCCTCGGCGCCCACCAGTTCGGCGACTTGCCGACGGGCGTGCTCGACCGTGTGCCGGGCCTGCTGGCCGAAGGCATGGGAGCTGGACGCCGGGTTGCCGAAGTTACCGTGAAACCCCAGACAATCGATCATCACCTGGATGACCCGCTCGTCCACCGGGGTGGTGGCGGCGTAATCGAAATACAACGGACGTTTATTCATAAAAGACTCGCAGAGCGTGTTCCGGGATCAGGAGGCTCGTGTCTGCAAACGGCGCAGCGCAGCCTTGTGAGCTGCGCCTGGGTTCGAGACCGTCATCATTACCTGATCGGATGCCGTTAAAGAAGAACAACTTCATTTAAAAGTGCGTAGGAACGCTCCTGAAGCCGAGCTTAACAGGCATCGGGCCGGCGGTTGAAGCAATGCGTCAGTGAAAGCTTTCGAGAAGTAACGGGTACAGCGAAATCACCAACAGCGCCGCCATGCCCCAGTTGAACACGCGCAACCAGCGCGGGTCCTTCAGCACATTGCGCAGCAGCGTGCCGCACGCCGCCCAGACGCCGACGCTGGGCAGGTTGATGATGGCGAACACGGCAGCGATCACCACGACGTTGGTGAAATAACCCTGCATCGGCGTGTAGGTGCTGATCGCACCGATGGCCATGATCCAGGCCTTGGGATTGACCCACTGAAACGCGGCGGCACCGAGATAACTGATCGGCTTGGCCTCACCTTCGACGCCTTCGCCGACCGGGCCCGAGTGGGCGATTTTCCACGCCAGATACAACAGATATGCGGCGCCGAGATAGCGCAGCACCGTGTAGAGAATCGGGTAAGTCTGGAACACCGCGCCCAGGCCAAAGCCCACGGCGACCACCAAGACGAAGAAACCGCAGGTGATGCCGAGCATGTGAGGAATGGTGCGGTTGAAGCCGAAGTTCACGCCCGATGCCAGCAACATGGTGTTGTTCGGCCCCGGTGTAATCGAGGTGACAAGGGCAAACAGGGCAAAGCCCAACAGCAGGTCAAGCGAGAGGGTCATGGGAGCAATCCGTCAGGGGTCATTCAGGTATTGACCCTATCGCACGGCGGCCCGCGAACCCACGGACAGTTACGCGAAAATTCGAGCAGTACAGTTTTCGATTAACTTGGACGACCGTGCAGCTGTATTGCACGCCCGGCGCTCATTTCAGCTTTCTTGTCGAATTGCGATTCGCCCAGCAGCGCAGCTTTCTTCGCGTGATATTCGTCGAAGGACAAGCCGCTGCGGTTCAGCGCTTCCATCGCCAGTTCGCGGGTTTCTTCGGCGGTGTACGGCCGTTGTTCGGGGGACACGTGGGTCGCGCAACCGGCGAGTACGGAGACAGCGAGCAGCAGCGAAACAGGCAGTAAACGATTCATGGGGAGCGTCCTGGCGAGCGGTGGTAGTCGATGGACAAAGGCTACGCCCGCGCCCGTCCGGGCAAAAATCAACGCTCTCAATAGTGGCTATCAGGATTTCAGCTTGATCGGCGCTATATCTCCTAACGATCTATAAATATCGATTAACGTTCTTTTACGGAATAACCAGCAGCCGCTATAAATCCCTGCACACGGCAAACAACTGTTGCTCCAGCAACTGTTGCCCAGGCAACAGCAGATCAACAAACCCGCCTGATATCCGCACCACCGGCTCACGGCACAATGCTCAAGCCCAGGTAAACCGGGCCTCTCAGGAATTGGTACAGCGCTTGCTCAAGCCTTGGCACTGACTCACTGCTCGCTGAGCAACTGTTGATAAAAAGGAACTCATCATGTCGCGTCCCCTGAAAGTCGTTGCCCTGTCCGGCGGCACCTGGCGTCCCTCCCGCACTCTGGTGCTGACCCAAGCACTGCTGGCCGAACTGGCCGGGCATTTGCCGATCGACAGTCACCTGATCGAACTGGGTGACATTGCCCGGCCATTGGGTGGTGCCCTGTCGCGTCAGGAACTGAGCGCCGAGGTCGAAGCCGAACTGCAAGCCATCGAACAGGCCGATCTGCTGATCGTCGCCGCGCCGGTGTATCGCGGTTCCTACCCGGGCCTGCTCAAGCATCTGTTCGACCTGATCGACCTCAACGCGCTGATCGACACCCCGGTGTTGCTCGCCGCCACCGGTGGCAGCGAGCGCCATGCGCTGGTGCTCGATCACCAGTTGCGGCCCCTGTTCAGTTTCTTCCAGGCGGTGACCCTGCCGATCGGGGTCTACGCCACCGAGGCCGATTTCGCCGACTACCAGATCACCAGCGAACCGCTGAAAGCGCGGATTCGCCTGGCCGCCGAACGCGCCGCGCCGCTGTTCGGCACGCAAATCAAACCGTTGCTGAAAATCGCATAAGGAGCTGTTCATGGATGTTTTCTGGTTCCTGCCGACCCACGGCGACGGACATTACCTGGGCACCACCCAAGGCGCCCGCCCGGTCACCCTGAATTATCTGAAGCAAGTGGCGCAAGCCGCCGACAGCCTCGGCTACCACGGCGTGCTGATTCCCACCGGGCGCTCCTGCGAAGACTCGTGGGTGATCGCTTCGGCGCTGGTGCCGCTGACCGAACGCCTGCGTTATCTAGTGGCGATCCGTCCGGGGATCATTTCGCCCACCGTTTCGGCGCGCATGGCGGCGACGCTCGATCGACTGTCCAACGGCCGTCTGCTGATCAACGTGGTGACCGGCGGCGACCCTGACGAAAACCGTGGCGACGGCAGCTTCCTCAGCCACAGCGAACGCTACGAAGTCACCGACGAATTCCTCAGGATCTGGCGCCGGGTGCTGCAGGGCGAATCGGTGGATTTCGAAGGCAAGCACCTGAAAGTGCAGAACGCCAAAGCCCTTTATCCGCCAGTGCAGAAACCCTATCCGCCGCTGTATTTCGGTGGCTCGTCCGACGCCGCGCATGACCTCGCTGCCGAGCAAGTCGACGTGTACCTGACCTGGGGCGAACCGCCCGCCGCCGTCGCCGAAAAACTCGCCGATGTCCGCGAACGTGCGGCGCGGCACGGGCGCAAGGTGAAGTTCGGGATTCGACTGCACGTCATCGTCCGCGAGACCGCCGAAGAAGCGTGGAAGGCGGCGGACAAACTGATCGAGCACATCAGCGACGAGACCATCGAGGCCGCGCAGAAATCCTTCTCGCGCTTTGACTCTGAAGGCCAGCGGCGCATGGCGGCGTTGCATGACGGGCGTCGCGACAACCTGGAAATCGCCCCCAACCTGTGGGCCGGCGTCGGTCTGGTACGCGGCGGTGCCGGTACCGCGCTGGTGGGCGATCCGCAGCAAGTGGCCGCGCGGATCAAGGAGTACGCCGACCTCGGTATCGAGAGCTTCATCTTCTCCGGCTATCCGCACCTGGAAGAGGCCTACCGCTTTGCCGAACTGGTATTCCCGTTGCTGCCCGAGCCGTACGCGAGCCTGGCTGGACGCGGCGTGACCAACCTCACCGGGCCGTTTGGCGAAATGATTGCCAACGATGTGTTGCCCACCAAGTCCTGACCCGACACAAACTCTGTAGGAGCTGCCGCAGGCTGCGATCTGTTGATCTTGCTTGTAAAAATCAAAGTCAAAAGATCGCAGCCTGCGGCAGCTCCTACACGGAAGTTGTAGAACATAGGAGATTTGGTGTGACCGCCAAACCACAAAGCACCCTGCTCTCCCCGCTGCAGAACGCGCGTCAACTGGCCGCCGAATTCGCCCTCACCGCCGTCGAGCGTGACGAGCGCGGCGGCACACCGAAGGCCGAGCGCGATGCCCTGCGCGACAGCGGCCTGCTGGCCCTGAGCATTCCCACCCGCTACGGCGGCCTCGGCGCGACATGGAGCGAAACCCTGCAAGTCGTGCGCGAGTTCGCCAAGGTCGACAGTTCCATCGCCCACGTTTTCGGTTTTCATCACCTGATGCTCGCCACCGTGCGCCTGTTCTCTCGCCCCGAACAATGGCAGCCGTGGTTCGAACAGACCGCGCGGCAGAATTGGTTCTGGGGCAACGCGCTCAACCCGCTCGACACTCGCACCGTGGTCAAGGACTTCGGCGGTTGGCGCGAATTTTCCGGGAAGAAAAGCTTCTGCTCCGGCGCCAGCGATTCGCAGATGCTGATCGCCTCGGCGGTGGACGAAAGTGCCGGCGGCAAATTGCTGATCGCGGCGATCCCCAGCGGACGCAGCGGCATCACCCTGCACGACGACTGGAACAACATTGGCCAGCGCCAGACCGACAGTGGCAGCGCCACGTTCGAGCGGGTGCGGGTCGAAGAATCCGAGTTGCTGCTTGACCCCGGCCCGTTGAGCACACCGTTCGCTTGCCTGCGTCCGCTGATCGCGCAACTGACCTTCACTCACATGTTCCTCGGCATCGCCGAAGGTGCGTTTGAGGAAGCACGGCAGTACACGCTGAGCGAAACCCGGCTTTGGCACAGATCCGCCGCCCGCAATGTGCGTGAAGATCCGTACGTGCTCGCGCATTACGGCGAGTTCTGGGTCGCGCTGGAAGGCATCCGCCTGCTGGTCGAACGGGCTGCCGCGTTGCTCGACGAGGCCTGGGCCAAAGGCCCGAGCCTGACTGCAGAAGAGCGCGGACATCTGGCCACGGCGATTGCCACCGCCAAGGTCGCCGCCAGTCGTCAGGGGCTGGAGATTTGCAGTCGTTTGTTCGAAGTCACCGGCGCACGTTCGACCCACGCCTCGCTGCGTCTCGACCGACACTGGCGCAACCTGCGCACGCAGACCCTGCACGACCCGCTCGACTACAAACTACACGAGCTGGGCGACTGGGCGCTGAATCAGGCGCTGCCGGTGCCGACGTTCTATTCCTGATCTTGCCTTTAATGGAGCGAGTCCCATGCAACTGCTGACCCTTCCGCCCTCACCCGCTCTGGCGACGTCGATCCGCGCCACCGCGCAGGTTTTCGAAGACCCGAAATCCCAGGCCCTGCTGGCGCATCTGCAACAAGTCGCGCCGAGCGAAGCCAGCGTGCTGATCATCGGCGAGACCGGCACCGGCAAGGAACTGGTGGCGCGGCACATCCACAACCTGAGCCACCGCCGGCATCGGCCATTTGTCGCGGTGAACTGCGGCGCGTTCTCCGAATCGCTGGTGGAGGCCGAGCTGTTCGGCCATGAGAAAGGTGCGTTCACCGGCGCGCTCAGCGCCAAGGCCGGCTGGTTCGAAGAGGCGGACGGCGGCACCTTGTTCCTCGACGAAATCGGCGATTTGCCGATGGCGATTCAGGTCAAGTTGCTGCGGGTGCTGCAGGAGCGTGAAGTGGTACGCCTCGGCTCGCGCAAGAGCATTCCGATCGATGTGCGCGTGCTGGCCGCGACCAACGTGCAACTTGAGAAAGCGATCAATGCCGGCAACTTTCGCGAAGACCTGTTCTACCGGTTGAACGTGGTCAATCTGGAACTCAGTCCGCTGCGCGAGCGGCCCGGCGATATCCTGCCGCTGACCCGGCATTTCATCGAGGCCTACAGCCAGCGCCTCGGTTACGGACGGGTCAGCATCAGCCCCGGTGCCGAACAGAAACTGCGCAGCTACAGTTGGCCGGGGAACATCCGCGAACTGGAAAACGTCATCCATCACACCTTGTTGATCTGCCGCAACGGCGTGATCGAGCGCGACGATCTGCGCCTGTCGAACCTGCGCATCGAGCGCCCGGATGATCAGCAGTCGAACACCGACGATTCACCGGAAGCGTTGCTGGAGCGAGCCTTCCAGAAGCTCTTCGAACAACAGGCCGGCGCCCTCCACGAAAAGGTCGAAGACGCCCTGCTGCGTGCCGCCTATCGCTTCTGCCATTACAACCAGGTGCACACCGCCGCGCTACTCGGCCTGAGCCGCAACGTCACGCGCACGCGGCTGATCAAGATCGGCGAACTGGCGGTGAACAAGCGGCGACTCACGGAGAACCTGCACGGTGAACGCCTGATCCAGTTGTCGATCTAGCCGACCAGGTTGCAGTGCAGCGCATCGTCATGACTGCGGGCGATGCTGCTCAACACCTGGAATGAATTGAAGGTCACGGTTTTCGCCTGATGGGCGCGGATCAGTTGCCAGAAATCCTGCTCGCCGCTTTCAAAGCTACAGAACGCCGCCTCCCCGGCCTCGCGGCTCTGCCACTGCAGCAAGCTCAGCACCCGCCGACCGTCGTCGCTGACCTGGACGCTGGCGCTGACAAAACCTGCATAACGCTGCGCCAGGTGTTCGCTCTGCTGCGCCAGCGCACAGACCAATGCAGGTTGCTGGCGCGGCTCGATCTCGAATTCGATCAATTGGGTAAAGCTGCGATTTTTCGCTGAGGTTTGCATGAGAAGTCCCCACTCATCGTAAGCCGAGTCTTGCGACTCGAAGGCCTGCAGGGTAAAACCTCTAGTTAAGTCAAGGTCAAGAGTCATTTTGCAAAATGATCACCAAGGAAAACCTGCACAAGCAACTCACCGTGGGCGAAGTCGCCGCGCGCAGCGGAGTCGCGGTCACTGCCCTGCACTTTTATGAATCGAAAGGCCTGATCACCAGCCAGCGCAATGCCGGCAATCAGCGACGTTATCCACGGGCAGTGTTGCGCCGGGTGGCGTTGATCAAGGTCGCGCAGCGCCTGGGTATTCCGCTGGCAGAGATTGGCGAGGCGCTGAAAACCCTCCCGGACGACCGCGCGCCGACAGCGGCAGACTGGAAAATCCTGTCCGAGCAGTGGCGACGGGAGCTGGATGAGCGGATCAACCAATTGACCCTGTTGCGCGACCGGCTCACCGGTTGTATCGGTTGTGGGTGTCTGTCGATGGAAGCCTGCCCGCTGCGCAACCAGGGCGATGTGCTCGGTGAGCAGGGGCCGGGGGCGCATTTCCTCGGCTGACTGCTCGTCGGGGAAAAATCCTGGCCGCGCAGACAGTTCTATAGTGAATCTTCCACAAATCCGGTGGAGCCATACCTCGCAAAACAAAAACAGGGAGAACGTCATGAGCGTCAAACCCATTCCCGAGGGGTATCACAGCATTACCCCGTACCTCGGCATCCTCAAGGCTGCCGAAGCCATCGAGTTCTACAAGAAAGCCTTCGGCGCCACGCAGGTCATGCGCCTGGACATGCCCGACGGGCGCGTCGGCCACGCCGAACTGCGCATTGGCGACAGCGCGATCATGCTCGGCACGCCGTGCGATCAAGGGCCGTTGAGCGATCCGGACAACGCCGTGGCCGTTGGTCTGCATCTGTACGTCACCGATGTCGACAAGTCCTTTCAACGAGCCCTGGATGCCGGGGCGAAAGCGGTGTCGGAGGTCAAGAACCAGTTTTATGGCGATCGCAGCGGGACGCTGAAGGATCCGTATGGTCATGTGTGGTTTCTGGCGACGCGCAAGGAGGATCTGACGGAAGAGCAGATCAAGCAGCGGGCGATGGAGATGTTCAGTCAGGGTTGAGATCTTCAGGGTTTGGGCTGGCCTCTTCGCGGGCAAGCCCGCTCCCACAGGGATCTCTGGTGTTTATACGATGGGTGTCACACAGAAAAACACTGTGGGAGCGGGCTTGCCCGCGAAGGGGCCAGCCCTGACGACACACATCACACTTCATGAACCACCACACCACGCTTCAACCCTTGCCCCGAATGTCGAACACTTTCAGGATGCATCCCACCCGCACCTGAACAAGGATCAGCCCGATGTTTGCCGGATTCGACAAAGACCAGCGCCACGTCAACGGCGTCGACATCGCCTATCGCCTCGGCGGCAGCGGCCCGGGGCTGTTGCTGTTGCACGGGCACCCGCAGACCCACGTGATCTGGCACAAGATTGCCGAACAACTGGCCGAGCACTTCACCGTGGTCGCCGCCGACCTGCGCGGCTACGGCGACAGCGCCCGCCCGGCGGCCGATGAACAACATCGTAATTACTCAAAACGCGAAATGGCCAGGGACAACCTCGAGTTGATGCAGGCGCTGGGCTTCGAACAGTTCTCGATTCTGGCCCACGACCGTGGCGCGCGGGTCGCCCATCGCCTGGCCCTCGACCACCGCACTGCGGTGCAGCGAATGATGCTGCTGGACATCGCCCCGACCCTGGCGATGTACACCCAGACCAACGAAGCCTTTGCCCGCGCCTATTGGCACTGGTTCTTCCTGATCCGCCCGGCGCCGTTGCCGGAAACCCTGATCGAAGCCGATCCCGCGGCCTATCTGCGCAGCGTGATGGGCAGCCGCAGCGCCGGACTTGCGCCGTTCACCGAGCCTGCGTTCAGCGAATACCTGCGCTGCCTGCAACGTCCCGGCAGTGCCCGGGGCATTTGCGAGGATTACCGCGCCAGCGCAAGTATCGATCTGGAACATGACCGCGCCGACATCGCTGCCGGCCATCATCTTGACCTGCCGTTGCGGGTGTTGTGGGGCGCCGAAGGCACGGTCGGCCGTTGCTTCGATCCGCTCAAGGAATGGCAGCACGTGGCAACCGACGTCAGCGGCAAAGCGTTGCCCGCCGGGCATTATCTGGCCGAGGAAGTGCCCGAACTGTTGCTCGCCGAGGCGCTGGATTTCCTGCGCTGAATCGAGCCCTGCATGGCCGGTGCTATGCTGGCGGCCTGTGCCGCCAATGCTCGTTCCCACATGTCCCAGAACCAAGACCCCGTGCCCCTGCCCGAAGACCTGCGCGTGCTGCTGACCGTGATCCGCAAGAACGGTTTCGCCGCCGCTGCCGATGAGCTGGGCCTGTCCCCGGCCTACGTCAGCAAACGCATTCAGATTCTCGAATCGACCCTCGGCACTCGCCTGCTGCACCGCACCAGTCGTCGCGTGTCGCTGACCGAGGACGGCGAGCGGGTGCAGCGCTGGGCCTTGCGTATTCTCGATGACTTCCAGCAACTGCGCGACGACCTCGCCGACGCCCACGACAGCCCGCGCGGGCGCCTGCACATTTGCAGCAGTTTCGGTTTCGGCCGTAACCATGTGGCGCCTGCGGTTTCACGGCTGGCCGAGCTTCACCCGCAATTGCAGATTCGCCTGGACTTGTTCGACCGCGCGGTGGATATCGTCAACGAAGGTTTTGATCTGGAAATCCGCGTCGGCGACGACCTGCCCGGTCAGCACATCGGCCGGCAACTGGTGAGCAACCGCCGGGTGCTGTGCGCAGCGCCCGAATACCTTGAGCGCCGCGGCACACCGCAAACGCTGGACGATCTGCAACAGCATGACTGCCTGGTGATCAAGGAGCGCGACAACGCCTTCGGCATCTGGCATCTGGATCGCGACGGTACGCCGGAAAGCGTGCGGGTCAGCGGGCCGTTATCGTCCAACAACGGCGAGATCGTCCTGCAATGGGCGCTCGACGGACGCGGCGTGTTGCTGCGTTCGTTGTGGGATGTGAAACCGTTGCTGGATCAGGGCCGACTGCTGCCGGTGCTGGCCGATTACAGCCAGAGCGCCAACGTCTGGGCGGTGTACCCGACGCGGCTGGCCAACTCCGGGAAGCTGCGGGCGTGTGTGGAGTTTTTGCAGGGGCATTTCAAGGATCTTTCTCTGTAACCCAAACACCACAAAACCTTGTGGGAGCTGGCTTGCCAGCGAAGGCGTCAGCCCAGCCGATATAAATGCTGGATGTGCTGGCCTCATCGCTGGCAAGCCAGCTCCCACAGGGTCAAAGGTGTGTCAGGTCAGCCATGGGTTGGCAGCCAGGTGTTCGCGCTCGAACGCCTCGATCTGCTGACGCCGCTGCAAGGTACTGCCAATCGCATCCAGTCCCAACAACAGTGCGGTCTTGCGCAAGCCATCAATCTGGAAATCGATGACTTCACCGTCCGCCAGACGAATCTGCTGCGCCTCCAGATCCAAATTGATCCGGGCCGTTTCAGGCTGACTCACCAGCCGGCCGATACGCTGCACCTGCGGCTCATCCAGCGTGATCAGCAACACCCCGTTGCGCTGGCAGTTATCGTAGAAAATTCCGGCAAAGCTGCTGCCGATCAGCGCGCGAATGCCCATTTGCTGCAACCCCCACACCGCGTGTTCGCGGCTGGAACCGCAACCGAAATTCGCCCCGACCACCAGGAAACTCGCGCCCTGCCAGGCCGGTTGGTTCAGCACGAATTCCGGGTTGGGCGTACCGTCGGCGAGAAAGCGCAGATCGAAAAACAGTCCACGATCCAGGCCCTGACGGTCGATGCCCTTGAGGAATTGCTTGGGCATGATCACGTCGGTATCGACGTTGGCCGCGAGCAGCGGCGCGGCCTGGCCGCTGACTTGCGTGAAGGGTTGCAGACTCATGGGCGTTCTCCAAAGTGGCGGATGTCGGTGAGGTGGCCGCTGATCGCCGCGGCAGCGACCATCGCCGGGCTCATCAGATGAGTGCGCGCTCCGGCGCCTTGGCGGCCTTCGAAATTGCGATTGGTGCTGGAAGCGCAGCGGTCGCCTGGCGCGAGCACGTCATCGTTCATCGCCAGGCACATCGAGCAGCCGGACTGACGCCATTCAAAGCCTGCATCAATAAAGATCTGCGCCAGCCCTTCGGCCTCGGCCTGAGCGCGCACTTCGCTGGAACCGGGCACGATCATCGCCCGCACATGCCCGGCCACCTGCCGACCGCGCACCACGCTGGCAGCGTCACGCAAATCCTCGATCCGCGCATTGGTGCAGGAGCCGATAAAAGCGTGACTGATGACGATATCGCGCAGCGCCATTCCCGGCTCCAGGCCCATGTAATACAGGGCGCGGCGCATGTCCTGACGCAGGATCGGATCGTCGATACTTTGCGGGTCCGGCACCTGCGCACCGATCGGCGCCGCCTGATCGGGGCTGGTGCCCCAGGTGACCATCGGTTCCAGCAGGCTGGCGTCGAGGTGGATTTCGCGGTCGAACACGGCGCCGGGATCGCTGCGCAGTTCACGCCATTTTTCCACGCCGCGCACCCACCGTTCGCCTTGTGGTGCGCGGGGCTTGCCCTTGAGATAAGCAAAGACTTTTTCGTCCGGCGCCATGAACGCGCCGCGTGCGCCGGCCTCCACCGCCATGTTGCAAATGGTCATCCGCGCTTCAACGCTCAGCGCATCGATGGTCGAACCGCAGAACTCGATCGCATAGCCAGTGGCGCCCGACGCACCGATGCGGCCGATCAGCGCCATGATCACGTCCTTCGACGTCAGCCCCGGCGCCAGCTCGCCATCCACCGTCACGCGCAGGCTTTTCAGACGCTTGTAGACCAGCGTCTGCGAGGCCAGCAGGTGCTCGATTTCCGAGGTGCCAATGCCAAACCCGAACGCCCCCAGCGCACCGTACGTGGTGGTGTGGCTGTCGCCAGCGGCGATGACCATGCCCGGCAGGATGAAGCCCTGCTCGGGGGCGATCACATGCTCGATGCCCTGACGCTTGTCGAGGATATCCAGCAGTTCGATGCCGAAGTCCCGGCAGTTTTCCGCCAGATACGACACCTGCCGCGCACCGCCGGCATCAGGCATCGCCGCCACCCGTTTGGGGGCGGTCGGGTTGACGTGATCGACCACCGCCAGCGCCGTGCCGGGCCGCCATACCTTGCGCCCGGCGGCACGCAAGCCGCTGAACGCCTGCGGGCTGGTGTATTCGTTGATCACCTGGCGATCGATATACAGCAGCACATGGCCCTGATCGTCGAGGCGGCACACGGTGTGCGAATCGATGTGTTTGTCGTAGAGGGTTCTGGGGCTCATCAGGGCGCTCGCTCGGGGAATCCAGTGATTTCCATCATAAGGAGCGCGAACCGGCCATCAATTGCCTGACAGTGAGTGCCACATTCATGAATCGTGTTTGATCTGACGACCCGCAAAATCCTGTAGGAGCTGTCGAGTGCAACGAGGCTGCGATCTTTTGATCCTGTTTTTACAGACCAGGATCAAAAGATCGCAGCGTGCCGCAGCTCCTACAGAGGGATCTCGTCGCTCCCTGCGAAGTGCGAAACATTTGCTTTCATATCACCTTTCGGGATTTGTCCGGCTCATCCGTCCTATAGAGATGCAGGCCGTTCGCACAGGCAACAGCCACGACCGCGCCTTTTGCGGACACCCGCGCTGCGAAGCCCGTAGCCGCGTGCCCTTTCATCGAAATCAAGACGCGCAATCATGTCGAAGAAATCCCGTTCCAAACTGTGGTTCCTGGTGCATAGCTGGCTCGCGCTGCCGATCTGGTTTTTTGTCCTGATCGTCTGTGTCACCGGCACGCTGGCGGTGGTCAGCCAGGAAATCGTCTGGCTGGCCAACCCGCAAATGCGCGCCAGTCAGCCGTCGGATGACGCACCGCGGCTCAGTTACGATCAAGTGCTGGCCGCGATCAAACAGGCCGAACCGCAGACGCTGGTGGAAAGCATCAGCCGCCCCGACGAATCGCACTTCGCCCTCGACGTCGAGGTCAGCTACCCCGACGGCCGCTCGCAGACGGTCTACGTCAACCCGTACACCGGGGTGATTCAGGGCCCGGCGCCGGACTTCAACTTCAAGGCGTTCACCCGTGCCCTGCACGGCTGGTGGCTGGTGCCGTTCACCAACGGTTTCAGCTGGGGCTGGTACCTGGTGTCGTTCCTCGGCCTGCCGATGCTCGCTTCGCTGGTGACCGGGCTGGTGGTGTACAAGCGCTTCTGGAAAGGCTTCTTCAAACCCACCCTGCGTTTTCGCCACGGCGCGCGGATCTTCTGGGGCGACTTCCATCGACTGAGCGGCATCTGGTCGATCTGGTTCATCGCGGTGATCTCGATCACCGGCACCTGGTTTCTGATTCAGGCCATTCTGGCCGACAACCAGGTGTCCATCAGCAGCGAGCCGATCATTCCCGCCATGTCCCGGGAAAGCGTACCGATGTCGAGCGACGCCAGTCCTCCCCCACGGATCAGCCTTGATCGCGCGGTACAGATCGCCGAACAGCACATCCCCGGGCTGGAAGTCAGCTTCGTCAGCCTGCCGGGCAATGCCTACAGCCACTTGAGCCTTGGCGGGCGCGGCTGGTACCCACTGATGTTCCAGACCGCCACGCTTAACCCGTACAACGGTGACATGGCCGCCACCCGACTGCTTACTGACCGTTCCTCGCTGGAGTTCGTCACCGAGTCGATGCGCCCGTTGCACACCGGTGATTTCGGCGGTCTGTGGATCAAACTGATCTGGTTCTTCTTCGGCCTGCTGCTGAGCATGATGGTCCTCAGCGGCCTGTTGATCTGGACCAAGCGCACCGCGCTGGCCACCGCCAACGCGCTCAAGCGCGAGAATAAAAAGGCCCGCAGCCCACGCGTCAGCCGTGAACCGGCGGAGGTCAGCCTGTGAGCCCGTCCAACCGCACTGCCCCACCGTCCGCCTTGCGCCGCTTCTGGCACAAATGGCGCTTTCATCTGAACGCCCTGTTGCTGCTGATTCCGTTGGGCTTCATGCCCAAGTACTTCGCCGATGCCGCGCTGTTTCGCGGTGACGTCGGCCTCGGTGAGCATGAGGTCGGCGAGATCCAGGTCGGCCCGTGGAGCCTGCGCCTGGCCGAACTGCGCAACGAAGCGCCGCGCCTGAGCGGCCCCGCCGGCTACATGAAGGACTTCAATGCCGCCCTCTGCGACGCCTGTGTCGAACAGGTCAAGGCCACCTACCTGCGCATCGGCAAACCGCGCAGCCTGCGCGCCGCCGGGGTGATTTTCTTTGGCACGCCGTATCGGATGGGCGCGCAATTGCCAGTGGCGGAAAAAACCAAAGCCGATGCCGAACTGTGGATCACCATGGAGGGCTGGGACGGCAGCATGCATCAGGCGTCGATTCCCCTGAGCCAGGCCTCCCCCGCGACCCTCGCCTGGCTGAACCAACAAGGAGCCAAACCATGAACCGCGTTCAACGCCCTTCCCGCCTGCGGTTGCGCGCCGCGTTGCTGATGCTGTGCGCAGGTTTCAGCGCCGGCGCCCTGGCCCATAACCCGATGTGCGAATGCAAAGCCGTTGATGCCGAGCAGATCAAATGCACCGGCGGCTTCTCCGACGGCAGCGGCGCACCGGGGGTGACCCTCGACGTGATCGGTTACGACGAAACCATTCTGCTGCCGGGCAAGCTCGGCGCCGATTCGACCGTGACGTTCAAGAAACCGGCGGCCGAGTTTTATGTGCTGTTCGACGCCGGCCCCGGCCACGTCGTGGAAATCGACCAAGCCGACATCGAGGCCCCATGAGCACGCCCACCATCCAAGTTGTACGCCCGGCCGGTGCCGGCCATGAAACCCTTAACGTTCTGCTGTTGTGCTTGCTGATCCTCGCGGTCGCCGGCTCGGTGGTGGCGTGGCGCGGGGTTTCCCATGAACCGGAACCGGTCGCCAGCCATCAGCTCGATGCACGGCGCGACCTCAGTGCCGCCGAGCAAGGCATCTATGCCGACCTGCGGGTGACCCTCGACGAGATCCGCCTGCTGCGTGAAGAGCAGCAAAGCCTGCCGACCCCGCAAAATCTGGCCGAGGAAGGTTTCGCCCCGTTCGCTCAGGACGCCAGCTCGGTCAGCCGTGGCGGGCATGCCTGGCAATTGCTGGCGGACACGGCCTATTTCGGCCACAGCCAGGCACCCGCCGTCGCCGGTTCATTCGTGATGCGGCTGAGCGCCGACGTCACTGCCGCGCCGGACATCTGGCTGAACCGCGCCGCCGAACTGCGGACGCCCGCCGAGCTGACCGATGCCGCGCTGTCCGCCGCTGGCTGGAAACAGATCGTCGCGCAGTTCGATGCCGGCGTGACCCGCGAGCATCGCCACTGAACCTTCGCCTTCACCCGAGAGAAGACCGCTTGCCCATGCTTATTTCACTGACTCGCCGTCCCCTCCTGCGCACCCTGCTGTTAGGCCTGTGCGCGTGCCTGCTGAGCCCGCTGGCCAGCGCCGATCCGGGCAAACGCCTGCGCATCGGCATCACCCTGCATCCGTATTACAGCTATGTGGCGAATATCGTCGGCGACAAGGCCGAGGTGGTGCCGCTGATTCCCGCCGGTTTCAACCCGCACGCCTACGAGCCACGCGCCGAAGACATCAAGCGCATCAGCGGCCTGGATGTGATCGTGCTCAACGGGGTCGGCCATGACGACTTCGCCGACCGGATGATCGCCGCCAGCGAAACGCCGAACATCAAGACCATCGAAGCCAACGAAAACGTGCCGCTGCTGGCCGCCACCGGTACCGCCGCGCGCGGCGCCGGCAAAGTGGTCAACCCGCACACCTTCCTGTCGATCAGCGCCTCGATTGCTCAGGTCAACAACATTGCCCGCGAGCTGGGCAAGCTCGACCCGGACAACGCCAAAACCTACACCCAGAACGCCCGCGCCTACGGCAAACGCCTGCGGCAGATGCGCGCCGATGCCTTGGCCAAACTGACCCAGGCACCGAACGCCGAACTGCGCGTGGCCACGGTGCATGCGGCTTATGACTACCTGCTGCGCGAATTCGGCCTGGAAGTGACGGCCGTGGTCGAGCCGGCCCACGGCATCGAACCGAGCCCGAGCCAGTTGAAAAAGACCATCGACCAACTGCGCGAACTCGACGTGAAGGTGATTTTCTCGGAGATGGATTTCCCTTCCACCTACGTCGAAACCATCCAGCGTGAGTCCGGCGTGAAGCTGTACCCGCTGTCGCACATTTCCTATGGCGAATACAGCGCCGACAAGTATGAAAAGGAAATGACCGGCAACCTCGACACCGTGGTGCGGGCGATTCAGGAGTCCGGGGCATGACCTCGAAAGAAACTATCTCGAACCAACTCGAATCCCCTGTGGGAGCGA
>Ga0153923_100236_pt1 | contig 22115 bp, 10 predicted proteins | sample TSNJ007MetaG_FD_104682 | JGI IMG/M metagenome (GOLD analysis project Ga0153923, IMG submission 104682) | Attine ant fungus gardens microbial communities from New Jersey, USA - TSNJ007 MetaG | ecosystem: Host-associated > Fungi > Mycelium > Unclassified | place: USA: New Jersey, Brendon T. Byrne...
ATCACAGCCATCGGTTCCTATGTACCAGATAAAAAAATGACAAATTACGATTTAGAAAAATTGGTGGAGACCAATGATGAATGGATTGTACAACGAACAGGAATTCGAGAACGCCGTATTAGTGAACCTGATCAATATACGAGTGACTTGTGCGTATCTGCTGCTCAGGACCTCATGCGGAGATATGATAAATCATTACATGATGTAGATTTAATTCTTGTGGCGACAACGACGCCAGATTTTATATTTCCAAGTGTCGCAGCCATTCTTCAAGACAAACTCGGCATTTCTAGTTCAGTTGGAGTGATAGATCTGAGTGCTGCTTGTTCTGGATTTGTGTATGCACTCCACGTAGCGCAAGGGATGGTTGCTTCTGGTTTACATCGTAAAGTTCTTGTATTTGGTGCAGATACGATGTCTAAAATTACAGATTATACGGATCGCTCAACCTGTATACTGTTCGGTGATGGAGCAGGGGTTGTATTGGTAGAAACAGACCCAGAGGAAACAAGCTTCCTAGCATATCATCAAGGAACTGATGGTATGGGAGGTGCTCACGTCTATTTGAAGGGCATTGCTGAGAAGATGAAGGGAGCAGATCTGAGTAGCAAGGGAACCATTGTCCAGAATGGAAGAGAGGTATTCCGCTGGGCGGTGCGAAATGTTCCTGAAGGGGTTAAAGCGATTCTTGCAAAAAGTCCTTTTACAACAAATGATGTGGATTGGTTTATTCCACACAGTGCTAATCTGCGAATCATTGAGCCTATTTGTGAACGTACGGGGATTCCTCTTGAACGAACATTGTATAGTCTAGTGAATTACGGGAACACTTCCGCAGCGACGATTCCGCTTGCTCTGGATCTAGGTATTCGTGAAGGGAAGCTTAAAGATGGGCAGCGGATTCTGATCTATGGATTTGGTGCGGGGCTTACACATGCAGGACTGTTACTTAACTGGAATTTGGATCCTGAAGTGTCAATTAGCAGCATCTAATCGATGATTAATGTTCGAAGTTAATAACTTATTGAGATAAGTATTGAGAATATATATGAATTACAAATTCGTTGAAAAAGTGGAGGTTACCGAAATGCATAAACGTGTTGCTGTTACAGGAATTAGTGTTATTTCACCACTCGGTACACAGATTGAGACCTTTTGGAATAATCTTATCAATGGTCAATCGGGGATATCACGAATTAATAGCTTTGATCTATCGGGCTTTACAACTCAGATTGGTGGAATGGCATCTGACTTCAATCCTGAATCTTTTTTTGATAGCAAAGAGTTAAGGCATATGGATCGGTTCGTTCAATTTGCTGTTGCCGCAGGTAAGATAGCAGTGGAGCATGCACAATTGACCATAACGGAGTCGAATGCGCATCGTGTCGGGGTTAGCATTGGAACAGGAATAGGTGGGATTCAGACGACACTTGATAATCACAGTGTGATGTTAGAAAGAGGTCCCAAACGGATAAGTCCGTTCCTTATTCCGATGATGATCGCCAATATGGGTTCCGCCCAATTGTCTATTCATCTTGGAGCAAAGGGACCCAACACGACGCCTGTTAACGCATGTGCTTCGGGTAATAATGCTATCGGTGACTCTTTTCATATGATTAGAAATGGCGTTGCTGACGTGATGATTGCTGGTGGGGCGGAATCACCGCTTAATGAGTTAGCTTTCGGTGGATTCTGTAATATGAAGGCGATGTCTACACGTAATGATCAACCTCACCAAGCGAGTCGCCCTTTTGATATGAATCGTGATGGGTTTGTCATGTCGGAGGGTGCTGGTGTTCTGGTGTTGGAGGAGTGGGAGCATGCGCGAAGTAGAGGAGCTACAATATTGGCTGAGGTTATTGGATACGGTCAATCCGCAGATGCGTACCATATGACAGCACCAGATCCTAATGGGATGGGAGCCGTTCGGGCCATGAATGCTGCGCTACAGGATGCTAGAATATCACCAGAAGAAGTGGATTATATAAATGCACATGCCACAGGTACACCGCTAGGTGATAAGTCGGAAACGCAGGCCATTAAGAATGTATTTGGTAGTCACGCGTACAAACTGAAGGTGAGTGCAACCAAGTCAGCCACGGGACATCTATTTGGCGCAGCTGGTGGGTTGGAAGCAGTGATCTCTGTCAAAGCCTTAATGGAGGGAATCCTTCCACCTACAATCAATTATGAAACACCTGACCCGGAATGTGATTTGGATTACGTACCGAATGAGGCAAGAGATAGTAATGTTCAGACGGTGTTGTCCAATGGATTCGGATTCGGCGGACATAATGCGGTTGTTGTGTTTCGAAAAGTATAGGTAGACACCGCTCCACTAGTATGACGTCAGAATTTTGGAATCTAAATTGCTTTCTGTATTCTTTCCAGATGGACGACGAATAAGTTAGGTTACATGGAAAAATGAATTTCTAACTGGTCATAGTCCCTTTAGTAGACAGTAAAAAAGATTAATAAGAGGCGATCGCTTCACGGTATTCAACCGGGGAGAGGTCGCCTAGTTTTTTTTGGAATCGATTTTTTGGGTTCTGCTTTAATGGATTAATCAATGATTAATTGAAGATGAAACCTTGAATTCTGTAGGAGTTAATCCAGTAATAAGTTTAAATACCTTGCTGAAATAGTATTGATTATTATATCCAACCATAGCCGATATATCTTTGAATTTGAGGTCGGAGGTATCTTTGATCAGAAGCTTGGCCTTTTCGATTCTAAGCTGTGTTAAATACTCTATGGGAGCTGAGCCTTTATGTTTTTTGAATTCGCGGCTTAAGAAGGAAACGTTGAGATTAACCATATCAGCAATATCTGCAATAATGATCTCATCGGATAAATGATCACTGAAATAGGTAGCCACGGTCTCTACAATTAATTTGGCAGAACCTGAGGCGGGCTCAGACCCTGGAGAATAATGGAAGAATTTATTGAACAGGAAAGTGATATTTTTAAGCAAGGTTAGGTAGTTTTTAGAGATAGAGATGACTTCATCAAGTTCTAAGTTTAAATCGCTATTTACGATATGTTTTTGTAAAGTAGTGTTGCATGCGTTGTAAAGGATTTGAGCTAAACATAACTCCACGTCCATCTGGGTATAGTTATGCTCGTTCCAATGACTGAAGTTCGCTTCCATTTCGTTAAAAAAGGCTTCTCTTTTTTGATTTTGTATGAAAGAATTGATCTTCTTTTTGTCAAAAGCCCTCTCAAGTTCGATTTTGGAGTGAGAGTTTAGAGAGAAGTCTTTAACGAACAGGAGGCTCGATTTGCCGAAAATAGCATTTTTGCTTAAGATCATTCGGCTTACCTGATATTCTAACCGCATCTTCGATAGTTTCTCCACCCTATTGCTTAATGCAAAGGTGAATCGTTGTTCGTGCTCTCCATACTTCGATAGAAACGCATTATAAACTTCTGTGAAATCGATCGGGTGTTCCTGTGTACAGCTAAAGATAACAATCATTTCATTCATAGACTCGCCATCAAAAATCCATGCTTCTTCATACTGTGAATTCATAAGACTAGAAAGAAAACCTGTCAAATCGGTCTTGAGCCAAAAGTCATTTGACGGATTAGATAAGTCTATCGGGAATCTTGATATAGAGCCGGCACAAATGACGAGGATGTAGAAGGATTTATTATTCGATGACTCATACGTCTCTAATGGCAAGACATTTTTCCCTCTAAGTAGATCTGATAACAGCTGTTGTTCCCTAGTGACATTGTGAGTATGAGCTAATTGAGAGACTTTGTCTAATACCTCGTTCATAGCAGATTGGGTAACAGGTTTTAACAGGAATTCTGTTACGCCAAGCCGCATAGCCTCCCTAGCATATTCAAAATCATTATAGCCGCTAATAATAATAAACAGGGTATCCGGGTTCACTCTCTTTATTTCCGTAATAAGCTCTAAGCCATCCATTCCGGGCATTCGGATATCCGTGAATACGATCTGAGGTTTTAAGCGAAGGTACATGTCCAGTGCGGTCACACCATCAGTGGCTTCGCCAATCACCTGTAAACGAGGGCTAAAGCTTTCGATTTTTTTAACCAGATTTCTTAAAATAGGATGTTTATCTTCCACGATCATAATAGTAATCATAATTATATTACCTCCTCGTCTGAACTCTCCTTGACGCCGAAGCAAATCCGGCCACCTTGTTCCTCAACATTGGATACCGAGAAGTAAAAGGCATCACCGAATTGAATGACTAATCGGATAAAGGTGTTTAACATGCCCATTCCCGAGATTTGAAGGTTCTTCAACAACTTACCTTCGATAAAATTGGATCGGTATGCAGATAGTTTCTGATTCAGATCCTGCAATACTGTTTGCTCAAAGCCAGAACCATTGTCCTGGATAACTAGCTCCCAATTAGTCAGGTTTGTGAACCGCCCACTAATTGTAATTTTCCAAGGAGGAAAGCTTTTATCGAACCCGTGATTGATCGCATTCTCCACAAAAGGCTGCAATGATAATTTAGGGAAATAAAGGATGTTCATAGATTCAGGAATATCAATTTCATAAAATAAACTGTCTTCATAATGAAGTTTCATGAGTTCCAGATAATAGACAGAATATTTAATCTCATCAGCTAATAGCGCATCTGTACCTGTGGAAGAGCCGCTGTATCTCATCATTTCTGCTAGTCTTTGACACATATCTTCTGCAATGAGAGATCCTGTTTCTTCGCAATGGACGGCGATAACGTTAAGCGTATTGAATAGAAAATGAGGATTAATTTGCGCCTGAAGTGCGGAATAATTAGCCTCAATTTCCCGGATTCGCGACTCATATTCGGTATTAATAGCCTGTTTAAGTTTATCGATCATCTTCTCGAAAGAACGGTTCAACATAGTCAGTTCATTGTATTCAAAGTGTTCATTGGGACTTGGATTCTGGTTAAAGGATAGGTTGTTTAAGCTCACTGCCCGGACTGTCTTTGTCAGTGCTTTTAACGGTTTCATTAATTTTCGTATAGCAAAATAGTAGATGATTAGCACGGCCAGTAAGGTTAGGAATCCGATAGTTATAAGGATAGTGCGGTAACGTTGTAGATTCTCCTGCAAGGAAATGCCATCATCTGCTACGATAGTGGTCCAACCCAAGTAGCTTGAGTTATAGGTGCTTAACAACGTTAATTTACCCTCTTGTTTAAATTTTCCGGAGATAGGGGAATGCTCTTGCAGTTGTTTTGATAGCGCTGTCAGTAATGCTTGATGATGATTGTCTTTTGATAGATTGAATGGGAATACAAGAGCACCGTTGCTGTCAAAAATGTAAACCTGTTTCCCAGAATGCTGATTGTCGATTCTAGTAATGAGCTCGAGGCTCTTATAAGGCAATTGAATTTCTAATATTCCAAAATCTGTGTAGTAAGGTGTGCTGAATTTTCTTACAACGGAAATAACAGTTTCTGGTTCAGTTGACCAAACATCTGGATGAGGAGGAAGTGCAGCAAATAGCTTATCTTTGACGAAGAGCGCATCAAGAGAAGATGGTTTGGAATAGGGCATCGGGATGTTTTTAAATAGATGTTCAGTTCTGAAATAAGGAAAGAAGATATCTTTATCTGGAACGAAAATAATGACTTTGTGTAGGGCACTGACGACGTTATAAATCGCATTTAGATTGTGAGCAAGCTTGGTTTGAGAGACGAGATTGTCAATGGATTCTAACGGAGTAGCACTGTTTAACTCAACCATTACGTCCAAATTATCTTGGTTATTCGTAAATCCTAAAGCGGCATAATCAAGCTGCTTGTACAAGGTATCGACTTGGTCTGATATCTTCTGGGTTGTAGGAATGAGCCCCGCCAGTTCAGTCTGGATCAGCATTGATTTCATGTAAGTATACAAGTAAACCATGGACAGAAGCAGGATTAGAAAGAAAATGCCCATAATGGTAACAACGACTTTATTCTGAAATCCAAGTTTACTAAACATACAGTATCTCCTCTAAGGTTAAAATCAAGTGCATCATAACACAAACATTGTAATCAAAAAAGTATAAACTAGGTAGTCATATTTTTACATTTCATAATTTGTCGTATCCGGTTACATTTAATTTAACGATTTCGAGCTACTAATTATTGGAATCGAATAACAGGGGGGTAACAGTATGAAATTGCTTCAAAAGAAAACATTGGCGGTTTTATTGTTGGGTGGACTAATCCCGGTATTATCAGGTTGCGGAAGCAATACTTCCAACACCAACACGAATGCAACACCCGAAAAGTCTAACGCGGCTACGACGACTGAAGTAACACAAGAACCGGAAGTGAAAACAGAACCGGTGACCATCAGTTATCTTGCGGCAGCTAGTCAATTAAACTATGGCGGCATTAAAGATCTAATTGTGAAATGGGAAGCGAAGACTGGCAATAAGGTAGATATTCAAGCGATTCAAGATGATCAATACGACAACCTTGTTAAAGCAAAATTGTCCGGAGGTGGAGATATAGATGTCTTCTTCGGATCCTATAAAAACTATGATGTTCCAAATCAATTGCTGGAAATTAGCGGAGAGGGATTTGAATCTCGCCTGAATGATGTCGCTCTTCAATCTTTGAAGTATTCGGATGGGAAAATTTATGCTTTTCCATCATCGATGGCTTTAGGCTCCTGGGGTGCATTTTACAATAAAAAAGTATTTACAGATCTAGGATTGTCAGCACCTAAAACAACGGATGAATTCAATAAAGTCCTGGAAGCTATTAAAGCAAGTGGAAAGACACCGATTTATTTTGCGGCAAAAGACGGGTGGACCATGCTGCAGCATCGTAACGCTGTAAATGGTATTATTGGCGGCGTTGATCCTGCGGTGTGGGATAAATTGAACAAAAATGAAGTGCAGTGGAAGGATATCCCTGCATTTGTATACCAGTACAAACAACTCGAGGAATGGGCGAAAAAAGGTTACTTAAATAAAGATTTGTTGACGGCCACTTACGAGAAACAACAGCAGGCGATCGTTTCGGGAGATGCTGCAATCATTTTCCAAGGAGATTTTGTTGTGCCCGAACTTTATAAACTTGACCCTAATGCAGAGATTGCTTTCTTCCCCCTTCCTAATGAAGACGGCTCAGAATCGATCGCTTTAAGCGGTGCATCTCAAGTGTATATTTCTAAGAATAGCAAGCATCCAGAAGAAGCTAAAGACCTGCTCAGATTCTTATCGGATAAAGAACAAGCACAATCCTACTTAGAAATTTCTCCAGGCGTAAGTCCTTATAAGGATATTGATGTGTCTGATAAGATGACGGAAGCGTTGACAGAAATTCAGAACATCGTTAATACAGGAAAAGTTTCGAAGCATGGCGATGATGCTTATATCATTCCTCTTCCTTATGACGACGTTGTCGCGGCGTATGCAGAGCTTCTAGCAGGTAGAATCACAGCAGAAGAATTCGTTCAAAAGCATGGCGATATGTTCTTGAAGAATGCTAAAATCGCAAAAATTCCTGGATTCTAGTATAAACGCATGTTTTTTCTGCTAAAAACAGAGAAGAACTATATCTGCCAAGCAAGGCGGGTATAGTTCTCATAGTGGAAGGATGGAGGACTGCTACGTGCAACAGAACTATAAGAAAAAAAATTACCCCGTATTTTATCTCATTCCTATTCTTCTAATCTTCACTGTGTTTTATGTTTCTCCAGCCATCTTGGGACTCCTATATTCCTTGACGGATGCAAGTATTAAATCTTCAGGCATTACATTTGTTGGACTTGAAAATTATAAGCTGCTGTTCAGTGATGGAACTGATTTTTTCGTTAGTGTATGGAATCAATTTAAATTTGCGATCTTAGATGCGCTTGGTAAAACAATAATCGGACTGCTGGCGGCGCTACTCTTAAACAGAAAGTTTAGAGGGAACCACTTCCTTCGCGCATTGATTTATTTGCCGATTATGTTTGGCACGATTATGGTCGCCATCATCTTTAATTATATTCTCAGCTACGATGGATTCCTTAATGGATTTCTCGAAGCAGTAGGACTCCATGGCTTGGTAAATGATTGGCTAGGAAGCTTCACGCTCGCGATGTATTCAGTCATTGCTGTGGATGTGTGGGTTGGAGCTGGTTGGTCCATGCTGCTGATTCTTGCGGCGCTGCAATCCGTACCGAAAGAAGTGATTGAATGTTCAGATATCGACGGTGCTGGAGCATTCACTAAGTTTTTTCATATTACACTCCCATACATTATGGGGACTTTAAATCTCAGCCTTTTATTAAGTATTATTTCGGGGCTAAAAGCGTTCGACATTATTTATGCGATGACACGAGGAGGACCGGGTCATGCTACAGAGGTGATGTCCACCTTCCTGGTTAAATCGATGTCATCAGGCTCTATCGGGTATCCAGCGGCTATAAGTGTCATACAGTTCATCATCATTACTGTGGTGGCTCTAATCATTACTTATTTCACTAATAGAAAGGAGTCGCAATCATGAGTGTGGCATCGAAGACAGGCAAGGTACTAACTTACATTGCGGCTCTACTTCTTTTCATCATCTACTTGGTTCCGTTTCTTCTTATTCTATTGACTTCCATCAAGGATGAGACAGAGTCCAAAATTATGAACTTAAGTCTTCCGAAGACTTATATGTTCGAGAATTTTATAACAGCATTTACGCAAGGGCAGATATGGCGGGGGTTCCTAAATGGGATGTTTGTTTCTACTGTAGTCACGGTATTGACTGTTCTTCTATGCTCTTACTCCGCTTTCATTATTCAAAGAAATCGAAATGCATTTACGAGCTTTACATATAAATTTCTACTTACGGGTATGATCGCGCCTTTTTCGTTTATTCCTGCGATTAAGCTGCTACAGCTACTGAATATGGGAAATAATTACTCCGGATTGATCATGGTAGATTTGGCAGGGCAAATCGCATTCTCCATCTTGATTTATTACAGTTTTATGCAAGGGATTCCGCGTGAGATGGATGAAGCTGCGGTTGTTGATGGTTGTGGTCCGCTGCGAATGTTTTTTCAGGTTATTTTTCCTTTATTGCTACCGGTGGTCTCTACCAATATCGTACTTACATTTACAGCCGTCTGGAATGATTTCAGTAATGTCTTGTTCCTTGTGCCGAAAACGTCTATGTGGACGATGCCAATGGGTGTGTTCAATTTCCAGCAGCTCTACACCTATAATTATGGATTGGTCTGTGCCTATATAACGATTGCACTAATTCCGGTGCTCATGATTTATCTTGCGGGACAAAGATATATTATTTCAGGTATGACAACAGGAGCCGTAAAAGGTTAACCACTGACATTGAAGGAGAGTTTACATTGAAGAAAATAACTGTAGCTTTGATAGGAGCAGGAGGACGCGGAGCAGTTGCTTACGCGCCTTATGCACTGAAATATCCGGATGAAATTCAGCTTGTAGCCGTTGCAGATCCTGATGCACTGCGGAGAGAAGCAATAGAAAATTCGTTTGCTATTAAAGCACAGAATGTATTCACAACCTGGGAGGATTTACTCTCCGGTGAAAAGCTCGCAGATGCCGTTCTTATCTGTACGCAGGATAATATGCACTTCGAGCCGACGATCAAAGCTTTAGAAATGGGATATCATGTGCTTTTGGAAAAACCGATGTCTAACAACCCTGAAGAGTGTTTCATCATGGGGGAATACGCCAAAAAGTACAATAGAATATTTGCCATTTGCCATGTATTGCGGTACAACGATTTTTTCATGACCCTTAAGAATCTGCTTGAGGATGGGGAAATCGGGAATCTCATGTCTGTGCAGCATATTGAGAATGTAGGCTATTGGCACCAAGCGCATAGCTTCGTACGTGGAAATTGGAGGAACGCAACGGAGTCCAGTCCAATGATTTTGCAAAAATCATGTCATGATTTGGACATTCTACTCTGGCTTATCGGAGAAGACTGCATAAAGGTATCTTCATTTGGCTCACTCAGCCATTTCACTAGTGAGAATGCACCAGCGGGAGCGCCGTTAAGATGTACAGATGGATGTCCAGTGAGAGATGAATGCGCCTTTTATGCCCCAAGATTCTATTTAATTGATAAAGAGGATTGGCAGGGTAAGTATTTGCGAGCCTATCTGACCAACGATACTAGCCAAGAGGGAATTATGACAGCATTGAGAGAAGGACCGTATGGTCGATGCGTGTATCATTGCGATAACGATGTTGTGGATCATCAGGTAGTGAACCTTGAATTTTCCAATAGCGTGACAGCTTCCTTTACGATGACGGCCTTCTCGAATGACAGCGAGCGATTGATAAGATTGCAGGGAACAAAGGGCGAGATTAAAGGCCATATGGAAGAAAATACGATTGAGATTACAGATTTCGTATCCGGTCGCAAGAAGATGATTAAGCTTCGTTCCTCAGATACTGGCCATGGGGGAGGGGACGAGGGTATTATCAAGGATTTCGTTAAGCTCGTACAACATGGAACAGGGCAAAGTTCTCGATCCTCCGCGGTTGTGTCCGTCCAAAGTCACCTTATGGCTTTTGCCGCTGAAGCTTCAAGGTTGGAGAACCGCGTGATTATCATGTCAGAATATATAGAATCTTTGAGGCAAAAAGTGAGTGTGTAGTGTGGAGGAGCGTATGACGAACCTAGAGACAGAGTCCAGCAACAGATTATGGTATTTGCAGCCTGCGGGTAGCTGGGAAGAAGCATTACCTATTGGTAACGGCAAACTTGGCGGAATGGTGTTTGGAGGAGTTGAATCCGAAAGAATAGACCTTAATGAAGATACACTATGGTCTGGCTTCTCGAGAGATACTAATAATTACGACGCCATTAGGCATCTTGCCCGAGTTAGAGAGGCAGTTACGGAAGGTCGCTATAAGGAAGCGGAAGAGATTGCGGAGCGTCATATGTTAGGGTCATGGAATGAATCCTATCTTCCATTAGGGACCCTTCATATCCGGCAATCTGGACTCGGAGCTATCGAGCAGTACCAGCGGGAATTAAATCTTAAGACCGGCATTGTTTCCAGTACATTTTCATCAGAAGGATCGATCTGCACTCGCGAAGCTTTTGCCAGTGCTCCAGATAAACTTATGGTCCTTAGATATGCCAGTACAGGCACAGGGAAACTTTCATTATCTGTGAGACTTGAAAGTTTACTCCAGCATGATGGGCATGTTGTACGAAGACATGATGACAAATCATTCGATATTACTATTTGGGGAAATTGCCCAAGCCATGTAGAACCCAATTATGTAGAGGATCATCCGAATCCCATTCTTTACGAAGAGAGCTTGGGTCTTCGGTTTGCGATTAGCTTACGTATAGTCATGGATAATGGCAGTATGATTTGGAACGAAGCCGGGGAATTAGAAATCCTTCACGCGGATGGCGTAACGTTCCTATTATCAGCAGTAACTGACTTCTCGCAAGACCGGCCGGAATTGTGCAATCCTGAATTGGATTTGGATGCAATAGTGCTGCTTCGATTGAACGAAGGATGCGCAAAAGCCTATGCAGAGCTGAAAGAACGGCATCTTGTAGATATAGGTGAGTTGTTAGATCGTGTTGAGCTAAGGCTTGAATCTACAAATACGTCACTTCTTCCGACTGACCTCAGACTTGAGGCCGTTAATAATGGCGCGGAGGATCCGGCACTCGCTGCACTCTATTATCATTACGGACGATATCTGCTAATCTCGAGCTCACGGGAGGGATCGCAGCCGGCCAATCTGCAAGGCATATGGAGTAAGGAGATTAGAGCTCCTTGGGGCAGCAACTGGACGACGAATATTAATATTCAAATGAATTACTGGCATGCAGAAACTGCAAATTTAAGCGAGTGTCATATTCCCTTGCTTGCTTGGATTCGCGAGTTGTCGCATAAGGGAAAAAGAACAGCACGTATTCACTATAATTGCAGAGGTTGGGTCGCACACCACAACGTGGATATATGGCTAGATACTTCTCCTGCAAGCGGTCAGGCTGTGTGGGCGTTATGGCCAATGGGTGGGGCATGGCTGTGTAGGCATTTATGGGAGCACTATTCTTTTAACAAAGATAGAGTGTATCTGGAGAATGAAGCATACCCCATTATGAAAGAAGCCGCTCTCTTTTATTTGGATTGGCTAGTTCCAGATGATACCTCATCCTTTCTCATCACTAATCCTTCCACGTCACCTGAGAATAAATTCGTCACTGACGCAGGAGATCCTTGTGCTGTGACGAAAGCCTCAACGATGGATTTATTGCTTATTCGAGAATTATTCACGCATTGCATCGCTGCATCAGAAGTTCTTGATCAAGATTGTGAAATGAGAATAGAGCTGCTTGACACATTATCGAAGCTCTATCCTTTACAGATTGGAAGCGGAGGACGTCTGCAAGAATGGTATGAGGATTATGAAGAGTGGGAGTCGGGCCATCGACATTTGTCTCATTTATATGGCTTGTATCCTGGTGATATTATACAATACGAGCGAGATGATGAGCTTGTTCAAGCGTGTAGACGATCTTTAGAACATCGTCTGGCTAACGGTGGCGGATATACAGGTTGGAGTTGTGCTTGGTGTATGGCCTTATGGGCAAGACTACGTGACGGATCCAAGTTTCACGAGAGTTGGCTATCGTTGCTCCGAACCTCAACATTCCCGAATCTTTTTGACGGACATCCTTATATGGTGGACACTACTATTGATTATTCTCGCTCAATCTTTCAAATTGATGGGAATTTCGGCACCGTAGCCGCCATTGGAGAACTATTGCTGCAAAGTCATGAGGACGAAATTCACCTCTTACCATCGCTACCGCCACAATGGCGTGAAGGTAGCGTAAGAGGACTGCGAGCGAGAAACGGATATACGGTGAATATGTCGTGGAGTGGCGGCAAGCTGATAGAGACTTCGATATGGTCTGAGCATGGCGGTCGATGTCGACTGAAGTCACCGATTCAGTTGGAATCAGAGGCGCTTTGTTCCATGTTATGTTCAGCTCGAAATGGCTTCTATATTTATGAATTTATTATGCCTGCGCGTCAGAATGTATACATGAAGGCAATTATTTAAAGTGGTTTTTGAGTTCCGGTGGTTGTTTTTTGGTGATCTGCCAAAGAGCAGCCACTGTGTTGTACCACGAGGAAGAGAGGGATTCTTATTAATGAACGTCAGACGATTCTGTGAAGGGATTAAACTTGATCCGGCTGCTCAAGAGCAGGTTTATGAGTTCCAGATGAAGGAAGAAGAATATCTTGCTTATAAACAACATTTTTATTTGGATAGATATTCATTTTTTGAATCAGCGAAACAAATGATAGGATATCGGAAGTTACTCTTGTATTTATTTGTGAGGTTGTCAGTAGATGCTTATGAAGAGTATCGTATTCGATCAATAGATGATGAGATTTATTATGATACGTTCACAGATATTCAGATCTGGTGCATGCAATGTATGCGTGATTTCGGTGAATATGGCATTGAAGAATATAATTGGCTTCAAGAGCATGTACAGCTTCGTTTATTCCGCCTGGGCAGATTGCAATTCCAGCCTTTTTCTTTTGATCGTGATATAGTCGTTTATCATCGTAAAATAGTTAAAAATCAAATCGTGCTTAACGTACATATCCCAGCGGGAGGACCTTTGTTAGAAGAAGCTGTGGAAGAATCATTTGAATTAGCGAGAGCTTTTTTCAGAGGAATCTCTCCGGTATTTATTTGTCATTCATGGCTACTTGATCCGGTGCTAAGTGAGATACTGAACCCAGAATCAAATATTATACAGTTTCAAAGTCATTTCTACATTTATGATGTTGATAAGAAGTCAATGGAAGCAGAGCAAAGGATTTTCAATAAACGAAGTGCCAACCCCCATACGTATGAAGAGAACACCCATTTGCAACGTAATGCAAAAGCATATTTAATGGCTGGCAAGAGGTTAGGAAGCGGTTATGGGATCAAAGTGGATACATTTATATAAAGAAATTAGACCAATCGTTCAGCACGGTAACCAGGAGAGGGATGATGGAATTATGCAAACACTAGAAGGGAAAGCGGATTCGGAGCACTATATCATATGTATGACAGAATTCGGAACGATCCCTAATTCGGGTGAAGATACAGTGCAAGCTATGCAGCGGGCTGTTGATGCGATTTCCCATATGAAGGGATCTGTGATACTTAACTTTCCCAAAGGTCGTTATGATTTTTACCCGGATCATGCAGCCAAAGTACCTTATTATATTTCCAATACAGCGAGTGAAGCAGAAAACGGAGATGTTACGAAAACAATCGGTATTTTATTTAAAGAAATAAACAATGTCATCGTTGAAGGCAACGGGTCGTTATTTGTATTCCATAGTAAACAAACGATGATCGTATTGGACCATTGCGAGAACATCAAGATTCGAAATATTAGAACCGATTATGAACAGCCTACGATGGCGGAAATGACCGTTGAGGCTGTTGGAAACAATTATATGGATGTAAAAGTTCATCCCACTTCGCGGTATGAGATCGACAATGGAAAACTATTCTGGATTGGTGAAGGATGGCGTTTCCATAAAGGGCATATGCAAGCATATGATCCGCTTAACAATACAACTTGGCGCATCGGGAATTTGGTGGAGACAGCTACTCATGTCGAGGAATTGGCACCTTTTAAGCTGCGGCTTTATTACCAAGCTACCCCTACAATAGTTGCTGGTCAGATCTTGCAGGTTCGCGATGGCATTCGTGATCAAGTAGGGGTGTTCATTCACCAAAGTCGCAACGTGTCATTGAATAATGTTGGTCTACATTATTTGCATGGATTAGGAATCGTATGCCAATTCAGTGATAACGTAACTTTCGACGGAATGATTATGGCACCTCGTCCGGAAACGGGACGTACTGTTGCGGCTTTTGCTGACTTCCTTCATATCTCAGGTTGTCGCGGAAAAGTCGCCATATTGAATAGTCATTTTGAAGGTGCCCATGATGATGCGATCAATGTGCATGGCACTCATCTACGTATTATCGATCAACCGGCTCCTAATCAAGTGTTGGTAAGGTTTATGCATGGACAAAGCTATGGGTTTGATGCCTTTTTCCCGGGAGATGTGATTGATTTAGTTCGTTCAAGCTCGTTAACTGTTTATGCTAGCCATACGGTGAAGACGGTAGAGTTCATAAATCCTCGGGAAATATTACTTACTTTAGAGCAGACTGTAGAAGATTTCATTGAAACTGGCGATGTGATCGAGAACGAGACTTGGACACCGGAGGTTGAAATAAGGAATAATTATTTTGCCCGCGTGCCGACACGTGGAATACTGGTATCGACAAGGCGAGAAGTTAGGATCGAGGACAATGTATTTGAACGTATGCCGATGAGTGCAATTCTAATTGCTAATGATGCGGAAAGTTGGTATGAGTCGGGCATGGTGAAGGATGTAATGATTCGCGGCAACCGATTTATCGAATGTGGTGACAGTAATAATCCAGTCATCTATATCTCCCCTGAGAATAGCGATGTAAGTGTAAGACTTCCAGTCCATAGTAATATCCACATAGAAAATAATGTAATTATAATGAGGAATGCTTCGATACTCTCTGCTAAAAGTACACAAAACTTAACTTTTAACAATAATGATATCACTGCGGTGGGCGATCACAGTAAATTTGCAGCTCCAATTATTCAATTAACAGCATGTAGTGAAGTGACTATCGCCGATAATAGATTCATTGGGGAAGGAATTAACAAGAGCTTACTGGTACAGTCGATGCCGCTAGAGAATGTATCGGTCGCATTACAGCAAGGATTACAGTTTTAGTGACCGTCCTAATTTGAAAACTCGGAGTTAAGTAAATGCTTAACTCCGAGTTTTTCTTGTATAGATTTACAATGAAGCCTTATGTATTTAATTATTAATTTTCCCCTTAGCAGCCTAAACAAAGGCACGCGGCAGGGGACTTCAAATCTTATGCCATCATCACCAAGCCATATACCTTGCGGAAAGATGACAACGCGTGATCTGGATCTTTTAATGATAACGGAGCTGAAGTGGTTGCGTTTTTTTGGTGCTTACGAAATCGAAACCGGTAAACGCTCTTCGGTATGAAAGGATCTGTAAGTAAAGGTATTAGGGAACGACTGGCCCCTTCCGTTGATGAAAGGGGTCTTTCATATGCTGGGTATGCATGCAAAGATTTTCATCTAATTTATCTCATCCAACTGGGCTATCGTACCAACTCTGTTGGACATTTTAGTAATCTTCCCCGTACGCTGGACCCGATCGTGGTTATAACGTTCTAAGACTTCCAAGACATTGGAAGCCTTAGAGCGTTTGATGTGACCTGCTAGAATAACTGAATCTTCGATCGCTTGTCCTGCTCCTTGTCCTGCTCCTTGTCCCATATTCGGAGTTGTTGCATGGGCCGCATCACCACTTTCCTGAGAGAGAGCTAGTAACTGAGAAATTGGCTTATGATACTTGTGAAACCGTCGTTGTAAATCATCAACTAAAATATATGAGTATAAAAAATATAAATCAACTAGTCAAATTAGTATATTTATTATAGATACTACTAGGTTTACACTAAAAACATCGGTACTGAATAGCTAACAATAAAAGCTATTAACTTCTGTCAATTTATAATTAAAACTACTATTGCTTTCATTGTAATTAAGATAAATCAAATGAAGGAGGTGGCATTATGAGAGGGGGGGATAAATATTGGAATGAAAACAGTTCAAGCATTAAAACAAGGGATCTAATAATTCCTTGCTGATTTTTGGCGGGACGGCCTAAATTAGGGTGAAGTGGCTTGATGACCGGAAGTAGGCTATCTAAGTTGAGCAGATAGAGTTTTGGAGATGTTCTTGTCCAGCTTAAGGAGCCTGCTTTTTTGTGCAGATAAAAAATGATTTAACCAGTCAAGTCCCAATTAGGTATAAGGATTATCGTAGTTGGTAACTTTTTTTATTTTGAGGAGGATTATCATGAGAGAACTGATGCAAAAACCTTTGCGACGCATTATTAGTATGATTCTAGTAGTATGTGTGTCGGTTTCAGCTTTTCTAGTTACACCTATATCGCCGACAGCATTTGCGGCTGAACAAGACGAGAGCAATAAAGCACCCATGCGGCGGGTGATCGATAATGAACATCCCGTGGACCTGTTTACGTATTATCCTGACAACGGTTTCCCTACACCGAGTACTACTAACGAAGGGAAAAATGATCCGACACTTAAGAGTGGCGAATACGATGATAACATTAATAGCATTAAAGATATCATCGCTGCAACGCCGGAAGATTTGAGAGATTCTTTAGTTATTCTATTAATCGCTGGAGGAAACAGAACGGTTAATCCAGACAGTAGTAACTACAACTGGACAGCAAAGAATAATGATTATACGCAGACGATGCAGACATACTATCAATTAGCAGATATCTGCGAAGAACTTAATGTAGACTTTATTATTCAGCAAATACAGGGTGAATCAAGAGTTGACGCTTTTATTCCTATGGAAGAATTCCAACATATGGCGGACAACTATGAGCATTTTATCGGCTTCAATATGGCGGAGCTTGATAACGGTGTGGGTTGGCGCGGAGACATGTATGGTAATCAGTCTACGTACATAGCTGACGCGATTAACTTTTCTGCTGAAAACGGAATGTTCGTTTTCTGGAAAGATTCCAACAACGGCCAATTCGAAAATGGAATGTTTTTCGATTTCATACAGGATAACCAGTATTTGTACGATTCGATGCAAGCAAATTCAGAAAACGTTGTTCTGATGTACAAGCAAAGTTTTGTCGATATTGAAACCGCTTCCACAATTCTGGGGCTTTGGCTCGGGGGATTCGCTGATAACTGGGGCATTGCGCCAGACTGGTGGGGGTATGGCAACACAACGAGCATTAACGGCGCGGGACCCAGCAGAACGAATGCACCTGATACGCAGTACGCGATGAATCTAATGCGGTCTTTGATGAACGGCGGCACCGTTACAGCCGTTGAAGCGGGCTATTATGCGATGAATTCGTATGGAGCGCGTATCGCTTCGGCTATGAATGTCATATATCCTTTATTTCAGGATATGAAGCATGGTCGTCTTTCCATTCCGTCAAAAGAAGAAGTCCTTAACAACATTCAGGCTGTGGCTCTTGGGCGTGCAGCGTATGGTGGTAAGGGTGACGGTGGCGTTGACATAAGGAATTATACAGACTTTACTTGGAAGCCTATCGACCCTACACTGAATGGAATTGGTGTGAATCAGGCTACGGGTAAATACGGCTTGATTCCCTCTTTGCCGTTGAATACCGACGAAGAAGAGTTACAGCAGTTCCGCGATGCAGGTATCGAAATCGTTACGACGCAACAGGATCAGTCGTATTACGACACGCTCTATCCCGATAACACATTGCCCGGTACAACGGCGTTTGCACAGAACGTGGCGAATACACAGTGGTGGTTCATGAACAGCATTTATGTGAGTGAAACGTATGCACGAACGAATAAGGACAGAATGCAGACGGCAAAAATTGTCCCTGTTAAAAACAAGACAACAAGCGTGGATATCACGATGCCCATCGCCGGCTTCGGATATATGAACGAGTCGGAAGAGGGTATGAACTTCACGTTCAACAACTATATCATCGACCACCGTAATATGCCCGGAGGATATCAGTGGCCACCTTTCTATAGTCTTGCTTACAGAAAACAGGCGGACGGAACATACGCTGCTATAAACGATGACAGCCTTGAAACGTCTGGCCGTAAGACGACAATTAAGGTGCATAACCAGAATAAGAAGCCGGAAGTTACATTTATCGATTACGACCCTACCGTTAACGGTATCGAAGACATTTATGAAACGCCAAAATATGAATATAAAGAATGGTTTGAAAATGGCGAGTATACGCTAGAAATTCTCCACAACGGGAAGGTTGATTTCAATATTACAACTCATCCTGATGGCTCGGATAAGAAAGAGCTTGGGTTGAATTATACCAAGGCGGAAGAGTTGCGTGCAGAAATCTTCAAAGCGGACGCTGTTGATAGAACAGGTAAAACTGCAAGCTCGGTTCAGCTTTTGACGGATACGATTTCCAAAGCGGAAACGGCTTTGGCCGAAAAGAATGCGGCGGCTTACACAACGATATTAGACAGACTACGCTATGCGGAGGGAAAACTAATTTCGAGCGCAAATGCATCCGCAACGACGTCTATTGTATCTAATGCCACTAACGACAGATTGGAATTAAGTATATTTAATAAGACTCCTACCAAGTTAAAGATTACAGGCTTTACACCAGCCAATCCGAAAGATGTTTTTCTTTCTTACGAGGTAATTGGTGATTCTGCTGAAGTCAAACAGATAACGAATTATGATTATGAGATTACGCCCAAGCAGGCGGGAGAGATCACAATCACTTTCAAAACGACGTCAGGTTCGGAACTGTCCGTAACCGTTGAAGTATATGAGTCAGATCTGGTGTACCGCAACGTTGCCGAAAACGCTACGGTCATCGGTCACGGAAAATTTGAAAATGCCCAAAACCTTGTAAAACCCGGTCAATATGGCTCTCTTCATACCGGATTGGATGCGAATAAGAACTATAAGCAGAGTGAATTGCCCGAAGGAGAGAAGTTGTGGCAGGATATCAGTTCTCCGACCAACGTGGACGGTTCACCGAATACGACAGGAACTTTCGCGGATGATTACTTTATTGTCGACCTCGGCAAGGAGTTTGATATCGAAGAAATCAATTACGGCGTTGGCGGTACTGCCCATCACAAAGGAACTATTATGATTTTAGGCAATTCCCCTGAATTTACGGAGCTTTGGAATCAAGCACCTGCAACGAAAGTGGCTAATGCAGGTCTAGATAAAAAGGATTGGTATATTGCTTGGATGACTGAAGGATATGATGGTAACGTACCTGCAACGATTTTTCCGCAATTCGGTGGGGCGAATATGAATTACAGCGAACAGCTGCCCAATTATCATGATCAAGCAGGTGGTTATACGTGGAATGCCATCGGAAACAGAACGTTTTCATCGGATTTCAATAAAATTCAGTCCAGCGATTCTGGTGAAAATCCTCCCGATGTGCGTGCCTGGTTGAGAACAGAAGGTAACAAATATCGTTATATTCTTGTTACTTCAAGAGCGAGCGCCAGCCAAGGAGATTTTGCGAGAGTGAACATTAATCTCAAGGTTATGGCGAATGACATCATTGAGATCAGCAACAACAATTATGAAGCATTACAGGAGCGTGTTAATGAAGCGAAAGTACTCGATGAGGGATATAAACACGATGGAAGCTATAAGTATTCCCCATATTCGAGGTTGAATCTTACGCAACAGATATCCAAAGCGAATTATATTATCAGTCAAAAAGATGTGCATAACACCATTTACAGTCAGGTAGATATTGATAAAGCTGTGGGGAACTTGGATGTCGCAATGAGCCTGCTGGTCGAAACAGAGGGTTTGCATGGGCTGATCCAGGATGCTTGGGAAATTATACATGAGGCTGGGTATGTGTACGGTGGGGGCGTTCATGAGAATTACGGAACAAACGGAACCAAGATTACCGGCGGACCGACAAACGTTTATATTAATAATTTGAAGAATGGTCCATTCAACAAAGAAGAGTTTACTCAGTTATACCGCGATTTGCAGTATTTTATGTGGTCGTACCGTGCACCGACTAGCGTGTGGTCGGAGATCGTGCCCGATAATCTAAAATCAAACATAAGATTGAATAATTCGGGCGATCTGAATTTCGGCAAAGACGAAAGATGGACGATAGAAAGCGTAACTGCAAAGCAGAAAGAAATAGACAAGGTGAGCGAGCTTTTGCAGGCGCGCATCAACGAAGTTAAGGCAACGGATAAATCGGGTTCAGGACTGTTGAGCATATCAGCACCCACAGCAATAACCGGATTGCCAAACGGAACAGCCAAGACGGCAGAAGCCCTTGGATTGCCTTCTACAGTAGAGCTAGTTACCGATGGTGGACGCATGAATGGCAATGTGATATGGAATGTAGGCGAATCAAGCTATGATCCAGCTCAAATGACTGCACAAACCTTCAATGTAACGGGAACAGTAACCCTGCCTACATGGGTGGTGAATCCGAACAACGTATCCTTGACAACAAGCATCGGTGTGACAGTCTTACCGAAACCAAAAGCATTCGATCAGATCGAAGCAGAAAGCTTTGATTCGAAGTCAGGGGGCATTAACATCGAGAATAACACCCCGGATATTGGTGGCGGAAAGAATTTAGGGAATGTTAGTGACGGCAATTATTTAGTATATAAAAACATTGATTTTGTTAGTGGTGCTTCGGAATTTAGCGCAAGAGTAGCTGCAGATAAAAATGCAGGAGGTACGATTGAAATAAGGATTGATAGCCCGACAGGTACATTAGCGGGAACGCTTACTGTCAGTGATACGGGCGGATGGTCGAATTATAAGACGATAACGTCCCCAATTACACGTGTTACAGGAATTCATGACGTATACCTTGTGTTTAAGACTTCAAAAACCTTTGTATGTAACTTAAACTGGTTTAAGTTCAATGCGGGCAGCAAAGTAGTGACTAATATAACAGAACCTGAAGCGATCACAGGAGTGGCGAACGGCAGGGAGAAGACGGCAGAAGCGCTTGGATTGCCTTCAACCGTAGAAATGTTAACGGATGCAGGAAGCATGAATGCCAATGTGACATGGAATATCGAGGCTTCAAGTTATGATCCAGCTGTAAAGACGGCGCAAACCTTCGCTGTAAATGGAGAAGTAACATTACCTGACGGTGTAACCAATCCGGACAATGTAGTCTTAACAACAAGCATCCAAGTGACTGTGCTTGAAGCATCAGCGATGCAGCCTACACTTGTTAGTATAACAGCACCTGGAGCAATCACAGATTTGGCGAATGGAACGGCGAAGACGGCAGAAGCGCTTGGATTGCCGGCCACTGTAGAACTGAATACGGATGCAGGAAGCATGAATGCCAATGTGACATGGAATGTTGAGGCTTCGAGCTATGATCCAGCTGTTAAGGAAGAACAGACCTTTACGGTCGATGGAGCCGTAATCTTGCCGGAAGGGGTGAATAAACCTGACAACGTAGCCTTG
>Ga0153923_100238_pt1 | contig 22072 bp, 17 predicted proteins | sample TSNJ007MetaG_FD_104682 | JGI IMG/M metagenome (GOLD analysis project Ga0153923, IMG submission 104682) | Attine ant fungus gardens microbial communities from New Jersey, USA - TSNJ007 MetaG | ecosystem: Host-associated > Fungi > Mycelium > Unclassified | place: USA: New Jersey, Brendon T. Byrne...
ACCAACTTCATCAAGTACGGAAGAAAGTAGTTCAACGAAGCCATCTTCAAGCAGTACGGAAGAAAGCAGCTCGACGAAACCAACTTCAAGCAGTACGGAAGAAAGCAGTTCGACAAAACCAACTTCAAGCAGCACGGAAGAAAGCAGTTCAACGAAACCATCTTCAAGCAGCACGGAAGAAAGTAGCTCGACGAAACCAACTTCAAGTAGTACAGAAGAAAGCAGTTCGACAAAACCATCTTCAAGCAGTACAGAAGAAAGTAGTTCGACGAAGCCAACTTCAAGCAGTACGGAAGAAAGCAGTTCGACGAAACCAACATCATCAAGTACAGAAGAAAGTAGTTCGACGAAGCCGTCTTCAAGTAGTACGGAAGAAAGCAGTTCGACGAAGCCAACTTCAAGCAGTACGGAAGAAAGCAGCTCGACGAAGCCATCATCATCTGTAGATGAAGGCACAGATTCGACGAAAGCTTCATCAAGCAAAGACAGCAGTAGCAGCTCTAAAGAGAAGAGTTCGGGTGATTCAAAAGATGATAGTAAGAAGAAACCAACGGACGATTCCAAGGGGAATTTAGGCGGTGGCGCTCAGAGTACACCAAGTAACAGAGGTGGCAGCAATGTCACTGTTCGAAATCAAACGGTGAATGGCGCATCAGAATCAACGAAGAAAGAGTTGCCTAAAACGGGTAGTGCAACGGACTCATTAATGATTTGGTGTGGAATAACGTTGATCATTGGCAGTGTAGTTTTAATCAGAAAGACAAATGTTGTTCGCAAATAACGAAGCGAAGAAATGAGGTGTAAAATGGAAAACGGAAATATCCCTCGCTGGTTTTCTGAACTGAATGAGGAAGAAATCAACTTTACAAAAAAATTTATACTAGCTTCAGGATCGATAAAGGAGTTGGCTGAAACATACTCAACTAGCTATCCAACGATTCGAAAAAAACTAGATAAATTAATCCAAAAAATTCAAGTGAATGAAAGAAAAGAGAATGATACGGTCGTAAAGTTGATCAATCAATTAGAAGAGGAAGGGAAGATTGATCAAGATATAGCTAAAACGGTCGTTCTGGAATACAGCAAGTCACTAAATTGTTTGATCGTTGATTAATCAAGCAAACGTAATGTCCCTCAGAAGATAGACTTTTTCGTAGATGGTATTTTGGACCGGATGGGAGCTGACTACCAGCTGGTTATCTGCTGCATCGTCCTGATCTATTGATGGAATCGGAAGAAATCGCAATTGCGTTATCTATCCAGCGAACATGTAGATGATCTTGATGAAACCAACGCGGATCAAAAAAAGTGCCGCAGGCGGAGAAATTACACTAACAAAACAAGAATGGTAGGATGTGTATTTCGCAGCAGGAAATGATTTACCTTAATAATATCGAGGTTTATTATTACTAATATACAGATATAAAGTTTCTTGATTCTGAAAATAAACAGCTTTAAAGCCTAAAGCTCTCTCAAAAAATCGGTGAATCCGGTTCTTTGAGAGAGCTTTTTTTGGCTGGCAAAAAGCAGGAAGACTTACTGCTTCAGAGGAGGCTGACTGCGATTTTTTCACTTCTAAAATACGAGCGAAAACCTGTTGTATCAGTGTTTTTGCTCTTCTTTTATTTTTTTAAATTCTACTTTGGAAGTTCATCTTTATCAAAAAAAACCTCAATCTTCCGGCTGAATAATGGCAATTTTTTCATTCTAAACACTAAAAAGAAGATGAAATCAGAAATAAAATTCTTTGTTTAAAACGATAATTACTTTTTCTTAATAATTATTGAAGGTGATTATTTTTTAAGTTATTATGATTACAAAATTGGCTAAAATTAGTTGTTTTTAAAGTGATTTTTACTAATCGATTGAAGCGTGAGGAGGACCTTCGATTATTATTGAATTAATTAAACCCCATCTTGTATTAATTATTCTAGAGAGATACAGAGGGATTTGGATGCATTTAAAATAACGCTTGTTGGTGAATTTAGTAATGATATTAATCAGAAAAAAGTGAGGACAATAAGAATGAAAAAAAACATATGGACTATTTTATTAGTTTCGTTTTTGAGTGTTTTCTTTTTAGGCGCAGCTGGACAGACAGCTTTTGCGGATGAAGTGACAGTCGATACGATACCGGAACTACAGGATGCGGTAAAAGACGCACCAGAAAATCGGAGGGTCACATTGAGCAGTGCCTTTCCAACAGACCTTAGCGCGACAATTGCGTTAGCTGAATCACCGTATCAAGTAGAAGTTGACGGTGAGGGCAAGACGATTCAATCGAGTGCAGGAAAGCAGTTGTTTTCATACGGCGGCGGGACAGGAACCACCAGTTCTACGCTGACGTTGAAAAACTTTAACTTACAGGGGCTAGGAAATAATGCTCGAGCACTATCCGTTTCTGGCTTCAAGGGCGAGTTCATTTTAGAAAATACAATCGTCAATAATTTCCGCGGTTATGATGACGGCAGCGCCTTTTATACAGCTGGAAATACGACGATCAACAATTCTACGTTCTCGAACAACGTGAACAATGCATCGGGATATTCCGGTGGTGCGATTGCCAGTAAAGGATACTCAGCTAATTTTAAAGTAGCCAATTCTAAATTTATTGCCAATGAGACGCTTCAGGCAGGAACCGGAAATGTCGGCGGCGAGGGTGGAGCGATTTATTTCTTCCAGCCAAGCGCATCAGCCAAGTTCACTTTCACGAACAATTACTTTGAAGGCAACAAATCTGTCGAAGATGTTTCTGGCGGCGGAAAAGCTAAATTAGCCGACGGCGGAGCCATTGCGTTTTTCAATACGGCTAATGGCACGGATATTCTATTTGAGGGCAATTCATTCGTTAGAAACGTAGCGGGTGATGACGGCGGAGCGATCCTGATTCAAACGAATGACAATATCTCAAGCGCAGCAACCTTTAAGAACAATACATTTTATCAGAATAAAGCTCTGGGTCAAGATTTTTCCGCGAATAATGGCGGGGCGATCCAGATTTATGCAAATGGTGGTATATCACAGGGAAGAAGAGCGGTTGTCGATTATATCAACAATAGTTTTGTGGAGAATTCTGCCGCATATGATGGCGGAGCGATCGGTAGCTCTGGTTATGTGACAAACTATTCTGCTGGTCGTTATGCTAACAATTTATTTGCTGGAAATACGGCACGAAATGCCAGCAAACTAAATATCGCAGATTCGAAAATTACTGGGGCTGGGGATATTGAGACCAATCTTGGTTATGATAATGGCACCGCGACGACGGTAACGATGGAGGATGTTTTTGGAACAGCCCCCGTTGGTTTAGTTGATAACTACAATAAAATCAAAGCCGGAACTTCAAGTGATGCGATCATTTTACCAACCGTTCCGATTGCTCCTGAAAAATTGGCGGATGATCAAGTAGACAATCTTCGGGCGGTAAATGAAGATCAACGAGGATTGCCGCGATCAGCGAAGGCGGATATCGGGTCGATTGAAATTGATTGGGTGAAATATCACAGCAATGGCGGGATCTTTGATCTAGGAACGGTACTGCCGAAATATGAGGGTCTGATCTATTATGAAGGCACGCAGCCGGAGGCGTATTATCAAGTTGGTTACAAGGATTTGGATCAAACGATCCCAGCCGGTACAGATTTGAAGGCCACACGAGATGGCTATCAATTTGCAGGCTGGTCCAAGGATAAGAATGCCACAGAACCAGATGCGAATTTAGCGCCTGGTCAAACTATTACGATTCCTAAGGGCAATGAAACGCTGTATGCCATTTGGAAAAAATCAGAGCCGGTCATCGTTCATTATATGACCTATGATGAAAACAATAATCTAGTCCAAATCAGTCCTGATGAAACCTTGACTGGTGCATTAGGCGAATCATATCATGCGCACATTAAGCAAATTGATGAGTATGCCTTTTCTGGTGTAAAAGAAGGCGATTCGATTACGGGCGTCTTTAGCGATGAGGCGAAGGAAATCACTTTGATTTATATTAAGGGTGCCAAAGAAAAAGGCTTAGTGCTGGCACAATATCAAGATGAATCAGGCAGACCTTTAGCTGGCGCTGAGTTGACGTCAGGTGTGGTGGGCAGTGATTACACAACGATTGAAAAGACGATCGATGGTTATACATTTAAAGAAGTACAAGGGGCTGCTTCTGGCAAATATGTGTCAGGGATCACTCAAGTAATTTATGTGTATACGAAGAATCCGGCGGAGCAGGGGAAAGTCATCGTTCATTATCAAGATGAGGATGGCGTAACGCTGAATCCAGATGTTGAGTTGACAGGGGATGTTGACGATATCTATACGGCAGAAGTGAAACTATTTGACGGTTATTTCTTGAAGGGGATCGAAGGAAAGGTCAGCGGTAAGTATGCGCTTCAAGATCAGGAAGTAACATTGGTTTATGCGAAGAAAGGGACGGGCGTTGAAAAGGGTGTTCTGATCGTAGAACATCAAGATGAAAACGGTCATCCGCTGCTAAACAGTGATGTGACGATTGATGAAATCGGCAACCCATATACAACCGCGAAAAAAGATATTGAGGGCTACAGCTTTAAAGAAGTGATCGGCGCTGAAAGCGGCCAATACGTTGAGGGCATTACAAAGGTAACGTATGTTTATGAAGCTGTGAAAGGTAAAGTTACGATTCACTATCAAGATGAAGCGGGCAAAGAATTGGCCAAGGATTATAATGATGAGCAGCCAGTGGGCACACCGCTGCCAATCGAAATGATGAACAAAGAAATCTCTGGTTATCAATGGAAAGAAATTAAGGGATTAGATAGTGAAGCAAGATATAAAAAAGAAGATCAAGTTATCACCGTTATATATAAGAAGCAAAAAGGTCTAGTGATCACTAATTACCTTAGCGATGAGGGGAAAGTATTAGCCGATCCTGTGACGACGCAGGGGGAAGTCGGGGAAGCTTACCAGACTGAACAGAAAGAAATCAAAGGCTATCAATGGAAGGAAACAAGCGGCGAGGCAGCCGGAAAGTATAGTACGGAGCCGCAGATCGTGACGTATATCTATTCGAACAAGGGCACGATCAAGATTCAGTATGTTGATGAAGCCGGCACAGAGCTGGCGCCTGCCGAACAACAAATCGGGATCATTGACAAAGAATACGAGACAACAGCAAAAAGCATTGACGGGTGGAAGCTCAAAGAAACACCGGAAAATGAGAAAGGAAAGTATCAAGCTAAAGAACAGACGATTACCTATGTCTATGCTAAAGAAACGCCGGCAGAAGGAACAACAACTGAAGGCGACAACGCTGGCGGCGGACAAGCCGCTCCTGGCAATGGCGGAACAACCACGGGTACACCAAAAACACTGCCTGCTACTAGCCAGAACCAAGCAAGCGGCAAAAATCTACCTGCCACAGGTGAGAAACGAACAGGTTCGCTTGTTCTGTCTCTAATCGGGCTGGGGATTATTGGTACTATCGGAATGAGTGTTTTAAGAAAAAAAGCGTAGACTGAATAAGCTGCTGGATTGAGAGATTTCTCAGTTCGGCAGTTTTTTTATTTAAAGAATCACGACGGCGGTAATTTCGCACACGAAAGAAACCCTAGCAAAGAAAACTGGTGAGGGTGAGGACTTATTCTTTGTTCTGTCTCTTTAGCCAGTTGTCGATCAAGTTCATCCGATAGGCCAGCTTATTCGATAGAGGCTGGCTTTTTTTCGGTTTTTTGACCGGCTCAGCTGCTGGAGCAGCGTCTTTAGGAGATTCTTGCTGATTCGTAATTACGGCAGTTTCAGGGTTCGGCAGCGTTTCTTCTGTAACGGGCGGTTGTTCTGAGACCAGCTCGTTTTCATCCACTTCTTCAACAAATACGATTGGGATATTTTCTATGCTGACGACTTCTGGATGAGCAATCTGAACTAAGGCCAATACGTCAGCTTCATTTAAGATAGTCGGATCAACACCTGTGGGAACAACGATCTCGATAGGTTCTGGCTCAAGTAGCTCAGCATCAGCGGTTTGGACAGACTCCTGCTGCAAGTCTTCCGGCCACTCCTCATCTTCGAAGGTATCCTTTGATCCCGGACGGCCGGTTTTGATGAATTTTGCAAAGCGTCTGGTGCCGTCTTCCTTTTTAAAGACAGTCAAGGTCGTCAGGATCTCTAAAATTTTCGAGGTTTGTGCCCGTGTATAGGTTTCATCCATGTCGCGTAGGGTCATTCGGTGTTTTTTACCAGCAGCGTCTTCAAAAATGGAGACCAAACGAAGCTCAAGGTCAGGATTCTTACGCGTGCCAGTGCTTGGAGTAGTCAAAAATCTGCTATATAAACGAGCTTCCTGGGTAAGCTGCTGGAAATCTCTTTTATGCTTGAACAAACGACTGATGACTTTCTGCCAGTCCTTCTCATCTTCAAAGTAGTTTTCAAAATAAAGGCAGTATTTGCGCAAAGTATCACTAGGTTTGGCATTCAGCAATAAATGGCAGATCAGTTCCTTAAACATGAAGGAATAGTCGCTGAGGATCAAGGTGTTTCTTACCATGATCGCGACAGCGTACTCGATTACAGCTGAAGCATTCTGAGAATAATCGAAGTAGCTGATAATTTTTTGCTCAAGGCTGTTGCGTTTCATTGAGAAAATTTGCCGTTCGGTTAATGGTTTCATTTGTACATCTGATTTTTTCATGTCAATTCGCTCCTTGTCAGTGATGTATCCGTTTTCTGTTTTTCTAAAAATATCATACCGTTAAGCCGCACAAAATACGAATTCTTTTTCATTTCTAAAATTAAAAAAAATTACCAGTTTTTTAGTCAAGCAATTTCTAGCATAGACAACGGGGGAGAGGCTTTAAAAAATAACAGCTTTTTTTGAGGTCGCTCAGAATGAGCATTTTTTTAGAAATAAAAATTGACTCTTGGGAACAAAATTTTTTCTGAGAAGAGCAAACACTTTTTTTTTCACTGAATTCCGTTAGATTTTTGATAAAATCGAACAAAAAAGCTGAATACTCAGTTTTATATGAAAATAAAAACGCGTTTTATTGCAAAATGATTAGAAAGAGCAGAAGACGACAAAAGCCGTTTATTTTTGCGGATAATAAAAGAACAGGGATTTTATTGTGAGAGCAATCGCGTAATAATAAATAAAATTCAATAACGTTTTAACAGCGTTTTCAGGGATAAAAAAAGTTTCAGAATCATGATTATCCCACCATTGTGAACCAAAACACGTAATTTTTTTAACGTTTTTCTGGTAAAAGCTGGATCAAAAATCCAAACTAAAAACTAAATATTCAATAATTAAATAAAACTGATTAGAAAGATTATAACTTCGATTACAATTTAAAGAATTGTCGAGTGTTAAAGTTGTAAACGTTGCCAGACGCGAATAAACTATGGGTGTAAAGAAGGAAAGCGCAAACAAATTAATAAGCTGTTTATTTTTTTAATGATAAAAAATAACGCTTTCAGTTGCGCAATAAGTACAATGGAGGAGAATCGTTATGAGTTCAAAAGTTCTTGACCAATTTCTTGAAACGAACTTGGCAGATTTAAAAGAAAAGGGATTGTTCAGTACAATCGACGTGTTAGAAGGAAGCAACGGTCCAATCATTACAGTTAATGATAAAAAAATGATCAACCTTGCATCTAACAACTATCTAGGATTTGCTACTCGCCCAGAAATCATTGATGCAGATGTAGCAGCAACAAAACATTACGGTGCTGGTGCCGGTGCAGTTCGGACGATCAACGGAACTTTAGAAATCCACCAAAAACTAGAAGAAAAAATCGCTCAATTCAAAGGAACTGAAGCAGCGATTGCTTTCCAATCTGGTTTCAACTGTAACATGGGTGCCATTTCAGCAGTTATGAAAAAAGGCGATGCAATTTTATCTGATGAATTAAACCATGCGTCAATCATTGATGGTTGCCGTTTATCTGGTGCGAAGATCATCCGTATCAACCACCAAGACATGGAAGACTTAGAAGCAAAAGCAAAAGCTGCAACTGAAAGCGGCGAATACAATAAAGTAATGTACATTACTGACGGCGTCTTCTCAATGGACGGCGACGTAGCGAAGATTCCTGAAATCGTTGAAATTTGCGAAAAATACAACGTAATCACTTATGTCGATGACGCACACGGAACTGGCGTTATGGGCGAAGGTCGCGGAACAGTAAAACATTTTGGTATGCAAGATCACATTGATTTCCAAATGGGAACATTATCAAAAGGAATCGGTGTTGTCGGCGGTTATGTTGCCGGAACAAAACAATTGATCACTTGGTTGAAATCACAAGCACGTCCATTCCTATTCTCAACTTCATTAACACCAGGAGCTGCGGGTGCATGTATCGAAGCTATTGACTTGATTGAAAACCATCCTGAATATGTTGAAAAACTTTGGGACAATGCTAATTACTTCAAAGATGAATTGAAACGAATCGGTTATGATATCGGTCATTCTGAAACACCGATTACACCGGTTATCGTTGGCGATGAAAGATTAGCGCAAGAATTCTCTAAGAAATTATTGGAAAACGGTGTTTACGTTAAACCAATCGTATTCCCAACAGTACCACTAGGTACAGGTCGTGTTCGTAACATGCCAAACGCAGCCCACACAAAAGAAATGCTAGATGAAGCAGTCAAAGTCTATGAAAAAGTTGGCAAAGAATTAAATATCATCAAATAAAAAATTAAATTTAAGCTAAATAGAGAGGAAGTCACATCCATGAAAAAAGTATTGATCACAGGCGCATTAGGACAAATTGGTTCAGAATTAACAGAAAGACTACGCAAAGATCTAGGTGTTGATAATGTCATCTCAACCGATATTCGTACGATTGAAGGCAGCCCAGTAGTTGAAAATGGTCAATTTGAAGAATTAGATGTAACTAATTACGAAAGCTTTTTAGATATGGCAAAACGTTATGAAGTGGATACAATCATTCATTTAGCAGCATTGCTTTCTGCTACTGCTGAAAAACGTCCAGCCTTTGCTTGGAATCTAAACATGACTGGTTTAATGAACGCGTTAGAAGTAGCTCGTGAAATCGGACCAGAAACTAAATTCTTTGCACCATCTTCAATTGCAGCGTATGGACCAGATGCTGAACCAGACAAAACACCACAAGATACTGTAATGCACCCAACTACAATGTATGGTGTAACTAAAGTAGCTGGTGAGTTATTAGAAAACTACTATCATACTAAATACGGTGTTGACTCTCGTTCCGTACGTTTCCCAGGCTTGATCTCATATAAAGTAGAACCTGGTGGCGGTACAACTGACTACGCAGTAGATATTTATTATGAAGCATTGAAAAACAAATCTTACACTTCATTCATCGATAAAGGTACTTACATGGACATGATGTACATGGATGATGCAATCGATGGAATCGTGAAATTAATGAATGCCGATGCAAGCCGTTTGGAACATCGCAATTCATTCAACATCACAGCAATGTCATTTGAACCAGAACAAATCGCGGCTTCAATTCGTCGTCGTATTCCAGACTTTGAAATGAAATATGACGTTGATCCTGCTCGTCAAACAATTGCAAATTCTTGGCCTAACTCAATCGACGACAGCGATGCTCGTAAAGAATGGGATTTCAATCCAAACTTCGATTTAGATAAAATGACTGATGAAATGTTAGAAAAATTATCAGCGAAATTTAAGGCAGAAGGCGTCGAAACAAAAGTGTCTTTTGACAAAATCAACTCATAAAATAGACAGTTTTTCTTAACAGAACATGAGGAGGAAATAAGAAAAAAGGAAATGTTTAAAATAACGTTTCCCTTTTTCTTTCCCCATGTTAAAATAATGACCGGACAAATGAAGACAGTTATTAAATACTTGGTATATCGCAATTTTTTGTTCTATTTCTCTTATTCGATAACTTCAATTATTTGTTTTAAAGATCAAGTTGAGAAGTGAACAAGAGATCGCTTCGCAATAAGGAGGAAATATTATGGCAGTCGACCAACATGAAGTCGCTGGTTCACAACAAGGTGAATTAAAACGAACGATGACATTCTTCCCAGCTCTTTCAACAGTAATGGGTACTGTAATCGGAGCAGGGGTATTCTTTAAAGCAGCCAGTGTTGCTGCAGTAACTGGTTCAACCAGTTTGCATATGTTGTCTTGGTTCCTAGGTGGATTGATTAGTGTCTGTGCGGGATTAACAGGTGCGGAATTAGCTGCGGCGATTCCTGAAACTGGCGGGATGCTACGCTACATCGAACGTGCTTATGGAGAATTTTGGAGCTTTTTATTAGGTTGGGCGCAAGTAGTTATCTACTTCCCAGCAAACGTAGCCGCTTTATCAATTATTTTTGCCACTCAGTTCAAGAACTTATTCGGAATGAGCGATGCAACGATTATTCCGATCGCGATCGTCGCTGCGGCGTCAATCATGTTGATTAACTTCCTAGGCTCAAAAGCCGGCGGAATGTTCCAATCAATTACGTTAGTTTGTAAGTTGGTTCCTTTAGCATTGATCGTAATTTTCGGTCTGATGCGCCAAGGAGATGTTTCAGTTAGCTTGTTCCCAGTCCAAGCAGGACCAGCAGTTGGCGGTTTTGCCCCAGCATTAGGTGCCGGTCTATTAGCAACAATGTTTGCTTATGATGGTTGGATTCACGTCGGAAATATCGCCGGCGAATTGAAAAACCCAGCGCGTGATTTGCCTCGTGCGATCGCTGGTGGGATCTTAGGGATCATGGTCGTTTACTTATTAGTACAATTTGCTTTCCTACGTACATTAGATATGTCTGCTTTAGCAGGTAACGAAAATGCGGCGATGGATGTTGCTGGAAAAATCTTCGGCGGCATGGGTGGTAAATTAGTTACAATCGGTATCTTGATCTCTGTATACGGTACGATCAATGGTTACACCATGACTGGTATGCGTCTTCCTTACACAATGGGACTTGAAAAACAATTACCATTCTCAGATAAATTAGTAAAATTAAACAAAAACCATGTACCTTACATTGCAGGTATCCTAGAATTAGTGATCGCTATCGGTATGATGATGGTCGGCGGATTCGATATGCTGACTGACATGCTGGTATTCGTAATCTGGATTTTCTACACATTAGTATTTATCGCAGTAATCAAATTAAGAAAAACAGAACCAGATTTGGTTCGTCCTTATAAAGTACCACTTTACCCAATCATTCCAATCATTGCGATCATCGGCGGAATTTTCATCCTAGTGATGACCCTGATTAACCAATTCCAATTGGCAATGGTAGGTATCGTAATCACAGCATTAGGTATTCCTTTCTATCTATATTTGAAGAAAAAATACAAATAAAAATTGATGCCAGCAGCGTTTGTTGCTGGCTTTTTTTTGAGTTAGGGACTTGTTAAAACTATCTCTAATTTGATAGCCTTAATAGTAGAACTCAATTAGTTGTGGCAAAAAAGAAATACGAATTCAATAAAAAGCCTGCTAATCTCTTGTATAATAAAAGAAAAAGGACGTTTAATGGATGAGACTTTTTGTAGTTGTTTATCTTTTAAGTGCAGCGGGATTTATTTCGCAGTCCTTTTTTATTTTTGTTGAGAAAACTATTTTTCAAAAAGAATTGCGAAAAGAATTTTAATACTCCATACTAAACATAAAAATTGGACAGGAGGTAGGTGATGAAGTGAAGAAAAAGAGAAGTGAATCAATTTTTGAATTTATAGAAGAATATTGTCGTTTTTTTCAGAAAGGTGTAGATGCTAAAACAATCTCATTAAATACTGGTTATAGCCGAGAAAACGTCAGTCGTGTACTGAATCAGTTGGTTCGAGAAGGCAGGCTTAAAAAGTCTGATGGACGCCCAGTGCAGTATCAATTAGCCGAAGTAGAGCTCCAATCGCCTAAGCTTGAAAATACGGAACGAACAGATAAGAAAAAAAGCCATGAGGCGATCGACATCTTCTCTCAATTGATTGGGTATGATGGAAGTATCAAGAAGCAAGTAAAGCAGGCGGTGGCATCGATCATGTACCCGCCCAATGGATTGCATACGATCTTATATGGTCCGACCGGAATCGGCAAAACAACTTTTGCTGGTAAAATGTATGAATTTGCTATCGAATCAGGGAAAATGTCAAAAGAAACGCCGTTTGTTGTTTTTAACTGCGCTGATTATTCAGGAAACAATCAATTGCTGATGTCTCATCTCTTTGGGCATGTCAAAGGAGCTTTTACTGGAGCAGATAATCTGAAAGTCGGGTTGGTCCAGCAAGCCAATGGCGGCATTCTATTTTTAGATGAAGTTCATCGCTTACCGCCGGAAGGTCAAGAGATGTTGTTCTCGATTATTGATACGGGGGAATATCGTAGGTTGGGAGAATCAAGCAATACGAATCAAACGAATGTCTTGCTGATAGCCGCTACTACAGAGAATCTTCAAGAGAACATCCTTACTACCTTTATGAGAAGGATACCGGCTGTAATAGAATTTGAACCTTTAACAGAAAAACCAATTTCTGAACGGATGGAATTTATTCATAATTTTTTTGAGATGGAATCAAAGAAAATTCAATCGCCGATCCAAGTATCTAGAGAAGTGATTAAACTTTTATTGACCTACGATTGTCCGGGAAATATTGGTCAATTGCAAAACGATATTCAGATTATTTGTGCCAATGCTTTTGTGGATCATATTTTAGAGGAAAGCTCACAGATGATGAAGGTCAAGCTGTCACATATTTCTAATAAGTACCTTGAATTCTTATCGACATACAGTGAAAATCGTTCGGACATTATGCAATATTTTGAGAATATCAATCAAGTATTTGTTTATCAGCCAGATCAAAATACTGCATCGAGTCTTCACAGCCTCACTAAGAATAACTCCAATGATAATTTCTATGCGCTCTTAGAAAAGAAATCAAAAGAGTTTTTCTTAAAAGGGCTTACCTCGTTTGAGATACGCAAAAATTTTGATGAGCAAATCCAGATTTTTTTTGATGTATCTGGTAAAAAACAGCAAAATGATGATTTGGATGCAGTCCTAAAGATTGTTTCTAGTCGAACCTTCAATCATGTAAAAGAGATACTTGATGAAGTTTCTGAAGAGTTCGATTTTACCTATAATCAAAACATTCTATATGGTCTTTCGCTTCATGTGGAGACACTGATTACTCGTTTAAGTAATAAAGTAGAACCGCCGATGATGGCGAAGCAAAAGAAAATTCAAGATGAAGAGCTGACAAAAATAGCAGGATTAATTCGTGAAAAACTGGAGCTGCGCTTTGAGCTGGAATTCCCAGAACAAGAAACGACACTTATTGCGTTGCTTCTTTCAACGGTATCGACCATTGGAGAACAAAAACAAATTGGAATATTAGTGTTGATGCATGGTGAGATGGCAGCTACTGATTTAGCTAATACCGCCAATCAGTTACTAGGTGTTCAGCATGCTGTCGGAATCAACATGCCGTTAACAGAAGATGTATCGCAAACGCTAGAACTCGTTTCAAAACAAATCACTAAGCTGGATCAAGGGAAAGGGGTTTGTGTTCTTGCAGACATGGGATCACTGGTTCATTTTGGTGAGATTATTTCAGAGAATGTCGAAATTGAAATTCGGACGATTCCGATGGTTTCTACACCGATGGTTATCGAAGCAACACGAAAAGCGTTGCTTCCTGAAATTGATTTGAATCAATTAGTCGAATCGGTCATAGAAGAGAGTAATTTGATCGGAGATAATTATGATTGGAAAAAAGAAAAAGCAATTAAATCAAGAAACCTTGAAGTAAAGGATGAACAGTTAATCAATGTATTAGAAAATACAGTGACCTTTTTAAATATCCAGCTTATTTTTCCGATACTATGCGAAAAGATTCATGATTTAGCAGAGAAATTTTCTTTATGTGAATATGAATCATTTAAAGTAAAAATGTTGTTCCATTGTGTTTGCATGATTGAGCGCACCATTAGACAAGAAGATTTTCCTTATGAAAAAATGATTACTGAAGATATTAGAACTGTGGCAAGTACTATAAAAACAGAGTTCAAACCAATCGAAAATATTTTTGGCATTCAAATTTCCAAAGATGAGTTTTACTATGTTGCTGAAATCATCGAGGTTCATAAGTTCCATTTTTCATCGAAAGCTTAAAAATATTTTATAGTGTGTCGCTGACACACTATTTTTTTGTGTGTCAAATGATGTTTTGACACTCAATAAAGTGAATTTAGTAGGCTTTCGGATACAAAAATAATTGGCATACAAATTGCTTATAGTTAAGTAACGAATAAGGGAGGTGTTTCAATGACTGGAATTCTAGTGTTGACACATGGGAAATTTGCTGAAGGTATTTGTGATGCGGCAGAGCTGATTATGGGGAAGATTGAAAATCTAGACTATCATCAAATTAGTCATGGCGATGATTTTAACGATTTTCAAGCGATAGTAGTAAAAAAAATCCAAGCGTTGGATCAAGGAGAAGGTGTGCTGGTTTTTGTTGATTTGTTCGGTGCAAGTCCATATAACGCGGGAGCTGTTTCGAAGGCCGATTGTCCTGATGTAGAGTATCGGCTAATAACAGGTTTGAATCTTCCAATGCTGTTAGAGGCCTGTACGTTAAGAAAAAACATGGATGTTCATCAATTGGCTCAGCAGTTATTACAAGTTGGAAATGAAGGAATCAGAGAGTTTTTTACTGAATTTGAAAAGGAGAGAAAATAAATGGCTAATATTGTACTAACTCGTATCGATGATCGCTTAATTCATGGCCAGGTAATGACTGCATGGGTTCATCATACAAAAGGGAATCATATTCTAATTGTTGACGATCTGGTCGCACAGGATGAATTTTTAAAATCGATTATGTCCATGTCGATCCCACCGAATCTTAAGCTTGATGTATTGAATGAAGAAGAGGGGATTGCCTTTCTTAAAAATGCCTCTGACGATCTAAGAATTATTGTTTTAGTGAAGACACCCGAAGTCGTTGAGAAATTAGTGAACAATGGAATTGAGATTACTGAACTGATCGTTGGCGGAATGGGTGCAAAAGAAAGCCGGGAAAAATTATATAAAAATATTTCGGCTAGTTCAGATGAAAAGCAGACATTCAAAAAACTAATTGAAAAAGGAGTAAAAGTCGAAATTCAAATCGTTCCAGAAAATGCAGGTACAGACATTGGAAAATATCTATAAAGGAGGACAACGATGAATATTAATATTATTCAAGCGATCTTGATTGGTGTTGTTTATTATTTAGGTGTTACGGGTGTTCCTTGGTTAACAGCACTAGGTTCAACAATCATTAATCGACCACTAATCAGTGGGTTTCTCGTAGGAATTATTCTAGGTGATCCCGTTCAAGGCTGTATAATCGGAGCCGCGATAAACTTACCCTATTTAGCGGTGATTTCTGCTGGCGGAAGTGTCGCGATGGACCCAGGTTTAGCTGGTACAGTGGGGACAGCACTAGCACTTCTAGCTGACACAACTGCTGAAGTCGCAGTCTCTTTAGCAGTTCCAATTGGCTTGTTAGGTACTTTTATTTGGATCATTCATATGACAGTGGATATAACCTTTGTCCATTTAGCAGATAAGGCAGCCAAACAAGGGGACTTAAAACGAATTATCTTTCTAAATACGGTTCCTCCTCAAATCATTCTTTTCTTCTTAAGTGTGGTGCCTGTGACACTAGCCGTTTATTTTGGTTCTGGAGCGGTGTCCAATTTGTTGAGTTCGATCGAGGATACTCCGATTATTCATGTGTTGACTGTGATTGGTACGATTTTACCAGCGTTAGGGATAGCGATGAACTTGAAATCGATTGTATCAGGTGGGAACCGTGTCTATCTTTTCTATCTACTAGGTTTCATTTTATCTGTGTATCTAAAATTACCAGTAATTGCCATCTCAGTTTTAGGGTTTATCATCGCATACTTCTACAGTGAGTTAAGCGAGAAGAAGGGAGTTGCATAAAATGGAGACGAATTCAGTACTGACTAAAAAAGATATCGTCAAATCCTTCTGGTTGTGGATGTTTTTTAGCCATTCAAATTACAATTACGAACGTTTGCAGGCGATGGGTGTAGTTCATGGAATGTCCCCCATTTTAAAGAAATTATATGGCAAAGATGTTGAGCAAATGAAAGAGGCTTGCCAACGTCACATGGAATTCTTCAATACGGAACCGCATTTTGGCAGCTGTATTATTGGAATCAGTATTGCGATGGAAGAACAAAAAAGTGAAGGCGCACCGATCAGTTCAGAAATGATCAACGGCATAAAGACTGGGTTAATGGGGCCGATTGCAGGGATCGGTGATACTCTTTGGCAAGGGACCTTAGTACCAATCATTCTTTCCTTCGCAATCAGTATTGCCGCTTCTGGAAATGTCTTTGGTCCGTTGATTTATATTTTGCTATTAGGTGGAATTATGACAGCAATCACTTACTTATCTTTTACAAAAGGATACTATCTTGGTAAGGAAGGGATTCAAAAGATTTTAAGTGAGGGCATTTTACAAAAAGTAATGGGCATGGCTCAAACATTAGGCGGGATCGTTTTAGGCGCGTTGACAGCGTCATTTGTTGGACTGTCCTCTACTATGGAGTTCAAAATCGGAGCAACCGAAATGGCGTTGCAAAAAGATATCTTAGATCAATTATTTAAAGGACTTTTACCTTTGAGCGTAACTCTGCTAACACTGTTTATGCTTCAAAAGAAGATGAAACCAAACAAAGTATTGTTGGTTCTTGTACTGATTGGTTTAGTAGGCGGCTTGCTAGGAATATTCTAAGAAGGGGAATGAAGAATGAAAACAATTGTTTTTACGGCGGAAAATGAATTAGAAATCCAAAACTATAAGATGAACGATCTTCCAAACCATCTAATCATGATCAAAATTGAAGCTTGTGCAATTTGTACTTGGGAACAACGAGCTTACACTGGTGTTAAAAAGGTCGATTATCCTTATATCGGCGGGCATGAGATTGCGGCGGAGATCGTGAAAGTCGGCTCAGATGTAAGTAGTGAGTGGCAGATTGGTGACAAGGTTATTTACGGTACGCAGCTAGCTTGCGGGGATTGCCATTTTTGTAAAATCGGTGAGGAGCAAAGCTGTACAAATTTTGTTCACACAAAACAGATGAGAGGGTTACCGCATCCAGGGATGGGTGGTCTGTCTCAGTACATGATAGTGGAACCAAGACGTTTATTCAGATATAAGAACGTATCTCCTTTACAAGCATCTTTGACTGAGCCGCTTTCTTGTGTGATTCATAGTATCAATAGTGCGGATATTCAATTAGGCGATTTTGTTTTGGTAGTCGGCTGCGGAATTATGGGGATGTTTCATGTGTTGTTGGCACAGAAGAAGGGTGCCACAGTGATTGCGTCCGACATGAATGAAGAACGCCTAGCATTAGCGAAAGAACTAGGCGCAACTTATGTCATCAATCCGCAAAAAGAAGACCAAGTAAAAAAAGTGATGGAGCTGACAGATGATTTAGGAGCAGATGTAATTTTTGATACAACGCCAATAGCCAAAGTGGTGAAGGGCTTGATTCCTTGTCTCTCAAATTTAGGAAAATTAGTCTTGTATTCATCCTTTTACCCGGATACACCTGTAGGCTTATCCATGGACAGTCTTCATAAGAAAGCACAAAAGATCATTGGCACAGCAAATTCCAATAGTAAAGATTATACAATCGCTTCACGTCTGATCAGTAATGGAGTCATTGATGTTGAGCCGTTTATCAATGAGGTCTATCCATTTGATCAAGCAAAAGCCGCTTTCGAGTCAGCGATAAAGGCGGATAAATACCGCGTAGTCATCGATTTTACGAAATAATGGAGGGGAAAAAATGAGTTTTGAAAAAGTAAGTACTATTTTAAAAATGGCGGATGAACAAAATACTTCGGCAATTGCTTTTAATTGCATTGACTATAATATGTGTTATGGCGTAATTAAGGGTGCCGAAGCTGTCAACAAGCCAGTCATTATTATGCTTTATCCAGACCATGTGACTGAAATGAATATCGCGAATACGGCAGAATTTGTTGGGATGGTTCGTGGAATTGCGGAAAGGGCAACCATTCCCGTAGGTCTGCATTTGGATCATTGCAGTGATTACAATTTTATTGTGGATGCGATTCGTAATGGTTTTACCTCAGTGATGATCGACGGTTCGATGCTGCCAGTTGAAGAAAACATTCAGATCACCAAAAAAGTAGTTGAAACAGCTAAAATTTTCGGTGTAGCTGTTGAAGCAGAGCTTGGTCATGTGGGCTTCGCCGCTAATTCTGATCAAGATAAAGAAGACTTGTACACGACTGCGGAAGTTGCTGCGGCTTTCTGTAAAGAAACCGAAGTTGACTCCATTGCCGTAGCGATTGGCAGTGCGCATGGTTTTTATAAAGAGACACCAAAATTAGATATTGAACGTCTAAAAGAAATAAATGCCGCTACGGACACACCATTAGTCTTGCATGGCGGCAGCGGCATACCAAATGATCAATTAGAACTAGCTTTTGAAAATGGTATTAATAAATTTAACGTTGGCACAGAATACTTCCATTTATATTACCAATCATTAAAAGGATATTTTGATGGAGCAGGTTCAGAGGGGAATGTCTTTGATTACCACCAAGAGGTTCAACAAATTCTGATCGATTACGTTAAAGAAAAATTGTCAATTTCAAAATTCTGAATCAGCGGAGGAAAGAACATGAGATTTAAACAAGTAAAAAATGCGAATGTTTCGATTTCAGAAATGTCGGTTGGAACGTGGGCCATTGGCGGTCAGATGTGGGGAGAGGTGAATGATCAAGACTCGATTGCGGCCATTCGCACAATGATTGATCAAGGGGTCAATTTGGTTGATACTGCGCCTATCTATGCAGACGGACATTCAGAAAAAGTTGTCGGTTCAGCGCTAAAAGATGGATACCGAGAAAAAACGCTGATTGCCACCAAATTTGGTGTTAGCTATGCAGCAGATGGCAGTGTCATCAATAATAACAGTTATGACAATGTGTTGGCGGAATGTGAGCAATCGTTGGAACATTTAGGGACCGATGTGATTGATATTTATATTATTCATTGGCCAGATCCGAATACTCCGATCGAAGAAACGATGAAGGCGTTGAATTACTTGAAGGAAATGGGAAAGATTCGATTTATCGGAATGTCTAACTTTGATAAAGCTGGTATTCAAGAGGCTCAAAAATATGGTCAAATTGATTTTCTGCAATTACCCTTCAGTATGGTTAAGGAAGATGACAGAGCACTGCTTGAATGGTGCGAAGGTCAAGGGATGGGCACGATGACTTACGGATCATTGGGCTCAGGTATTTTGACTGGTACGATTCGGCAAAAGCCTGATTGGTCGCCAGATGATGTTCGTTTAACTTTCTATGATTATTACCAAGATCCTAAATTTTCTAAGATCATGAAGCTTTTAGAAACGATGGATGAAATCAGCGATAACTACCAAAAACCATTAGCTCAAATTGCTCTAAATTGGAGTACTTCGAAATCATTTGTTACGACAGGAATCGTAGGTGTTCGTAATTCACAAGAAGCAAAGGAAAATGCAAGTACTTTTGATTGGCAGCTTGCTGAAGAGGACATTGCTATTTTAGATGAAAAACTAGAGAAATTAGCTATTTCTGACGGTAAAGTCATGAGCGCGGCTGAAAGAAAAACAACGTAATACATTAGATGAAAAGCACGAAAAGCCTCTCTTTCTGATTAAGGAAGAGAGGCTCTTTTTCGGTTAAGTGAGTGAAGTGTGATTAATAAATAGACTCTACAGACAGACTCATGATTATTTACAGATTGTTCCAATGTTTTTATGCCTTTTTGTAAATATAGATGCGCCGAAAATGTCAGAGAAAATCAGCCTTTTTAAGGGAAAACCAGTAAACAAGTCGTTTTTCTTCTATTAGAAAAGACCGAATCCAAAAAGTTGCCACATCACTGTGGTAATTATCTAAGTTCTCTTTGTAACCGTTATCTCTTATGATGAGGTTAGCAAAGGAAAGGAAGGTAAAGGTATGACAGGATTTCCAAAAGATTTTTTGTGGGGAGGTGCAGTGGCCGCTCATCAGCTTGAAGGAGCTTGGCAGGAAGATGGAAAAGGAACCAGCGTAGCAGATGTGATGACTGTCGGTGGACCAGGAGTTCCGCGAAGAATTACTGAAGGGGTGCTGGAGGGAGAGTATTATCCCAATCACGATGGAATCGATTTTTATCATCGCTACAAGGAAGACATCGCGCTCTTTGCTGAGATGGGCTTCAAGTGCTTCCGAACCTCGATTGCTTGGACACGAATTTTTCCCAAAGGAGATGAGGAGGTTCCCAATGAAGCGGGGCTGAAATTTTACGACAATCTTTTTGATGAATGTTTGAAATACGGCATCGAACCCGTCGTGACCCTTTCGCATTTTGAGTTGCCCTATCACTTAGTTACCGAGTATGGTGGTTTTTCCAATCGTAAAGTCATTGATTTTTTTGTAAAGTTTGCCGAGGTTTGTTTTAAACGTTATAAAGACAAAGTCAAATATTGGATGACCTTCAATGAGATCAATAATCAAGCCAATTACAACGACCAGTTTTTCTTGTTTACCAACTCAGCGATTCCTTTTAAGGAAGGGCAGGATCGTGAAAAGCTCATGTATCAAGCCGCTCATTATGAGTTAGTTGCTAGTGCGAAAGCTGTTCAAATCGGAAAAGCGATCAATCCAGATTTTGAGATTGGCTGTATGATTGCCATGTGTCCGATCTATCCGGCATCCTGTAAACCATCAGACGTTTTGATGGCGCAGAAGGCCATGGAGAAGCGCTATTACTTTACTGATGTTCATGTGCATGGTGCGTATCCGGGATACATGATGACATACTTTGCCAGAAAAGGGTATGATTTAGATATCACATCGGAAGATTTAGCCGAACTGAAAAAAGGAACGGTCGATTATATCGGCTTCAGCTATTATATGTCATTTGCCATCAAGCATAATGAGGACAATGTTTACTACGATTACCATGAGCAAGAAGACTTTATCCGAAATGAGTACATCGGTATCTCAGATTGGGGCTGGCAGATCGATCCAGAAGGTTTGCGTTACGCGTTGAACTGGTTCACGGATCATTATCGCGTGCCGCTATTCATTGTTGAAAACGGTTTTGGCGCGATCGATGAAAAAGAAGCGGATGGCAGCGTCCATGATACGTATCGGATGGATTACTTCCGCGACCACATTAAAGAAATGAAGAAAGCAGTCGTAGAAGATGGCGTTGACTTGATGGGGTATACACCTTGGGGCTGCATCGATTTAGTTTCGGCGAACACCGGTGAAATGAAAAAACGCTATGGCTTCATTTATGTCGATCGGGACAACGAAGGCAATGGAACCTTGGAACGCAGCAAGAAAGATTCATTTGATTGGTACAAGCAAGTCATTGCTTCAAATGGCGAAATTCTAGAATAAAAAACGAACCCGCTGTAAGCAGCGATTCCATTAAAATAATAGTAGAAAGATATATAAGGATAAAAAATAGTTAAATAATATAGGGAGGAAACAACGATGAAAAAAGCTTTGATTATTTGTGCCGGAGGAATGTCTTCATCAGTAATTGCCAAAAAAACAACAGAGAACCTGCAAGGAAAAGGAGAAGAGATCCAAGTAGATGCAACCTCTCAATCGCAAGGAGCCAGCACGATCGCAAAGGACGAATATGATTTGTATCTAGTTAGTCCGCAAACAAAAATGTACTTCGACAGCTTAGAAAAGAGTGCGAAGAAATATAGCAAGCCAATCGTGAACATCCCGCCGCAAGCTTATGTTCCGATTCCAATGGGGATCGATAAATTGTCTAAAGTGATTCTTGAAAATATTGAGTAAGGATTGATAGCAATGTTGAGCAAACGAGAAACACAAATCCTAAAACTGCTTTTTGATCATAAGCACACGTATTTGACGAGCCAAGAAATTGCTTCGGGGATTGATGTTTCCAATCGGACAGCCAGAAAATATCTGCATTTGTTAGAAGATACATTAAAAGCTGAGGCTGTCGCGACGATCGAAGCGAAACAAGGAAATGGGTAC
>Ga0153923_100239_pt1 | contig 22056 bp, 18 predicted proteins | sample TSNJ007MetaG_FD_104682 | JGI IMG/M metagenome (GOLD analysis project Ga0153923, IMG submission 104682) | Attine ant fungus gardens microbial communities from New Jersey, USA - TSNJ007 MetaG | ecosystem: Host-associated > Fungi > Mycelium > Unclassified | place: USA: New Jersey, Brendon T. Byrne...
AAGCACACAAAGTGCAAGCGTGGATTGGGCCAGCACTGCGTTCGTAAAAGAAGTCAGTCGCGCCCGTACTTTCGGTTTCATGAGTGACATCGAGTACCTGCGCAAGCACAACCTCGCACTCGGCGGCAGCGTTGAAAACGCGATCGTGGTGGATTCCGATGGTGTACTGAACGAAGACGGCCTTCGCTACGAAGACGAATTCGTGAAGCACAAGATCCTTGATGCGATTGGCGACCTGTACCTGCTGGGTAACAGCCTGATTGGTGAGTTCAAAGGCTTCAAGTCCGGTCATGCACTGAACAACCAGCTGCTGCGCAAGTTGATTGAGCAGACAGATGCGTGGGAAGTCGTGACGTTCGAAGACGCCAGCACTGCACCGATCTCTTACATGCGCCCGGTTGCGGCGGTGTAAGTAAAAAACCTCTCTAGTTTTTTGAAGGCCATCCCCGGATGGCCTTTTTTTATGCCTGCGGTTTATGTGTTGCCTGGGCAGGCCCAATCGCTGGCAAGCCAGCTCCCACAAGTTCTTTGTTGATCTCAAATCTGCAGCACCCCACATACCCATGTGGGAGCTGGCTTGCCAGCGATTGGGCCAGTGCCAGCACCTCGAGGTTTCAGGCCGCCACCACCACGCGATTGCGCCCACCTTCCTTGGCCTGATACAGCGCCTTGTCCGCCGCAAACAGCAGTTGCTCAAGCGACATCTCGACCGTTGCCGTCCAGGTGCTGATGCCGATACTGACGGTCATCGCCACGTCCGCGCCCTCGACCCTCGGCATTTGCTCGACCGCCTGACGGATATGCTCGGCAATCTGCGCGGCACCGCTGCTGTCGGTTTCGGCGAGGATCACCGAAAATTCTTCGCCGCCGTAACGGGCGACCAGATCCGCCGGGCGCCGCACATTCGCGGTGATAACCCTGGCCAGTTCGCGCAGCGCCTGATCACCGGCCTGATGCCCGTGACGGTCGTTGAAGGCCTTGAAGTGATCGGCATCGATCATCATCACCGACAGCGGTTTGCCCGAACGCTGGGCGCGGAACCATTCGTGGCGCAGCGCCTGATCGAGCATCCGCCGGTTGGCCACGCCGGTCAGCGCATCGGTGGCGGCCAGTTGCGCCAATTCGCGCTCGGCACGCTGGCGCAGGCGCAATTCGCGGGCAAGCAGCCAGGTCAGCCACAACAGCCCGGCGCAGAGCACGCCGGTGGCGCCGCTGATCAACAGCGCGGTGCGGCGCCAGGTGCCGAACACCTCATCACTGGAGAGCGCGACCATCACTGTCAACGGCAGATTGCCGACCCGCGAATAGGTGTAGAGCCGTTGCTGATGATCCATGCTCGAGGTGCTGGTGAAACTGCCGCTACCATCATTGTCGCCGAGAATCCGCACCACGTTGGGCCGGTTGCCGAAACTCTTGCCGATGGAGTCGCTTTGCAGATAAGGCTTCTGCGCCAGCAGCACGCCGTCGCTGTTGATGATGTTCAGCGTGCTGTCTTTGCCGATGTCGAGGCTGTTGAACAGTTGATCGAAGTAGTCGAGCTTCATCGACGCCACCGCCACGCCTGCGAACTCACCGGTGTTGGAGGAGATCCGGCGACTGAAGCTGATACGCCATTGATTGGCGTCGTCGCAATCGCAGCGGGTCTTGAACGGGCGGCTGATAAACATGCCGATATCGCGGTTGAAGGCATGGACGAGAAAGTAATCGCGGTCGGCGAAGTTGCCCGGCTTGGGTTCGACCCGCGACGAGTCGGCGACCACATCGCCGTGCTTGTCGAGCAGCAGGATGTCGCCCTTGAAGCGCGCAGTAGTGGAGCGGTCGAACAGCGCCAGATGGCGGATCTGCGGGGTGACGTCGCGCAAGTCGTCGCGCTGGGCGGCGGCGATCAGGCCTTGCAAGGTCAGGTCATACAACTCGACCGTGCGCAGGACGTCGGCGTCGATCAACTGGGCGATGGTGGTGGCGCTGCGGGTGGCCGATTCCTGAGCGTTGGCGTGCTCACGAATCAGCAGAAAAGTGACGATGCACAGAATCGCGATCACGGTCAGCGAACTGCCGCAGATCAGCAGCAATTCGGGGCGTCCGGTCTTGCCCGCCAGAGGTGGGGTACGGCTCGCGATCATGATGGGCTGTCGGTTGGGGTGAGACTTATAAGAGTAGTTGCACAAACACGGAACCATCTGTGGCGAGGGAGCTTGCTCCCGCCGGGTTGCGCAGCGACCCCTCGCTTTCGAGGAGGGGCCTGCTGCGCAGTCCAGCGGGAGCAAGCTCCCTCGCCACAAGTTCTGTGTCAGTCGCGACTGACTTGAGGTGATCTTAGAAGACGTTGATCGGGTAGTCGACAATCACACGGTATTCATCGGTATCCGTATCAATCGCGCCGTAACCGTTCCCACCCCGGTTGCTCGCCCATTGCAGGCGTACTGCGAGATCTTTTGCCTGGCCGCTCTGCACCACGTATTTCAGGTCGAGGTCACGCTCCCAGTGTTTGGCATTACGGCCGTCAGCGCTGTACCACGAAGCGTAGCCCTTGCTGTCCGGGTCGACTTTGGTCAGATCCACGGTGCCGCGCGAATAGGAAACCGCCGAAGTCAGGCCCGGCAGGCCGAGCCCAGCGAAGTCGTAGGCGTACTTGAGCTTCCACGAGCGCTCGTTCGGGCCGTTGAAGTCCGAGTACTGCTGGGAGTTGTCGAGGTAAACGCTGTCGCCCTGGCTGATGTAGTCGAACGGCGTGTTGCCGTTCACGCGCTGGTACGCAGCGGTGACGCTGTGGCTGCCGATGCCGACGGTGAAATGCAGGCTGTAGGTGTTGTTGTCGATGTTGCCCAGTAGTGCGTCGCCAGTGTCCTGCGTGTGATAGAAGTGCAGGCCCGGGTTGAGGCTGACCAGATCGTTCAACTGCCAGGTGTAATCCAGGTCGTAGTAGTACTGGTTCCAGATGTCCTTCAGCTCGGCGGCGTACAGATTGCTGGTCAGCCCTTCGACGCCGCTCCAGGACACGCCGGCCCAGTTAAGGTGACGGCTTTCGTCGCCCTCGGCGAGTTTGCCGTAGGACGTGCCGATGCGCTGGCGACCGCTCTGGTTGTACGGCTTGGTGAAACTGGCCTGGCCACCTTCGAACATCCAGCCGTCGAAACTGTGATTGGTCAGACTGACGCCACGGAAGGTCTGCGGCAGCATGCGCGACTCACCGCCGGCAATCACCGGGTTGGTGAGGAACAGGTCACCGGCCTTCAGCTCGGTATCGAACGCGCGCATCTTCAACGTGCCGCCCGCGCTCGAGAACGAGCCCGGCGCTTTGCCGCTGCCATCGCTGATCGGCAGGATGCTCGAGCCATCGGTACCGCCACCGCCGTCGAGCTTCAGCCCGAGCATGGCGTGGGCATCGATGCCGAAACCGACCGTGCCTTCGGTGTAGCCCGACTGGAAGATCCCGAGAAAGCCCTGACCCCACTCGATGTTGTCGTCCGTCTGCTGCAGACGGTTGCGATTCATGTAGTAGTTGCGGGCGTTGAGGTTGAGGCTCGAGCCTTCGACGAAACCTTCCTTGGCGGCTTCGTCGGCGTGAGCGGCGGGGGCAATCGTTGCGGCAATTGCAATGAACAGCGGGGTGAAACTGGCTGGGTAACGCACTTGCGATGGAGCTCCTTGGGTCAACTGACACTTCAATGTCTTGAGGTGCGGGATGTTTCTTGTTTTTTACAGACGAACCAAACGGCTTTCAGACCACAACGAAAAAAGGCCGCTGAAAATCAGCGGCCTGGAAGGACGACGGTTGAACGGGAAGAGCCAAACAACCGCGTCGAGGGAAATGTTTCGCGGTGCGCGACTCAGCTGTCTTTCTCGGCTGCTTGAGCCTGGGAAGTGGCGGCTTGAGGGGCTTGCGAGGCGTCCTGCGATTTGGCCATCACTTCTGCCTGAGACTGTTCGAAGGCGTGAGCGCGAGCGGCATTCTGCGCGACGAACGACTGCGATTCTTCAGCCATCGCCATTGGCGACAGGATCAACGAGGACAAAACGAAAGCGCTGGCAATACCCATACTGTTGGACATCTGGAAAACCTTCTTGCTTGGCAAGTGCTGTTTGGTGCGGGCAAAGATAAGGTCGCCGGGCGCCGGGAAACAGCGTGATTTTCATAAATGACTGTTACAGCAAAAGCAAAGATCAACCATGGGTTGACTCCATTCCCTGTGGCGAGGGAGCTTGCTCCCGCTCGGCTGCGCAGCAGTCGTAAATCCTGCAAACGCAGTATGTCTGAATGAATGTGATTGCCGGGTATGGGGCCGCTTCGCAGCCCAGCGGGAGCAAGCTCCCTCGCCACAGTGGTTTGCTATTCAGTTAGACCGGAAGGTGGATGCCGAAAGTATTTATCCCGCGATCACTGCGCACAAACACATCCCCACCGTGCATCAGCGCAATCGCCTTGACGATCGCCAGCCCCAATCCATGGTTGTTGCCGCTGTTGCTGCGCGAGGCATCGACCCGGTAGAAGCGCTCGAACAAGCGCGGCAAGTGCTCGCTGGCAATCGGCGATCCCGGGTTGGCCACACCGATGCTGACCTGATGCTCTTCAACCTCGATGCGCACTTCGATCACCTTGCCAGGCTCAGTGTGCTGCACGGCATTGCTCAGCAGGTTGATCAGCGCCCGACGCAGGTGCGCGATCTCGATTCGCACCTGCGCATCGCCGCTCACATGCACCTGCACCTGCGCGTCTTCAAGGATGAAATCCAGGTACTCCAGCGTGGTCGCGACCTCATCGGCCAATGAGGTTTCAGTGAGCTTAGTCGCCTTGCTGCCCTGATCTGCGCTGGCGAGAAACAGCATGTCGTTGATGATCGAGCGCAGGCGTTCCAGCTCTTCCAGATTGGATTGCAGCACTTCGAAATAATGTTCGGCCGAGCGTCCGCGGGTCAGCGCGACCTGGGTCTGGCCGATCAGGTTGGTCAGTGGCGAGCGCAGTTCGTGGGCGACGTCGGCGTTGAACGATTCCAGGCGCGAATAGGCCTGTTCGACCCGCTCCAGTGTCGAGTTGAACGAGTCGACAAACTGCTCCAGCTCCGGCGGCAACGGCGACATCCGCAGGCGTCCGGCCCGTAGTGGCGGCGCCAGACGCTGCGCTTCGTGGGACAGTTTGATCAGCGGCTTCAAGCCAATCCGCGCCACCCAATAACCCAGCGCCGAGGCCAGCAGCACGCCGATAATCGCCAGGCTGACCAAGGCGATCAGCAGGTTGTGCTGAGTCTCGTGGAAAGTCTCGGTATCGATGCCGATCATGAAGCGCAGCGGCGGGCGTTGATCCTTGGCCGGCAATTCGGTCAGCAGCACTTTCAGCGGATAAGGATGCTCGGGCAACTGCAGGTCATGCATGCCCAGCGGCCCTTGGGCGAAGGCGCGGATTAAGGCATCCGGCTCGCCATATTCGTAGCCGGGATCGCCGCTGACCACCCAGAAACGAATGCGCTTGTCCTCTTCGCCGAGCAGCTTGAGCTTGGCGTTGATCTTCACCCAATGCTCAGGCGTGCCATAACGGTTGAGCGCCGATTCGAGCACGCTGTAACGCGCATCCAGCTCGGCTTCCGGCAGCAGACCCAAGCCCTTGTCGACTTGCTGATACAGCGCGCCGCCGATCAACAGAAACACCAGCAGCGCCACCAGCGTAAACATCCCGCTCAGGCGCAGGGCAATTGAGTTACTGGACACCACGGCTCTCCAGCACATAACCCATGCCGCGAATGGTGTGCAGCAGTTTCTCGTCGAACGGCCCGTCGAGCTTGGCCCGCAGACGTTTGATCGCGACTTCGACAACATTCGCGTCGCTGTCGAAATTGATGTCCCAGACCATCTCGGCAATCGCGGTTTTCGAGAGAATTTCACCTTGGCGGCGCGCCAGCACGCTGAGCAGCGAGAACTCTTTCGCCGTCAGATCCAGTCGCGTGCCGGCACGGGTGGCCTTGCGGCTGATCAGGTCGATCCACAGGTCGGCGATGCTCACTTGCACCGGTTCATGGCCGCCGCTGCGCCGGGTCAGCGCTTGCAGGCGGGCCACCAGTTCGAGGAAGGAAAACGGCTTGCCGAGGTAATCGTCGGCGCCGTCACGCAGGCCCCTGATCCGGTCTTCGACGCGCTCGCGGGCGGTGAGCATGATCACCGGGGTCTGCTTGCGCGCACGTAAGGCGCGCAGCACGCCGAAGCCGTCCAGACCCGGCAGCATGACGTCGAGGACGATCACCGCGTAGTCGCTTTCCAGCGCCAGGTGCAGGCCCTCGACGCCGTCGCGGGCCAGATCCACGGTGTAACCCTGTTCCGTCAGACCGCGGTGCAGATAGTCCGCGGTTTTTTCCTCGTCTTCGATAATCAGAACGCGCATGACCCGCCTCAGTCTGTGGTTGCCAGTGCCGTCGTGGGCATTGGTTTGGGCCTGTGGAACAGCCGCTCAAGCCACAAGTATATGACCGGCGTGGTAAACAGCGTCAGCATCTGGCTGACCAGCAAGCCGCCCACCACCGCGATCCCCAGCGGCTGGCGCAGTTCGGCGCCGGTGCCGTAACCGAGCATCAGTGGCAGCGCGCCGAGCAACGCGGCGAGGGTGGTCATGATGATCGGCCGGAACCGCGTCAGGCACGCTTCGAAAATCGCCTCCTGCGGTGCCAGTCCGCGATGACGCTGAGCTTCCAGCGCAAAGTCGATCATCAGGATGCCGTTCTTCTTGACGATACCGATCAGCAACACCAGCCCGATCAACGCCATGATCGAAAAGTCCTGACCGCAGATCCACAGCATGATCACTGCACCGAGACCGGCCGCCGGCAGGGTCGAGATGATTGTCAGCGGATGCACGAAGCTTTCATAAAGCACGCCGAGAATGATGTACACCGCCACCAGCGCCGCGAGAATCAGCCACGGCTGACTGGCCAGCGAACTCTGGAACGCCTGCGCCGCGCCCTGGAAGTTGCCGCTGATCGCGGTCGGCATGCCGATCTCGGCCTTGGCCTGATTGAGCAGAATCACCGCATCGCCCAACGCCACGCCAGGCGCCAGGTTGAACGACAGGTTGGCGGCCGGGAACATGCCGTCATGGGCAATCGACAGCGGGCCGATGGTCGGTGCATCGAATTTGGCCAGCGCCGACAGCGGCACCATCTCGCCACTCAGCGGCGAGCGCAGGTAGAAATAGTTGAGGCTTTCAGCCTTGCCGCGCTGCTTGGTGTCCAGCTCGAGAATCACGTTGTACTGGTTGACTTGGGTCTGGAACTCGTTGATCTGGCGCTGACCGAAGGCGTCGTACAGCGCCTCGTCCACGTCACTGGCAGTCAGGCCGAAACGCGCGGCGGCGCTGCGGTCGATGCTGATGTGGGTGATGCTGCCGCCCAGTTGCAGATCGTTGGAAATGTCGCGGAACGCCGGGTTGCTGCGCAGCTTTTCGGTCAGACGCTGGGTCCAGGTGGCGAGGGTCGCGCCGTCATTGCTCTTGAGCACGTATTGGTACTGCGCGCGGCTCGGCCCGGAGCTGAGGTTGATGTCCTGGCCGGCGCGCAGGTACAGGACGATGCCCGGGACTTTCATCAGTTGCGGACGAATGCGGTCGATGAACTGGCTGGCCGAGACGTCGCGGTCGCCGCGTTTTTTCAAAGCAATCCAGAAACGCCCGTTGGCGATGGTCTGGTTACTGCCGGACACCCCCACCGAGTGGGAAAACGCCTGCACAGCCGGGTCGGCGGCGACGATTTCGGCCATCGCCAGGTGTTTTTTCACCATGTCGTCGTAGGAGATATCCGCCGCGGCTTCGGTGGTGCCGAGGACAAACCCGGTGTCCTGTACCGGGAAAAAACCCTTGGGGATAAAGATGTAGCCGGCAATCGCCATTGCCAGCGACAGGCCGAACACGCCGATCATCAGTTTCTGGTGGGCGAGGGCACGGCGCAGACCTTTTTCGTACCAGGCCAGCAAGCGTTCGCTGAAGCCCGGTTTGTCGTGGGCGTGGTGCACCGGTTTACGCATGAACAGCGCTGCCAGCGTCGGTGCCAGGGTCAGCGACACCACCACCGAAATCAAAATGGTCGAGGTCGCCGTCAGGGCGAACTCCTTGAACAACCGCCCGACCACGCCGCCCATGAACAGCAGCGGAATGAACGCCGCCACCAGCGAGAAACTGATCGACACCACGGTAAAGCCGATCTCGCCGGCACCTTTGACCGCCGCTTCGCGCATGCTGTCGCCGGCCTCCAGATGCCGGTGGATGTTCTCCACCACCACAATCGCATCGTCCACGACAAACCCGACCGCGACGACGATTGCCACCAGTGTCAAGTTGTTCAGGCTGAATCCCAGCAGGTACATCAGGGCGAAACTGGCGGTCAGCGACACGCCGAGTACCGCAGACACAATCATCGTCGCCGACAACTGGCGCAGGAACAGCGCCATCACCGCCACCACCAGCAGGATCGCGATTAACAGGGTGATCTCGACTTCATGCAGCGAGGCGCGGATGGTCTGGGTGCGGTCGATCAGGGTTTTCACCTGCACCGAGGCCGGGAGCATGGCTTCGAGGCCGGGCAGGGCGGCTTGAATGCGGTCGACGGTTTCGACGATGTTCGCGCCGGGCTGGCGCGAGATCACCAGGTTCACCCCGGGTTGATCACCGGCCCAGGCTTGCACGTAGGCATCTTCCGAACCGTTGACGACTTTGGCGACATCGCGCAGGTGAACCGGGGCGCCGTCCTTGTAGGAAACGATGAGTTGGCTGTAGTCCTCGGGGTGGAACAACTGGTCGTTGGTCGACAGCGTCGAGATGCTCGATTCGCCGTACAACGCACCTTTGGCGAGGTTGAGGCTGGTCTGCTGGATTGCCAGCCGGATGTCGGCCAGGGTCAGGCCAATCGCCGCCAGTTTGTCGGCCGAGGCTTGCACGCGGATCGCCGGACGTTGCTGACCGGTGATGTTGATTTGGCCTACGCCGTCGATCTGACTGATCTGACGCGAGAGCAGGGTTTCCACCAGGTCGCTGAGTTCAGTGCCGGGCATTTGCGTCGAGCTGACGCTGAGGATCAGTACCGGGCTGTCGGCCGGGTTGACCTTCTTCCAGGTCGGCAGGGTCGGCATGTCCTTGGGCAGCTTGCCGGCGGCGGTGTTGATCGCCGCCTGCACTTCCTGGGCGGCGGTGTCGATGCTCTTGTCGAGGGTGAATTGCAGGGTCAGCAGGCTGGAGCCGAGCGCACTGCTGGAGGTCATCTGGGTCATGCCGGGGATGGCGCTGAATTGCACCTCCAGCGGCGTGGCGACGGATGAGGCCATGGTGTCGGGGCTGGCGCCGGGCAACTGGGCCGAGACCTGAATTGTAGGAAATTCCGCTTCCGGCAGTGGCGCGATCGGCAGGCGCGGGAAGGCAATTACGCCGACCAGCACCAATGCGATGGTCAGCAGAATCGTCGCGACCGGGTGATCGATGCACCAGGTGGAAACGCCTTTGTGCTCCTTCATGGTTTCGGCTCCGCTTGCACCACCTGCGGCGGCTCGGTCATGACCTGCACGGTCGAACCGGGTTTGAGCCGCGATTGGCCGTCACTGACCAACTGATCGCCAGCCTTTACGCCTTTGATGATGTCCTGGCCGCTGCCCTGATAAACCATCTGCACTTGTACGGCTTCGACCTTGTCGCCATTCACGCGATAGACGAAGTGTTGGTCGAGACCGCGCTGTACGACGGTGGGCGGCACCACCAGCGCATCCTTATCCAGCGCCGTCTGAATTTTTACCGTCACCAATAGGCCCGGCCAGAGTTTCTGGCCGGCATTGTCGAATTCGGCCTTGGCGCGGATGGTGCCGGTGTTGGCGTTGATCTGGTTGTCGATCAGGGTCAGGTGACCTTCGCCGAGCAGGTTGCCGGTTTCGCCGTCGGTGTCGGCGCCGATGTAGGCCTTGACCTGCGCACGCTGCGGATCGTTGATCAGGCCCTGCAGGGTTGGCAGCATTTGCTGCGGCAGCGAGAACTCGACGGCGATCGGGTCGATCTGGGTCACGGTGAACAGGCCGGCGGTGTCGGTCATGCGCAGGAAGTTGCCTTCATCGACTGTGCGAATACCGACGCGGCCGGTGACCGGGGAGCGAATCTGCGTGTAGGAAAGTTGTACCTGCGCCGAGTCAATCGAGGCCTGGTTGCCTTGGGCGGTGGCTTTCAGTTGGTTGACCAGTGCCTGCTGCTGGTCGTAGGTCTGCTTGGAGACGCCGTCGTCGACGCTGAGCAGTTTGTAGCGCTTGAGGTTGACCAGGGCGACCTGCAATTGCGCCTGGCTTTCGCCCAGTTGTGCGCGGGCCTGGTCGAGGCTGGCGCGGATCGAGCGGTCGTCGATGGTGGCGAGCAGGTCGCCGGCCTTTACCAGTTGGCCTTCCTTGACGAGGATTTTGGTGAGGATGCCGTCGACTTGCGGGCGCACCACCACGCTGTGCAGCGAAAGCACCGAACCGATGCCGCTGGTGTAGCGGGGGACGTCTTTTTCGCTGACCGTGACGACGCGGACCGGGATGGCGGTCGGGGTGGCCAGTTTGGTCGGGGCGGGTTTCAGTGCCCACCATGCGCCTGCGGCGGCCAGGGCGATCACTAGGGCTAGCAGGGCTTGGTTTTTTTTGATTCGCATGAAATGGGGCGCCAAGGGCTGGAGTTTGGGCAGGTTGGGTATTTATAAACTTGTTTGGGGGTCAGGAGGGTGACGGCTGGCTGTCAGCGCTGTCAGTTTCGCCGGGGTGTATATCCGTTTCTGCGGGTGTGGCTGATTACGGTTCCGCCCTTACGGCGGGTCACTTTGGCAAACGCCCCAAAGTAACCAAAGGGCTTTACCCTGACGTTCGGCCCTCGCTTAGGCTCGGGTTCCTTCGCTCCGGTATTCATCCGGGGGGCAGCGCCTACGGTTTGCTTCGCTGCACCTCCTCTCGCTGTGTTTGGCTGCGCCAAACGGTCGCTGCGCTCCCACCCCCGGATAAATCCCTCCACTCAGCCTTCCGACGGGCCCTCAGATCAAAAGCGGTACTCGAGCTAACGCTCATCGTGTTGAGTGGGGCGGCATGCGCCGCGTGCGGGTTGTACTTATCTTCCCTGTAGGAGCTGCCGCAGGCTGCGATCTTTTGATCTTGCTTTTGCTCTTTTGTGGGAGCTGGCTTGCCAGCGATGGCAGCCTGACAGCCGACCAATCTCTGGCAGGTGTACTCGGTTCAACTGTGGGAGCGAGCTTGCTCGCGAAGAGGTCTGTCCAGTCAGCCGATTACATTGATCTGTTTAATTTTGTGCCAAACAACCAGAACCTTCCCACAAGGTTTTCAGGTTGTCCGTCGGAAGCGCGGTCTCTAGTCTTTGGTTGTCGCTGCAAATTCAGCGATCGGGTGTGGAAACCCGATTCAAGTAGAAACAATGCACCAGCACCGTAATCGTTGCCGACGTCTTTTTTCGTCTGCAAACTGCGTCGCGGCGGCTGTGCGTGGGCAGACTTCGGTCTGGCCGGTTGCCTACTTATCGGTTTTCCACCCCGCGCACAGTTGCCACCTTTTGTCGTGTGGAAACGACAAAGGCTGGCTCCCAAATACAAGTAGGAGCTACCCATGGATAAACTGATTCCAGACCCACCCCCCGAAACTAAAACCCCGCTCGCCGAAGCCATCCGCGCAGAAGACCTCGCCCAAAACCGCGAAGCCATCAAACGCGCGCTCGACTTTTACCTCTGTCCGCAACCCGCCCAGCCGCGACAGCCAAGCACAATGTTTCTGGTCAACCCAGCTATCGACACTGAAACCCTGCTCGCCCACGCTTACGAATCGTTGGCCTCTGTCAGTGCCATGGCCAGCAATTTCGCCAATGAACTCGGTGGTCCGCAACGCAGCACGGCGTTGGCGATCCAGCAGATCGTCATGCTCGCCGAACTGGCGGTGAATCGGGCGCTGGATAGGGTTGATCCACGCACTTGATCCGTCCAGGCACCGCGTCATCCTTCATCGCGAGCAGGCTCACTCCCACAGAGAAGCGCACTCCACCTGTGGGAGCGAGCTTGCTCGCGAAGACGTCTGTGCGGGCGACACATCTCTGCCGGCTCTTGTTGTTAGCCGGTCCCAAAAAGGGACCGATCATTCCCGATTCGGGAAACATTGCACCTACCTCTAAACCGTTCGGCGTACGCTGCAAATCTTCAGGTGCTGTCGCAAGGCGCGCAGGTATACTGCGCGCCTTCGCGGCTCACTGTTCGGGCCCGACTTTTTGCTTTGCGGAGCTTTTATGACTTCCCCGACCCAACCGCCGGTTGACGACGCCGTGAGCGATGTCCCGGCCGAGCTGACTGACGCCAGCGAAACCAAACCCGAGATTCCGGCTTTCAAGTTCCCGTTCAAACCGGGTGAACTGGCGGCCGCCAAGGGTTCGAACCAGCCGTGGTACAAGAATGGCGCCAAGAACGGCCACACCAAGACCCCAGGCATGGCGCCGCCGGGCACCCGTCGTTCGATGGGCAAGCGCTGAGTTTCATCCCTCTTTTGGCCATCGACTGCGATTTTCGGTCGCAGTGATGGCTAAGTGCTCAGATGCTGAGCCAGATCAATATTTGACCAATTGGTGCGCTTAGAGTCAGCAGCCCTGCCGACTCTTCCCATAAAACGAGCGCGCCATTCATGAAGATCAATCTCCCGGTAACCGGCCGTAACGTCGATGTGGCGCTGGATGCGAACATTCTTTCGACCACCGATCTGACCAGCGCGATCACCTACGCCAACGAAGACTTCATCAGAATCAGCGGTTACAGCCGCGACGAATTGCTTGGCACACCGCATAACCTGCTGCGCCACCCGGACATGCCGGCGCAGGCGTTTGCGCATATGTGGCAGACGCTAAAGGGCGGCCGCTCGTGGATGGGGCTGGTGAAGAATCGTTGCAAGAATGGCGATCACTATTGGGTCAGCGCGTATGTCACGCCGGTGACGCAGAACGGCGTGGCGGTGGAGTATCAGTCGGTGCGCACCCGGGCTGATGCGCGGCGGGTCGCGGCGGCTGAGCGGGCGTATGCGCAATTGCGCGGTGAGTCGAAGGGGCGGCGGGCGCTGCCCAGGCTGGGTTTGCGCGGCAGGATCACGGCCTTGGCCAGTGCGCTGCTGGGGCTGGTGTTGGGGATCGAGGCGTGGTTGCGTCCTGAGTCGGCGTGGTTTGATGGGCTGGCGTTCGTCGCTGGCAGCAGTCTTTGTGCGTTGGGTGTGCGCTGGATCTTGCGGCCGCTGGAGCGGCTGAGCGAACGGGCGCGGCAAGTCGCGGACAATCCGTTGAGCCAGAGTATTTACACCGGGCGCCGCGATGAAATCGGCCAGATCGAATTCGCCCTGCAGATGCTCGAAGCGCAGGTCGGCGCGGTGGTCGGGCGTATCGGCGATGCGTCGCAACAGTTGGCCGGGCATGCGGCGCAATTGGTCGATCATCTGCAAAGCAGCCACAGCAGTTCGCTGGCGCAACAGGCCGAAACCGATCAGGTGGCGGCGGCGATTCATCAGATGGCCGCCAGCGTCGCGCAGGTTGCCAGCCATGCGCAGCAGGCGTCGGTGGCGGCGGACATGGCCGGCACGGAGACCCGTGAAGGGCATTTGCTGGTGGGCGAGAGTCGCAGCGCGGTGCTGCGTCTGGCCGAAGAACTGCGACGGGCGACCGAGGTGATTCATCAGCTCGAAGGCCACAGCAGCGAGATTTCCGGGGTGCTGGAGGTGATCCGCAGCATCGCCGAGCAGACCAATCTGCTGGCGCTCAACGCGGCGATCGAGGCCGCACGGGCCGGGGATGCCGGGCGCGGCTTCGCGGTGGTGGCCGATGAGGTGCGCGGGCTGGCGCAGCGCACGCAGCAGTCGACCAACGAGATTCAGCGCATGATCAGCACTTTGCAAAACGGCGCGCGGGATGCGGTGCTGGTGATGCAGCAGAGCAGCGAGCATGTGGATAACAGCGTCGAACAGGCCCAGCGCGCGGCGCGGGCGCTGGACGGGATCAGTGAACGGGTCGAGCAGATCACCGAAATGAGCCTGCAGATTGCCGCGGCGGTGGAGCAGCAGAGTGCGGTGAGCGAGGACATCAACCGTAATATCGTCAGTATCCGCACGGCGTCGGAATTGACGGTGGACGAGGGGCGGCAGAGTCAGCGCAATTCGGAAGATGTGGCGGGGTTGGCGGGGGATTTGCGGTTGTTAGCGCGGGAGTTCTGGGGGCGGCGGCAGGTTCGGGATTGAGGTTGCTCTCACTGGCCTCATCGCTGGCAAGCCAGCTCCCACAGGTTTTTTTGTGTCGTACACAAACTATGTGAACACTCGAGAACATTGTGGGAGCTGGCTTGCCAGCGATGAGGCCAGTCCAATCACCTTGAATTTTGGATCAAGCCGCGCGCAGCGAAATAAACGCATACGTCTGCGCCGGCTCCGTCACCACCTGTGCGCCGGCCGCCACCAATTGCCCGGCAACGTCGTCCCCGGACAAATGAAACAGCCATTCACTGGATTCCGTATTCAGTGGCTGTGCTGCAACCTGATCGATCACGGCCGCGAACGCGTCCATCTGCGGCAAATACGCGGTAAACCCGTCGCCCTTGAGCGCCGTGGTGCGAATCCCCAGCGCCGCGCAGATTGCATCCTTGATCCGGATGTCGTCGCGATCGGCCTGGCGCGAGCGCTGGATCAGCTCCAGCAGTTCCTGATCGACCAGATCCCCACCGACAATCAGCAGCGGCCCCTGTTGCCACGACTCTGGCGGGCAATCCTTGGCCACCGGGTTGAGCGGGATGTGCGGGTTGATTTCCGCCGGATAAATCCTGCACACCAGCGGTCGGCGTTCGTAAATGCGGCACAGGTTTTCTTCGTCAAGATTCCGGCAGCGGCCGACATTGTAAGCGGCGAAGGTGATGGCCACGTGGGCCTCGGCCGTGCCGCTGCGCACCACCAGCGAACGCCGCTCGGCGTGTTCACGCTGCTGCGCCGGCAGGCCCAGGCCGTTGCCCAGAAAAGCCTCCACCAGCACGATCACCTGACCGCCATCCGCCGCCCACATGCGGGCTTCGGCGAGGGTCAGGGGCACATGGTGGTCGGTGCAGCATTTGCCGCAACCGACGCAGGAAAATGTCGTATTCATTGCACGATCAATCTTCAATCAGAGTGTGAAACGGCGACGTAAAGTCGCCAGGCTGAGGCTGATCGAAGCAAGTTGTGCGCCAGCCCTCAAGGCTTGGCGGTCGGACGGATCGAGTCCCATTCGGTGACGAAGGCGGTTTTCGACTTTTTGCTGTACAGGCACAGCTCAGTGCCTTGCTGGCCTTTCATGTGTTTTTGCGGGTACTGGCCTTGCAGCAGCACGGCGGTGTAGCCGACGCGGTCATCGAATTGCGCGGGTGTGCCGACGGGTCTGGCGTCTTTCAGGCCGCTGGCCTTGGTGCAGCTGGCGAGTACGGTTTTGTCGTACGCGGCCCAGGCGTCGGGGCTGGAGGCGTGGGCCTGGGAGGCGAGGGCGGTGAGGCAGAGCAGGCTCAGGGTGAGGGTTTTCATGGGGCGGCATCCTTGGTCTTGAGGGTCCAGAGGTTGGAGTATGCCTAAAGCGTTTTGTTGCCTGAGGCGCCGCTAAAAGATCGCAGCCTGCGGCAGCTCCTACAGGGAAGCGCGTTCTTTGTAGGAGCTGCCGCAGGCTGCGATCTTTTGACTTTGAATCAGTCCGGCACGATTTCCCGGCGAACCACAAACATCCCGGCACTTTCATACAACCGCTGCGCCCGCAGGTTGTCTTCCAGCACCTTCAAATCGACAAAACCTTCGCGGCGTTGCTGAAACACCTTGAATGCATTCAGCAGCAGCGCTCGACCCAGTCCACGACCCTGAGCGCGCGGATGCACTACCAGATTCTTGATATAGGAACTGGTCCAACATTGCGCCACACCAACCACGCCCTCAGCGTCCGTGGCAATCCAGCACAGCTGGGGATCGTATTCGGCATCGCTTTCAAACCGCTGTTGCCACTCCTCCAGTGCCGGCACGCGACCACCGCCTTCGCGGTAGCCGAGTTGCATCAGCTGATGCACGGTCGCCGCCAGTTCCGGACGATAAGTGCTTAGCTCAATACCTTCCGGCCAGTGGATGGCCGGCACGCCTTGGCGAAGGTCGCGCCGCATCAAAAAGCAGTAGGTCTGGCTCAACTCAGTGACCGTTGGCGGCGACGTGTTTGGCCGCTTCGATCAGGCGCTGGGTCAGCTCTGGCGAAGAGAACTTGGTCAGCACCGCGTTGGCCCCGGCCAGTCGGGCCTTTTCGCTGTTCATCGCGCTGTCGAGGGAGGTATGCAGCAGCACGTAGAGGTGGGCGAAGTCCGGCGTCTCGCGCAGGGTGCGGGTGAAGGCGTAGCCGTCCATCTCGGACATTTCGATGTCGGAGACGATCAGGTTGATCTGTTGCGCGGTGCCTTGCAGATCCAGCAGGCAGTCGATGGCTTCCTTGGCACTGCGCGCGGTGTGGCATTGCAGGCCGAGGTTGCGCAGGGTGTGCACCGATTGCTGCAGCGCCACCTGGCTGTCGTCGACCACCAGAATCCGTGCATTGCCCAGTACTTCGGCGTCTTCCATGCTCAGGTCGGTCGGGGCCATTTCAATCTGCGCCGGGGCGATGCTGTGGATGACTTTCTCGATGTCGAGCACTTGTACCAGTGTGCCGTCGACCGAGGTCACGCCAGTGATGTAGGCGCGCGAGCCGCCGGAGCCGAACGGCGGCGGCTTGATGTCGGTGGTCAGGCAATGGACGATTTTGCTCACCGCCTGCACATGCAGACCCTGCTTCGAACGGCTGACGTCGGTGACAATCAGGCAGCCGCCGTTCGGGTCTTCCAGCGGTCGCTCGCCGATGGCTCGGCTGAGGTCGATCACCGACAGCGATGCGCCGCGCAGCGTGGCAATGCCTTTGATGTGCGGATGCGACTCGGGCATTTTGGTCAGCGGCGGGCAGGGGATGATTTCACTGACTTTCAGCAGGTTGATCGCCATCAGCTTGCCGCTGCGCAAGGTAAACAGCAGAAGCGAAAGTGAATCTGCGCGGGCTTTGGTGGAAGACATATAAACCTTCTGTGGAAAAAGGTGATGGGCGAGGGTGCAAATCGCCAGAAACTATTGATGCCGGGTTATCGGCGTTAACGGGGTGGGCTTTAGGTCGGTTATCGGCTGGCGGCAGATCCAAAGCCCCTCACCCCAGCCCTCTCCCGAAGGGAGAGGGCCGAACGAGGTGTCTGGCGCTGTACATCGACCTGAATGACCGAGTCGATTATGGATTCAGTACAGATCTTTCACGTCGGCGGAATTCTTGAATATCCCCCAATCAGTCCCCTCTCCCTCCGGGAGAGGGTTAGGGTGAGGGTGTGCTTTTAGCTCTTCATCCCCAACCGCTTGGCCATCCGCCCAAGATTCGCCCTATCCAGCCCCAACTCTCGCGCCGCGCTCGCCCAGTTATTCTGATTGCGTTCCAGCGCCGCACTGATCAAGCGGCGCTGATACTCCTCAGTGGCGCTGCGCAAGTCGCCATTGATCAGCGGTGCCACGGCTAAAATATTGGCAGTAGGCTCAACCGAGTTATCCACAACCTCGCGCGGCAAATCCAGATCCGCCGCGCTCAAGCTGAGAATCTTCGGCCTTACCTTGCAGTTGCCCAGCGCTTTCAGCGCGCTGCGGCCAATCAAGTGTTCCAGTTCACGCACGTTGCCCGGCCAAGTGTAGGCGAGCAACGCGTCCTGGGCGTCGCTGCTCAGGCGCAGGCTGTTGAGGCCCATGCGCGAGCGGTTCTGTTCCAGAAAGAAGCCGCTGAGCAACAATACGTCGCGCCCGCGATCACGCAACGCCGGCACTCGCAGCGGGTACACGCTCAGGCGGTGATAGAAGTCGGCGCGGTAGCGGCCGCTGCGCACTTCTTCGGCCAGATCGCGGTTGGTCGCGGCGATCAGGCGCACGTCGACCTGATGTTCCTTGTCCGAGCCAAGCCGCTGCAACTGGCCGCTTTGCAGCACCCGCAGCAACTTGGCCTGCACGGTCAGCGACAGTTCGCCGACTTCATCGAGAAACAGCGTGCCGCCATTGGCCAGTTCGAACTTGCCGCGGCGGTCGCTGGTGGCGCCGGTGAAGGCTCCGCGCACGTGGCCGAACAGTTCGCTCTCGACCAACGTATCGGGCAGGGCGGCGCAGTTGAGGCTGATGATCGGTTTGTCCGCACGCGGGGAGGCGGCGTGGATCGCCTGCGCCACCAGTTCCTTGCCGACCCCGGTTTCGCCGGTGATCAGCACGGTCAGGTCGCTGCCAGCGACCAGATTGATTTCCTCCACAAGACGCTTGTGCGCCTTGCTCTGGCCGATCATTTCGCGTTGCTGCTGACCGCTCGCTTGGCGGTAGACCTCGGCGCGCTGGTGCTCATCCTCGGCACGCAACGCCAGGCGTTCGATGCGCTCTGCAGCGTTGACCGTGGCCGAGGCGAGGCTGGCGAAGGCTTGCAGGGCGTCGAGTTCGATCGGCTCGAAACGCTCCGGGTCGAGGGCGTCGAGGGTGATCAGGCCCCAGAGTTTTTCATCGACGAACAGCGGACAGCCGAGGCAGTCGTGCACTTCCAGATGATCGCCCAGTCCATCGACCAAGCCGTCATACGGGTCGGGCAAGTCGCTGTCGGCGGCGAACCGCGTTGGCCCGGCGCCGTCCAGCAGGATCTCGAAACGGGGATGTTCGCTGACCTTGAAGCGCCGGCCGAGGGTGTCGGTGCTCAAACCGTCCACCGCCAGCGGCACCAGCCATTCGCCGTCCAGGCGCAGCAACGCGGCGGCATCGCACGGCAGCAGGGCGCGCATGGCTTCGAGCAGGCGCCGATAGCGCTCGCCCTCGGGCAGTTCGCGAGACAGGTCGGAGACCAGTGGCAGTAAAGCGGTGAGCAGGGATTTGGCGGTCATGGTCTTGTAGTCAAAGAGACTCGATGTAGTCGCGATGACTATATGTGTGTTTGAGTCTAAATGACTACTTATAAATTAAATCATTGATTTATAAAGATAAAAAATCTGGCATGAAAACTGATAACTACAGGGTAATTCTCAAAAAAGCTCAGGAGTCACTCTTATGCTTAGCGTCCAGGATCGTGCCATCGTCAAATCCACTGTGCCTCTGCTGGAAAGCGGTGGTGAAGCGCTGATCACCCACTTCTACCGCATGATGCTCTCTGAATATCCTGAGGTTCGCCCGCTGTTCAACCAGGCGCACCAGGCCAGTGGCGATCAGCCGCGTGCGTTGGCTAACGGCGTGTTGATGTACGCCCGACACATCGATCAGCTCGACCAGTTGGGCGATCTGGTGGCGAAGATCATCAACAAGCACGTAGCCCTGCAGATTCTCCCGGAGCACTACCCGATTGTCGGCACCTGCCTGCTGCGGGCCATTTCCGAAGTGCTCGGCGACGAGATCGCCACTCCGGAAGTGATGAGCGCGTGGGGTGCCGCTTACGGGCAACTCGCCGAGATTCTGATCGGCGCCGAAGCCGCGATTTACGACCAGAAAGAACAAGCTGCCGGCGGCTGGCGCGGCGCGCGGGAGTTCATCGTGGTGGACAAGGTCGAGGAGAGCGCGGAAATCATTTCGTTCTACTTCGAGCCTGCGGACAAAGGTCCGATCCTTGCTGCAGAGCCGGGTCAGTACATCGGCATGAAGCTGTTCCTCGACGGAGAAGAAGTCCGTCGCAATTACTCGCTGTCGGCACTGGCCAATAAAGGTCAGTACCGCATCAGCGTCAAACGCGAACCGGGTGGTCGTGCGTCCAACCACTTGCATGATCAACTGCACGTCGGCGCGAGCATTCAGCTGTTCCCGCCATCGGGCGAGTTCACTCTGACCAAGAGCGACAAGCCGTTGGTGCTGATCAGTGGTGGCGTCGGCATTACCCCGACTCTGGCGATGCTCGAAGCAGCGCTGCAAACCGAGCGCCCGGTGCACTTTATCCACTGCGCGCGCAACGGCAGCGTGCATGCGTTCCGCGACTGGATCGATGGGTTGGCGGCGCGTCATCCGCAACTCAAGCGCTTCTATTGCTACGCCGAGGATGACGGCGTGAGCCCGGCGGCGGACAGGGTCGGGATCCTCAGTCAGGAACAGTTGGGCGAATGGCTGCCGGCGCAACGGGATGTCGACGCTTATTTCCTTGGGCCGAAAGGCTTCATGGGGGCGATCAAGCGGCATCTGAAAGCGCTGGGGGTGCCGGAGCAGCAGAGCCGCTATGAGTTCTTCGGGCCGGCGGCGGCTTTGGAATAATCCAGAACCGGGTTGCCTTCATTCGCAAGCAGGCTCGCTCCCGCAGGATTTGTGGCGTGCACAGAATGTGTGAACGACGCGGAACCTGTGGGAGCGGGCTTGCCCGCGAAGGCCGTTATGCAGTTCTGACTTATAGAAAAGTGTTCCAAAGTTAATCATTTCTTAACCGGCTTATCGTTTATTCCCCCCGATGCTGATGACAGACGCGCGTTCGTCTGGCTGATCAGGATCGCCCCGGTCGCACGCCATCTTTCCTCGCCGTGGTACGTTCAAGGCTCTCAACGGGCTGGGTCAGCGTGTAGACTTCCGGGCAACCGATATCTATCAGATCGACAACGGTCGCATCGCGGCCGATGGGCATATCGAAGACAACATCAGCCTGATGGCGCCACTGCAAGCGCAGCCGCCGATCAGCTGAACCATGGACATACAAGGGAAACGCGATGAGCGAGGAAACGATTCGACTGGGACGTGAACGGCGCTTTCTAGTGCTGCTGGGCATCATCTGCCTGGCGTTGATTGGAGGCGCGCTGTACATGCAGGTCGTGCTGGGCGAGGCGCCATGCCCGCTGTGCATTCTGCAGCGTTATGCGTTGTTGCTGATTGCGTTGTTCGCGTTTATCGGCGCGGCCATGCGCACCCGCCGCAGCATCACCGTGTTCGAAGTGCTGGTGGTGATCTGCGCGATCGCCGGCGCCGGTGTCGCCGGGCATCATGTGTACACCCAGTTCTATCCGGCGGTGAGCTGCGGCATCGATGTGTTGCAGCCGATTGTCGACGACCTGCCGCTGGCGAAGATCTTCCCGCTGGGCTTCCAGGTCGATGGTTTCTGCTCGACGCCGTACCCGCCGATCCTCGGTCTGTCGCTGGCGCAATGGGCGCTGGTGGCGTTCGTGCTGGTGGTAATTCTGGTGCCGCTGCTGACCTCGCGTAACCGAAAAGCCCTGCGCTGAATCAACTCTTCGGCTGATCGGCCGATACAGAAAACGCCCCGATTTGCGGATCAGCCGCTCGGGGCGTTTTGCATTTCAGAGTGATTGTGAAATCACCGTGACGAACGGCAATGGAGAGTGCGGCAGGTGTGCGACATGTTGTCACACGCGCCCTGTCGCAGGGCCTTTCGGCGACCCGGATTGGCGTAATGTTACAAAAAAGGATTGGTCTGTTTCGGCATTTTTCTGGTTTTGCACGCGGGTGCCAGATCAGGCAGTTTTAACAGGCTCTGGCAGATGGCCAGAGGCCTTTGAATATCGGGCTTTGCGCCGATTCGGTGGCGGGAAAAAGCCTTCAGAGCTGTCTGAACTGAGGTGGATAGGCCTACATTTTTTGGTGTTTTTGTTGAGAATCGATTTCGATAACATGCGGAACTTTTGCAAAAACGGTGATGGATTGTTGCTCTGAGCGATAAAAATTATTTCGGGATAAGACATGGTGTATAGGGCGCTACCTATCTACAATCGCCCGCACTGAATTCCCGGCACTGTTCAGCCTTTATTAAGGAACTGGACAGGAAGTCGGGTGTCGAGCGGGCCGAAAGGCTTTTGCGACACCCAGGTGTCGGTGCCTTCCAACTTTCCGCACCAAATGGAATTGGTCTGTAACAAGGCCTTTGACCACGAATTCGAATAAGAACTGACCGCTGTCCCAAGGTTTTGTCGAGCGTCTGACGCGCGACGGGCGGCCCTTATTCAATCCAAAGAAAATGCCAACCCTTGGCAGGGTGAAGTGTTGGCGATCAAAACCCAACTGCATTGCGCAAGCTGC
>Ga0153923_100241_pt1 | contig 21965 bp, 18 predicted proteins | sample TSNJ007MetaG_FD_104682 | JGI IMG/M metagenome (GOLD analysis project Ga0153923, IMG submission 104682) | Attine ant fungus gardens microbial communities from New Jersey, USA - TSNJ007 MetaG | ecosystem: Host-associated > Fungi > Mycelium > Unclassified | place: USA: New Jersey, Brendon T. Byrne...
CAATACCGAATCTAATCTTTCGGTTAAGTTATGGGGCTTCTGAGCTGTCGTATCAAGGACTTCGACACAAATATTGCGAATATACTCCATACGGTTCGAGCGAATCCATTGCGGGAGTGTCAGGGCGAGTTTTTTGATTTGTAGCTCACTCTGACAAGACTCACAGATATTTAGCAGTCCCGTAACATCTATACGCGACTTCAGAAACTGAAGTATAACCGGATTCTGCTCCAATAGCTGTAGAGCGACCCAACGGTGATTGGGCAGATCTTTTATAGAACGTAATTCCTTTTCTATAGAAGATATCGCTCGCTCGACGACCTCACCATAATTCAGCTTGAACTTTACAGCAGGAATAGCTGACGATTCCTCGAGGATGCTGAGCATCTGTACGCTGCCTTTACCGGTTCTTGCTATAAGTGGGAGGACGGTGACACCCAATCTTGATTGTAAAATGGTTTGATTAATATGAATACCACGCGCATTAGCGACATCAATCATATTAAGACCGAGTACAGTAGGCTTGCCATACTCAAGTAGTTGAAGCGTGAGCAGCAGATTACGTTCCAGCTGGGATGCATCCACGATATTGATTAATGCTTCAGGGGATTCTTCTATCAGATATTGGGCTGCGACCCCTTCATCACGGGAGAGTGGGTGCAGAGAATAGATGCCGGGCAAATCAATGAGCTTGCCTGCCCCGTTCTTCAGATTTCCGATCTTTTTCTCAACCGTAACGCCTGACCAGTTACCTACATATTCGTATGAAGTCGTTAATGTATTGAAGAGAGAGGTCTTACCTGTATTGGGATTGCCCACAAGAGCTATAGAACTCAAGATACGTTCACCTCAATCAGAGAAGCTTCTTTGCGGCGTATGGCGAACAGCTGGCCGTTACATTCTAGCGTAATCGGTCCCCAAAAAGGTCCCTTTCCTTTAAGACGGATGTTCACACCCTCTGACACTCCGAGATCAGCAAGACGACGGCGTAGAACGGGGTTCATTCCTTCTATTTTATGAATATTTCCAGCAGCGCCAGGTTGTAATTGCAGTAAGGAACAGCAGGTAGAAGTAGCTATTGTAATCCCTCCAAAAGAGATTGAGAATCAATCTCAACTGTTTTCTTGTAATGTAGCATTTTTAAGTGTTTGTATACTGTGACATTTGTCCCTGACCTACTATGGTAATTACTTTAAAGTGCTAAAGGCGAAATACCTTTACAATTTATTCTTCATTAAAGTATGATTGAACGATATAAATTGCATAGTAAAGCTATGCTAGAGGTTATAATGATTGCAATAGCACATACGATGATTGCAGGAATTGAAGGGAGATAATTATGAAGACTAATCAATGTAAAATTGTTGACTGCACCATTCGCGATGGGGGGCTCGTTAACAACTGGGATTTCAGCGTGGAATTTGTGCAAAATTTGTATGCCGGCTTGAATGAGGCTGGTGTTGACTATATGGAAATCGGTTATAAAAACTCCCCTAAACTGCTCAAAGGAGCAGAAGGTGCTGGACCATGGCGTTTTCTGAACGATGACTTCTTACGTAAAGTTATCCCGCAAAAGGGACATACGAAGCTTTCCGCTTTGGTTGATATCGGTCGTGTGGATGAAAATGATATTTTACCTCGCAGCGAAAGTATGCTGGATCTGATTCGGGTAGCTTGTTATAGCAAAGATGTGGAGAAAGCCTTACAGCTGGTACAAACCTTTCATGATCTAGGCTATGAGACAACGATCAATATTATGGCTTTGTCGAATGTAATGGAGAATGAATTATTAGAAGCTTTCGAAATGATTCGTGAGAGTGTAGTTGATGTGGTATACATTGTGGATTCATACGGTAGTCTAGATCACAACGACATCAATTACTTAGTTGAGAAGTTCAAAACTCATTTGCCAAACAAACGCCTGGGCGTACATACCCACAATAATCTTCAACTCGCGTTCTCCAATACGTTGATTGCTGCTGAGAAAGGTGTAGAGCTGCTGGACGCTTCCTGTTATGGAATGGGACGTGCTGCGGGGAACTGTCCTACAGAGCTGCTAGTGACTCATTTGAAGAATACACGCTACACATTGCGCCCTGTAATTGATATCATTGAACGCCTGATGATTCCTTTACGTGAAAAAGAAGAGTGGGGCTATATCATTCCTTACATGATCACTGGAACGCTTGATGAGCATCCACGTTCAGCAATGGCGCTTCGCGCATCGGCGGATAAGGATAAAGCGGTTGATTTCTATGATAAGCTTACAACACCAGAGGTTAACTTCGGAGATAAATAAACCTGTTGTTCAGAAGCACTGAACCCGTTCGTAGGGGGAAGTGCTTTTTTTTTGAATAAAAATAAAATTTCTATAAGTTTCTCTGATAAATGATTCTAATATTTTTCGCTAAAATACTTACCGTTCTAATAAGAAGCCTGAAGGTATTTTTGCTTGCCTGCTAGAAGAAAATGGTTTATATTTATGCAAGATTTATGAATAATCGCCATAAAAATACGACCTCACAAAAGAAATGTAACTTTAAAGACCGATCTAGCCGATATTTATACATAGGACAAGACTATACATAGTTGCTTAATAATCGACATCATTTTCAGACGCGAGGGATCTATGAGACAAGAAGAGAAAAAGACAATTCAAGCGGCTATTATAGGAGCCTTACTGTTCCTATTCATTCAAATTTTCCATACATCGTTAAACCGATTGGACAATTGGGAAATTATTTCTGCACTCTATCTCATTGTCGGCTGTTGTACTGTTGCTTTTGGATTTGCGATATTTGCACAGGGCTGGTTGTTCTTCTCTAGCAGATTATCTAAAGGAAGATTATATGTCGCAGCTCTTTTTGGTGGAATATGTATTATTGACTTCTTGCATACACTCGGCTTTGTAGCATTTCCATTGATTTCATCGTTTATAACCCCTGAGGAATCAAGGTGGCTGCTTACCTTTTCACGACTATCCAGCGGGCTGGGTATATTGTTTATTTTTAGTAGAGAAGATAAACCTGTGACCGTTACCGAAAAAAGAAATGTATTCAGAATCGCCTTCATGTTGATCGTGCTCTTCATCGCATTATTTGTATTTATCCACTCAGCAGTGCCTGAGTTATTTACTAAGCCTTGGATGAGTACACTTAAACAATTCGTTGATCTGGCAGTACTTTTTGTTTATTTAGCAGGTGTTGCTGCCATCGTATTTCCTGGGAATAATGAAAAGTCAGCCTCGCTGCTTGTTATTATTCGGGCACTTATCTTTTTCTCGCTAGGCCAGGCTTTTTTTATGACTCCCATAAGTGGCGGAAATATTGATGATCTCTTTGGGATGTTATGTAGCGGAATTGCTTATTACCAGTTGCTTACCGGCGTGTATCGTCTGACAATTGAAGAACCATTTTACGAGAAACAGCTGGCCGAAGAACGGATCAATTATTTGGCGTATCATGATGATTTAACAGGACTTCCTAATAGACGTCGGCTGACACAGCGTGTAGAAGAAATGATTGATGTTGGAGAGACGGACACAAATGATCAATTCTCAGCTTTGGCCATTATGAATATTAATCATTTTAAGAATATAAATGACTCTCTGGGTCATTATGCCGGAGACCTTTTATTGAAATTGGTGTCTGAGCGTCTCAGTAATGAGGCTAGATCCAGTGAAGAGCTGTATAGTATGGGAGCGGACGAGTTTGCTTTTCTAATGACAGAAAGAGCAAGTCTTGGAGAATGCTTGGCACGAGCTACAGAGTTGCTCAGATTATTTGAAGCACCCGTTAATATAGAATCTGGCGAGTACCATATCTCACTCAGCTTGGGGATGAGTATTTATCCTGGTGACGGGGAAACTGCTGAACATCTCATTCAAAATGCGGATACTGCTGTTCATAATGCGAAGGAGCAGGGCGTGGAGATTCGTCGTTATATCCCAGCCATGCAGATGAAGGCAAAGGAACGCCTGAAGCTGGAAAATGACCTTCGAAGAGCGCTTGAGCGTGATGAGTTCTATCTCTTATATCAGCCAAAGGTGCAGCTGGAGACAGAAGAGATTGTAGGTATGGAAGCTTTATTGCGCTGGAATCATCCTAAGCGTGGTATTGTCTCACCTAATGAGTTTATTCCATTAGCTGAGGATAGCGGGCTAATTGTTCCAATTGGGGAATGGGTACTGAAGATGGCGTGCCAGCAAAATAAACAGTGGCAGCTAGCAGGCTACCAGCCGATATGCGTCTCTATCAACTTATCTATGCGTCAATTCCTTCAGCCGAACCTGGCTGGTAAAATTCATACCATTCTGACCGATATTGGTTTGGATCCATGTTATGTTGATCTTGAAATTACAGAGAGTATGACCTTGGATAAAGAAACGGCTTTTGATCAGCTGAAGCGCTTGAAAGAGCTAGGTGTGTTCATTAGCATCGATGATTTTGGTACAGGTTATAGCTCATTGCACTATTTGAAGGATATGCCGATCGACAGGCTAAAGATTGACAGATCGTTTGTCTCCGAGGTTATGGAGGACAGTAATAATGCGGCAATAGTCTCCACGATTACTTCTATGGCGCATCATTTGAAGCTTAAGGTTACCGCAGAAGGGGTGGAGAACAAGGAGCAGCTGCAGTTTTTGCGTGAGCAGCATTGCCATGAAGCTCAAGGGTTTTTGTTCAGTAAACCTATTCAAGCAGCTGAATTTGAGACCTCATTTTTGAAAAAGGCTCCCCTCGGCGCTTCCTTGTAGAATATAAGAAAGTATAAGTTTCACACCATACTCTATGTCTTATATTTCGCATAAAAAAATGTTGATTTTTATTTATGGGGGTGATACAATATCTCTTGTACTCACTTTCCAATGCGGGTGTAGTTCAATGGTAGAACTTCAGCCTTCCAAGCTGATAGCGTGGGTTCGATTCCCATCACCCGCTCCATAATTTAAACTTTCAAATCCTTGCGATGCAAGGATTTTTTTATGTTTTGGTTGATGGTTTTGTTATGAACTATTCTTAGATATCAAAAAGCCAGGCTCCTCAATGAAGAGGAGTCTGGCTTTGTTATACTACCTGATTCTCTTAAACAGTCTTCAAGAACTCAACAATGGTGAGCAGTCCCTTATCAAAGTTCTCCAGGTTGAAATGCTCATCCGGTGCGTGCAGGTTCTCATCATCAAGGCCAAAGCCCATCAGGACCACGGGTGCTTCAAGTACACGGGAGAAGCTTTCCATGATCGGAATGGAGCCACCGTCTTTGGTGAAGAGGGCACGGGTTCCGTATACTTTGCCGTAAGCGTCTGCTGCAGTTTGCAGAATAGGGTTCGATGGATCGATGTTAAAGGCACGTGCCTTCTCCATTTGCGTCACATGTACTTTCGCTCCGGTTTGAATATTAGCCTTCAGATGCGCTTCAACGGCATCAAGAACATGCTGTGGATCCTGATCGCCAACGAGACGGCAAGTAATCTTGGCATGTGCTTCTTTTGGAATAACAGTCTTGCTTCCTTCGCCTTGGAAGCCGCCATACACACCGTTAAGTTCAAGTGTAGGGCGAGCACCAATACGTTCTACAAAAGAATAACCTTCTTCGCCGTATAACGCATCAAGTCCAAGTCCTTCACGAATCTTATCTTCATTCACGCCTTGCTTCACGAATTCCTCACGTAGCATTGGAGAAAGTTCAGGTACACCATCATAGAAGCCTTCTACAGAAACACGGCCTTTGTCGTCATGAAGGGAGCTGAGCAGGGACACGAGAGCGTGCAGTGCATTCGGAACGCCACCACCGTAAGAACCGGAGTGCAGGTCTGTAAGAGCTGTAGTAACGCTCACTTCAAGTGATCCTAGGCCACGTAGTCCTGTGCAAATTGCAGGGCGACCACGTTCCAGCAGGGAAGTATCGGAGACTAGCACCGCATCTGCAGCCAGCTTCTCTTTGTTAGCTTCCAGGAATGGAGGGAGATTTGCGCTGCCGATTTCTTCTTCGCCTTCGATACAGAGCTTGATGTTAACAGGAAGAGTCCCTTCTTGTTTCAGGATTGCTTCAATCGCTTTGAGGTGAATGAATACTTGTCCTTTGTCATCCGTTGCTCCACGTGCATACAGCTTGCCGTCACGGATCTCTGGTTCAAACGGAGGTGTAGTCCACAGGTTTAGCGGATCTACTGGCTGCACGTCGTAGTGGCCGTATACAAGAATGGTTGGTTTACCTGGAGCATGAAGATAGTCAGCATATATGACGGGATGTCCCGCTGTCGGATGAAGTTCAATGTTCTCAAGTCCAGCTTTCTTTAGTGTGTCTGTCAGCCAATGGGCTGCAGCTAGTACATCGTCCTTATGCTCAGACAAGGCAGAAATACTTGGAATCTTGAGCCATTGTTTTAGTTCTTCGAGATGTTCATCCCGGTGTGTTGAAAAATACGTTTCATATGACATAGTGTGTATGTACCTCCTTAAGTTTTGCTGCGCAAAACCGGCTATGAGCTTAATCGTCATGTGTGACCGTCTTGTTTAGCATTCTATAGGAATCATTATACTGGAGAACTCACTATGGATCAAAAGCGATTAGAAAGACGTCTTATCTGATCCTCGTGACCGGAGCTTTTTTTCGCAATTAATAGTTCCTTTCCGGTTGTTGATTACTAACAGTAACCATGATAAGCTGATTAAACTTAAGGGACAAGAAGGCACTATTACATGCTTGAGTCCCTATGGAGGTAACCACTTTGGAACATTCAATGGACGAACCCATTCGGCTAATGCCGACGCTAGAGGATTGCTCCATCACCCGCCAGATTCTCGACAGGGTTGGGGACAAATGGAGTGTGCTCATCATTGTCAATTTGGGTGCAGAAGCATTGCGGTTTAAAGAACTTCAGCGGCGTTCTGGTGGTATATCACAACGGATGCTGACCCAAACCCTGCGTCATTTAGAACGAGATGGTATAGTTTGGCGTAAAGTTACGCCTACGGTACCTTTGACTGTTGAATATGGTCTGACAAGTTTAGGAGAGTCCTTGCTGGATCCTTTAACTTCCCTAGTGGAATGGGTCAATAGAAACAACGCTGAAATCGCCAAAGCGCGTATAGGGTATGATCGTCAGCACGAAATGTTGGAGTAGCAAGCTAGGTTTACAATTTACTGGGATAGAGGATGGATTATTTTGCAAAAGAAAAGTGAAAAAAACACATTTTTATATACTTACACCTGTTCAGAGGACGAGTTATCACTATGTCAGATGGAGCTTCGTTGTCTTTTTGGAGAGGAAGTACCTTCTTCAATCTTTAAGAGTGAGGTAGAGGTGGATGTCAGCCGCAGTCCCTTCATAAAAGAACGAATTGATGTTATGTACGAAGGAGATAGCTTGCCTGAGATTTATGATCAAACGGAGCAGGTGGAGCTTGGCGGTAAGACATTTAAGGTTATTTTTGTGAAGACCAATGATCTGTCCCCTGCGGACAAAATAGAATATGATGAGCGAAGAGTGATCGAGCGAGAAATTGGGCTGCGGATTGAAGGGGAAGCGGATGTAAACCATCCAGAGCTGGTATACGGCATTGTTACGCTGGGCGGTCGCTGGTACTTTGGAGCTTATCATAAGAACAAGGCCACCTGGTTCCGTCAAATGAAAAAGCCGCGTAGCTACTCTATCGCGCTTAGCACACGTGTAGCCCGAGCTGCGGTCAATATAGCCGTTCCGAATCCGGAAGGTGTACGAGCTATCGATCCTTGCTGCGGCATCGGAACAGTAATGGTAGAAGCCCTCTCGATGGGAATCAATATGGTTGGACGTGACATTAACCCTCAAATCGCGATCGGTGCCAGAACGAATATTGCCCATTTTGGATTCACAAGTGAGGTTACGCTTGGAGATATTGCTGACATCACAGAACATTACGATGTAGCTATTGTAGATATGCCTTATAATCTATATTCTAGTATTACACCTGAGGAACAGTTTGCGATTCTAGTGAATGCGCGCCGGATTGCAGATCGGGTAGTTATCGTTGCGATTGAACCGATGGATGAGATGATCACGGAGGCTGGATTTACGATTATAGACCGCTGTGAAGCTAAAAAAGGTTTGTTCTCCCGTCATTTAATGCTTTGCCAGTAATCCTAATCAAGTTATTTAAAGGGGTGCAGCAATGGAGCAGAAATGGTTAACCTGGGCTAAAGAAATACAGGCCATCGCACAGACTGGACTAACTTACGCTAAAGATGTCTATGATATAGAACGGTATCAAGCTTTGCGGGAGCTAAGTGTAGATATCCTCGCTAATTATACGTTCGAAAGCAAGGAGAGAATAAGACTCTCCTTTGCTAGTGAGGGTGGCTATTCTACGCCGAAAGTGGATATCCGTGGGGTTGTTTTTCAGGATGACAGAATCCTGCTTGTCCGCGAGAAATTGGATGGAAAGTGGGCGCTTCCCGGGGGCTGGGGAGACATCGGTCTGTCACCGAGTGAAGTCGTTGTTAAGGAAATTCAAGAAGAATCAGGATTTGAGACAGAAGCAATTCGCTTACTTGCTGTTTTAGATAAGAAATTTCATAACCATCCTCCGGAGCCGTATCACGTGTATAAGTTTTTTATTTTGTGCAGAATTGTAGGCGGCGAGGCGCTGCAAGGGGTGGAGACGAGTGAAGTATCCTTTTTTGCTGAAGATGAACTGCCTGAGCTCTCATTAGAGAGGAATACAAGTGAGCAGATTGAAACGATGTTTGAATATTTACGAAATCCAGAAAAAGTAGTAATATTGGACTAAGAATTTGCATATTATGTATGACTTCCGTAAAGTGATGTTTTTAATGATGTAAATGATGGGTAATAATTATTATGTAAGCACTTACAATGTTGGTATTCTAAGCTTTTAGGTCGAGCGGTCTACATTTTTTCCTCTACTGTGACGATAAGAATTTTAGGAGGGGATCGCATGGAACAAGAAGAGTTGAGCATTCCATTGAAACAGGAAAATGTGGTGCGTCCTGCAGAGGGCAATATTGCCACTGGGCTGGTTTGGGGTATCTTAATCAGCATTCCGTTATGGATCTCTGTGATTGGCTGGATTCTGGGGTTTTGGCGCTGAGCCGTATTTTAATAATTATCTAACTCTATTAGTTGTATAGTATACATCAAAGGCGGTCTCTTCGTAACTGAAGAGGCCGCCTTTTTAGTTTCCTGTGTTTCTCAAGATTTCGAATATAACAGTCTAAAGTTCTCGCAAACTACCTTCATCTTTGGATCAAAAGGCTTCTTCAAGAACGCTAAGGATTCTCTGGAGAAGAACTTCTCATGCTCATGGCGCCACGACTCTAACGTTCTGTCATCCTCGCCTTCGCTATAGGCAAAGTCAGCGCCTACCTCATCAAAAGGTGTAATTTGCACATCTGTCGTAACGATCACTGCTTGCGGATTACCACGGCCGTCCAGCAGGATACTATGTCGTCCAATTTCTGGTAAGGTCTCGTCACAGACTGCATAAATTTCATAGTTCGAAGCGGTTCCTGTCTTAATCCTGCGGATCACCAGATCTAGCAGTTCATCGGCCATTTGAGGACTGTCGCCAAAGGCCCAAGCCTCGTAGTTATCCGCTGCTTGTGGATGAAGCTGGGTGTATTCTTCCCAAAAAAGCTTAATCTTCGTTTCGTTGCTCATATCCGTATCTCCTCATTTAATAATCGTTAGTGTCCCGCAGTTTCCATCCAGCCCGCATAGAGCTCATCTAGTTGCTCTTGCACTGCATCGCGTTCTTTCTGTAGCTCGGCGAGCTCTGCCGCATTGCTACTGATCAGTGGATCTAGCATTTTGGCATCGATTTCCCCAAGCTGATCCTCAACTTCGGCAATAGCCTTTTCCCAATCAAAGTGGATACTCTTCTTGCGGGAACTGGACGAGTTAGCCGTAGTGACATTAACATTCACGGAACGGTTAGATTGAGGCTTACCGGAGCGTGCAGGGGTTCCATCTGAAGAGAAAGACTTAGGCTGATCAGGAATAGAGACTGGTGCTGCTAACGCCTGTTCAGCTTGCTTCTCCTTGTAATACTCATAGTTGCCGTTGAAAACTCCAAATCGTCTACTTTCAATGGACCAGAGCTTATGGAACAGACGATTAATGAAGTAGCGGTCATGTGAAACGGCCAGCACTGTACCTGGAAATTCTTCTAATGCTTCCTCTAGCGCTTCCCGGGAGTCAATATCTAGATGGTTCGTTGGTTCATCCAGAATTAACAGGTTTGGTTTACGATGCATCAACACAGCGAAACGCAGGCGGGTCCATTCTCCTCCGGATAGATTCGTGATGTCTTTGAATACATCGGCACCATAGAATAGGAAACGTGCGAGCTGCCCGCGCGCTTCACCTTCTTCTAGTCCGGCCTCTTCACGGAAGTAGCGGAGTACGGATTGTTTGTTATTGTCAGGGACAGCCTCTTGCGCGAGATAGCCAACAACGGTTCTTGAACCAAGCGTGCAGCTTCCGGTGTCTGGCGTCTCCTGACCTAATATAATTCTTAAAAGTGTACTTTTCCCTGCCCCGTTACCACCGATAAGTGCCGAAGTTTCTCCGTAGCGAAGAACTTCGTTTACGTCTGTAAACAGGCTTCGCTCTCCATATGCCTTACCGATATCCTCCAGTATGACGACTTGATTCCCGGAGCGATCATTTTGCTGTAGCTGCAAATCCATCGATTTGCGCTCTAGAATAGGACGTTTAACCTTTACCATACGATCCAGTGCTTTTTGCATGGAAGCTGCACGCCGGTAAAAGGCAGGGTTTGGGGGAGTTCCCCGATTCCCAAATTCGATGAGGCGTTTGATGCTCTCCTGCATTTGCTTTATTTTTTTCTGTTGTTCTTGATAATCAGCAAATTGTTGAAGTAGACGTGTTTCCTTCTCTATTTGATAGCCGCTGTAGTTGGTATGGAAGGTAAAAGCCTCGCCATCCTCAATCTCGATCACTTTTTTGACTACAGCGTCGAGGAAGTAACGATCATGGGAAATGGCTAGCACTGTACCGTCATAGCTCTGTAAGTACTGCTCTAACCACTCGATGGCGTTCATGTCTAGATGATTGGTTGGCTCATCGAGTAGAAGTACATCAGGTCTACGCAGCAGGAGTTCTGCGAGTCCGACTTTAGTTTTCTCGCCGCCAGAAAGAGAGGAGAAGAGTCGGTTATATTGCCCAGTTCCGATTCCTAGACCAATGGCAACTCGCTGAATGGAGGATTCAATTTCGTAGCCTCCTGCGGTCTCAAATTTATCCTGAAGGCTACCATATTCTTTCAGCAGTCGATTCCATAGCATTTCATCCGTTCCGGTATTGAAGGTGGACATTTCAAGCTCCAGCTCTCGCAGGCGTTGTTGCCATTGCAAAGGTTCAGCAAAGCTACGCTGTAGAACTTCATATACGGTTTCTTTTTCGTTAACCTCTTGAATTTGAGCCAGCATTCCTACTACACTACCTTTGCGAATTGAGATTTGCCCTTGATCGGGGCGCTCTTCGCCATTCAGTAAGTGGAAAAGTGTAGTTTTACCGCAGCCATTGCGGCCGATTAGACCGATTTTTTCTCCTTGGCGGATATCGAAGGTGATGCTATTTAGTACGAGTTGTGCACCGTGGTATTTTTGAACATTTTGGCATTGAATAATCATATATATTCTCCTTTAAGAATGCCCTTTGCACCGCCAGAACCCTAAATCGAAACTGGAATTCTGTAAAAAACCATAAAAAAAGACCGTAGGGAAATTTCCCCACGGCCTTATCATTCTCCGGTTAACTGATCCGTCCGGGTGATGGCAGGAAAGGCATTTCACAATTGTGTAGTGTTATTAAATTCATGGAAATGGACAGACTTCTCCCGTTATCGCCATTTACATGAGCAATGCCAGCTATCGCTTTAGGTAGCCGACTCATAACACTGTTGGTCCAGTTGTGATCCATTCCTTCCACACCCCTTTCTTAACAAATTTAATGACAGTGTAAACAATAATCGGAAATTTAGCAAGTAAAAAGATGGCAAAGCGAAGTTTTACACTGCATAGAATATGAATCGATGAATAATATGGTTCTATGTGTGGGGAGATGTGCCACTAAAAAATAACAGATGAAAAGGGGAAGTTATATGGCACTTTTTGACGGATTGATGGGTAATGCATCACAAGTAAATCTAGCGGAGGTACAGCGGGAATATGCACAAATCCTTGCCCCTCAAGAGAAAATTGAACGAGCCTACAAGCTGATTAGAGATATGTTTATTTTTACAGACAAACGACTGATTCTAGTGGATAAACAGGGACTGACGGGGAAAAAGACGGACTATCATTCCATCCCATACAAAAGCATCTCGCATTATTCCGTGGAGACGGCAGGGCACTTTGATCTGGATGCGGAGCTATGTATCTATATTTCCAGCAGCACTGTGCCACTCAAGAAGACCTTTAATAAATCCGTGAATATTTATGAGGTACAGGCGGTATTGTCACAATATATTTTAAAATAGTTTAGTTAGACCGTGTAGCGGAGTACCAGACCACCATAGGCAAAAGCGGCTAAGATGACAAAGGCAGGATGCAGCTTAAGCCGCTTGATGGCCCAGAATGCGATTGCGGCAATGAACAGTGTTTGCCAGATTCCGATAGAGTTCGTAGGACCTTTGACCATTGTCCAAGTGAGCGCAGCCATCATAACTGCAATAACCGGTTGAACAAGCAATGTCATCCCTTTCACTACGGGGGATTGCTTGTATTTTTGCATGATCTCTAACAGGATAATAAGCGCTACTGCGGAGGGCAAGACGGTTGCTAACAAAGCTATGATGAGTCCTAACCAGCCGTAGACATCATAGCCGACGTAAGCTGCGATTTTGGTAGCAATTGGGCCAGGCAGTGCATTGCCAAGTGCAAGCATGTTAGAAAACTGTTCATCGGTCAGCCAGCCGTAATGGGGAACGATTTCTTGATACATCAATGGAATAGAGGAAGGACCACCGCCGTATCCAAGCAAATTCGCCATGAAAAATCCGTATATGAGCTCTAACCAGTCCATCAATTTGATCCTCCTTGTTGTTGCTTCGCGATGATCCGGTAATGAACGGCTCCGTAACCTAGAAAAAGTACGATTACGAGAGCTGGATGTATGTGAATTATTTGTAGCAGAAGTAAGGCTAGAAGGATGAAGACAGCGCTGAGATATTTTCCTAGCCCTTTATAGGCTTTTTGCGCAAACTCATATGCCATTATTCCTAACATGACAGCAATGACAGGAGATACCCCCGCGATCATTCCAGCTACTACTTTTGAGCTACTTAAATAATTTACAGCTGATAACAGTATGATCATAGCCAGGCAGCTAGGTAAAATATGTGCCAGAACTGACAGTATCGCCCCCCTAACTCCTCGAAGTTTATATCCAAGATAAGCCGCCATTTTGGTAGCAATAGGTCCCGGTAGCGCGTTGGCAATCGCCAATGTCTCCCCGAATTCATCATCGCTTAGCCAAGTGTAGCGAGTTACCGCATCATGCCGGATTAATGGAATCACGGAAGGCCCTCCGCCATAGCCGACAATCCCAGTTCTGAACATGGCGATAGCTAATTGTACATAGTCTTTATGGATGGATATCACGTGAGACCCCCCTTGTGTTTAGAGCCCATTCTATACAAATCATATGTGTGAAGCTACGAGGTTGACTAGAAATTAGCTAATGTTTGTGCATGAATCACAAAAAGAGGATGGTTATTTTGAGGTTTGGCGTAACCGATTGACAAGGGATTTTTATGTAATGTTAAATGACATTAATTAAGTGAGAAGTTAATAGGGAGATGGGGAACATGGCGGAGAAACCTGTAATAGGCACAAAAACAATGGTCGTCAGCCCTCATTATTTAGCTTCGGCTGCGGGTGCGCGCATTTTGGAAAAAGGGGGAAATGCCTTTGATGCGGCGGTGGCGGTTAGTGCGACGCTCGCTGTAGTCTACCCACATATGACGGGGCTTGGTGGGGATTCGTTCTGGTTGACCTATAGCACAGAAGAGGCGCGTGTCCGGGCGTATAACGGAAGTGGACGGTCGGGTTACGGAGTTCGCAGAAGTTGCTATGCCGGTGAGGGAGCTATTCCGAGGCGGGGGATCCGCAGTGCCATCACCGTACCGGGGATGGTGGATAGCTGGGACGCCATGCTCAGCAAGTATGGCCGCTTAACGCTGGCAGAGGTGCTGGAGCCAGCCATCGGCTATGCTCAGAGTGGGTTTCCGCTGTCGCCAGACCAGCGGAATAATACGCTGTTTGCTGGAACGGCGTTGTCGGCGGAGGCGTCCGCGATTTATATGCCGGGTGGAGTGGCTGTGTCTGCTGGATCGAGATTTCAGCAGACACAGCTGGCGACAACCCTGAGGACGTTGGCTGCGGGTGGACGGGATGCTTTTTATAAGGGGAAGATTGCTGAAGATATTTGTGATTATATGCTGGCAGCTGGGGGCTATCTCACACGGGATGATTTTGCGGATCATCAGGGGGATTGGGTCGAGCCGATTCATGCGGAATATCATGGGCATAGGGTGTATCAAGTGCCGCCAAATTCTCAAGGGTTTACGGGGCTGATGAGTCTTAATATATTGGAGTATTTTAATTTCGGAGAAATCGAGCATGGCTCTTATGAATATTACCACCTGCTTGTTGAAGCGCTGAAGCTGAGTTTTCGTGATCGGGATAGAGTGCTTACAGATCCGGATTTTAGTGCTATTCCTTTGGTGCAGTTGCTGAATAAGAACTATGCAGGGCAACTAGCCTCTACGATCTCGATGCAAAAAGCGGCACAGCTGACCAGTCAGCCTATTGGTAGTGATACTGCATATGCTGCGGTGGTGGATGAGGAGGGAAATGCGGTTTCCTTTATTCAGAGTCTGTATTTTGAGTTTGGCTCAGGAGTGGTTGCTGGGAATACAGGAATTCTGCTTCAGAATCGGGGTTCGTTTTTCTCGCTTGATCCGAACCATATCAATACGCTTGAACCGCATAAGCGCAGCTTCCACACACTGATGCCAGCCATGGCCTGCCGCGAGGGCAAACCTGCGATTCTATATGGTACGCAAGGTGGTGAAGGTCAGCCGCAGACTCAAACGTTGCTACTTACAAGGATGCTGCATTATGGGATGAATCCGCAAACGTCTGTAAGTGAACCACGTTTTGTATGGGGGAGGACGTGGGGGGAGCCTACGCAGGAGCTGAAGGTAGAGGGACGGGTAGCGGATGAGGTGCTGGCAGATTTGGCGGGAGCCGGTCATATTGTCCGGAAAGTGGAAGCATATGACGGGAGCGTGGGTCATGCTCACGCGATATCCATAGATGACAATGGATATCGTAGTGGGGGGACAGACCCGCGCTGCGATGGCGCGGCGATAGGTTGGTAGGGTGAGGTGAGAGTAGGTAGAATTTGGGTTGGAGGTGGGTTGCAGGCGACACCTTGAAGTGAAAGGCTTCTTAGAAAGGTGTAACAGAAAGCCCTAGTTTATTGGACATGAGATTTTAGAAGGATGATTAAAATCTTAGACGAGTTGATTAAGATCTTAGAAGGAATGTTGAGGGGAGGAGGAAGGGGATATGGTGGATAATAGGTATGGCGCGTTCATAGATTCTGAGCTAACAGTCGGACGTTTAGGGAATGGGATATTGGACGGAATGACCTTTGCTGTAAAAGATGTGTATGCGATCGCAGGGCACAGCTCTTCTGCAGGTAATCCAGATTGGCTGCGGAGCCACAATCCCTCTACAGAACATGCAGCAGTAGTACGCCAGCTGCTCCAGTCGGGAGCGACGCTTCGAGGAGCGACTCATACGGATGAGTTAATGTACAGTCTGGGCGGTGAGAACCATCATTATGGAACGCCCATAAATCCACGTGCTGCAGGCTGTATCCCAGGTGGTTCTTCTAGTGGATCGGCAGTAGCGGTAGCTTCAGGTAGTGTTGATTTTGCGCTCGGAACAGATACAGGTGGTTCTATTCGAGTCCCTTCCGCCTATTGCGGAGTATATGGCTTTCGCCCGACGCATGGTGCTGTGAATATGGAAGGTGTGATCCCGTTATCACCGCAATTTGATACAGTAGGCTGGATGGCTGATCGTATGGATGTGCTTCAGAAAGTGGGGGAGGTTTTACTTGGAAATGGGCGCATGGATGAAAAAGTAACGATGAGCATAGATGGAAATTTAGAATTGAATATAGAGAACGGTGGGGGAAAAAATGAAGAGGAAGAATTGGAGAATAATATACAAAAAAACATAGAGGATCAGATACCGAAGAGCAAAGAAAATCATGTGGAATATAATTCTAGAAAGGATAAAGAGGATGATTCACAAAAGAAAATGGGGACTTTATTTGTCGCTACGGACTGTTGGGATTTGGTTGCCCCAAAGGAAGTAAGTATTCTAGTGGACGGATTGAATCGTTTGCGGACTGGTGCTGATCATTTCCTCAAAACTGAAATAGCTCGAGAAGGTTTAAAAGTCTGGATGGATGTCTTTCGAGAGCTACAAGGCAATGAGATCTGGACAACCCATAGCGCCTGGATTGAGAAGGTGAAACCAGTTTTTGGGCCTGATATTGCGGCCCGGTTCTCTTGGGCTGCTAACTTAGCTGGCAAGGACCACAGTATCGCTCTGAATAAACGAGCGGAGATTTCTACTCAATTGCGCCAACTGCTGGGAGAAGATAATTGTCTTGTGATTCCGACAGTACCTGGTCCTGCTCCACTGCGTGGTGGGGGGGTGCGTCAATTGGAGGAGAACCGTAGTGGGGCGATGATGTTGAGTTGCATGGCTGGATTGGCAGGCCTGCCTCAAGTAACATTACCTATGCTCTCTACAAATGGACTGCCGCTGGGATTGTCGGTTATCGCCGGACATGGTCAGGATCTTCGGTTACTCTCATGGGTGAAGGAGGTTTGGCGGCGACCTTGAGATGACGGGACTTGATGGGTTTTGAGATGATAGGTGAAATTGGTTTTTTAAAAAATGAACTCAATGTGATGAAGTAGGCTCAATAATGGTGTGTTAGAGTAAAAGAAAAATTCAGTGCTCAAAAGTTGGCTAAGACCAGCGTTTCAGTAAACACCTCCATGCGAAGAAAAAGAACGGTATAAATCCCGTAGAATGCGCGAAATTGGCTCATATTGCGGGGAAGAAGGGCAAAAATACCCTAGAATCCTGTAATTCCGGCCATATTACAGGAAAGAGGGGGATAAATACCCTAGAATCCAGTGATTCAGGTCATATAGCCGAAAAGAGGGGTATAAATCCCCCAGAATCCAAGAATACTGGCGATATTACCGGAAGAAGGGGTATAAATGCCCCACACCACAAAGGTCAGCCACGACACGCTCGCGTTTCATCTGAACACGCAAACAAAGCACCTTCCGTGAAGAAGGTGCCATGCCCCGTGCCCCATCTGAGCTCTATTCTACGAATGCCTCGACTTCTATTTCTACTAACAATAGTGGATCAATAAGCGCTTTTACCTCTACCATGGTTGCTACAGGCTGAATATCTTTGAAAAATTCGCCGTGTGCTTTGCCGACTTCTTCCCATCGTGAGATGTCTGTCACGAACATTCTTGTTCTAATTACATGCGACAAATCAGCATCTAGCTGGTTTAGCGCTTTTTCGATGGTATGTAGAATGAATTTCGTCTGCGCGTATGGATCTCCTACACCGACTATTTCCCCGTCTTGCATGGCTGTTGTTCCTGCGACTTCGATACGGTTGCCGATTCGGATGGCGCGAGAATATCCAACCACCGACTCCCAGGTTGAACCTGTAAACACTTGCTTTTTACTCAAAAGATCCCCTCCAAATCCATCCTAATATTGTCCGATCTAATTATACTACTCACACAAGTGATGTGAACTAAAGATTAATGATTAATCAGTTATGTTCATTTAATGTTATATTAACTAACATAAAAACCATTAAATTTTAATTTCACTCTATCCAAGGAGGTTCATTTTAATTATAATGTTACATAAAATAACATTATGAATTAGAAATTGTTCAATTGATCCTAAAAAGGAGGGATGGCATGCATCTTACGGTTGAAGAAGCGTTGTCCATTTATCCTTTGTCCGAGGCGAAGCTTATCGCGGGGTCCAAGGGGAAACATCGAATTGTGAAATCGATCAATGTGATGGACGCACCTGATATTTCGGATTGGATTAAAGAAGGCGAGATGCTGCTAACGACAGCCTATTTAATCAAGGACAATCTGGAGGATGCCTCTGCTTTACTGCAAACACTGAATCGAAGGGGCTCATCGGCCTTAGGCATTAAGCTGGGACGATTTTGGGATAAAGTACCGGAGCAGCTAATCGCAGAAGCGGAGAGCCTTAACTTCCCCTTAATCCAGTTACCGTTCCAGTTCACTTTTTCGGATCAGATGAATGGCCTGTTTCGCGCCGAGCTTAGCCGGAGCACTCATGTTTTGCAGAGCATAATGGAGAAGCAGAAAAAGCTGATGCAATTTGCCTTGCGATCTGTCCGCAGCCGTCCACTGTTTGACTCGGTGTCTGAAGTGATTGGCCATTCACTTGTGGTGGTTAGCGCACGCGGGGATGTAATCTATAACAATTCTGAATATCAGACCTCACAGCTGCTGGAGGGGTGGCCCTGGCAGAATCGTAATCAACGTTTTCGTGTAGAAGATCGTACAGGTTATCGCACACCACTAATACAAGGAGAAAAGTGCTCGGGATATTTATTGTATTGTTCCATCGACCCTTTATTGCTCCCGGTGGAAGAGAGCTTGTTCGTTCAGGGTGCTGAACTTATTTCATATCATATTCACTCAGGATACGAGGATTATTTTGAACAGGCAGAACATAGGGAGTTCAGTGGATTGCTGAGACGTTGTCTAAATGGTAACTTATCTTACTCCGATTTAGTACAGTCTGCTGTAAAGCTGGAGATAGAGCTGCTTCAATCGCCATTCTGTCTCTTATTAACCGATATTGCTACGACGAGTGAAGAACGCCAAAGTGAGCTGCTTAGATTAAAAGAAGAATACACTGAACACCCCGTACTGCGGGATTTAAAGGCCATTCATGTGCTTGTAGACCAAGGATTATTGTCCATCTATCCGGCAGCTCTTCAGAGTCCTGAGCAATTTCGGGATGTAATCCAGGCTTGTTTTGACAACCTGAAGTTTGACAAGGGGTATTATCCACGAGCTGCGATAAGTAGTTGTAAATTGAAGCCGGATGGGCTGAAGGAGGCTTTTGCGGAGGTGAAGGAATGTATGGGGATGCTTCAGTTTGAGGGGGTGCATGGGAATGTTGTGCATTATCGGCAGCTTGAGCTGTCCTTGCTTCTTGGGCAAATCCCGACAGAGGTCATGGAGAAATATTGCAACGGAACGCTTAGAGGACTGCTTAGTCGTGAGCCGGAGTATGTGCGAGAAATGCTGCGGACGCTGGAGGTTTATCTAGAGAACGATGGGCATGTCAATGAGACAGCCAAAAAGTTGTTTATTCATCGGAATACGGCTACCTACCGGATCGAGAAGCTTAGTGAGCTCTTGGATGTCGATTTTAAAAAAATAAATGATCTAATGAGGCTGAAGTTAGTGTTCATGTTTCGGAAAATGCTTGGGCGGGACTAAGGTCTGGGTTGAAATGCAAACACGGAGGAGGGGGCCTCGTGAATACACATGAGATCGCAACGCATATTCAAACCCATCAGGCGCCTGCGGTGCTGGCAACACTGATTGAGGTAGAGGGACACTCGTATCGTAAACCCGGGGCAGTGATGTTGTTTTTTGAAGGGGGCACGATTGGGAGTCTGAGTCCAGGTTGTTTGGAAAGCGATCTGGAGTTACGTACCTCTGAGATATGGGAACGAGGGCTGCCCGAGATTGTGGAATACAATATGTTGTCTTCGGATGATCTGTCCTGGGGTGAGACTGTCGGCTGTGGGGGCAAAATCAAAGTGGTGCTTGAACCCGTGCAGGGTCAGCTCTACAAGCTTTTGGTGCAGGCGAGTGACAGATTGGCTAGGGGAGAGAAGCTAATTCTGTTCCGCGAAGCAGTGGAGAACGGTTTTGCCTATAAGCTGGATCCAGACAATGAACTGCCGCAGAGCAAGAAATATCCGAAATTATCCCACTCGGCAAAAGAAAACCTAGCGGTAGGTCGCTTTATGGCCGCTCCAGCAGAATTGACAGCATTCCATACGTCTTTCGTGCCTAAACCGCGGCTTGTGATTTTTGGCGGGGGACGTGATGTGGTTCCAATTGCGGAACTTGCTGACAGAGTTGGTTTTCGGGTTGCGGTTGCGGATTGGCGCGAAGGAAGCTTGCACAATAAGTTTCCTCGAGCTGAACAAGTAATTTGTTCCCCTATGGAGGTTGTTCAGCGATTGGGCGTAGCTCAGCAGGATTATGTGCTAATTTGTAGTCATCAGCTTGGGCGGGATAAACAGTTCCTGGAGAGTGTGATTCCGCTTGCCCCTCTATATATAGGGATTATCGGTTCGAAGGCGCGGATAGCTCTTTTACTGGAAGGGTTTGAGGCTCCTGCATCTTTGCATGCACCTGTAGGGTTGCCGATTGGAGGAGAAGGTCCGGAGGAGATTGCGGTCAGTATTATAGCAGAAATTATTCAAATTAGAAGGGTGGGCTCACGAGAGCTGCCCAAAGGAGTGGATAGTATTGAAGGTAGCAGGAATATATTTGGCAGCGGGGCAGAGCAGGCGGATGGGCGTGTCCAAGGTTTCACTGAAATTGTCGCAGGAGGTCTCACTCGGGAGCGTCGCGCTTAGTGAATTGGATCGTTGCAATCTAGAACCGCTAATCGTGGTAGTGCGTGCGGATGACAACTTGGAATGGCTGCCACCCGCGATTGAACCGCAAGGCTCCAGACGTACCGAAACTTGCTTAACCGCACATCTAGGATTGTCTTTTTCACTGCGCTGCGGCCTTAATGCGGTATTACCTTTACAGCCCGATGCAGTAGTTGTGGCGCTTGCGGATCAGCCATTTATTACTACAGCATTAGTGAACCGTCTAATACAAACGTTTGAACAATCTCCGGAGATGGATTATGTCGCTAGCGTCAGCAATGGGTCGGCTATGCCCCCGGCTTTGTTCTCGAAGACGTTGTTTCCAGCACTACAGGGATTAGATGGAGATCGAGGAGCGGCGGGGATATTGCGTTCACCTGATTATAAGGGGATTGTTCTGGAATCTGAGTCTGCCCATTATTTCATGGACGCAGATACAAAAGAAGATTTTGGTGAGATTCAGGAGCAATGGATTCTGAGAAATGGAAAGTGAAGTAAAAAGTAGTCTAAAAAGTAATCTGAAATAGTGTTCCTTTTCCACTTATGGTCATATAATATGACACGAAACTCACCTTTCAAAAACCAATTAGTGCATTACACACAAAAAAAGTTCTGATTCTTATATTCATATACAAACGTATGTTATATAAATTTACGCCAAGGCCACCTCTAAGTATAGTAGAAGTACATTAATGGTTGCAGCCATGATGAGAGATGATTTGGAGGAGGAGAATTATGAAAAAAAGGGGTCAGTTCATAACATCTTGTCTTGCATTAATGGTTCTAATGACGGTGGCTTTGGTGGGGTGTGGCAGCAATAATAATACTTCTACAAATGCAACGGAGGCACCAGCGACAACTACAGCGGCAACAGAGGCAACTGCAACAACAGAACCGGCTGCAAAGAAACCGACGGTTGCTTTTGTTTATATCGGACCTCCAGGGGATGGCGGCTACACGTACCAACATGATCAAGGGCGGCTGTATATGGAGAAGGAACTGGGGATTAAAGCTGACTTTGTAGAAAATGTCCCTGAAAGTGCTGACGCCGAACGAATCATCACAGAGCTTGCGCAATCACACGACATCGTGTTTACAACGAGCTTCGGATATATGGATTTTACATTAAATGTAGC
>Ga0153923_100242_pt1 | contig 21890 bp, 13 predicted proteins | sample TSNJ007MetaG_FD_104682 | JGI IMG/M metagenome (GOLD analysis project Ga0153923, IMG submission 104682) | Attine ant fungus gardens microbial communities from New Jersey, USA - TSNJ007 MetaG | ecosystem: Host-associated > Fungi > Mycelium > Unclassified | place: USA: New Jersey, Brendon T. Byrne...
GACGTGCTATTGCAGCAGCATATGCCAAAGAAGGCGCTGATCTGGCAATTGTATATTTAAATGAGCATATCGATGCGGCAGAAACCAAAGAATATGTTGAGCAATTTGGCACTCGTTGTCTGCTCTTGCCTCGAGACCTTCGTGATCCCACCAGTTCGCCTGATATTATAGCTGAAACGCTCCGTTATTTTAATAGACTGGATATCTTAATTAATAACGCTGCCGTTCAACCTTTCACAGGCAGTATTATGGACATATCCAATGAACAGCTCGAAAATACGTTTCGAACCAATATATTTCCCATGTTTTATTTGACAAAAGCAGCTTTGCCTTATCTGGATAGAGGTAGCGCTATCATCAACACAACCTCACGGGTTGCCTACGAGGGAGACAAGAATGTCATTGATTACTCTACAACAAAGGGAGCTATTGTAAGCTTTACTCGCAGCATGGCGTTGTCTTTAGCTGAACAATGTATTAGGGTAAATGCGGTCGCGCCTGGACCGTCATGGACGCCTCTAAATGTTAGTACCTATTCCAAGGAGTATGTAGCTACTCTGGGAACCGATAGTCCGTTTGGACGTGCCGGACAACCGTTTGAGATTGCACCAGCCTACGTATACCTTGCATCTAGTGAATCTATGTATGTCACAGGCCAAGTGATCCATGTTAATGGAGGATTGATTCGTTACTCGTAATTTGTTTGTTTGATATTAGCTAGTGAAATAAGCTGGATACGGGAGAGCGTTTGCATCTCATGCAAGATGTCAGCGGTTCGATCCTGCTAATCTCCACCAAACTTATAGGGTTCTTAGCTCAGTTGGTAGAGTAGTTGACTCTTAATCATCTGGTCGAGGGTTCGAATCCCGCAGAACCCACGAGTTCTCACACACAAACGACAGTGATGTCGGCGTGGAGCACCGTAACCAGTGGGTGGCAACTGTGGGCGGTGTCCAATATTACAACAATTCAATCGGTTCCAGCCCCGCTCGCACCGTCGCCACACTTCACGCTCATGAGGGCCGAGTGTTGCGATCGCCGGCGGGCGAGATAAGAAAGTACCGTTCGACGAGATGGCTAGACTACTGCCTGATCATGTTAAAGAGTTGCTGTTGATTGGCGAAGCGGCAAGTCAAATCGAGACTGCGGCGCGTAGAGTGGCGGGCTGTCCGCCTATTATCTACTGCGAAGGCCTGGCCGAGGCAGTGGCGCAGGCGCACAAGCTAGCCTCACCGGGGGACACTGTGCTGCTGAGTCCTGTATGCACTGCGTTTGACCAGTACCGTAACTTTGAAGAGCGCGGGCGTCACTTTGTAGAACTGGTTGGGACGCTGCGTCGGTCGGAGGGGAAGGATTGAATAAGACAAGGGCATTTTCCGGGAAAACCTTATTACCCTTATGTGTGGCAAACGGGAAACGATAGTTAAACATAAAAGGTTCCACATATTAGTCATGTACAATATGTAGGACCTTTATTTTATCTGACTTTTTTATATTTAACTCTCGATAAACTGAGAAAATAAAGCACTAGACTGACGAGGATATTTAACTAACGGAAGTTTAGTGTCACAAGAGGAAATAGTAGGTTAATGTCGAATGAGTTTGTCTGGATAGTTAGAATATTAATATTTCGATGATATATATTAGGAGAGTGCTCTATAATGAAGACTCTGTTCCAATACAACTGGCAGGTTCGTAATGACTGGTTCTCTTGGTCTGAAGATGTACCTTAAGATGAATTGCTTAAAGCTCGAATTGGCGGTGTTGGAGGAATCTTAGAAACACTGTTTCACATCGTTTATTGGGAATATAGTTGGATTCACAGTGTATTGCAGGGAAAGGCAGAATTTGAACAAAAGCTCTTCGAGGCTTAATGAAGTCTGAAGCAGGTGCGAGATTTATCAATACAGTTTCACGCAGAAGTGGAGCAATTTGTTACGTCATGGACACTAGAGATGGAACGTAAAGAGCTGACACTTCTACGTGATAATGGTGAATGGATAACATATAAGCATGGAGAAATCATGTGGCACGTCATCGCTCACGAAATACATCACATTGGTCAGTTGTCTGTATGGGTGAGAGAAATTGGGCGAGAACCGATCATAGCGAATCTACTTCGTAGGTGATTGTTCAGCTAAAGTAAAATTCCATGTCACTAACGGGACACGATAGCGGAACAGAATACCGTGGCAGCTGCTCCTTTTGTTATTCAACTATTGGGCAGGATAACGCTATGGCAAGATAATGCAATAGAACATATGGGGTGCAAAAATGAGAATGTATGCTCTTCTTACAGAACCAATAGGGGATATAAGTAAGGTAATGATTTATGAATCAAAGTATCGTGTTTATGTATTTCTATTTGAAACTCATGAAAATAAGGGTGCAAATGCTGACTATTGTTATGAAACATTAGGAGAAGCAATGGAGTTCTGCAATGAGGAACTAAACATAGTTGAGGAACAGTGGGTTGTTATTAACGATCCCAAAGAAGGGGAACAACACGATATTATTTACTAAACCAGTATCCAATCCACAGCATTAAGTTAACGGGATACGTTACTTAATGAAATAGCGACAGTCTGGACTTTATTTTATAGTCCTTTGATGTCGCTGTTTCAAGTTCCTTTGATGTCGCTGTTTCAAGTTCTAGGGGCAGTCTAAAACTTATATTATAGATTCTGATGTATGCAATTAAATTGATAATGATGAATACGAATTTTTAAAAAAGAGGGATTACAATGGTTTCAATTGTTCAAATGATACTTTATGATTCTTATAAAATTCGTGACATCGATCGTTCGGAAACAATAGAATTGACGTACAAATTAAAGCACGGGGTACTTGAAGAAATAAGAACAGCACATGAAAGTCCCAGATGGACAGAAGATATCTATCTAGAGATAATATCTCGATATGAATATGAACTCACCAATGGTGGTACGGCTTTTGGAGCATTTAACGGAGATAAACTGGTCGGGTTTGGTGTCTTAGCTCATAAGTTCAGGGGTTATGATAATGATAGGCTTCAGATTGACCTTATGTATGTGACACGTGAATATCGAAGAAGAGGAATCGGTAGTCTTATTATGGAATCACTGAGTACAGCAGCAGTTGAAAAAGGGGCGAAGTACTTATATATTTCGTCTACCGAGACTGAATCTGCGGTGAAGTTTTATACTAGTCATGATTCAGCCATTACATCAGAGATTGATTTGGAATTATTTGAAAAAGAACCTAATGACATTCACATGCTAAAGAAATTATAATCACCAGAATAGAGTTGGATTTTAACTAAACGGGCAGGATAGTTGAATTAATCAAGGGCATAATATTCCCAAAAAATTTGGAGGAATCGCCCTTGTTTAAATGGATTATTTCATTGATTTTAATCTTTACGCTGTCTGCTGGAATCGCATCAGCTAAGCCTACGCTTGCTTTTTCAAATGTGGGGTTGGATAAGCTGAAGAAAATTGCGGAATTCAAACTACTAGTACCGTCTCACTCTTTTAAAGGTTATAAGTTAGAAATTAAGGAACCATATCCGCTTGTTCTTGGTCAATCAGTTTCAAAAGTTAGACTTCATTTTTTTGATGAATCAGGAAAGACATATTTATTTGGAATTGAAGAACATAAGGCGGTTGGTTATAAAATAAACCGAGTTGTCACTAATTTAGATGTTCGTAACCAAACAAGTACAACAAGAACTATAGTCGAGGATTTTAAATTTAATGAACGTGGAGAGAAAATTAACATAAACGGAATCGAAGGGCGATTTGAACCATGGGCTAATCATACACCAGGAGGATACCTACGTTGGGTACAAGATGGTACTTTCATTGAATTCAACAGTGGAGATTTGACTAAAGTGGAAATGGTCGCGTTAGCAAAATCAATGAAATGATTAATTGGTTGAACTAACGGTTTATGATTTCTGAGGAGCTTGCCATGGCAATGCTCCTCTTTTATTTGTTGAAGTAATGAATGGACACCCTTCCTTAGGAGATGAATTAATCAGAGGGCTTAATTCACTTTGAGAAAAGACAGAATAACTATTTACACTACTCACACGATAAAAAAGAAATCGCTCTTTATGAGAAAAGTGGAAGTACCACCTACCTCTCAAAAAAGGAACGATTTCTTTGTAGTGTCCGCATTAATTAACAATCTTAGTTAATTGGGCAGATCTTTCTTCAAGCTAATCGTAACCGTGGTGCCTTGCCCCGGAGTGCTGGAGATGCTTAGCCCATATTGAGGACCGTATTCCAGCTTGATCCGTTCGTCCACATTTCGCAACCCATATCCGCTCTGGAACAGCACATCTTCCTTAGCTTGGCTAAGTGTCGCACCGTTGGCAAAGCCGACTCCGTCATCCGTCACTGTAAAGCGAATCTCATCCTCCAGCAGCTCGCCTTTAATCCAGATTCTGCCCATGCCACGTTTTTCGCTAATGCCGTGCTTGATCGCATTCTCTGCGATAGGCTGAAGAATCAGCTTTAGAATGCGGACTTTGCGCAGCGATTCCTCAATATCGTATTCAATCTCGAATTTATTCGGGAAACGCATTTGCTCGACCGTCACAAAACTCTCAACCAAACGGATTTCTTCGTCGACAGTAACGAATTTATCGCCTTTATGCAGGCTAATCCGAAAAAAGGTCGCGAGAGAAGAAATCAGCCGCTCAATGTCGGGCTGCTTCTTCAGCCGGGCAATCCAGGCAATCGCATCCAACGTATTATAGAGAAAATGGGGATTGATCTGCGACTGTAGCGCAGTCAGCTCCGCCTTGCGCTGCTTCTCTTTTTCCTCATCTTTTTCAAGCATTAATTGGCTGATCCGTTCTACCATCTGATAGTAGCTGTTCTCTAGCTGGAAAATCTCATCGACCTGTGCCCGCTGCTCATAGACAGCTGCTAAGTCTTTTTTGCCAAACAGACTCAGCTTCTTCTTCAAGTTCAGTAGTGGTCGGGTGATTTTGGCCGCCAGATAAAAGGAAAGAATCAGTAGCACAATGAAGGTAACACTGGCGAAAAGAAGGGCATTTCGGTTACCCTTGGCAATTCCCTCCAGCAACTTATGGCTAGAAATCACACTGGTGAACTCCCAGCTAACGCCAAGCGTTTCCAACCTAGGATTCAAAGGATAAGTAGCAATGATATAGGAATTCCCGTTATCTGACCATGTGCGGTAGCCTTCTTTCTGACCCGGGCGAAGAGGGGCATTCTCCTCCAAAAAATTACCCAAGAGCCGCTTGTCGGGGTGAGATATAATCCGGTCGCTGGAAGTCAGGAAGGAGTAGCCAATGCCAGTGAAACTGGAGGAATAAAGATCTGCCAAGGCGGCTTCTCTGACATAGATGATGACGACCCCTATATTTTGCCCCGTATTGAAGTTGCGGAATTGCTGTCCAAAGGGGATATAGGCATTGCCGTCTCCATCTCGTTTGATTTCTCCGACAACAGGCATGCTGCTCTCTTGAATGCGTTTGATGAATAAAGCTTCGGGAACCTCGAGCATTTGCTCCTTGGACTGATAAGAATAAAGCATATTATCATTGGTGTTGATGATTACATTGCCCACCAGATCATTCTGTGCCAGCATACCGTCGATGATAGCCCCGATCCGTAGTTCCTTGTCTGCTGCCGGCAGGGAATCGTTATTAATGATCTGGTAAATGTCGCTGTTCACCAGAAATCGCAGGAACAACATCTGAATGTCATCGACCATCAACTCCACACTGAGCCCAATTTGGCGCTGAGTCTGGACCACATGGCGATACAGATCCTTTTGCAGATAGGTATAGGAATAGAAGTTAAAAATAACAAGCATCAGCACCAGATGCAGAGACAATCCCACTAACAGGACAACAACAATCCGACTTTTGATCTTGAACCTCCGCATCCAAGAATCCATCCGGTTGGCCATCGTTAGCTTAACCATAGGTTTTTGCATATTCGCTCGGCGGGATGCCCGTCATCTTTTTGAAAATCTGGCTAAAGTATTTGGAGTCGGTGAAACCAACCTGATTGCCTACCTCATAGACCCGGTACATCGGATTGCGCAGCATACGTTTGGCTTCTTCAATCCGATATTCCGTTAGACATTCATAGAAAGTCTTGTTCAAATCTTTGCGGAATAGATGCATTAAATGGGTTGGACTGACGAACACCGCAGCAGCAACCATCTCCACGGTAATGTTCCCAGCATAATGCTCCCGGATAAAAGCGAGGGCGTCTCTGATTTCACGCCGGCATCGAGCTCCGGCCTCTTCCTCAGCGTACAACACGCGTTCAATACCAGATAATGCACGCTGCGCAGCAAGCACAGCCTGTTTGTATGAATCTACGATTCCGTTCCAATCTTCAGTTGGTTTGCCGATGCCAACGCTAAGAGCCTGGCCGAAGTGCTGCTGGCTCCATTCCGATAGCTGCTTACCTAATCTGCGGGCAGAATCGCCGGCAAGCTCAGGTTCATCAGTTCGGAGAATCATAACCCACTCCAGATGACTATCGCGGAATAGACAGAGCTGTTCAAAAGAATACGCTTCCAGAATAACCGCTGCTTCATCCTCCAACGCTTTGCCTACATCAGTTCCTTGAAGACCATTATCAGCAGGGAAGGCTATGGACAGCGGCAGCATAGCTTTTCCTGGTTCCAATTGCAGCTCCAGCAGCTTAATTTTGCTGGTAATGAATTCCTCACTATGCAGCTGGCCATGCAGTAAATCCTGCCAGAATTGTTTGGATATCGCGGCAATTTCCTCATTAAGCTGTGAATATCGCTTGGAGAGTTGCTTTTTCCCCAGGATTTCATCACCAACGCTTCGTACTGTATCTGCGAGTTCTTCTATATTAATGGGCTTCAGCAAATAGGTGGAGGCACCATAACGTAATGCAGCCTGCGCATATTGAAATTCGTCATAACCGCTAAGTACGACAATGCCTACGAGCATGTCCTGCTCCCGTATTTTCTCGATAAGTTCAAGACCGTTCATATACGGCATACGGATATCGGTAATAATCACATCCGGGCGGTGCTGTAGTGCAAGCTCCAAACCCTCTTCACCATTGCTGGCTTCTCCTATGATCTCGACGTTGTATTCTGCCCAGTCTATGGTTTGGGTGATGCCCATACGGACGAGATATTCATCATCTACTATAAGCGCTTTCAACATTGGCCTCACCTCGAAGTAGTTTCTAATATGTCTTACAGTCATTATAAACATGAAACCTCTTTTAGAGGAGCGGTAATTTCTCAGTTGTCAGGATCACAAACGATTTCGCAGTATGTTCACCGGTGGCTAAGTACAAAAATGTCCGCATAGCGGAAGTTCTAAACATTTCAACAGCTTAACAAACCGTTTCATAGGATTCCATCCTAACTTTTGCAAAATGTACTGTGATAGACTTTAACCGTAAAAGAGCGGTAAGCGCTTTTATAAATACATGACATCGAAATTGAACGCTGTAGGAGGAGTACCCTTGATACAAAAATCATTTATTCCATTCGGGTTTCAATATTACCGTTCCCCAACCCCATTCCGGGATCAATGGGAGAAAGACCTAAGCAATATTGCCGGGCAGGGCTTCAATTGTGTGAAGTATTGGGTGCAGTGGCGCGCCAGCGTGTCCAAAGAAGGGATCTACCAGTTCGATGATATTCAGGAGCTGATGGATATTGCTCAACAGAATGGCTTAAAGGTCATTTTGAACGTGATTTTCGATGTGGCGCCAGCCTGGTTTTATAAAAAACATCCTGATTCCAAAATGATCACAGCAGACGGTTCCGTTCTGGAACCAAGGGCAATTAACTGCCGCCAGATTGGCGGAGCTCCTGGACCTTGTTATCACCATGCAGCTGCAGCCACGGAGAAGGCGAAATTTCTGGCGGAAACAGTGAAGACTTTCAAAGATCATCCTGCACTCTGGGTGTGGGATTTATGGAATGAGCCTGAGCTGACGACAGGGATTAAGCGCAAGCTGTCATTTGACAACCAGGTATGTTATTGCGAGCACTCAGTGCTGGCATTCCAAGAATGGCTGAAAAATAAATATATTACTCTGGTAGCTCTGAACGAATCATGGCAGCGGACTTACGGAAGCTGGGAGGAAGTAGAGGCACCGCGTGGGCAAGGCGTATTCAATGATTTGGTGGACTGGCGGCTGTTCATGTCCTGTACTTTAACAGATGAGCTGCGGAGCCGGGTAGATACTGTGAAGTCACTGGATCTGCTTCATCCTGTTATGGCACATACTGTGCCAGCTCCTATTTTTAATATGATTACAGCAGGATCAGACGACTTTAAGCTGGCTGAGCCCTGTGACCTGACAGGAAATAGCCTAGGGTCCTCAGCTTGGTCGGCTGATCTACTGATCTCTGCCGCCAAAGGCAAACCGATCATCAACTCAGAGATTCATGCGCTGCCTGGCAATACGGCGATGAAACCGCGCCAGCCGGAGCTGCGAGAAATGAAGCAACATATTCTGACCCCGCTCGCCCGTGGTATCACGGGATATCTGTTCTGGCAGTATAGACCGGAGGTATTAGGACAGGAGGCTCCGGCTTGGGGTAGTGTGTATTTGGACGGCAGTCCAACCCCATGGTACAAGGATATGGCCCAACTAAATAAGCATGTGCAATACAATAAGCATGAGCTTTTAGAGGCAAAACGGCGTGGGGACGGGATTGCTATTCTATTCAGCCCACAGAACCAAATCGCAAACTTTGCTGCCCATGATCATTTGGACACCTATAACGATTCCCTGCAAGGCGTCCATAAACTGCTACATGATCTTAATTATAAAGTGGAATTTCTGCATGAGTCGGATGTTACGGAAAAGACATTGGAGCAATACCGCTGCCTGTGGATGCCTTATCCACTGTATCTGAACCGTAAACTGTGTGACCTCCTGCGTGAGTGGGTGGAAAAGGGAGGCATATTGATTTCGGAATGCTCCTTCGGAGCGCTTCAGGCAGAGAATGGCTGTCACAGCTATACAGTTCCTGGTTACGGATTTGATGAAGTCTTTGGGGTTCGGGAGACTTGGATTCATTCTGCCGAGAACCTGGATCATAGCTATCATCAGGTAGCATTCGAATCACGGACGGCGATCCCACTCCTTAATGTAATGAAACACAGCAAGGAAGGGGAAGCAGCCGCAGATGATAAGGCACACGGCTCCTATTACAAATCAGATATTGAGCTGCAAAGTCATGTGAAGGTCCTAGCCGAATTTGCCGAGGACAACATGCCTGTGTTGACGGCCGCCGCTTATGGCAATGGGCGTGCTGTGTGGTTCGGTACCTTACTTGCGGCTGCCTACTGGCAGGATGGACATACCGGAACGCTCCAGTTGGTGCGCGATCTTTTACAGCAGGAATTGAAGCTACAGCCGAATGTGCAAGCAAGCGGAGGTGTCCGCGCTGATCTTTCCGAGTGGGAAGTTGAAGAAGACAGAGGTGCGTTCCTCTATGTGCATAATGAAGGGAAGACGTTGGCAGAAGCCAAAGTTACGCTGCCTGCCAATTATACTTCAGCAGAGCCATGGTTTGACGATGGGAATGCCAAAATTCAGCCAATAAATCCGTTTGAACCTTCAACAACTCAACTGTCTATACGGGTAGAAGCTGGAGATGTTCAAGTATTTCGATTATCTTAGCCGGCAGCAGTTAAGGTCGGAGATTATAGAGCTGGTGTAAGCCAGCCAAAGGAGTGTATCCATTTGGGTTTGTTAGATTATGTTAATCCATTACAGGGGACTAAGTCGGATTTCCGCTACTCACACGGCAATACGCTGCCGCTTACAGCGATGCCATTTGGCATGGCGGCTTGGAGCCCGCAAACCCACGAAGCAGGGGGGACCTGGTTCTTCCATCCGCACCATCGCCACCTGGAGGGCATACGACTAACTCACCAGCCCAGTCCTTGGATCGGAGATTATGGACATCTAACACTGTTGCCGCAGACTGGACCGTTATTGCTCAGTCCTGATTCGCGCTCATCTTCCTTTAAACCGGAAGAGATGCAAGTGTCCCCACACTACTTCGGTGTGTCTCTTCAACGATATCGTACCCGACTGGAGCTGACCCCTACAGAGCGCTGTGCGGTGATTAGAATAACATACGCTAAGGGGCAGCAGAACAGGCTCATAATAGCACCGCTTAAAGGCGAGTCTCAACTCACCTTTCAACCGGAGAAACGCAGGATCATCGGCTTTACAAGAGGCCATACCGCCGGGGTACCCGATAATTTCGCGATGTATTTCGTCTTCCAATTCGACACAGACATTCTCATGGAGGATTCGGGAATCTTTGACGGGGAGTACCAACCTTTAGGGACGTATGAAGGAACCGGCGATAAGCTGGGTGCATACGTAGAATTAAACCTACCGGAATCCGGTGTAATAGAAGTGAAATGCGGCACTTCCTTTATTAGTGGGGAGCAAGCGCAATTGAATCTCGATCGGGAGGTTGGTGGGAACAGCTTCGGAGAGATCTTGAGCAAAGCAGAGGCAGGCTGGGAAGAACGGCTGAGCCGCATCGTTGTCGAAAGCGCGGATGAAGAGAACCTCAGTACCTTTTACAGCTGTATGTACCGGATCTGCCTGTTTCCTAGAACATGGCATGAATATAACGAGCAGGACGAGCAAATTCATTACAGTCCTTTTAACGGCAGCATTTGCCGGGGTCCAATGTATTCAGATATCGGACTGTGGGATGTATACCGGACTAGCTTCCCGTTATACAGTATCCTGTTTCCATCCTTGCTCGGTGAGATCATGCAGGCTTGGACATTAGCTTACGGTGAAAGCGGCTGGCTGCCAAAATGGCTTTCACCAGGCGAACGCAGTGCCATGCCCGGCACACTGATCGATGCGGCAGCTGCGGATGCCGTGGTTAAGGGCATCGGCGGCTTCGACGTAGAGCTAATATATGAAGGTTTGCTGAAACATGCAGATCGTCCGGCTACAGACGAGAAGCTGGGTAGACGGGGGCTAGAATTGTATTTGCAGCACGGCTATCTGCCGCATGATCGTTTTCATGAAAGTGTAAGTAACACGCTGGATTATATATACGGGGACTTCTGTATAGCCCAGATTGCTAAAGCACTCGGCAAAATGGATGATTATGAGCGTTTTATGGACCGGGCGCAGAATTACAAGCTGCTGTTTGATCCAGAGGTTGGTTTTATGAGAGGCCGTAACGAGGACGGTACTTGGCAGGAAGGATTTGATTCTTTGGCGTGGGGTGATCCGTTCTGTGAAGGTGGAGCTTGGCAAGGGAGCTGGGCGGTTCCCCATGACTTCCCGGGATTAGCCAGTCTGATGGGTGGCGAGGAAGCTTTTGTTCGGCGTCTGGCCCAGTTAATGGCCGAGGAACCGATATTCAAAGTGGGGTCTTATGGCTTGGAAATTCATGAAATGTCGGAAATGGCTGCGGCCGATCTAGGGCAGTTTGCCATCAGCAATCAGCCCAGCTTCCATATACCTTATATTTTCGCCCGACTCGGGGCGTTGTCCAAAACACAGTACTGGGTTCGCAAAACCATGGCTAAACTGTTCAACAGTGGAATGGAGGGGTTACCCGGCGACGAGGATAATGGCAGCATGGGTGCCTGGTATATTTGGAGCGCCATCGGACTGTATCCGTTAAGTCCCGGGATTCCCGAATATGTGCTAGGCAGCCCTCTATTTGATAAAGTAACGATCCAGCTTGAAAATGGGCGGCAGTGGGTCATTGAAGCGCAAAACAACAGCCCTGCCAATGTGTACAGTAAATCAATTCACTGGAACCATACGCTTTGGGAGCACCACTCTTTGCCTCATGAAGAGATTATTAAAGGCGGCGTCCTGAACTTCAGTATGTGTCCGGGGGTAGTCCCGTCCTAAAAGCAATGCAAGGCAGTCCGGAATATTTCGGGCTGTTTTTGTTTTTTGGATGGAACGAAATTGCTCTTTTTGGTCAAATCGTGAAATGGCAAACCATTTCGCAGCATTCCCGCCTGTTTTTTCAAGGGTAACATGTCTAATATCGAAGAGAATGAAAGCGCTTAATAAGAATGCGGAGAGGAGGAAGCAACTTATGACTTTAAGGCTTTATTCCAAAAGAAATCGACTTATCACTATTCTATTCGCCCTGATTGCGGGAAGCCTGCTGCTGATTGGCGCGATGAATGTGCAGGCTCCACAAGCAGAAGCACCACTTCTGACCCTTAACGGACAGGAGGTCACTGCAGCGGAGTTCAACTGGCATCTTCAAATGAATCGGGCACTGACTGCTGATTACTTCAAACAGACCTACGATGCCGACTACTCAGAGAAATTCTGGTCTACCGACTATTCCGGCGAAAAACCAATCCACAGGTGGATAAAAGAATCCCAGACGCAGCTACTGACGAAGCGGATGGAGTTGCAGCTTGCTCAAGAAGCAGGTGTGATATCGGATATCAGCTATGAAGGTTTTCTAAAAGGAATGGGGCGTGAGAATCAACGGCGGAGTCAGGCGGTAGCGAATAAGGAAGTGGTGTATGGTCCTCTTCATCTGGAAGCGCAGGCCTATTACAGTTATTACATGAGCAACCTTGAGGATACCACGATTGAAGCAATGCGCAGCAACGGAGGCATCGTGATTTCAGATGAACAGGTAAGGCTGGAATATGAAGCAAAGCAAGCTGCTAAATATTCTCGGCCGGGAGCTATACATCTTGAATGGGCATCACTGCCCTTTGGTCCGGAAACAGAATACAAGGATCAGCAGGAGGCCATGGAGAAAATGGAATTGCTCCGGGCAGCAGCAACAGCAGAAATAAGATCAGACGCAGGCATCCATCAGCAGGCAAAAGAGCTGGGTATAAACGTGGGCGAAGTCAAAATAACAAGTGCTTCCCGGCGAACAGCAGCGCTGGAAAATCCTAAGGTATTGCTTGCTGCAGATCAGCTTGCACCTGGACAGATTAGTGGCTTGTTTGCTGAAAATGGGGCCATCCATCTACTTTACTGTCTATCGGTAGAGGATGCAGGAGTTATACCTTTCGATCAAGTGAAGGATGCTATCACACTTCATTTGGCGCAACAGAAGTTTAGATCCTTGGTGGACGATAAGCTATCCAAAGCTGTCCCAGAATGGAATTACCCAATGGCTGAAAGACTCGCAAACCAAGCCATTCAATAAATGTTCAAGGGGGAATAACACAACAATGTTAAAAAAACTCGCAAAATCACTGCTAATGATGGTTCTGATCTTTACGACAGTGTTCCCAGTAATGGGTGCTTCTGCCCATGCTGAAGAGACGTATGCCGATGATTTCACTGCTTTGCCAGCAGCGGAGCTGAGTTCGGAGAATTGGTTGATTGACAGCAGCAATCCTCAATTCTTCGGCGGAGATGCTACGCGGTTGGTCAGGACATCCACGGATACCGGTTATGCCGTTTATTCATTAACAGGAATTCAGTCGTTTACGCTTCAAGCCTATTATTTCTCTGGCTCAACAGCCGTAATCAAGTTCTACGGATCGGGTGATGCGACAGCGTGGACGGAGCTTCCAGTCATTAATGACAGTCCCACAGCAACCGGTTCTGGTTGGTATGGAACAGTATACACGCCCGCCGGTGCACTTCCGAATGATGTCAATTATCTCAAAATCGAGATCAGCGGCGACCTCGACAGCTGGCTGATGCAGCTTGGACACCTTACGCTCTCCAATGTATCACTTGCACCCCAAACGATTAATGATGAGCTTGATGATGTTTCACAGCTGTATGCATTTAGTACAAATTGGTCTTTAGATACAAGCAATCCCACTTTTTTTGGTGGAGATCATTCTCGTGCAGTGAGAACAGCAGATTCGGCAGAATCACTTGTGTACCATTTGCATAATTTGCAGCATTTCATCGTCCGTCTGCATTCCTTTGCCGGGTCTAGCGGAAGCATAAAGTTCTATGGATCGGCGGATGCATCCACCTGGACAGAGATTTCAGCAATACATGAAGCTCCACAATCTACAGGAGATGCAGCTTGGACCGGGACGAATTATACCCCAGCACAAGGGATTCCTTCAGGCATTCATTATTTAAAAATCGAGCTCAGCGGCGATTCCGCCCCTTGGCTGATGCAGCTAGGATCGGTCTCCTTGTCCAATCGCTTGCCTGGAGATGGAGGGAACAGCGGTGGAGACGGAGATTATTACGTCGATTCATTTGCAGGCAGCGACAGCAATGATGGAAAAACACCTGAGACAGCCTGGAAGACCTTCTCTGTAGTGAACGAGACCACCTTTGAGGCTGGAGACCGAATTTTGTTAAAGAAGGGTGGAATCTGGAACGAACAATTATATCCTAAGGGTAGCGGAACAGACGATAAACCGATAACAATCACTGCCTATGGCAGCGGAAGTAAACCGACTATCAATGGTGGAGGCATGGCCGGAGCAGCTGTATACCTGCGCAACGCCTCAAACTGGAGCATCCGGGATCTGGAGGTCACAAACTATGTTTCCGAGAGAGGAACCATTTACCGGGAAGGCATAATGGTGGAGAACGCAAACGGAGGAACTTTAAGAAATATCCGCATCCAGGATAACTATATACATGATGTATCAAGCAGCTTCCGTTATCCGACAGTTTCCGGTGCAGAAGGGGGTCCACATGCGTTCGGTGGAATCTCCGTATATGTGGGTGGAACGACGGGAACGGACAAATTTGATGGGGTATGGATCGAAGGCAACACGGTCGAACGAATTGGACGGACAGGAATTGTGGTATGGGATCAGCGTTTCAACGGAGCCGACTATGCTACGGTCAATGTTACGATCCGCGGAAATTATGTCAAACAAGCAGACAGCGACGGCATCCTCACCTTCGGTGCGGACGGAGCGTTAATTGAGCATAACATAGCAGAAGAAGGTGGGAACTACTCCGAAGAAGGCGAGTTTAACGGCTCAGCCGCAATCTGGCCGACCCGGGGCAAGAATAATATCGTGCAGTTTAATGAGTCCTTTAACACAAATAAACCAGAGGGAGATGGACAGGGCTTCAATCTGGATATCGATACTAAGGACAGTGTAGTTCAATATAATTACAGCCATGGAAATAAGGGCGGATTCATGCTTTTTGTCGATGCCCGTTTAACTCCAGGAGTGCTTATCGGCTCCTCTAACAATGTAGTCAGATACAACATCAGCCAGAATGATCTGACGCATACGTTTAATTTTGCAGGCGGGGTTACGCCGGATACGCAAATCTATAACAATACGATCTATATCGGCACTGGGCAAAACACCAAAATAATCGACCATGAATGGGACGACGCGGGAAATATCAACGCTCCCTATACGTTCAGGAACAATCTGGTCTACAACCTTGGACAGGGAGGTTATAATCTGCCCGGGGAAAATGGCAGCTTCGACCACAACCTGTTGTATGGAAATCATCCAGTAAGCGAGCCGGAAAATACGAATTCCGTCACAGCGAATCCGCTCTTGGTTGCTCAGGGCAGCGGTGGAATTGGCTGGAATACAGTGGACGGTTACAAACTGAGAGAAGGTTCTCCTGCACTTGGTGCTGGTGCTATTATTGCAGATAATGGCGGTCGGGACTATTGGGGAAATGCTGTTTCAGCAGAAAATCCACCGAATATCGGAGCCTATAATGGACCCGGACTTGATCCTGCCACACTGCCTGAAGCACCTGTAGATGATCTGCGATTATATTTTCAAGGCTTAAAAATTGCTCCTCATATTACAGATGGTAGAAACGGAGGCATATCCCTTCAACTTCAGTTTACAAACAGTTCTGGAGTAGACCCTCTGAAAATTAACAAAATTTCCTGGAAAATAGGGGAAGGAAGTGGCCAACTCAGCGGTAGCGAGTCGCAACTAGCAGAAATCGCTCCGAATAACAAATTTACTTATCCAATACCCTTGCCGGGATTCTCTGAAGGTGTCAAATATCCTCTTGACTTGACCGTTGACCTTGAAGGCTATGAGACAATTCACCTCAAGCAAAACATAGATATTAACCGGATGAAGCATCAGTCAGACACAGGAACTCCCGCGCTGATTGATCTTGCAGACGGAACCCCTTTGTTGAGCGGGTATAACGGTGCGGATGATCTTAGCGGAACAGCACAACTACGCTGGGACAAGGATAACATTTATTTGACTGCCGACATCCGTGATGATGTATTCAGCCATAACGCTTCCGGGATTAATATTTGGCAAAATGACAGTATTCAATTCAGCCTCGCTCCCGGTGTACCGGGCGATAGCCAATCCTGGTATGAATACGGAATTTCACAGACGCCGGAGGGGCCGCAAATATACCGCTGGCTGTCCATGAAAGGTGCTGCTACTGGAGTGTTGACCAAAGGAACTCTAAGTGTAACCCGAGATGAAGCGACTAAGATTACCTCATATGCACTGGCACTACCTTGGAGTGAAGTAAGTCCAATTCGAGGAGCGGGAGGCAATGTCTTGAGCTTCTCGATGTTGGTTAACGATAATGATGGTGCGGGCCGAAAAGGGTATATTGAGTGGGGATCAGGCATAGGCGCTGCGAAGGATCCGGCACTTTTCCGCACCTTCCAGTTTATGAATGTCGAAGATGAGGAGGAGACACAACCGAGTGATAATGCTGATTTGAGCTTTTTGAGTATGGAGGGTACAGATATTCCCGGGTTTGACCGTAATACATTGACCTATACAATAAATGTACCCTTTTCTAAAACAGCCGTGACTGTTACAGGGATACCTTTAGATCCGAAAGCCAAATTAACAGTAACTGGCGGAAGTGAACTAAAAGTAGGAGAAAATAGCGTCAGCATCAAAGTTACCGCCGCAAATGGAACAACAACAAAGACCTACACTTTGAAAGTGGTACGGAGTGAAGACCGCGGGGGAACAGAAACGCCTGGCAGTTCGTCCGGCAGCAATAATGGCAGTAACAATAGTAACAGTGGAGGGAAAATAGTTAATCCAGTGAATATAATCTCAGCCGGCCGTATTCAGATTCAGGCTTCACCTGATGCTGAAGGAATGCGCCTTGCACAGCTTCCTACTGGAGAAATTCAAAAAGCGATGAAGGGTGTGCAAGATGGTGCATTGGCACTTGAGCTTACTAAATTAGATGCCACAGCTAAGGGAGTAACCTTTCAATTGCCCGTTACCGAACTGAAAGATAATGTTATCTCTCTTACAATAAAAGCAGGTGAAACCACCGTGACGTTCCCAATTGACAAGATGGGTAGCAATATTCCGGAAGGTTCCAAGCAGTTGGAGCTGTCCATTCATTTTGTTGATCCTTCAACCCTTTCTGTTTCATTAAAAGAGAAATGGAAAACGCATGCCGTGTACCGGATCTCCTTGATGGTAGACGGAAAGCAAATAGAAACATTAAGTCAAACTGCGGCAATGAAGGTATCGTTTGGATATAAATTGAATCCTAGTGAAGCGCCGAATCAAGCCATCGTCTATTCTATTACCCGCGAGGGGCTGGCGGAAGTGGTCAAGAACTCCAAATACGTTTCAGGTACAGAAAGCATCACCTTCACAACACGGAAGTTTGGATTATACGCTGCAGCGAATGGAGATATACACTTCTCTGATGTCAATTCGGTCTTCGGTGCTATCCTTGAAGCGTTGGCATCTCGTGATTTGGTTCACGGAACAGGCGATGGCAAATATGAGCCTGCCCGCCAAATCACCAGAGCAGAGTTTGTTCAACTGCTGGTATCGGCACTGGACCTTCAGCCTGAGAACAGCAGTACTTTCGAAGATGTGAGTCCAGACGCTTGGTATTACCAAGCTGTCTCAACAGCTCAGGCGCTAAAGATTGTTAACGGACGCAGCGAAGGCTTATTTGGCGCAAAAGAACCGATTACTCGCCAAGAAATGGCTGTTATTTTGTTTCGCGCTCGGAGTTTAGCAGCTCTTCAGCCGGATTACTCCAGCAAAACCGTAGTATTTGCTGATCAGAAGCAAATCGGAGCTTATGCCAGGGAAGCAGTTGAGTACCTGCAGCAGTCAGGGATAATCAATGGTTATTCCGACGGAACCTTCAGACCACTGAATCTGACCACCCGTGCGGAGGCTGCTGCTTTGATTTATAGAATTATGGGATTGTAATCATCACAAAAGAGCTGGAGCCAAGTGTATTTGGCTCCAGCTTTTTTTCTTGCAAGTATAATAAATTATTCCTTCAGGCTGGCCACACAACATATCTCATGTCCGCGACGTTCGCCTTGCCATTTGGCCAATAATGCCATTCGCTCTACAAATGGAGTATTCGGCCCATAGTGAGGATGTGCATCGATCAATACATCCGAAACAGAGACCAGCTGCCGCGTGAATATCGAAATGATCTCAAATCCAGCCTGATTGAGTAATTCACGCACATTAGCGTCCGTGTAATGATACAGGTGATCGGGTTCAATAAATAACGGTGACTCAGGTCCGTAGACTTCGTTGGTTAATGAATGGCTGTTGGGAATACTGAAATAAATTTTCCCTTGCGTTGTCAAAAGATTACGAATATCCTTCAAAAATGCAAATGGATCGGAAATATGCTCAAGCACATGCCAGAACACTACCGCATCATAACGAGGAAGATCAGGATTTTCAGCCGAGTCATCGTCTTGGGTGCTTTTCCATTCATCTTTAACCAGATCCACACCGTATTTATATTTGGCATAGGCTCGAGACATTTGTGAGGGTTCAATGCCAACCGCTCTCCAGCCGCCATTTCCAGCAGCATGTAAAAATTCACCTGTTCCAGAGCCAATCTCTAGCAATGCTCCTTTTTCTGGACTGAACATTTCCAGCAGCATTAAATTAAACAGAGCATGGTCGGAATAGGTAGCTTGAGCATATTTTTCACGCATTGCAATCCATTCTGTATTATAAATATCTGCGATTAAGCCGGTTGTATCAACCTCCGCAATATTCGCTCTAAAGATAAGTCCACAGTTGCTACACCGCATTAACGTAAACGAATGATACTCATGGAATACGGTGATAGCTGGGGCAGGGCCACACAAAATACATTGCATTTAAAATACACCTCCGTTATTCGTTTCACTTATTCCTTCCAGGTCACTAGCTGGGGTTAGAGCATCATAGTTCAGTTGAAGGGCTTGGAGTGGGTTTCATTTCTTTCATACTATTATCAATCTGGATAGAATATGCTCGTCTCACTGATCCTAAACAAGGTCAAACTTTAATAGATTTATAGTATAGCTTTCTAGGACTTTATATTAGGTGAAGCGGAAATTGGGAATCCTTCTGTTGTTGCATGATTATAAAGGATGAAGAAGCAAGCACATTGTTACAATCCATGATTACGCCAAAAGATTGTTGGCTTCGAAAATGCCTGTTAATATTGGAAATAGAATCATCTTTTAGATTGGAGAGTCAATGATATGAAGGTCATTATTTTTGGAGCTACAGGTATGGTTGGTCAAAGCGCGTTACGTGAATGTTTGATGGATGATAGAGTTCAAGAAATACTTACGATTGGGCGTAAAAAGACAGAGCAGCAACATACAAAACTAAGACAAATTCAACTTTCCAATGTAGCTGAATTATCAAGTATAGAACATGAAATCACAGGTTATGATGCATGCTTTTTCTGCCTTGGGGTTTCCTCTGCTGGTATGAAGGAAGAGGAATATAAAAGAGTAACATATGATATCGCGCTATCCGCCGGAACAACATTAGCAAGATTGAACCCTCAAATGACCTTTATATATGTTTCTGGAAGTGGGACGGATAGTTCGGAAAAAGGACGCTCTATGTGGGCGAGAGTGAAAGGGAAGACAGAAAACGATCTGTTGAAGCTACCTTTTAAGGACGCATATATGTTCAGACCAGGTGTGATTCTACCCCTATATGGCGTACAATCCAAAACAAAAGTGTATCAGATTTTTTATGATGTGATGAAGCCACTTTATCCCTTGCTAAAGAAGTTAAACAGTGTCATTACATCGGAACAATTGGGACGAGCTATGATTCAGGTAACTATTAACGGTTATCCAAGACCCAGAATAGAAAGCAATGAGCTCAAATCCATGATCAGGAGATTAAATCAATGAACATTATCATTAGACAAGAAAAAGCTCAAGATATTAACAAAGTCTACCATGTAGTCCAAAAATCATTTGAAAATGCGGAACATTCAGATCATGATGAGCACAATTTGGTAAATAGACTAAGGAGCTCGACAAAGTTTATTCCGGAGTTATCTCTTGTAGCTGAATATGAGAATAAGATCGTCGGTCATATCCTTTTTTCAGAAATTCTAGTGGGTGATCAAACTCTGGTTGCGCTTGCACCTGTTGCAGTACTACCAGAAATGCAAAGCAAGGGTATAGGGAAGCTACTGATTACTGAAGGCCACAAAATCGCAACACAGCTTGGATATAAAGGCTCTGTCGTTTTGGGTCATGATAAGTATTATCCGAAGTTTGGTTATAAAAAAGCTAGTCAATTTGGTATAGAAGCACCTTTCGAAGTTTCAGACGATAATTTTATGGCCGTTGAGCTTATAGATGACGGTCTCTCAGATGTCCATGGCGTTGTCGAATACGCTAAAGAATTTTTTGAAATTAGATAAACGTAAAAAAGTGGAGCAAATGCTACGGCAGTTGCTCCACTTTTTTATTTGTTTACAGAATCAATTAACACCTTTAAAAAAAGGATTGTGGAATATCGAGACTGAAAACGGCTTGACGAACGACACTATCCTGTATAAAATGAAGCAGTGATTTAGTAAATTAGTAAATGAGTAAATTAGTAAATAGGAGTGGTGCAATGAAAATACCAACAACGTTTAAACATAATCCTGTTGTCATGTTGGAGAGTTTTGAGAAGGTGTAAAAAATAGTAATGGATATGGGGAATTAAAATGTTTTCTAATCGTTATGTTCGAACAATTATCCTCTCCCGTGTGTTATTGCAGCTCGGAATATGGATCCGGAATTATGCCGTCCTTCTTTATGTATCTGAATTGACGAATAATAATCCGGTAGATGTATCTCTGATATCGGTTGCCGAATTTGCACCGATCTTTCTTTTTGGTCTTATTGGTGGGACCTTTGCCGACCGATGGCGGCCGAAGAGAACCATGGTATGGAGCGATTTGTTATCTGGCTTGTCCGTCGGGGTGGTGCTGATTGCGGTCATGAATGGCGAATGGATTGCGCTTCTTATCGGATCTTTTGTATCTGCCAGCTTATCTCAATTTTCTCAGCCTTCGGCGATGAAACTGTACAAGAGACATGTGCCAGCTGAACAGCTGCAAGGCGTTATGGCGATGTCCCAAACCCTTGTCGCTGTCTTTACGGTTTTGGGACCCGTTATTGGTACGTTTATTTTTATTAAGTTTGGAATTCACGTATCTCTGATCCTGACAGCCGTTATGTTTCTGGGCTCTTCGCTTATATTGTCTTCCCTTCCTCGGGATGAAGAAGAACCCAAGTCAGGTAAAGCCAGCGGCTTCATCAAAGAGTTAACGGCTGGCTTGCGATACATCGGATCGAGTAAACCCTTAAGAACACTTAGTTTAACTTTCTCGGCGGTGGGTTTGGCATCAGGACTAACTCAGCCGCTTCAGATTTTTCTTGTCATCGAGAACTTAGGTAAGGACAAACAATTTCTTCAGTGGCTTGTGATGGCTAGTGGGGCAGCCATGTTAGTAGGCGGAGCTGCAATAATCGGGATAGCCAAAAAAGTAAGGCCACAGCTATTGCTTTTGATAGGCTTACTCGTCAATGCCGTCTGTACGGTTGGAATGGGTGCTTCTAAGCAAATTTGGCTGACGATTATTTTCTTGGTGATCAGTGGTTTGTTTTACCCTTGCATTCAAGGAGGGATTCAGACACTTCTTGTGCGAAATACC
>Ga0153923_100243_pt1 | contig 21800 bp, 20 predicted proteins | sample TSNJ007MetaG_FD_104682 | JGI IMG/M metagenome (GOLD analysis project Ga0153923, IMG submission 104682) | Attine ant fungus gardens microbial communities from New Jersey, USA - TSNJ007 MetaG | ecosystem: Host-associated > Fungi > Mycelium > Unclassified | place: USA: New Jersey, Brendon T. Byrne...
GACGAACGAACGGTTGATGTTCATATCAAGCGATTACGTGAACGATTTCTAGATTACCAGGATGACTTTATCATCCGAACGGTTCGAGGAATTGGGTATAAGGTGGAGGTCATCACCTCATGAAGTCATTGTACGTAAGAATGTGCCTCATTTTTTGTTCAGTGATACTCGTAAGTAGTGTGTTAGGATTTCTAGTGTCTAATGTACATTACCATATGAAGCTCAAGCCTTTAAATGATGCGAAATTAACACAAATGGCTCTTCAGCTGAAGCAATTTAGCGAATCACATCCCGATTCAATTGATGACTATTTACAAAGCATAGCTGTTGTGGGATACAAAATATACTTAAGTAATGATCATGGTGATGAACGTTTTTATGGTAGGCCTTTTAGTAAATTGAATTTAAAAGAGGGTGTATTTCAAAAAGTAATAGATGGACAGATATACCATGGTGTTGGTGATTTTCCAAACGAGGCATTTATTACAGGCTTCTTTGACAATCAGCTACGGAATAGTATAGGTGTGCCCCTTGAAATGAATGGGGAGCGGTATGCCTTGTTCATGCGTCCTGATGTAGAAGTACAATTTGGTGAGCTACGGATTTTCATTGCCATGTTGATTGGATTCACGTTATTGTTCTGTTTAGGTTTCGTTGTGATCTCAGCGCTCCATATTGTGAGACCCATTTCCCGACTAACAACGGCTACCAAGAGAATTGTTAAAGGAAGATATGATATTGAGTTGAATACATCGCGACGTGATGAAATTGGGCAATTGGCTTCTCATTTCATGACGATGAGTCAAGAACTTGAACGGACGAATCGAGCAAGGCAGGAATTTGTCGCTAACGTATCTCATGAAATCGAATCTCCGCTTACCTCTATACAGGGATTTGCTAATACGTTGAAAGACACATCGTTGCCTGATGATCAGCAGAATCATTACTTATCTATTATTGAAGAAGAGTGTCGTCGTCTATCATTACTTAGTAAACAATTACTCACCTTATCTTCTCTAGATTATGACGAGAATGTATTACAAGTGAAATCGTTCGATTTACGCGCTCAAATACGACAAGTCGTGCAAATCATGGAGTGGAGACTGACAGAGAAACAATTGGCACTCCGCTTAAGCTTGCCGGATATTAGCATTCAAGGTGATGCGAACATGTTATATCAGGTGTGGATGAATCTCATATCCAATGCGATCAAATATACGCCTGAAGGGGGCACTATTGCCATTTCTGCGAATATTGAATTGGAGCAGTGTGTAATCACAGTATCCGATACGGGTGAAGGGATCCATATGGAAGAACTCCCTATGATATTTGATCGATTCTATAAAGTAGATCGAGCGCGGACAAAAGAAACGCATAGTACGGGTCTGGGACTTGCGATTGCGCAGAAGATTATTCATTCCCATAAAGGTTCCATTGCAGTCTCAAGTACAATAGGAGAAGGTACGACGTTTACAGTCATTCTTCCTTATTTGTGATTTTTCCCAGCATAGAGGTTTTTAAATTGGAGATCATACCTTATGGGAAAGAAAACATTAGGGGGCTAATCCATGAAAAAGATCTCAGTTGCTATTTTATCTGCCTGCTTGTTACTTTCCACTGTATCTGCCGTAAGTGCAGCTCCTGTGAATGAGAAAAAAATGCACGAGAAGAAGATGCATGAGGAAAAAATCCATTCCAAAATGATTCATAAAGAAAAATCGAAAGAGAAAATGCATGAAAAAAAACTTCACATGAAGAGTCTTAAAACAAAAAATATTAAAACCAAAGCTACAAAAATGCCGAAGTCAGGGTTTGGCGGCGCAAGCGAGCAAACAGAATAAGGAGGATGAAGGAGGGCAATTCCCGCCCTCCTTCTTTTCTTAAAAATGAAAATATGGCGATGGTTATGCGTTCTTCTATTATTCGCAATTTTCACATTAATTTGTGAATCTAATCGTATTCAGTTGCAGACAGATCAAATGCAACAAAGTCACACCCAAATATTATCAGAAGCCCCTGAAAAAATAAAACCACATAAATCACATGCTTCAACGTCAAAACCTTTTATGCCAACGCACCTTATTATTCCAGCCATCCATGTCTCCACCAAGATAAAGCCGGTGGGTGTTCTTGCTGACGGCCAAATGGACGTTCCACAATCCACGGATCTCGTAGGTATTTTATATCCAGGTGTTCTGGCGGGTGCAAAAGGAAATTTGGTTATGGACGGGCATGTTGACAGTTATACTGGTCCTGCAGTTTTGTTCGAGTTAAAAAAGTTGAAACCCAGAGATATTATTATTGTTCGAGATAACATGGACCATCAGTTAACTTATAGGGTTGAATCCGTTGAATCATTTATTACATCAGAAGCTCCTATAGAACGGATCTTTGGGGAAACAGATGAAACGAGACTGAACGTTATTACTTGTACTGGAGCATACAGCCGAAAGAAAAAAGAACATCAAAAAAGACTTATTGTTTTTGCGAAGCTGGATGGTGATAGATGAGCATTTTTAGAAAAGCTATATTAGTCTTGATTTTGATCTATACAACTTTATTCTTCAATCCAATGGAAAATGTGAATGCTAATGATCAAAATCAAAGGGAAGAACTGGAAATTAAAGCGGTACTAAATCATATCTTTCAGCTTAGAGCCGAAGTAATGATTAATCAGAATATACATGCGTTAGACGCACATTACTTAACAAAGCAACAAGTAAGTAGTTATGCCTACCAACATGAGAAGAACAGGGTAGACTATCTCAATAAATGGGCTGAAAAACGATCGATAACATTGGTTGATGCCAAAAGTGACATTCGTTTGGTACGTGTTACAAAAAAGGCAGACAAAGCTATCATCTCGCTAGTTCAATCACTTCAAATTAGTTATGCTTACCCCAATAAGATTGTTCCAACGCAATCCTTTGGAGTGGGAACTAGGCACTTCATTACACTTCATAAAGTCAATGGGAAATGGATGATATACAAAGAATGGTACTTGGATCCTCTCGATGAGAATCCTAATAAAATTGCAAAGACTCACGATGGCATGGCTCCATCCATTAAATCTACGCGAGAAGTTTCCAAAAGTAATAAATATAACCGTTCTCGTGCCATTAGTTATGCTAATAAATATGCGGGGGGTGCTTGGGGAGCTGGCAACAATCATCATTACAATAATAAATATAGGGATTACACTAGCCAAGGTGGAGATTGTACGAATTTCGCTTCTCAAGTTATGGGAGATAAGGAAGCTGGCGGATTACCTTTGACTAATATTTGGCGATACGATAAAAGGTCTGGAGGCTCGGAGAGATGGGTTAGAACAGACTCCTTTAGTAATTTCATCCTACGTAGTGGTTACGGAGAATCTGTTTCTTTAGGAGATTTTGAGCATATTATTTCTCCAACCCAAAAGTATACTGATGGAGCTCTATCACATATCCAAGCGGGTGACCTTATTGGATATATAATACAAGGAAACGATGTCGATCATTTTTCAATTGTTGTTGGTTATGATGCATACGGATACCCCATTGTAAATTCACACACGGCAGATCGTTATCGCGTCCCATTCGATTTAGGTTGGGATCAGAATACGAAATATATACTGATCCACATCAAAGATTAAATAAATTGTGGGCTTGTCAGCATAATGGTTGTTCAATATCATAAAATAGAGATAAATGATATGGATGGTTATGCTGGGAGGAATTATGAGACAGTCCCACTTATTGAAGCAATCTACCATCAGGGTCGGTGCGATGATTATTGTCAAACTGTTTGGTCTGATCGGTCGTGTAATCTTAACAAGACTTGTGGGTGCCGAAGGCATCGGATTATATCAAATGGCCTACTCTTTTTATGGATTTTTAGTTATGCTTTCGGGAGGATTGCCCACGGCATTGGCCATTATAACGGCTAAAAAATCGATACTCGGTAGACACTTCCTCAAAATTTCATCCCTTTACATTGTTCTGTCAGGCAGTATTATTAGCCTGGCAGTTTTTTGGAATTCTACTCAAATAGCCGAGTTTCTAGGGAATTCCCAATTGGAGTATGGTCTTCGCAGCCTTGCTCCAGCTATTTTGGCAGCCCCATTATTAGGATTATTAAGAGGTTATTTACAAGGTCTGGAGAAATTCAGTATTATTGCGGCTTCGGAGGTATTTGAACAAGGATGTAGGATTTTTTGTATGTTGTTATTGGTATATCATTTAATGCCAATGGGAATCGACCGGGCAGTAGGCGGAGGGATGTATGCAACTTTTGTAGGAGCTTTTATCTCCTTTGCTATGTTAGCCTTGTTCATATCTTTAGACAAGAAAAAGCTAGTTCACTCTCCGTATGAATCGTCTACATTACCGTTTGTCTGGTTTTTAAGGATATCCGTTATGATTTCTTTCACCCGATTACTTATACCCGTATCTGAATTCATTGACTCTATACTCATCCCTAGTAGATTAATTTCGGCTGGTTATACTTCTTCGGAAGCTATATCCATGTTCGGTATTATTAGCGGTATGGCAGCTGTTATTGCATATACGCCTACTCTTGTGACTGGGGCTCTGAGCCATACTACAACCATACGACTCGCAGCTCACTGGCAGAAAGGGAATCATAATGAATTCCATCATCTTTCACGACTATCTTTTAAAATAGGATGGTTATGGGGATTAACCTCTGGAACATTTATGTTTGTTTATGCAAAAGAATTTTCATTATTTATATTCAACATCGAAGATGCATATCTATCGATAAAATACATGTCCTTGATTCCTCTGATCGTCGGATTTCGCGAAATGTCGACCAGCATATTATGGTCACAGGATGTTAAAAAGATACCTTTTTGGGGTCTGTGCGTCGGGATTTGTAGTTCTATAATTGTCCAATACTTCCTCATAGGGATTCATGGATTAGGTTATATTGGCGCAGCAATAGGAATTCTTTCAATGGAGATCATAGCCTCTGCTTGGAACGGCAGAGCATTAAACATCGGAAAGGGTGAATTCATCAGAATGCTCCCTTCCATTATTCTAGATACTGTGGCTATATGTGGCACCATGTCGTTGATATACTTATTTGTCAATTCATTTCAAGACACCCTGCTAGATATAACGAGATTTCTAATGAGTGGATGTTTATTCGGTCTAATGTCAGGGCTATATATATATCTTCGTTGCGTAGCGTTTCCTAAAATACATAAAAACTAGTCGCCTTTTTTGTAATTTGTTATTCATACTCCGTTCATTTTCGCCGACTAAACTGAACCTATAGAGTTTAGAAGGAGTGATAACATGTTTTTAGCACTAAGAGAGCTACGCCATTCGAAAGCTAGATACGCACTTATTATGGTCATTATGTTGTTGGTATCTTTTCTCGTCTTATTCGTAACGGGTTTAGCTAAGGGATTAGCTTATGCCAACGTATCAGCGATTGAAAATATGCCGACGAATTATTACGTTGTTCAGGGTGATGCTGAACATAAATTCAGACGTTCGCAGCTTAATGAATCGAATCTGAAAGATGTTCGTGCTATTGTCGGGAACGATAATGCTACTCCACTGGGTATGCAAATGAGTACAATTACGGCGACGGACCTTGATGTGAAGGCTGATGTGACTTTCTTTGCAGTCGATATGACAGGTCCGATAGCACCTAAGGTTGTAGAGGGAGAAGCGATTACGAATGATACGTTAGGCAGTGTCATTGTCGATCGTAAGCTGGAAGAATCGGGCATCAAGATTGGAAGTGTTATTAGCGATCAGCAGACAGGACTGACATTCAAAGTTGCTGGCTTTGTGGAAAACAACTCCTATAGTCACACGCCAGTCGTGTATATAAATGCCCAAGACTGGCAGGAATTGACGCAAGGCGTGAGCCAAAAGGGCACTACTGTACATCCTGCATCGTTTAATTTGATTGCCGTTCATGCAACTTCCGACCAAGCGACAAGTTTACAGACAGGACTAAAAGGCGTGGATGTGATTACACAAAAAGAAGCTATTTCGAGTATCCCTGGATACTCCGAAGAACAGGGTTCGCTATTGATGATGATTGCCTTCTTATTCGTTATTTCTGCGGTTGTTCTAGCTGTCTTCTTCTACGTTATTACGATTCAGAAGACAAGTCAGTTCGGTATCTTAAAAGCAATGGGCACGAAGACTTCTTACTTAGCGTGGAGTGTTCTAGGACAGGTATTATTACTATCCGTCTCAAGTCTAGTTGTAAGTCTATTGATGATAGGCGGAATGACGATGATCCTTCCAGAATCTATGCCTTTCCAATTGAATACCCCTACGTTAATACTAACTAGTTCTTTATTTGTCGGTATGTCTTTGATTGGTTCCCTTATTTCAGTATTGAAAGTAGCCAAAGTTGATGCGTTAGAAGCGATTGGGAGGGTTGGAGCATGACAACAGCAAAATTAGTAATGAAACAAGTGACGAAAACCTACGGCGACGGTGATTCAACACTGTCTGTATTAAATAAATTAGATTTCAAAGTTAATGAAGGAGAATTCGTTGCTGTTCTAGGACCATCGGGTTCGGGAAAAAGTACGTTTCTATCAACGGCTGGCGCGCTTCTGAGTCCAACTAGTGGTGAAATACTTATCGATGGAGAATCGATTGCGGATAAGAATAAGGCAGAACTTACAGAATTTCGCTTGCACAAGATAGGTTTTATGTTTCAGAATGCGCAGTTACTTCCTTATTTGAAGGTAGAAGAACAGCTACTACTTGTGGCTAGAATTGCAAAACTGAGTCCAAGCGAAGCCAAGAAACGAGCAGCATATCTACTGAAACGACTAGGCATATGGGAACGCCGTAATCATTACCCAGAGAAGTTATCAGGTGGAGAGAAGCAACGTGTTGCCATTGCGAGAGCATGGATGAACAATCCTGCTATTCTATTCGCAGATGAACCAACAGCTAGTCTTGATTTCAAACGTGGCAAGGAAGTTGTGCAAATGTTAGCTGACGAAGTGAAAAGTGAAGGGAAAGCGGCTGTTATGGTTACCCATGATGAACGGATGTTGGAATGGTGTGATCGCATTCTTTATTTACAGGATGGTATTCTTGTAGAGAGATAAAATATTGTATGAATTGACGACAAGAAAATCTTCATTATAAAATGAGCGCTGACCGGTTATTAGGTCAGCGCTCGTACTTTATCTATTGCAATGATTATCCTTTAATACCTGAACTGGAGATGCCTTCTATATATTGCTTCTGGAATAAGAAGAAGAAGATAAGGATAGGCAATGTGGTTAATACAACCCCTGCCATAATCAGAGCTGTGTTCTCAAATACAGCGTCCTTCACACTGTTTAAACCAACCACAAGCACATACATTTTGGGCGTATTAGTTAATGTACTTGGAATAAGGTAACTGTTCCAGGTGCCTGCAAATGCCAATATGGACATGGTAATCAGTGGCGAACGAGCTAAAGGGTATACAATTTTCCAGAACAGTCCTATTTTTGACATGCCGTCAATACGTGCTGCTTCCATAAATTCATTGGGTACCGTAACGAAAAATTGTCTAAGCATGAAAATATATAGGCTTTGATAAAGAAAAGGGACAACTAATGCAAGGAACGTGTTTAACCAACCAAGATTGGCCATGTTTACATAGACGGGAATCAATATCATATGATAAGGGACCATCATCGTTGCAAGCACGATCCAGTAAATTGTTTTTTTACCTTTGAAATTCAATTTAGCGAGCGCAAAGGCTGCTAATGGGTTAACAATTAAATTACCGACAATGACGGCGCCTGTCATAATGATGGTATTTAGGAACCATCTAGGTACGTTATAAGCGTCGTTTGTAAAATACATAATGTAATTATCAAATGTCCAATTTGAAATGCCAACGAGTTTGTTGATGTCTCGGGTGGACACTAATGAAGTATATATCGTATATATAAAAGGAAGGATGAACAGCAATCCTAGCACGATGATGATTGCGTAATTTGCAAACAGAGCTAAGTGTTTTCTTGCTTTCACGTAAAGTCACTCCTTATCGTCCAACAATTTTTTTTGCAAGAATGTAATGATCAAGATAATGAAGAAAAATAGAAGGACAGCAGCGCTTCCGTAACCAATGTTCATATAACGGATGCCGTGCTGGTAGAAATAGGTGACCACGGTACTGGTTGCTCCTGCAGGTGAACCAAGTGCACCATATCGAGAGATTGCGGCAATTTGGTCATAGATTTGAAATCCAAGAATCGTTGAAACGGAAATAACGAAGAACGAAATAGGTTTTACAAATGGAACCGTAATGTAACGGAATTTATCCCATTTTGAAGCACCATCAATACCTGCGGCTTCGTATAAATCTTTTGGAACTTCTTGAAGTGCGGCCAAGTATACGATCATACTAAAGCCTGCTTGTTGGAATATAAACAGAATCGCTACAAAGATAAGGGCATAACTTGTGTCAGCGAACCAAGTGACATCGCCAAAGCCAAAGATACCAAAGAAATTAGTTAAGAATGTCCCTTGTTTAAAGAGCATCATAAACACGGTCGTCACTGCAATTTGCGAAGTGATATAAGGGATGAAGAAAATGGTTCTAAATATACCTTTTCCTTTTATCTTTTGATTGACAAGTAAAGCCATTAAGAGACCAAGGAGCGTCTGGGTCGGTACAGCAATGAGGACAATTTGCAACGAATGAAGGACTGCTTGGAAGAATTCAGGATCCTGTAAGATCTGGATAAAGTTATTGAGCCCAATGAATTTGGCCTCATCCATCGCTGCGAAATTCATATCTTGAAAGCTTCTGATGAAGGATTGAACAAAAGGATAAAAAAACCACCATGCCCATAAAATTAAAAAAGGGAGGATGAATAGCCAACCAACCTTATTGTCCGAGTCAGCAAAAGAGCTAAACCAAGATTGTTTTTTGTACGGATAGGGTTGTATTGACTTGCTGTTATTTCGGGAAACAGACATGAACTATCCCTCCTAGATTGATTGCCTATATGTCGATTTCGGGCTGTTAAAAGCTATTTCCATCTCGTTACGAGGCGGAAATAGCTAATATTAAGACATTATTTGAATTGTTCTTGCACCTTGTCGAGAATTTCCTGAGCTGTCTTGTTGCTTCCACCAAGAATCGTACCCTCTAGTTGTTTAATCAATTCATCGATGAATTTCTTAGTTTCGATAGGGTACTGAAAATCTGTACTGTATTCAATAGCTGGTTTAACCGCATCGAATTCAGGGTTCACTTCGAAAAATTTGGATGATAAAGATTTAAGAGATGGGTTATTACCGACTTTCACAAATTCGGTTAGTACTTTTTCACTTGTTAAGAAAGAGGCAGTTTGAAGTGCTTCAACTTTGTTCTTACCATCTTTGAGGACTACATATCCGTCAGAGTGCATGGTGCTGTTATGAACTGTCCCTTCAGGAACAGGGAGAGCAACATAGTGCAAATCCGGATTGGCTTCCTTCAAATAGCCTTTATACCAATAACCACCCGTAGTCATGACGGCTTTGTTATTTGCAAACACTTCGCCATCCCATCCATAACCAATCGATTTCGGAGTGACAGCAGATCCATCTTTATACATGTCAAGAATCTTCTGCACAGCTTTTACGTTTTCTGGGGAGTTGATCGTTTTACCATAGCCCCAATCACCGCCATAGCTTTTCACATAGTTCGTAATATGGAAGGCATCGATGTTGATGACAATGCCATGTACGTCTTTTGTTGTTAATTTTTTGGCAGCGACTTGAACTTCATCCCATGTTTTCGGATATGCACCAAGACCAGCCTTTTTCCACATATCATCATTAATTAGGAACATTGCTGGCATCGTACTGATCGGTAGTGCGTATTGTTTGCCGTCTACCTTCCAAATATCTACACCATTATAAAGCGATAGGTCAACGCCAGCGGGTTTAATCAATTCATCTAAAGGTTCGAATAGACCTTTGTGAATGTATTCAAATGCGCCTTCGTTGGTAAGTTTGATTAGATCGGGAGCTACACCAGCTGCGATTTCTCCTGGAAGCGTATTCCAGAATTGCTCACTGCTTGGATATTGCTTGATTTCAAGCTTAATGTTTGGGTGTACAGCTGAGATGTCTTTCACTGCTTGTTGGTAGATGCCCAAATCTTGAGCAGTTCCCCAGAAGCCCAAAGAAACGGTAACTGGCGTAGTTGACTTAACCGCTGGATTAGCGTCAATGGTGGTCTTTTCCTTATTGCCGCATCCGGCTAATATAGTTGATATGGTAAGCATTGTAATCAGTAACATAGACATTTTTTTCTTCATCTTGTTAGTTCCCCCTATTGACGAAATGGTTTATAAGACTAATGATAGCGGTTACAAAACGGGAGGGGAATAAACAGAATGATGATTTGTTTATTAATATTTACCTTTCACAGCCTTTTCATCGTATGTTGCAGGCGTATTTTGTGTAGTTATTTATGAATATTGATATTTGTTAATCAATTTATCCTTTTTCTTTACGGAACTCTTTTGGAGATATCCCGACATATTTATTGAAAACGATGGCAAAATGAACGTGACTATTAAAGCCCACCATTTCTGCAATTTCATAAATTTTATATCGATAATCCTTTAACAAATCTTTGGCTTTCTCAACCCTTACTTCGTTCATATAATCGAATAGCCCTCTTCCGAATTCTTGACTAAAAAGCCTGCTTATATAATTAGAACTGACATTGAATTGCTGGCTTAATATCTTTAGTGAAATGTCTTGATTATAATTTTGTTCAACATATAACAGAATATTTCGAACAAGCGGGCTGTACTTATTGCGATTTACTATAATGTCTTTGTTCAATTGTTTATCAAAAATAGGGCGGTAGAAGACTATTAATGCTTTGAAATCTTCGATTTCTTCTGCTATGTTTCTATACTCCGTATATTTATCCTCGTGCTCCGTCATAAACAAGATGAAATCATAGATCTTCCGGACGTCTTGCTCAGTCATACATTCCTTCTCCTGTAGAAATTGCTCCCATGCCACTAGATTGGTAATGAATTGCTCAGGATTATTCTCACGTAGTCCAGTCTTCATCGTTCTGATATATATCATCGCCTGTTCCAGCATTTCCTCATCAGCATAACTGTTGTGATGGTATTGAAAGATGGAGAGATCAGGACGATAAAACTTCTGAGATAGCGATTGTTTAGCTTGTTTGAAAGCTTCTTTTAATTCAACAAAAGTATTAAATGAATCACTAGCCCCAAACACGGTATCGATATTCACAAAACGCTTTAAAGAAGAGTGGATGAGCTGGATGAGATCATTTACATAAGTAAGAGTGGCCTGTTCACTTTTGGAACGGATGTTACTTATGGCGAGCACGAATAAGTTTCCGTCGATTTTTGTGAATTCAGCTTCCTTTTCTTTGGCAAGAAGCTCCGATAAAATATTAATTATCGTATTTGGAAGTAAAGTAATATTGTCATTGGTATATCTGCTTGATACTTGAGCGTAGTTTTTGATGGAGAATACAATAACATGTAAATTGCCTTCATTCAGTCTGGTCTGATGAGCATCCTCCGTTTTCCCATGGAGCATATTTCGCAGAGCGTCGCCTTTTCCGAAACCTCTTTCGATTTGCTTCTCCTGATAAGGTTCAAATTGACTCTGCATTTTTTTTAATACTTCCACAATGTCTTTTACATTCATGCTGGGTTTATGAAAATAGTCTACAGCACCTAATTGCATGGCTCTTTTCACAAACACGAAGTCATCAAAGCTGCTAAGAATGATGCTTTTAGCTTCGATTCCTATTCGTTTCATATCTTGCAGCACTTCAATACCGTCTTTTTTTGGCATTTTAATGTCGAGCAGAATAACATCTGGCTTGTGCTGGATCATGAGTCGAATGGCTTCTTCACCGTCGGCTGCTTCTCCTACAATATCCATTCCGTGTGTTTCCCAAGGTATCGCAGATTTAATTCCAATTCGAACTAGGGGCTCATCATCGACAATTAGTATTCTCATTCTTTATCACCTGAGTATTCATTCTTTAGGATAGGAACGATGATTGTAACTTTCGTTCCCTCGTTTTCTTTACTATCAATCCATAATCCATATCCTTCTCCAAAATAGAGCTCAACACGTTTTCGCACGTTTTTAATGCCAATCGAATTGAACTGATCTACCGTTTCTTTGGAGTCGAGCGTATTTTGCTCTAGCATCGACATTCCTCTACCATTATCCGACACCACCACAACGACGTTATCTCCCTGATTATAAATATGGATCAACAGCTTTCCTTTGTAATCAATGCCATCAAACCCGTGGAATACCGCATTCTCCACTAAGGGCTGTATAAGAAATTTCAATGTTTTATATTGGAGTATGTTAGGTTCGATGTCGTAGGATACTTCGAACTTATTCAGATAGCGAAAATCTAAAATACGGGTATAACTCATGATAAAGTCTACTTCTTCCTGAAAAGTTGTGTATTCACTTTCTGTTTTGGCCGTAAATTTAATGATTGAAGAAAAATCGGTTAATGCTTCTTCAATACCGGTTGATCCTTGGATTCTTGCCATCCATTTAATAACATTGATCGTATTATATATGAAATGAGGTTTGATTTGTGACTGCAATGCGAGAGATTCTAATCTCCGTTTTTCCGTTTCCTCCTCATAGATTCTTTGAATCAATCCACGAATATCTTCTAGCATATGGTCAATGGTAATGCTTATTTTCCCTACTTCTCCATGCTGAATATCAATGACTACATTCATATCGCCTTGCGATACACGTTTCATTTTACGTTGTAATATGGCTAACGGCTTTGTGACACTCGTGGCAATACGTATTGATGTAAAGATGGCTAATACGAGTAACACCAGTAACGAAATGATAATCGTCTTAAACATGAAATCAAGTACGTGAAACAACTCGTTTTTAGGGATGATTGTAACCGCTTTCCAATTCGTGACCTTGGAAGAAGAAGTGATGATGTAGTTAGAAGAGTGTTTCGTTTCTTCTCCTATAATGGAAGAGGCTTGCCCAATTTGTGAACTGTCTGGGCTGTAAATCACATGTTCACTTTCATCTATCAAATAAAACTTAGTATTCTCAGTGAAGTTTGTATTGCTCCATACGGATTTGAGTTTATCTATATCAATGTTAATAAGAATAAGTCCGAGGTTATTATATGTATTTGGATCAATGATCGAACGTCCGATCGAGACAACCATTCGGTTATTCGACGTCATTAGCTTGTCTGGATGTACACCAATAGAGACGGAAAGCCCCTTTTTCTCTAAAATTTCCTGTATGTAGGGTTCCTTCATGAATTCATTTTCAAAATAGGTATTGTTGATAAGATCTGTGTTGCTTCTGCCAATGATCAAGCGGTTATGGTCTTGATAAATGACAATCGATTCTATTAAGTCAGTATTTAAGAGCATACTATTTTTGATAATCTGATTGACGGTATCAAAGTCTTGACTCACTTCGAGTTTGGGATAAGGTACATTGGAATAATCCTTTCTCAGTATTTGAAGAAGTTCTTTATCTTGTAAAGGATACATGGACAATCTCAGTAAGGGATTTAACGAATTATCAATGTTATTAATAATCTGCTTATTATTCTTCTCGGTTGCATCTAGAATCATTTCTTTGTTGGATTTGAAATATAACCAAGATAATGTGCCACCAATAATAAAGAAAGAAGTAATAATAAAGCAGGAAAAGGCAATAATCAGTTTGTTTTTCAGGCTCAAATTCAATAAAGATTGCTTGAATCTTGTCATTGGAATCATTCCATTCTTTATTGTGATGACCAGTTGCCTATTCTGGATCGGTAACAGCTACCCTTAAACCGTTTTTGCGGAATTGTTTAGGCGTTTGTCCGGTAAATTGTTTGAATAGAAGGGAATAGTAGCTTTGGTTGCAAAATTTATATAATAACGTAATTTCCGAAATAGGGATATGGGTATGGATAAGGAAATGTTTCGATTCTTCGATTCTTCTCTGATTGATGAAGGTTGTTATAGCAATTCCTGTTTCTTTCTTGAAACGATCAGAAATGTAACTTGGATGTACTCGAATATGCTGGGCAATCTGCTTCAATGTTAGGTCTTGGGAAATATGCTCATTAATATAGCCAATGGCTGAAATCACAATATGACTATAATTTAAGGTTTGTGTTGTCTTCTTGATCATATCGATGAATTGCAGGAGCATCTCGTACTCAAAAGATATTAACTGTTTGAGGTCAGTATTCTTTTCGATTTCTAGAATAAATGCATCGCTTAATTGAAAGGCTGTCTCAGGATCAACGTTTCCTTTGATGATGGCTCTGGTGAACAACGTGCAGGAGGCAATTAGAGCGTTCTTCTTGGAACGAACCGGATGCACTGCGAGAGTCGCTCCTTCCATTTCGTTAATCTTGTACAATACGGCTAGCGCCTTCGCATCATTACCGAATCGAATAGCTTCAAGTAGCTCTTTTTCGTAGTCCAATTTCGGGTGTACAAAACTTTGTTCAAGAGACTGTAATCGAGACGATACCAAATACTGTTGTGAACTCGAAGGGAAGATCCTATTCATATGGAATCACCTACACCTAAAAATTTTGATAGAAATCTAGATTAATTAATATAAGTTTAGGTGTTCTCCGTCTAAAATACAATTCATATATGATGGTATGAAGGGAGAATGAAATATGACTTGGCGTATTTCGAATCACGCAATATCTGCAGAGACGCTATTAAATTTGGAAAGTATCTTTGCTCTTGGTAATGGTTACTTAGGCGTTAGAGGCAATTTTGAAGAGGGCTATGCGGAAGGAATGGACAGCATCCGGGGTACGTATTTGAATGCTTTTCACGATGTCATTAATATACCTTACGGAGAGAAATTATTTGCATTTCCTAGTACGCAGCAGAAGCTTGTGAATGGGATTGATTCGCAGAGCATTCGGTTATATATCGGGGAGGAAGAAGAGCCCTTTAGTCTTTTTGACGGAAAGGTTCTCTCCTATGAACGTCATCTTCATTTGGATAAAGGATACGCTGAGAGGGAGATACATTGGCAATCACCGTCGGGACAAGAGATTAAGATTTCTTTCCGTAGATTGATTTCTTTCGAGTATAGGGAATTGTTTGCGATCGATATTTCTATTGAGGCTGTCAATTTCACAGGACCCGTAAAGATCGTGTCTACTGTGAACGGAGACGTACGTAACTATACAGCCGTTAACGATCCTCGTGTAGCGTCCGGTCATGCTCAGTTGTTATCTGTAAAGGAATGTGGCGCGAGAGAAGAGTATGCATATGTCATGAGTGAAACGACGGAATCGTCTCTGCAAATGGCCTGTGTTACCCGACATGAATATAGTGGTAGTCCGCAAGTTCAAGTGGATTGTAACGCAACTAAGGTAGACAACACGTATATATTCTCGCTTGAAGAACCGATTCATTTTACGAAATGGAACATTTATACCGATACTTTGCGACATGGGGAACATCTGATTGATCAAGGGATCGAGCTGCAAGAACGGCTTAAAGGTAAGACGTTTGAAGATCTGCTTATCCTGCAAAAGGATTACATGGATCAGTTCTGGAAATCATCCGATATTATCATCGAGAATGACACTTCCATACAAGAAGGAATACGTTTCAATGTGTATCAACTTCTGCAATCTGCAGGGAGAGATTCATTCAGCAATATATCTGCTAAGGGGTTATCTGGAGAAGGATACGAGGGACATTACTTCTGGGATACAGAGATATATTTGTTTCCTGTCTTCCTAATGACACATCCTGATATGGCAAAGCAATTGCTATTATATCGTTATTCCACGCTGGAACAAGCCAAAGATCGTGCGAGAGAAATGGGACATGCGAAGGGGGCATTATTTCCTTGGCGTACGATTTCCGGCACCGAGTGTTCCTCCTTCTTCCCGTCCGGTACCGCTCAATATCACATTAGTGCGGATATTGCCTACAGCTATATCCAGTACTATTTGGCTGAAGAAGATCGTAACTTCTTGTTGCAATACGGTGCGGAGGTATTGTTTGAAACGGCTCGGTTATGGATTGAGATCGGGCATGATTATAAAGGCGCATTTCATATTGATGAAGTAACTGGGCCTGATGAGTATACCTGTTGTGTAAATAACAATTACTATACGAACGTAATGGCTCAAAACAACCTGAAATGGGCAGTGAAAAGTTATGAAATCCTGAAAACATATGATCAGTCAGGCTGGGCTGAACTCTGCGATCGTCTGGGGGTTAGTCCGGATGAAGTGGAAAGCTGGAATCAGGCATTCAATACGATGTATCTCCCTTTTGATGAAGAGTTAGGTGTTAATCCACAAGACGATACGTTCCTGCGGAAAAAGGTATGGGATTTCGAGAATACACCGAAGGATAAATATCCGTTGTTACTGAACTATCATCCGTTAACTATTTATCGATATCAAGTCTGTAAGCAAGCGGATACCGTATTAGCTCACTTTTTACTTGAAGATGCACAGGATATGGAAACGATTCGACACTCTTATGATTATTACGAAGGAATTACGACGCATGATTCGTCCCTTTCAACTTGTATATTCAGCATCATGGCTTCCAAAGTAGGCTACACGGATAAAGCATATGAGTATTTCACCGAAACGGCGCGTCTTGACTTAGATAATACCCATGGAAATACCAAGGATGGACTACATCTTGCGAATATGGGTGGAACATGGATGGCTATTGTGTACGGGTTTGCTGGTGTGAGACTTAAAGAATCAGGGTTGTCATTAGCACCATCCATCCCAACAAGTTGGGATCGGTATGCGTTTCGGATTCGCTATAGAGGACGTCTAATTCAGGTCCAAATCAATAAAGAGAGGATACAATTGGGTCTCCTTGAAGGAAAAGAACTCACGGTACTATTATATGAAGAACACGTGATTCTAAAGTTGAATGATACTATCGAGAGATCACTAAAATAAGTATAACCCCCTGTTCCCTACGATAAATCATAGGGAACAGGGGTTATATAATAGGGTATTTATTTAATCTCACAATTTGATATTACCGATCAGGCATTGTTCTTCTCAATATGTTCTGTTGTATTCCCTATCTTTAAGATTGTAAAAGTCATAATACATATAATAATCACGAGCAAGATCAACGCAGGGACGAAATTATCAAATAAATCTACCGTTAGCCCGATGAATGCAGGGCCTAGGGATGCAAGCAGATATCCTCCGAATTGCACCATAGCAGACCAAGATATGGCTTCGGTTGTACTTGTAGCTTCTTGGATAGGCATGAGTATGGCTAATGGGAAAAGTCCTCCAGCCCCAATACCTAGGAATATTGTAGCTAGCCATGGGGAGAAGTGAAGCAATAACAATAGAATGCCTATGATTTCAGATAGACTACATAGGATTAACCATAGTTTTCGATTCCCTGTTCTACCCACAATCATAGGAATAGATAGACTAATAGGAATTTGAATCACTGTAAATAAGGTAAGAATATTACCAGACTGAGCATTACTCAGGCCGGTTGATTGTACAATGGGAGCCAACCAAGCTGTTATAGAATAGAAGATAGCAGCCATACATGCGAAGAATATCATGAAAAGATTCACACGTTTATTTTTAATAAATAAAGTTGAAATGGCTAAGGGATTTGGATTTCGTACGCTTTTTTTAAGAAGTGGGAGTAGGAGTAATGCAGCTGGGATCGCTAATATGCTCCAAAAACTGAGTGATCGTTGCCAAGAATCATTCATCATATGGAATAAGGGAATTGAAAAGCTAGATGCTATCGCTGCACCAATGACCATGGATACGGAATAAATGCCTGTTAAACCAGGTCTTTCAGGAAAGTATTTTTTAATAAATCCTGAAATTAAGGGTCCGGCTATTCCTATACCTGTTCCTGATATCAAAGCTGTAATAAGCAGAACCATACTATCATGGACAAACATACGAAGTAAGGTGGCCGTAAATATGAGCGACATGGCTAGTAGTAAAGATTTCTCGATTCCTAAACGGTTGTTTAATGTAATGGATGCAATGGCGAATAGGCCCATACATAACACAGGTAGTGTCGTTATTAGGCTAGCTGTCAATCCACTCATTCCTAAACTGGTCTGGATGATATCGAGCAAGGGACCCACAGAAGTAATGGATGGCCTTAAATTCAATGACACTAAACATATAATCATAATGAGGTAAACAAATCGCATATGAAGCACCTTCTTTCTTTATCATAGAATTCATTGTAGACTTACATTTATGATAGATCAATACTACTATTTCTATATAAACGATAGTGTGTGACTATAGTTAAAGGTGGATGTCGTATGGAAATCAGGCAATTGCAATATTTTCTTGTATTATGTAGTGAACTGCATTTTTCGGAAGCAGCGGTCAAACTTGGTATTTCTCAGCCGACCCTAAGTCAACAAATACGCGTATTAGAAGATGAGTTAGGTGTACCTCTGTTTGATCGGATTGGTAAAAAGACGTTTCAGACTGATGCGGGTAAGCTTCTTGAGCAACACGCTTTACAAGTTATTCAACAACTAGACAATGCAAAGAATGCTATCGCTGATCTTACGAATCTAAATAAGGGTCATTTACGTGTAGCGGTGCTACCATCCGACCTTGATTATCGATTAACCTCATTACTTATAGACTTCCACAAGGCGTTTCCACATACGAAAGTTCAAGTAATACCATCCATGGATATTGTAAATATGGTGCTAGATAATGAGGTTGATATTGGTGTTGGGTTAGAGATTCAACCAGATCACCGATTAGATCGGATACCTTTTTATACAGAGTCGTATAGTCTTTATGTAAATGAAGAACATGTTTTGGCAGGTAAAGATATTGTTGTAGCGGAGGATTTGGTTCTTCTGCCATTAGTAATGTATCCTAAGGGTTTCTATGGACGTGATTTGATTGATATATGGTGTAATAATCAAAGTGTTTCTATCGATACACGCATGGAGACAGGTTCCGTTGCTTCACTATTTCAACTTGTAAAGGAAGGCATTGGTGCTACAATTCAACCCAGCCAATTGATTGAAAGCTTCCAGTCACTCGGTATTCGTGCAATCCCGATCCGTCAATCACCTACCAGAAGGTTAGAAATGTTTTATCGTAATGATAAATATTTAAGTCAAGCTGCGAAAGCATTTTTACAAAGGATGGAACTCTTTTTTAGCAAGTAAATGATGGAGGTAGATCAATGATGATTGAAAGATCTGTATTAAATCAAATCCTTGATTTAGTAGGAAATTCATCAAATGATATACATTTACTCGGCGGATATTTCGATAATGTATACGAAATCCCCTCTGAACAACCAATTGTAGTTAAGATCTTCAATCGAGAAGTTGATCATGAAGAACAGATTAGGTCTGAGCTAGCGTGGACTCTATATCTTCATGAACACGGGGAAGATGTAGCGATACCTATTGTAATAAAGGAACCATCGTATATTCAACATTTAACGGACACACTATTCTTCGTAGCATACAAGAAAGTGAAAGGCAATCATGTTGATATTCATAGTGAAATCTGGAAAGAACCATTATTCAATCAATGGGGTAGAGCGATGGGTGCTATGCATTCCTTATCCAAACAGTACAAAGGTGAATGCAAGCGACCAGTGTGGCATGAACACAAAATTATTCATATGAATATGGATCCATTTGATCCATTCATTAAAGCTAAATGGGAGAAATACCTTCATGAACTCCAATCGATGGCCCCGTCTAAAGATTCATATGGAATAATACACGGGGATCTACATCATCATAACTTTTTATATGAATCAGGTAACCTAACAGTGATTGACTTTGGAGATAGTGAATACCATTGGTACGCATATGATATAGCAATCGCTATTTATCACGCTTCCCAAACGGTTAAAGACTGGGACAAGCGAAGAAAGTTTGCTCAAATGTTTTTCAAGTCGTTTATGGAAGGATATTCAGTTGAGAATTCGGATGTTAAGGAAATAGTAAATGGCATAGATTTTTTTATTAATTATAGGCATTTATATTCTTATGTGTATCACAGTCAGTTTTTGGAAATAAGCAAAATAAATGAAGAACAACTACAGTACTTAGATAATATGAGGAGATCCATCATTGATCAAGATTCTTACTTAGGGATTGCGTTGGTGTAAGAATGGTTTGAGACATCAGCTGAAGTGGTGAATCATGATGGAATTGTGGGTACTTCCGAATGCACTAATATTGAATGCATTTATAATGAGCTGTTCATAATAAAAGGACTTAGCTTGGCCCTGAATGAATACTTGCCGATGAAATAGATACCATGTTACGATGGATAGGACATGGCGATCTTTTCCTTCTGTAGATATTCTACTGATGCAGATGCATAATGATATTGCTTTTTCCCATGATCACAAATTAAAAGAAGCTGAGGTGACTTGTTCAATGAATGATGGATTAGCGAAAGCTCTAAATACACAGATGAATTTTGAATTTTATTCTGCTCATGTCTACTTAGCTATGGCTGCATATTGCTCGGGTGAAAGTCTTGATGGATTTGCGAATTTCTTCACGGTACAAGCTGAAGAAGAACGGTTTCATGCAATGAAAATATACAAGTTCCTTAACGACCGTCGACAACGTGCGACGCTAGAAGCTTTACCTGAACCTAAGAACGAGTATGCTTCTATGTTGGATGTGTTCGAACACGGATATGCACATGAGCAGCAGAACACTAAGAAATTCTATGCGCTCGCTGACTTAGCTACGGACGAACGCGAACATGCAACGATTTACTTCTTGAAATGGTTCATTGATGAGCAGGTTGAAGAAGAATCCCTATTCGATAACATTATTCAGAAGCTGAAACGTATTGAAAAAGACAGCAATGCATTCTACATGTTAGATGCAGAATTCGCAGCTCGTTCATTCACACCGCCAGCAGAATAATACATCAGATGAGTACGAGGATGAGAATGACAAAAGGCTACTAGCTCTTTGTTGTTCTCATCTTTTTTTTATATTCAGGAGGTGATTCAATGGATAACGAAAAAGAATTACAAGAACTTAAAGAGCGCTTGGCAAAAGTTGAGGATCAGCTCCAACAAAAATCGAAGTCCTCTAGTGTTTCAAGGTTTGTAGTAAGCTTTATTATTGCTTTTGTAGTTTTTTTGGTGGTAGGTGTAGTCGTTCAGTTCATGAACCCTTATTAAATCTAGGACTAGTAAAAGGATGAGTAAGATAAAGGGTTACGACCTTTTTCTTGCTTATTTTTTGTGTTTTGGAGATGTTGAAATGCCAAAACCATAAACGGGGATGCGAAGCTAAGTGGCGTAGGTATTTGCAACATTCATTGGCCTTATTCCGTTATATAAAAGTATGAAAAATGATAATAAAGCATCGGAACTTCTCGTTTGTTACAACCAAATTAAGAAAGAAGTGATCATCGATGAAACAAATGCTTCTGCTGATCATGATGATCGTCGTCGTTGGCTGTTCATCAAAATACAATAGAGGCACATATGATCTCTATTTGATACCTGAAGATTATGAGGGAGTAATCCAGGTCATTTACAACGTAAAGGATTCTCCACAGCTTCAAAGAGAAGGGAAATATGACGTGATTCCCGTGGACAAGAGTGGTTTGTATCGCACATCTACTCCCATGTATGACTATGGCACGGTTATAGACCAATATTATTATGTGAACGACAAAGGCGATCGAACGAAGATTGATCCATTGTGTGTAAACGTTATGGGAACGGGCGGATCTCAGAGTGGACAAGGAGA